>Ga0114986_1000164_pt1 | contig 18985 bp, 19 predicted proteins | sample Shrwel1BS1Day17_FD_96988 | JGI IMG/M metagenome (GOLD analysis project Ga0114986, IMG submission 96988) | Subsurface microbial communities from deep shales in Ohio, USA - Utica-3 well 1 S-1-Day17 | ecosystem: Environmental > Aquatic > Deep subsurface > Shale gas/oil reservoir > Produced... | reverse complement strand
GGGATGAAGCCGATCCGCACCTCTTCCTTCTCGGGCTTGTCCGAGCCCTGGGCCCAGACGGCGGTGTGCAGTCCCGGCACCATCCCGGTGGCGCCGGCAGCGGCCGTGGTCTTGAGCAGGGTCCGGCGGCTCAGGCGGGCCTTGAGCAGGTCGTGGGCTTTCATGCGTCGCGTCCTTGATTTCATCGAAGCACCAAACAGAAAAGGCGTCCTCACACGGCCTGCGTTCAGAGACCGGTGGGGACGCCTTCGTCCTGGGGCCAGGGCGTCGTCCTTGACGCCTCCGGGCCGTTCGCGCCGGTCACCATTGACCTGCGCAGACAACTCAAAGCAGGAGCCGTGCCAGGCCGCGGCAGCGACCAAGGGTCGCGAATCAGGCCGGGGTGCCCCTGCGCGGTGCGCGCACAGCGCTCAGTCCCCAGTGATGGATGGTGCGGCGCACAATCCCGGTGCGAGCCCGGTCATCAGGCCAGCAACTCGTTGGCGTCAATCAGGCGCTGCGCCAGGTCGGCCAGGCGCAAGCCCTTGTCCATCGACATCTTGCGCAACCGTGCGTAGGCCTCGGCCTCCGAGCAGCCCTGGCGGGTCATCAGGATGCCTTTGGCGCGATCGACCAGCTTGCGCTCCTGCAGTTGGGTCCTTGCGTCGGCCAGTTCGCGCCGCAGGCCTTCCTCGTGCTGGAAACGAGCCATCGCCACCTCCAGCACCGGCTTGACCCGTTCCGGTGCCAGGCCAGCCACCACGTAGGCGTTGACGCCCGCCGCGATGGCATCTCGCACGTGGGTCGTGTCCTCGTCGTCGGTGAAGAGCACGATGGGCCGGCGGGCGTCACGCGTGGCCATCACCACGTGCTCCAGCGTGTCGCGCGCCTCGCTCTCGGCGTCCACGATGATCATGTCCGGCTGGATCTGGGCCAGCCGCTCGGGCAGGAACACGTCGGCAGGGAGCACGGCCACGATGTTGCAGCCCGCCTCCAGCAGCCCGATGCGCAGGCTGCGCGACCGCTCGGCCTGCCACCCGGCGATGGCATCGTCCGGGTCAGGCGTGAGCGTTTCCGGTGCGACGATGAGGATGCGCAGGGCGGTTGGCGGGCTCATGCCCGCCATGCTGCAACTATCGGGCCATGCGAGGGCCCGATGGGCTCAGACGCGCAGGGTGCGGCGCAGCCACGCCATCGAGCGGGTGGCCATGCCGGCCCCCAGGGGCGCACGCGGCGGGGTGCGCTCGATCAGCACGCCACGGGTGCTGAGTTGTGCCAGAAAGTGCTGGACCGCATCGCGACCCAGGCCACTGGCGCGCACCAGCATGGCCAGCGGCACGAAGCCCTGGGACATCTGGTGCAACATCCGCTGGTAGGCGGTGCGCTGGTAGGCGGGCGGCAGCTCAGGCCAACCCGAAAGCTTGTATTCCTTCATGATCCCAAACGACGGTGCGGTCGAATCGCCGCTATCTGCCGCAACTGAACGGGGTCCAAGACTAACCGCCCGTGCGTTTCCCTGGGAAGGGAATTCGGCGCAGTGTCGTGCATTCCCTAGGGTGGAGTTGTGACAAAGCGCTAACAAATCGTGCCAGGATGTTACGGGTGGCCCTCAAAACGGCCCAGGCTTCGGGGCAACCCCAGGGCGATACACTGGCCGGATGTTGGTTTTAGGCATCGAATCCTCCTGCGACGAGACTGGCGTGGCCCTGGTGTGTGCCGAGGGCTCGACGGCCCCTCCACGCTTGCTTGCCCATGCCTTGCACAGCCAGATCGACATGCACCAGGCCTACGGCGGTGTGGTGCCTGAGCTGGCGTCGCGCGACCACATCCGGCGCGTGCTGCCCTTGACGCGCCAGGTGCTGGCGGAGGCCGGTTGCAGGCTGGAGGAAGTTGACACCATCGCCTACACGCGCGGGCCCGGCCTGGCCGGGGCACTGCTTGTCGGGGCAGGCCTGGCCTGTGCGCTGGGGGCCGCCCTGGACCGCCCTGTGGTCGGCGTGCACCACCTCGAGGGTCACCTGCTCTCGCCTTTCCTGTCGGCCGACCCGCCCGAGTTCCCTTTTGTCGCCTTGCTGGTGTCCGGCGGCCACACCCAGCTCATGCGGGTGGAGGACGTCGGCCGCTACGAGTTGCTGGGCGAGACCATCGACGATGCAGCCGGCGAAGCCTTCGACAAGTCGGCCAAGCTCCTGGGACTGGGCTACCCCGGCGGGCCGGCCCTGGCGCGCTTGGCCGAATTCGGCGATCCGGACGTGTTCACCTTGCCGCGCCCACTGCTGCACAGCGGCAATCTGGACTTCTCCTTTGCCGGGCTGAAGACGGCCGTGTGGACCCAGGTGCGCAAGCTTGGCGACAGCGTGTGCGAGCAGGACCGCGCGCATCTGGCGGCCTCCACTCAGGCCGCCATCGTGGACGTGCTGGTGAAGAAGTCGCTGGCGGCGCTGAAGCAGACCGGCCTGAGCCGGTTGGTCGTGGCGGGCGGCGTCGGCGCGAACCGCCGGCTGCGGGCGATGCTGGATGCCCAGGCGCAACGTCGAGGCTTGCGGGTGCACTACCCCGAACTTCATCTTTGCACCGACAACGGGGCCATGATCGCCCTGGCGGCGGCCATGCGGCTTCAGCGGGAGCCGCAGCGGGCGCGCCGCGACTATGCCTTCGACATCGCTCCGCGCTGGGATCTGGCGGCAGCCTGACCCGCCGGTTGGGCGGTGATCGCACACCGGGTTTTCCCTGGCACAATGCGCGCCCGATCCGCAACCGGGCCGTCACGCCCTCCAGAGCATGAGAAATCTTGTCACGAACACCTTGCGAACCGGTCTGGCCCTGATGGCCGCCACCTTGGGCCTGATCACCACTGCGGCGGCCCAGGCCCGCGTCGAACCCGTGCGCATCGGCCTGATCGAAGGCCTGTCGGGTCCCTTTGCGAATGCCGGCGAGGCGGTGCATCGCAACCTGGCCTGGGCCGCCGAGCGGGTCAACGCCCGCGGGGGGGTGCAGTTGCCCGGCGGTGCGCGCCCGCTGGAGATCGTGCGCCTGGACAGCAAAGGCAACACCGAGGAGGCCCTGTCCATGCTGCGTTCTGCCGTGGACCAGCGCATTGCCTTCGTGGCCCAGGGCAACAGTTCGGCGACGGCAGCAGCACTGATCGATGCCATCAACAAGCACAATGATCGTGACCCGGCGCGGCGCGTGCTGTTCCTGAACTACTCCGCCGTCGACCCCATCCTCACGAACGAACGCTGCAGCTTCTGGCACTTCCGCTTCGATGCTCACGCCGACATGCGCTTGTCCGCCCTGATGGACGTGCTGGTCGAGGACCGTTCGGTCGACAGCGTCTACCTCATCGGCCAGGACTACAGCTTCGGCCAGCACGTGGTGCGCAAGAGCCGCGAGATGCTGACCCAGCGCCGGCCGGATCTCAAGATCGTCGGCGAAGAGTTGCACCCGATGGGGCGCATCAAGGATTTCCTGCCGTACGTCGCCAAGATCAAGGCGTCCGGCGCCCAGGCGGTGGTCACGGGCAACTGGGGCAACGACCTGACACTGATGATCAAGGCGGCGCGCGAAGTGGGCCTCAAGGCCCGCTTCTACACCTTCTACGGCAACGCACTGGGCGTGCCGGCGGCCATCGGGGAGGCCGGCGTGGGCCAGGTGCTGGCCGTGGCGGAATGGCATCCCAACGTGGGCGGCGCCGCCTCTGACCGGTTCTATGCGGCCTTCCGCGAGCGCTTCCCCCGTCCTGCCGACGACTACGTGCATGCCCGCATGCAGGCCATGGTCGAGATGCTGGTGGCGGCCATCGAGCGCGCGGGCTCCATCGATCCTCTGAATGTGGCGCGTGCCCTCGAGGGCGCCCGCTACGACGGCGCCGGACTGGGCGGTTTTCACCAGGGGACCATGCGGGCCGGCGATCACCAGTTCATCCAGCCGCTTTACGTGAGCCTGATGCAGAAGGCGGGCGGGGAGGGTGTGCGCTTCGACAACGAGGGCTCGGGTTATGGCTTTGCCACGGTGCGCCATGTGCCGGCGGCACGCACCGAACAACCCCATCAGTGCCAGATGCAGCGCCCCTGAGTGGCCGACCCATCCGGGTCGTGTACAATATCGCGGTTTTGCAGATCATCGCTGCAGAACAGGCACGGCGTGGGGAGGTTTCACCCGCGACCGCAAGTAACCATGAAACCGCTGCCGGCGCCAGGGAGTTCCCTCGCGTCGCGGCGGTCGATTCACCAGGAACGACATGTCGATCGCAGATCTGAGCAAGGCCGATATCATCAAGGCCCACGCCCGCGGCACCGCCGATACTGGCTCGCCCGAAGTGCAGGTGGCCCTGCTGACCGCCCGCATCAACGAACTCACCCCCCACTTCCAGCTCCACAAGAAGGACCACCATGGTCGCCGTGGTCTGCTGAAGATGGTCAACCGCCGCAAGCGTCTGCTGGCCTACCTGAAGGACAAGGACGCCGACCGCTACACGGCGCTGATCCAGAAACTCGGCCTGCGCAAGTAAGCGCCCTGAGATGACCAGGAGCCTGTCTGGGACCCCAGCACAGGCTCCTTGTTTTTTGTCGGAGACCGCGCCACTGCAATGGGGTTGCTGTGTCATTCCAATGCGCCTGCGGGTCAGGCGCCCTGGAATGGCACTCCGCTCCGGTGACGAGGCTCCAGGTACCGCGCGCAACCTCATGCGCGCACATCACTGGAGACTGCCATGAGCATGTTCAACAAGATCACCAAGACCTTCCAATGGGGCCAGCACACCGTCACGATGGAAACGGGCGAAATCGCCCGTCAGGCCACCGGTGCGGTGGTGGTCAACATGGACGACACCGTCGTCCTGGCCACCGTGGTGGCCGCCAAGTCGGCCAAGGCGGGGCAGGACTTCTTCCCGCTGACCGTCGACTACATCGAGAAGACCTACGCCGCCGGCAAGATCCCCGGCAGCTTCTTCAAGCGTGAAGGTCGCCCCAGCGAATTGGAGACCCTGACCTCTCGCCTGATCGACCGCCCCATCCGCCCGCTCTTCCCCGAAGGTTTCTTCAACGAAGTGCAGGTGGTCATCCACGTGCTGTCGCTCAACCCCGAGGTCGATGCCGACATCCCCGCGATGATCGCCACCAGTGCGGCGCTGTCCATCTCCGGCATCCCGTTCAATGGCCCCATCGGTGCGGCCCGCGTGGGCTACATCAACGGCGAATACGTCCTGAATCCGGGCAAGACCCAGCAGACGCAGTCGCGCATGGACCTGGTGGTCGCTGGTACCGAGGCCGCCGTGCTGATGGTCGAGTCCGAGGCCGACCAGCTGCCCGAGGACGTGATGCTCGGTGCCGTGGTCTTCGGCCACGACCAGGGCAAGATCGCGATCGACGCCATCCACGACCTGGTGCGCCAGGCCGGCAAGCCCGAATGGGACTGGCAGCCGCCCGCCAAGGACGAGCCTTTCATCGCCAAGGTCACTGCCCTGGCCGAAGAGAAGCTGCGCGCCGCCTACCAGATCCGTTCCAAGCAAGCCCGCACCCAGGCCTGCCGCGAAGCCTATGCAGCCGTGAAGTCGGCCCTGGCAGCCGAAGGCGCCGAATTCGACGAAGTCAAGGTCGAAGGCCTGCTGTTCGAGATCGAAGCGCGCATCGTGCGCAGCCAGATCCTGGCGGGCGAACCCCGCATCGACGGCCGCGACACCCGCACGGTGCGTCCCATCGAGATCCGCACCAGCGTGTTGCCGCGCACCCACGGCTCGGCCCTGTTCACCCGTGGCGAAACCCAGGCGCTGGCCGTGGCCACGCTGGGCACCGACCGTGACGCGCAGAAGATCGATGCGCTGGGCGGCGAGTTCACCGACCGCTTCATGCTGCACTACAACATGCCCCCGTTCGCCACCGGCGAGACGGGCCGTGTGGGCAGTCCCAAGCGCCGCGAGATCGGCCACGGCCGCCTGGCCAAGCGCGCGCTGATCGCTGTGCTGCCGGCCAAGGAAGACTTTGCCTATGCGATGCGCGTGGTGTCCGAAGTGACCGAGTCGAACGGCTCCTCGTCGATGGCCTCTGTCTGCGGCGGCTGCCTGGCCCTGATGGACGCCGGCGTGCCCCTGAAGGCCCATGTGGCCGGCATTGCCATGGGCCTGATCAAGGAAGGCAACCGTTTCGCGGTGCTCACCGACATCCTGGGTGACGAGGACCACCTCGGCGACATGGACTTCAAGGTGGCCGGCACGACCGACGGTGTGACGGCCCTGCAGATGGACATCAAGATCCAGGGCATCACCAAGGAAATCATGCAGGTGGCGCTGGCTCAGGCCAAGGAAGCGCGCATGCACATCCTGGGCAAGATGGTCGAAGCGGTTGGCGGCGCCAAGACCGAGGTGTCGCAGTTCGCACCGCGCCTGTACACCATGAAGATCAACCCGGAGAAGATCCGGGACGTGATCGGCAAGGGTGGCGCCACCATCCGCGCCCTGACGGAAGAGACCGGCACCCAGATCGACATTGCCGAGGACGGCACCATCACCATCGCCTCCACCGATGGCGAGAAGGCCGAGATCGCCAAGAAGCGCATCGAGGAGATCACCGCCGAAGTCGAGGTGGGCAAGATCTACGAAGGCCCGATCACCAAGATCCTCGAGTTCGGTGCCCTGGTGAACCTGCTGCCCGGCAAGGATGGACTGCTGCACATCAGCCAGATCGCCCATGAGCGTGTGGCCAAGGTCACCGACTACCTGCAAGAGGGCCAAATCGTGCGCGTGAAGGTGCTCGAGACTGACGAGAAGGGCCGTGTGAAGCTGTCGATGAAGGCTCTGGCCGAGCGGGCTCCTGCCGGCGAGCGCGAGGCCCAGGAACAGCAGCAACAACAACAGCAGCAGTGAGCCGGGCGCTTGCGTCCGCCATCCGACCATGAAAGCGGTTGAGATCGTCGAATACGGCGCGCCCGAGGTGTTGCGCCTGACCGAACGCCCCGACCCCGTCGCAGGGGCGGGCGAGGTGCTGATCCGCGTGGGGGCCTCCGGTGTGAACCGGCCCGACGTGCTGCAGCGCAAGGGCCTCTACCCCGTCCCGGCGGGGGCCTCCGATCTGCCGGGCCTGGAAGTGGCTGGCGAGATCGTGGCCGGCGACGCTCAGGCCTTGTCTGAAGCCGGTCTCAAGGTGGGCGACCGCGTCTGTGCCCTGGTGCAGGGCGGCGGTTACGCCGAGCTGTGCGTGGCGCCGGTCGCCCAGTGCCTGCCGGTGCCTGACGGGTGGTCCGACGTCGAAGCCTCCGGTCTGCCGGAGACCTTCTTCACGGTGTGGTCCAACGTGTTCCAGCGCGGCCGTCTGCAGCCCGGCGAAACCCTGCTCGTGCAGGGTGGCACCAGCGGGATCGGCGTCACGGCCATCCAGGTGGCCAAGGCCTTCGGTGCCACCGTGATCGCCACGGCGGGCTCCGACGAGAAATGTGCCGCCTGCCTGAAGCTCGGGGCCGATCACGCGATCAACTACAAGACCGGAGACTTCGCCGAGCGCACGCGCGAGTTGACGGATGGCAGGGGTGCCGACGTCATCCTCGACATGGTGGCCGGCGACTATCTGCCGCGCGAGATCGCCTGCCTGGCCGAGGATGGCCGGCTGGTCATCATCGCCCTGCAGCGGGGGGCCAAATCCGAGTTGGACCTCAATGCCCTGATGCGCCGTCGCCTCACCGTGACGGGCTCCACCTTGCGGCCCCGACCGGTGGCCTTCAAGGCGCAGATCGCTCGCGAACTGCGCGAGCGTGTGTGGCCCTTGCTGGCTGCGCGGCGCATCGTGCCCGTGGTGTTCCGCACCTTCGATCCGGCCGAGGCGGCACAGGCGCATGCGCTGATGGAGTCCAACCAGCACATCGGCAAGCTCGCCCTGGTGTGGGCGTCGGCCGAGCGCACCTCCTCGTAGAATTCGCGGCTTTGTCCGCGTGGAGCCCCCGCATGCGACGCAAACTTGTCATCGGCAACTGGAAGATGCACGGCAGTCTGGCGGCCAATGCCGAACTGCTGGCCGGCTTGCGTGCGGCCGAGCCCTTCGTGTGCGACACGGCCGTGTGCCCGCCTTATCCCTACCTGGCGGCCTGCGTGCTGGCCCTGCAGGGCAGTCACATCGCGCTGGGTGCGCAGGACTGCTCCGCACATGAGCAGGGCGCCTACACCGGCGAGGTGTCGGCGGCGATGCTGGCCGACCTCGGCTGCCGCTATGTCATCGTGGGACATTCGGAGCGCCGCAGCCTGCACGCCGAGGGGGATCAGCTTGTCGCGGAGAAGGCACGCGTGGTCGTCAGCAAAGGCCTGACTCCCGTGGTCTGCGTGGGGGAAACCTTGGCCGAACGCGAAGACGGACAGACCGAATCCGTCGTCAAACGTCAGCTGTCGGCGGTGATCCACGCCTTGGGGCATTGCGTGCCTCAGATGGTGGTGGCCTATGAGCCCGTCTGGGCCATCGGGACGGGCCGTACGGCGACGCCCGAGCAGGCCCAGGCCGTGCATGCGGTGCTGCGCGCCCAGCTCAAGGCGGCGACATCGCACGCCGATGGGATGCGCATTCTCTACGGCGGCAGCGTCAAACCCGACAACGCCGCCAGCCTCTTCTCGCAGCCCGACATCGATGGCGGGCTCATCGGCGGTGCCTCCCTGAAGGCTGCCGACTTCATTGCCATCTGCCGCGCAGCGCTCTGAGCGCGCGCTCTTGAATCACTGGAGAACACTGATGCAGTTCATGACGACCCTGATCCTTGTGGTGCAGTTGCTTTCCGCGCTGACCATGATCGGCCTGGTGCTGGTCCAGCACGGCAAGGGGGCTGACATGGGAGCTTCCTTTGGCAGCGGCTCTTCGGGCAGCCTGTTTGGCGCGACGGGCAGCGCGAACTTCCTGTCCCGCACGACTGCCGTGTGCGCCACGATCTTCTTCGTCTGCACCCTGGCCCTGGCCTATCTGTCGAACGCCACACCGCAGGCCGCCTCCGGCAGCGGCACCAGCGTGCTGGATCAGCCCGTGGCGCCTGGCGCCGCGCAGATCCCCGGTGCACCCGCGGCCGCGCCGTCGGCTTCCGAGCCGTCCGGTGGTGCGGGTCAGATCCCTGCGAACAACTGAGCGGCGCGGGAGAAAGGTGGGGTTTGCGCCAAGCCAAGGACGCTCTGAAAAGAGTGCCTGCAACACTTGGAGATAACCCTGCTTTTCGAGTTAGAATTTATGTCTATGCAGCAGGCCACTCCCCTCAGACACCATGGGTGGTTTGCGCAGCGAAAACTGAACGATTGATGCATGCACTCAGGCCGTACCGGCTTGCGTGGATGTTCAGTGCCGACGTGGTGGAATTGGTAGACACGCTATCTTGAGGGGGTAGTGGCGAAAGCTGTGCGAGTTCGAGTCTCGCCGTCGGCACCACTCAATGCATCTTCGACGGGGTCCTCATCCGGTGCCCTGTCGACCCTGGGTCCGGTTTCCACGGACGGCCTCGGGGAAATCGGGCGTGCTGAAGCAGCGGTTTCCGCTGGGGGCAGCGCGCCTTATTTTTGCCGCTTGCGGCAAAGGCCGGACGACACCGACACGGCGCAGCCAGGACACATATACCGATGACCCAAGCGACGCAAGGCCTATGATTCTCGACCAGTACCTCCCCGTCATCCTCTTCATCCTGGTCGGCGTCGCGGTGGGCGTCGCGCCTCAGGTGCTGGGCTTCGTGCTGGGCCCCCGCCGGCCCGATCCGGAAAAGAACTCTCCCTACGAATGCGGCTTCGAGGCTTTCGAGGACGCGCGCATGAAGTTCGATGTGCGCTACTACCTCGTGGCCATCCTCTTCATCCTCTTCGACCTGGAAATCGCCTTCCTCTTCCCGTGGGCCGTGGCCCTGCGCGAGATCGGGCCTGTGGGCTTCTGGGCCATGATGGTCTTTCTGGCCATCCTCGTGGTGGGCTTCATCTACGAGTGGAAGAAGGGCGCCCTGGATTGGGAATGACCAAGGAGTGCAGTCATGAGTATCGAAGGCGTTCTCAAGGAAGGTTTCATCACCACCACGGCTGACAAGCTGATCAACTGGTCCAAGACCGGTTCGCTGTGGCCCATGACCTTTGGCCTGGCGTGTTGCGCCGTCGAGATGATGCATGCGGGGGCGTCGCGCTACGACATCGACCGCTTCGGCATGCTGTTCCGCCCCAGCCCTCGCCAGTCCGACCTGATGATCGTGGCGGGCACGCTGTGCAACAAGATGGCGCCAGCGCTGCGCAAGGTGTACGACCAGATGGCCGAGCCGCGCTGGGTGATCAGCATGGGCTCCTGCGCCAACGGCGGCGGCTACTACCACTACAGCTACTCCGTCGTGCGCGGTTGCGACCGCATCGTCCCGGTCGATGTCTATGTTCCTGGCTGCCCCCCCACTGCGGAGGCGCTGCTCTACGGCATCCTGCAGCTGCAGTCCAAGATCCGTCGCGAAAACACCATCGCCCGCTGAGAGAAGCTTCCATGACCCGACTCGACACCCTGCAAAGCGCGATCGAGGCCCGTCTGGGCGGCCAGATCCGTTCGCTCCAGCGCGATCGCGGTGAACTCACCCTGGTGGTGGCATCGTCCGACTACCTTGAGGTCTGCCGCCGCCTGCGTGACGACGACGCCCTGCGTTTCGAACAGCTCATCGACCTGTGCGGCGTCGACTACAGCACCTACGGCGACGGCCAGCATGACGGTCTGCGCTATGCCGTGGTCTGCCACCTGCTGTCGGTCACCCACAACTGGCGGCTGCGCGTGCGCACGTTCTGCCCGGACGACGACCTGCCGGTGGTGGCTTCGGTCAACGAGATCTGGAACTCGGCCAACTGGTTCGAGCGTGAAGCCTTCGATCTGTACGGCATCGTGTTCGAGGGCCACCTGGACCTGCGCCGCATCCTCACCGACTACGGCTTCATTGGCCACCCGTTCCGCAAGGACTTCCCCACAACGGGTCACGTCGAGATGCGCTACGACCCCGAGCAGCGCCGCGTCATCTACCAGCCGGTGACGATCGAGCCGCGCGAGATCACGCCGCGCGTGATCCGCGAAGACCACTACGGCGGCCTGCACTGAGCCCGAGGCAACCATGGCTGACATCAAGAACTACACGCTGAACTTCGGCCCGCAGCACCCGGCGGCCCACGGGGTGCTGCGCCTGGTGCTGGAACTCGACGGCGAGGTCATCCAGCGTGCCGACCCGCACATCGGCCTGCTGCACCGCGCCACCGAGAAGCTGGCCGAAAGCAAGACCTACATCCAGTCGCTGCCCTACATGGACCGTCTCGACTACGTGTCCATGATGTGCAACGAGCACGCCTACTGCCTGGCGATCGAGAAGCTGATGGGCGTTGAGGTGCCCGAGCGTGCGCAGTACATCCGGGTCATGTTCTCCGAGATCACCCGGCTGCTCAACCACCTGCTGTGGCTGGGCTGCCATGGGCTGGACTGCGGTGCGATGAACATGCTCATCTACTGCTTCCGGGAGCGCGAGGATCTCTTCGACATGTACGAGGCCGTCTCGGGCGCGCGCATGCACGCGGCCTACTTCCGCCCGGGCGGCGTCTACCGCGACCTGCCCGACAGCATGCCGCAGTACAAGGTCTCGAAGATCCGCAACGCCAAGGCGCTGGCCCGCCTCAACGAGAACCGCCAAGGCTCGCTGCTCGACTTCATCGAGGACTTCACGAAACGCTTCCCCAAGCATATCGACGAGTACGAGACGCTGCTCACCGACAACCGCATCTGGAAGCAGCGCACCGTGGGCATCGGCGTGGTGTCGCCGGAGCGTGCCCTCAACCTGGGCTTTACCGGTGCGATGCTGCGCGGCTCGGGCATCGCCTGGGATCTGCGCAAGCACCAGCCCTACGACGTCTACGACCGGCTCGACTTCGACGTGCCCGTGGGCACCAATGGCGACTGCTATGACCGCTATGTGGTGCGTGTCGAGGAGATGCGTCAGTCCAATCGCATCATCCAGCAGTGCGTGGAGTGGCTGCGCAAGAACCCCGGCCCCGTCATCACCGACAACCACAAGGTGGCGCCGCCATCGCGGGTGGAGATGAAGTCCAGCATGGAAGAGCTGATCCACCACTTCAAGCTCTTCACCGAAGGTTTCCACGTGCCCGAAGGCGAGGCCTATGCCGCCGTCGAGCATCCCAAGGGCGAGTTCGGCATCTACCTCGTGAGCGATGGTGCGAACAAGCCCTACCGCCTGAAGATCCGTGCCCCGGGCTTTGCCCACCTGGCCGCGATGGACGAAATGTCGCGTGGCCACATGATTGCCGATGCCGTGGCCGTGATCGGCACCATGGACATCGTCTTCGGAGAGATTGACCGATGAGCGCCCAAGCCAAACCGGTCCAGCCGGCGCAGTTTGCGCCGGCCACGCTGGAGCGTTTCGCCCGCGAGGTGGCCAAGTACCCGGCCGACCAGAAGCAGTCGGCCGTCATGGCCTGTCTGGCCATCGTGCAGCAGGAACAGGGCTGGGTCTCCGCCGAGGCCGAACTGGGCGTGGCCCAGTACCTGGGCATGCCGGCCGTGGCGGTGCGCGAGGTCACGACCTTCTACAACATGTACAACCAGCGGCCGGTGGGCAAGTTCAAGCTCAACGTCTGCACCAACCTGCCGTGCCAGCTGCGCGGTGGGCAGGCGGCGGCCGAGCACCTGGCCCAGCGCCTGGGCATCGAGATCGGCGCGACCACGCCCGACGGGCTGGTGACGCTGCAGGAGTGCGAGTGCCTGGGGGCCTGCGCCGACGCGCCGGTGATGCTGGTCAATGACCGCCAGATGTGCAGCTTCATGAGCCATGACCGCCTGGATGCGCTGCTCGCCGAGCTGCAGTCGGCTGCCAAGCAGGGGGTGAAGTGATGGCCCTTGACCTGTCGAAGTTCCAGGCCACCGGCCTTGAGACCTGTTTCCACGACCGCCACATCCAGCCGCAGATCTACGCGGGCCTGGACGGCAGCAACTGGCGCCTGAAGGACTACGAGGCGCGCGGCGGCTACCAGGCCCTGCGCAAGATCCTCGGCCAGGACGGCGGCGAAGGGCTCACGCCCGACCAGGTGATCGCCGAGGTGAAGACCTCCGCGCTGCGCGGCCGTGGCGGCGCCGGTTTCCCCACGGGCCTGAAGTGGAGCTTCATGCCCCGCCAGTTCCCCGGCCAGAAGTACCTGGTGTGCAACTCCGACGAGGGGGAGCCGGGCACCTGCAAGGACCGTGACATCCTGCGCTACAACCCGCACATCGTCATCGAAGGCATGGCCATTGCCGCGTACGCGATGGGCATCAGCGTGGGCTACAACTACATCCACGGCGAGATCTTCGAGGTTTACGAGCGTTTCGAAGAGGCCCTTGAGGAGGCCCGTGCCGCCGGCTACCTGGGTGACCGGATCCTGGGCAGCAACTTCAGCTTCCAGCTGCACGCCTTCCACGGCTTCGGCGCCTACATCTGCGGCGAGGAAACCGCGCTGCTCGAATCGCTCGAAGGCAAGAAGGGCCAGCCGCGTTTCAAGCCGCCGTTCCCCGCGAGCTTCGGCCTGTACGGCAAGCCCACAACGATCAACAACACCGAGACCTTCGCGGCGGTGCCCTGGATCATCCGCCATGGCGGCCAGGCCTACCTCGAGTGCGGCAAGCCCAACAATGGCGGCACCAAGATCTTCTCGGTTTCGGGCGACGTGGAGCGGCCCGGCAACTACGAAGTGCCCATGGGGACGCCGTTTGCCAAGCTGCTGGAGCTGGCCGGCGGCGTGCGCAAGGGGCGCCAGCTCAAGGCGGTGATCCCCGGCGGTTCGTCGGCACCCGTGCTGCCCGCGCACATCATGATGGAGTGCACGATGGACTACGACTCGATCGCCAAGGCGGGGTCGATGCTCGGTTCCGGTGCGGTGATCGTGATGGACGACAGCCGCTCCATGGTGGAATCGCTCAAGCGCCTGTCCTACTTCTACATGCACGAGTCCTGCGGGCAATGCACGCCGTGTCGCGAGGGCACGGGCTGGTTGTGGCGCCTGGTCGATCGCATCGAGCATGGCCGAGGCCGTCCCGAGGACATCGATCTGCTGGACAACGTGAGCAGCAACATCATGGGCCGCACCATCTGTGCCCTGGGCGATGCCGCAGCCATGCCGGTGCGCGCCATGATCAAGCACTTCCGCCACGAATTCGAAGCCCTGATCCCGGGCCATGCCGCCAAGCCTGTGGCCACGGCGGACACCCAGGCGTCCTGAGCGCGAGAGACAAGACCCATGATCGAAATCGAACTCGACGGCAAGAAGGTGGAAGTGCCCGAAGGCAGCATGGTGATGCATGCGGCCGAGAAGGCCGGCACCTACGTGCCGCACTTCTGCTACCACAAGAAGCTCTCGATCGCGGCCAACTGCCGCATGTGCCTGGTCGACGTCGAGAAGGCGCCCAAGCCCATGCCCGCGTGCGCGACGCCGGTGACGCAGGGCATGATCGTGCGCACCAAGAGCGACAAGGCGATCAAGGCCCAGCAGTCGGTGATGGAGTTCCTGCTCATCAATCACCCGCTGGACTGCCCCATCTGTGACCAGGGGGGCGAATGCCAGCTCCAGGATCTGGCCGTGGGCTATGGCGGTTCGGCCTCGCGCTACCAGGAAGAAAAGCGTGTGGTCTTCCACAAGGAGGTGGGCCCGCTGATCTCCATGGAGGAGATGAGCCGCTGCATCCACTGCACCCGTTGCGTGCGCTTCGGTCAGGAAATTGCCGGCGTGATGGAACTGGGCATGCTCCACCGCGGTGAACACGCCGAGATCACCACCTTCGTGGGCAACACGGTCGACTCCGAGCTGTCGGGCAACATGATCGACATCTGCCCGGTCGGGGCATTGACGAGCAAGCCCTTCCGCTACAGCGCGCGCACCTGGGAGCTGTCTCGCCGCAAGAGCGTCAGCCCGCATGACTCCACCGGGGCCAACCTGATCGTGCAGGTCAAGGCCAACAAGGTGATGCGTGTCGTGCCGCTTGAGAACGAGGAAGTCAACGAGTGCTGGATCGCCGATCGCGACCGATTCTCGTATGAGGCCCTGACCAGCGATGACCGCCTCACCGTGCCGATGCTGAAGCAAGGCGGTCAGTGGCGCGAGGTCGACTGGCAGACGGCGCTGGAATACGTCGCCAACGGCCTGAAGCAGATCCGCAATGATCACGGTGCCAGCGCCATCGGCGCCCTGGGCAGTCCGCATGCAACGACCGAGGAGCTGCACCTGCTGGCGCAGCTCGTGAAGGGCCTGGGCAGCGGCAATGTCGACCATCGTCTGCGCCACGCCGACTTCTCGGCTGCGCCGTCCGGCCAGGCGCGCTGGCTGGGTCGTTCCATCGCATCGCTGTCCAGCCTGGACGCCGCGCTGGTGGTTGGGGCCTTCCTGCGCAAGGACCATCCGCTCTTCGCGCAGCGCCTGCGCCAGGCGGCCAAGCGGGGAGGGCGCATCCACAGCCTGCACGCGGTGCACGACGACTGGCTCATGCCCATGGCGCAAGGCCTGACGGCGGCCCCGTCGGCCTGGGTGCAGACGCTCGCGGGCGTGGCTGCGGCTGTTGCGGCCGAGAAGGGTGTCCCGGCGCCGATCGCTGCGACCCCGGACGAGGCGTCCGCGGCCATCGCCCGCTCGCTGCTCCAGGGTGAACACAAGGCCGTGCTGCTCGGCAACGCGGCTGTCCAGCATCCGCAGGCCTCGCAGCTGCTGGCGCTGGCCGGCTGGATCGCTGCCCAGACCGGCGCGACAGTGGGTTCGTTCGGAGAGGCGGCCAACAGCGTGGGTGCGCAGCTGGTCGGCGCACTGCCCGGCCCGGGTGGGCTCGACGTGGGCGGCATGCTGGCCCAGTCGCTCAAGGCCTATGTGCTGCTGCATGTGGAGCCCCAGCTCGACCTGGCCGATCCCTTGCGCGCCGCCCGCGCGCTCGAATCCGCCGAAATGGTCGTGGCCCTGACCGCGTTCAAGTCGGCCGCGCAGGGCCATGCCGACGTGATGCTGCCCATCGCCCCGTTCAGCGAGACGGCGGGCACCTTTGTCAACGCTGAAGGCCGGCCCCAGAGTTTCTACGGTGTGGTCAAGCCGCTGGGTGAGACCCGTCCGGCGTGGAAGGTGCTCCGAGTGTTGGGCACGATGCTCGATCTGCCGGGTTTCAGCTTCGAGACGGCCGAGGAGGTGCGTGCCCAGGCCCTCGGCGACGTGCCTGCACTGGCGCAGCGGCTGAACAACGAGGCCGCGCTCGGCGTCACCCCGGCAATGTCAGCCACCGGGCTCGAGCGCATCGCCGACGTGCCGATCTACAGCACCGATGTGCTGGTGCGCCGTGCACCGGCGCTGCAGCAGACCGGGGATGCGCGTGCGCCTGTGGTTTCGGTGAGCACCTCGGCCTGGAGCCAACTCGGCCTGAAGGAAGGCGATCGCGTGCGGGTGCAGGTCGGCGGTGGGGTCGTGACACTGCCGGTGCGCTGCGACGCCACGCTCGCGGCCCAGGCGGTGCGGGTGCCGGCGGGGCATCCCGCCACGGCGGAACTCGGGCCGTTGTTTGCCCCGGTGGAACTGAGCAAGGCGTGATCGAGGAAGCTGCAGATGCTTGAGACCTTCACCCAATTCGGTCAGGCCCAGCTCGGGGGCGCGTGGCCCGTGGTCTGGAACCTGATCAAGATCGTGGCGCTGGTGCTGCCGCTGATGATCTGCGTGGCCTACCTGACGCTGTGGGAGCGCAAGGCCATTGGCTGGACGCAGATCCGTCCGGGCCCCAACCGGGTCGGCCCCGCAGGCCTGCTCCAGCCGATTGCCGATGCGGTCAAGCTGATCTTCAAGGAGATCATCTCCCCGACGGCGGCCAACAAGGGCCTGTTCTACCTTGCGCCGATCATGACCATCATGCCGGCGCTGGCAGCCTGGGCGGTCATTCCCTTCGGCCCGGACGTGGCGCTGGCCAACATCAACGCCGGTCTGCTTTTCCTGATGGCCATCACCTCGCTCGAGGTGTACGGCGTGATCATTGCGGGCTGGGCCTCGAACTCCAAGTACGCCTTCCTGGGCGCGATGCGCGCCTCGGCGCAGATGGTGTCCTACGAGATTGCGATGGGCTTCGCCTTCGTGGTGGTGCTCATGGTGACTGGCAGCCTGAACATGACGGCCATCGTCACCAGCCAGGACCAGGGCTACTTTGCCGAGATGGGGCTGAACTTCCTGTCGTGGAACTGGCTGCCGCTGCTGCCCATCTGCGTGGTGTACTTCATCTCGGGTCTGGCCGAGACCAACCGCCACCCCTTCGACGTGGTGGAGGGCGAATCGGAGATCGTGGCCGGTCACATGATCGAGTACTCGGGCATGTCCTTTGCCATGTTCTTCCTGGCCGAGTACGCGAACATGATCCTGATCTCGGCCCTGGCCGCGCTGATGTTCTTCGGCGGCTGGCTGCCGCCGGTGGACAGCGCGCTCTTCAACTGGATCCCCGGCTGGCTCTGGCTCGGCCTGAAGACCTTCGTGCTGGTCACCATCTTCCTGTGGGTGCGCGCGACCTTCCCGCGTTTCCGCTACGACCAGATCATGCGCCTGGGCTGGAAGATCTTCATCCCCGTGACCCTGGTGTGGCTCGTGGTGGTGGGTCTGTGGATCCAGTCGCCCTGGAACATCTGGAATTGAACCGGAAGTCTGACGAGGTCCAACCATGTCTGCTGTAGCTTCCCTCAAAGGGTTCATCAACAGTTTCATGCTCACGGAGCTGATCAAGGGACTGGCGCTCACGGGTCGCCATTTCCTCTCACCGCATGTCACGGTGCAGTTTCCGGAGGAGAAGACGCCCTTGTCGCCGCGCTTCCGCGGCCTGCATGCGCTGCGTCGCTACGAGAACGGCGAGGAGCGCTGCATTGCCTGCAAGCTGTGCGAGGCGGTGTGTCCGGCGATGGCGATCACCATCGAATCCGACGTGCGTGATGACGGCTCGCGACGCACCACGCGCTACGACATCGACCTGACCAAGTGCATCTTCTGCGGTTTCTGCGAGGAAAGCTGCCCGGTCGATTCCATCGTTGAAACCCACATCTTCGAGTACCACGGCGAGAAGCGGGGCGACCTCTACTTCACCAAGGACATGCTCCTGGCGGTGGGGGATCGCTACGAGAAGGAGATCGCGGCCAGCAAGGAGGCGGACGCGAAGTACCGGTAAGCCCCCCGTGCGGCCTGCCGGCCGGTCGGGCCCCGAGGAGGAGCCCTGAGGCCCGCCAACCGAGAACAAAGACATGGATACCCTAAGCGCGCTCTTTTACGTGTTTTCAGCAGTCCTGCTGTTCGCGTCCTTCCGCGTCATCACGGCGCGCAGCACGGTGCATGCCGCGCTGTTCCTCGTGCTGGCCTTCTTCAACGCCGCCGGCGTGTGGATGCTGCTGCAGGCCGAGTTCCTGGCCATCGCGCTGGTGCTCGTCTACGTCGGCGCCGTGATGGTGCTCTTCCTCTTCGTTGTGATGATGCTCGACGTCAACGTCGACGCCATGCGTCAGAACTTCTGGAAGCACTTCCCGGTGGCCGGTCTCGTGGGCGTGCTGATCGCGCTGGAGATGGCGCTGGTGCTGATGACGGGTTTTGGCGTGCGCGAGGCCCCGGCTGCCACACCGGAAGCCATCGAGATGGGCAACACCAAGCTGCTGGGCATCGAGATGTACACCAACTACATCTACCCGCTCCAGGTGGCGGCCGTCCTGCTGCTGGTGGCCATCATTGCGGCCATCGCGCTGACCTTGCGCCGGCGCAAGGACTCCCGCTACATCGACCCGGCCGACCAGGTGCGGGTGACCAAGGCACAGCGCCTGCGCGTGCTGCAGATCAAGCCGGTTGTGGACACGCCCGCGGCCAGCACCCCGAGCGGCGATGAACCCACCAGCGGAGGCAAGGCATGAGCATCACCCTCGGACACTACCTCACGCTGGGGGCCATCCTGTTCGCGATGTCGGTCATCGGCATCTTCATGAACCGGCGCAACCTGATCGTGCTGCTGATGGCCATCGAGCTGATGCTGCTGGCGGTCAACCT
>Ga0114986_1000163_pt1 | contig 19050 bp, 26 predicted proteins | sample Shrwel1BS1Day17_FD_96988 | JGI IMG/M metagenome (GOLD analysis project Ga0114986, IMG submission 96988) | Subsurface microbial communities from deep shales in Ohio, USA - Utica-3 well 1 S-1-Day17 | ecosystem: Environmental > Aquatic > Deep subsurface > Shale gas/oil reservoir > Produced... | reverse complement strand
GGCTCGGATTGCGTGGGCACCAGCAACCGCCACGGCGCTGCCAGCGTGACCCAGTTCGAGGTCATGCCCATGCCGCCCGAGCAAGAGAACAAGCCGCTGGTCTGGCCCTACTGGCCGCTCAAGCTGCGCACCAGCTCCAGCCACGAAGAGGGCTGTCAGCGCGAGTTCGCCATCTCCACCAAGGAATTCATCGGCAAGAACGGCAAGGTCACGGGCCTGAAGACGGTGCACGTCGAGTTCAAGGACGGCAAGTTCGTCGAGATCCCGGGGACCGAAAAGGAATACCAGGCCGACCTGGTGCTGCTGGCCATGGGCTTTGTGAGTCCGGTGACGACGATTCTGGACGCCTTCGGCATCGAGAAGGATGGTCGCGGCAACGCCAAAGCGAGCACTGACTTTACCGGGGGCTATGCCACCAGCGTGCCCAAGGTGTTTGCCGCTGGCGATATTCGGCGCGGCCAGAGCCTGGTGGTCTGGGCCATCCGCGAAGGCCGTCAGGCAGCGCGGGCGGTGGACGAGTTCCTCATGGGCTGCAGCGATCTGCCGCGCTGATCGGTGTAATCCCTTATCATTCAAAAGCCGGATCACCCCGGCTTTTGTTTTTTATGCCCGCCGCACAAGAAGCCCCTCTCGTCGAACTGCGTCACCTGACCTTCGGGTACGGGGAGCGCGTCATCCTGGACGACGTGAGCCTGCAGGTGCCGCGCGGCAAGGTCACCGCCTTGATGGGGGCTTCCGGCGGCGGCAAGACCACCGTCCTGCGGCTGATTGGCGGTCAGTACCGGGCGCAGCAGGGCGCACTGCTGTTCGACGGCCAGGATGTCACCACCATGAGCCAGGAGCAGCTCTACGCGGCGCGTCGGCGCATGGGCATGCTGTTCCAGTTCGGCGCCCTGTTTGCCGACCTCGACGTCTTTGAGAACGTGGCGTTTCCCCTGCGCGAACATACCGATCTGTCGGAAGCGCTGATTCGCGATGTGGTGCTGATGAAGCTCAATGCTGTGGGTCTGCGCGGCGCCCGCGATCTGATGCCCAGCGAGGTGTCGGGTGGCATGGCGCGCCGGGTTGCGCTGGCGCGGGCCATTGTGCTCGACCCGGAACTGGTCATGTACGACGAGCCCTTTGCCGGCCTGGATCCGATCTCGCTCGGTACCGCCGCCCAGCTGATCCGCCGCCTCAACGATGCCATGGGCCTGACCAGCATCGTGGTGTCGCACGACCTGGAGGAAACCTTCGGTATTGCCGATCAGGTCGTGATCCTGGCCAATGGACGCATTGCGGCCCAGGGCACGCCGGAGGAGGTCCGGCGCTCCACGGATCCGCTGGTACAGCAGTTTGTCCAGGCCCAGGCCGAGGGGCCGGTGCATTTTCATTACCCTGGTCCTGATGTGGAACAGGATTTCGGCATGGAGCAGGTATGAGCTGGTGGCGCCCCTCGGACGTGGGTCATGCCGTACGCTGCAAGCTGGGCGACATGGGCTATGGCGCACGTCTGTTCCTGCGTCTGGTCCAGCTGGCCGGACCGAGTTTCAAGCGCTTCGGGCTGATCCGCGACCAGATTCATCTGCTCGGCAACCATTCGCTGGCCATCATCGTGGTGTCCGGTCTGTTTGTCGGTTTTGTGCTCGGACTGCAGGGTTACTACATTCTGGTGGACTACGGCTCGACCGAAGCCCTGGGGCAGATGGTGACCCTCAGCCTGGTACGCGAGCTCGGGCCGGTGGTGGCGGCGTTGCTGTTTGCCGGACGGGCCGGCACCTCGCTCACGGCCGAAATCGGCCTGATGAAGGCCGGTGAGCAACTCAGCGCCATGGAGATGATGGCGGTGGACCCGGTGCGCCGCATCCTGGCCCCGCGTTTCTGGGGCGGCGTGATCACGATGCCGCTGCTGGCTGCCGTGTTCAGTGCGGTCGGCGTCATGGGCGGCTGGCTGGTGGGCGTGCTCATGATCGGCGTCGACCCGGGCGCCTTCTGGAGCCGCATGCAAGGCGGCGTCGATGTCTGGCAGGACGTGGGTAACGGCGTGGTCAAGAGCATCGTGTTCGGTTTCACGGTCAGCTTCGTGGCGCTGCTGCAGGGCTACGAGGCGCAGGCGACGCCGGAGGGTGTTTCGCGCGCGACCACCCGCACGGTGGTGATGGCCTCGCTGGCAGTGCTGGGTCTGGACTTCATCCTGACCGCGATGATGTTTACGATTTGAATTTGACAGGAGCTTTGTGGGTCAGGCCGCAGGTTGCGATGCGCCGCAGACCCCGATGAATCAAGATGCAACGCTCAAAAAATGATGTCTGGGTAGGCCTGTTCGTCCTGATCGGGGGTGCGGCCATTCTGTTTCTGGCGCTGCAATCGGCCAACCTGCTGAACCTGAGCTTCCAGTCGACCTACCGGGTGGAAGCGCGCTTTGACAACATCGGCGGCCTGAAGCCGAAATCACCAGTCAAGAGCGGCGGCGTGGTGGTGGGGCGCGTCGAGTCGATCAGCTTTGACGACAAGACCTTCCAGGCCAAGGTGCAGCTGGCCCTGGAGAGCCGCTACCAGTTCCCGAAGGACAGTTCCCTCAAGATCCTGACCAGCGGTCTGCTGGGGGATCAGTACGTCGGCATCGAGGCTGGCGCCGAAGAGAAACCGTTGGCCGGCGGGGACGTGATCAGCAGCACGCAGTCGGCGGTGGTGCTGGAGAATCTCATTGGCCAGTTTCTCTACAGCAAGTCGGCTGAAGGCAAGACGGATAGCGCGGGCAAGAAATGAGTGATGTCGGCAAGACAGACCGGCCGGCGGCCGGTGGTTTCAGGCGTGTGATCAGCGCCAGTGTGCTGCTGTGCGGCGCCCTTCTGGCAGGTTGTGCCACCGGCCCGAATGCCAACCCGAAGGATCCGCTGGAGCCCTTTAACCGCAGCATGTTCGAGTTCAACGAGGCGCTGGACGAGGCGGTGCTCAAGCCGGTCGCGACGGGCTACCAGACCGTGACGCCCGAACTGGTACGCCGTGGCGTGGGCAATTTTTTCCGCAACATCGAGGATCTCTGGTCCTTCGTCAACAGCGTGTTGCAGCTCAAGGGGGAGGCGGCGGCCAGCAACCTGATGCGTTTCACCTTCAACAGCACGTTTGGCCTGGCGGGCATTCTGGACGTCGCTACCGAGATGCGAATCGACCGCCAGCCGGAAGACTTCGGCCAGACGTTGGGGCGCTGGGGTGTGGGCGCCGGGCCCTATGTGGTGCTGCCTTTCTTCGGCCCTTCGACCTTGCGCGACACCGTGGCGCTGCCGGTGGACAAGACGGTAGGCGATCCGGTGACCAAGGTCGAAGATATTCCAGTGCGCAACACACTGTGGACGGTGCGCCTCATCGACAACCGCGCCCAATTGCTCAAGGCTGGCGAGGTGCTGGAGGAGGTGGCGCTTGACAAGTACACTTTCCTGCGGGATGCGCATCTAGCGCGGCGCCGCAATGCGGTGTATGACGGCAATCCTCCCGAGGAAGCGCCAGAGCCAGAGCCACCGGCCGACTAGTTACTCGCCGGTGTGGTGCCCGTGCCGGCCGGTCAGTGCCTGCCGGTGCCGGGGCCCACAATGATGAATGGAAGAACCAACATGCAACGTCGTTTTCTGAACCGTCTCCTGGCTGCCTGGGTGTGCAGTGCCGCGGCCTTGGCCGTCTGGCCGGCACTGGCTGCCGCCGACGAGGCGCCCGATGCCATGGTCAAGCGCCTGTCTACCGAAGTGCTGGACACTATCCGCGCCGACAAGGCCATCCAGGCGGGCGACATGAACCGCATCATGACGCTGGTCGATGCCAAGATCATGCCGAACGTCAACTTCCAGCGCATGACGGCCTCGGCCGTCGGCCCTGGCTGGCGGCAAGCCACGCCGGAGCAGAAGAAGCGCCTGCAGGAAGAATTCAAGACCCTGCTGGTTCGCACCTATGCCGGCGCCTTGCAGCAGGTGACCGACCAGACCATCGTGCTCAAGCCGATGCGCGCCGCACCGGAGGACAAGGAGGTTGTGGTGCGTACCGAGGTGCGCGGCCGCGGCGACCCGATTCAGCTCGACTACCGGCTGGAGAAGACACCGGGCGAGGGCCTGGGCTGGAAGATCTACAACCTCAACGTACTGGGTGTGTGGCTGGTGGAGACCTACCGCAGCCAGTTTGCGCAGGAGATCAATACCAAGGGCATCGACGGCCTGATCGTCACCCTGAGCGAGCGCAACAAGGCCAACGCGAAGAAGGGCTGAACACCGTGTTGCTGCTGCCGTCCGAGTTGACCCACGTCCAGGCCCGCGCCTGTCTGCAGATGCTGCTGCAGGGCCTGCGCAGCCATGGCGATGCGTCGGTCACGGTGGATGCCAGTGCCTTGCAGCGTTTTGACTCGGCCGCGCTGGCTGTGCTGCTGGAATTCCGGCGCGAATGCCTGGCGGCCGGCAAGCAGTTCGTGGTGCGCGGCCTGACGCCGCGTCTGGCCGACCTGGCCGCGTTGTACGGCATTGCCGGCCTTCTGCCGGCCGCCTGACCCCACGGGTGCGGGCTGGCGGGCCGTCCGCTTAAAATAGCGGACTTCCATGCCAGCCATCTCCTTTCAGTCTGTCTCCAAGGCCTATGCGGCCTCGCGGGGACTCAAGGGCGCCACCTTCCTCGCCTTGGACGACGTCAGCCTCACCATCGAAGAAGGCGAATTCTTCGGTCTGCTCGGCCCCAACGGGGCCGGCAAGACGACCCTGATCAGCATCCTCGCCGGCCTGACGCGCGCCAGTGGAGGACGGGTGCAGGTATTGGGGCATGATGTCCAGACGGACTACGCCCAGGCGCGGCGCCTGCTGGGCGTAGTGCCGCAGGAGCTGGTGTTTGATCCCTTCTTCAATGTGCGCGAGACCTTGCGCATCCAGTCCGGCTATTTCGGCGTCAAGAACAACGAAGCCTGGATTGACGAACTGCTCGAAAGCCTGGGTCTGGCCGACAAGGCCCACGCCAACATGCGCCAGCTCTCCGGCGGCATGAAGCGGCGTGTGCTGGTGGCGCAGGCGCTGGTGCACAAGCCGCCGGTGATCGTGCTTGACGAGCCCACAGCCGGCGTGGACGTCGAGCTGCGCCAGACCCTGTGGCAGTTCATCTCGCGCCTGAACAAGCAGGGCCACACGGTGCTGCTGACCACCCACTACCTGGAAGAGGCCGAAGCCCTGTGCGGCCGCATTGCCATGCTCAAGAGCGGCAAGATCGTGGCGCTGGAACGCACCAGCGAACTGCTGAAGGCGGCGTCCAGCCACGTGTTGCGGCTGAAGATCGACGGTGAGCTGCCGGCCGACCTGGCGGCGCAGGCCCGCGTGACGGGCCGCATCGTGCAGTTCCCGGCGCACGATGCGCGAGAGATCGAAGGCTACCTGGGTGCGGTGCGCGAGGCGGGCGTTCAGGTGGAGGACGTCGAGATCAGCAAGGCGGACCTGGAGGACGTGTTCCTGGCCGTTATGGGGGCGAAGAAATGAACGGCGCGCAAACCCTGCTCTACAAGGAAGTGCTGCGCTTCTGGAAGGTCAGCTTCCAGACCATTGCCGCGCCCGTGTTGACGGCCGTGCTCTACCTGCTGATCTTCGGCCATGTGTTGGAAGACCACGTCAAGGTCTACGACCGCATCAGCTACACCGCCTTTCTGATTCCGGGGCTGGTGATGATGAGCGTGCTGCAGAACGCCTTTGCCAACAGCTCATCCTCGCTGATCCAGAGCAAGATCATGGGCAACCTGGTCTTTTTGCTGCTCACGCCGCTGTCGCACTGGGCCTGGTACCTGGCCTATGTCGGCTCCTCGGTGCTGCGAGGGCTGGTGGTGGGTTCCGGCGTGCTGCTGGTGACAGTCTGGTTCACCGATCTGAGCCTGACCGCGCCGCTGTGGATCGTGGTGTTCGCTGTGGCCGGGGCGGCGTTGCTGGGCTCGCTCGGCCTGATCGCCGGCCTGTGGGCGGAGAAATTCGACCAGCTCGCCGCCTTCCAGAACTTCATCATCATGCCCATGACCTTCCTGAGCGGCGTGTTCTATTCCATCCATTCGCTGCCGGCGTTCTGGCAGGGCGTGAGCCACCTCAACCCTTTCTTCTACATGATTGACGGCTTCCGCTACGGCTTCTTCGGTGTCAGCGACGTCTCGCCCTGGCTGAGCCTGGGCATCGTCGGCACGGCGTTGCTGGCCGTGGGCGGCCTGGCCGTGCACCTGCTGCGCACCGGCTACAAGATCCGCGGCTGATACGGCCTTTCCTCACCATGACCGCTGACCAACTCCAATCCCTCATCGCGGCCGGCCTGGCCTGCGAGCACATCGAACTTACCGGCGATGGCCGTCACTGGTACGCCACCATCGTTTCCAGCGAGTTCGAGGGTAAGCGCGCGATCCAGCGCCACCAGCGCGTCTACGCCACGCTGGGCGAGAAGATGCATACCGACGAGGTGCATGCCTTGTCGATGAAGACCTACACGCCCGCCGAATGGGCAGCGCAACCGAAGTGAACTCTCATGGATAAATTGCTCATCCGCGGCGGCCGCACGCTGCGCGGCGAGGTGCTGATCTCCGGCGCCAAGAATGCCGCCCTGCCGGAGCTGTGTGCCGCGCTGCTGACCGCGCAGCCGGTGACGCTGCGCAATGTGCCGCAACTGCAGGACGTGGCCACCATGCTCAAGCTGATCCGCAACATGGGGGTCACGGCTGAGCGGAGCGCCGATGGTACGGTGCAGCTCGACGCGTCCACGCTGGACAAGCCCGAAGCGCCGTATGAGCTGGTAAAGACCATGCGCGCTTCGGTGCTGGCGCTCGGTCCCTTGCTGGCCCGCTTCGGCCAGGCCCGGGTCTCGCTGCCGGGTGGTTGCGCCATCGGTTCGCGTCCCGTGGACCAGCACATCAAGGGAATGCAGGCCATGGGGGCCGAGATCTCGGTCGAGCATGGCTACATCATCGCCCGCTTGCCCCAGGGGCAGAAGCGCCTGAAGGGGGCGCGCATCACCACCGACATGGTGACGGTCACCGGTACCGAGAACTTCCTGATGGCCGCCTGCCTGGCCGACGGTGAGACCGTGCTGGAGAACGCGGCGCAGGAGCCGGAGATTCCGGACCTGGCCGAGATGCTGATCAAGATGGGCGCCAGGATCGAAGGCCATGGCACCAGCCGCATCCGTATCCAGGGCGTCGAGGCCCTGCACGGCTGCGAGCACCAGGTGGTGGCCGACCGCATCGAGACCGGCACCTTCCTGTGTGCCGTGGCCGCGGCCGGCGGTGACGTGGTGCTCAGGCATGGTCGGGCCGATCACCTGGACGCGGTGATCGAAAAACTGCAGGCGGCCGGTGCCACCGTGACGGCCTTGGCCGAAGGCATCCGCATCCAGTCGCAAGGGCGGCTGAAGGCTCAGAGCTTCCGCACCACCGAGTACCCGGGCTTCCCGACCGACATGCAGGCCCAGTTCATGGCGCTCAACTGCGTGGCGCAGGGCACGGCCAAGGTGACCGAGACCATCTTCGAGAACCGCTACATGCACGTCAACGAGCTGGTGCGCCTGGGCGCCAACATCCAGATCGACGGCAACGTGGCGGTGGTGGAGGGCGTGCCACGCCTGTCAGGTGCCACCGTCATGGCCACGGACCTGCGCGCCTCCGCCAGCCTGGTGATTGCCGGCCTGGTGGCCGAGGGCGAGACGCTGGTAGATCGCATCTATCACCTTGATAGAGGTTACGACCGCATGGAAGCCAAGTTGGCCGCCATCGGTGCCGATATCGAGCGTGTCAAATGATGGCCCCCACGCTTGTCACTGACGTGTGCTGCGCTGCCCCCGTGCAGGCATGTCCTGCGCTGCGCTTGGTGTGGGGCTTTCGCGCCTTGGGGCGGTCCGGCGGCGCTCAAATGAGACAATAAAACCATGATCACGCTCGCACTCTCCAAGGGCCGCATTTTTGACGAGACCGTGCCGCTGCTCAAGGCGGCCGGCATCGAGGTGCTGGACGATCCGGACAAGACCCGCAAGCTCATCCTGGCCACCAACCAGCCGGACGTGCGTGTGGTGCTGGTGCGTGCCACCGATGTGCCCACCTATGTGCAGTATGGCGGCGCCGACCTTGGCATCACCGGCCTGGACACGCTGCTGGAGCATGGCAGCGACGGCCTGTACCAGCCGCTCGATCTGCAGATCGCCAAGTGCCGCATCAGCGTGGCCGTGCGCGAGGGCTATGACTACGCTGCCGCCGTGCGCCAGGGCTCGCGCCTGACGGTGGCCACCAAGTACGTCGGCATTGCGCGCGAGTTCTTCGCCGCCAAGGGCGTACACGTGGACCTGATCAAACTCTACGGCAGCATGGAGCTGGCGCCGCTGACCGGCCTGGCCGATGCCATTGTCGACCTGGTATCCACCGGCAATACCCTCAAGGCCAATCATCTGGTCGAGGTGGAACACATCATGGACATCAGCTCGCGCCTGGTGGTCAACCAGGCGGCGCTCAAGCTCAAGCGCGAACCGATCCGTCGCATCATCGACTCCTTTGCCGGCGTCGTGGGCTCGAAGTGATTACTATGAATTTGATAGCTGCACCAGCCCGTCTGTCAACGTTTGAGACCGATTTCGAGGCCAAGTTCAAGGCGCGACTGCACTGGTCGGGCGAGACCGACGCCGCGATCGAACAGCGCGTGACCGAGATCCTGGCCGATGTGCAGCAGCGCGGCGATGCGGCCGTGCTGGAGTACACCGCGCGCTTCGACGGCGTGCAGGCGGCCTCGCTCAAGGACCTGGAACTGACGCAGGCGGAATTGAAGGCAGCCTTTGAAGCCCTGCCGGCCACGCAGCGCGAGGCGCTGCAGGCTGCCGCGCAGCGCGTGCGCAGCTACCACGAGGCGCAGAAGAAGGCCTCCGGCGAGAGCTGGAGCTACCGCGATGCGGATGGCACCTTGCTGGGCCAGAAGGTCACACCGTTGGACCGCGTTGGCATCTACGTGCCGGGCGGCAAGGCGGCCTATCCGTCGTCGGTGCTGATGAACGCCATTCCGGCGCACGTGGCCGGGGCGGGCGAGATCGTCATGGTGGTGCCCACGCCGCGTGGCGAGAAAAATCCGCTGGTGCTCGCTGCGGCCTATGTCGCCGGCGTTAGCCGCGCCTTCACCATTGGCGGTGCCCAGGCCGTGGCCGCACTGGCCTACGGCACGGCCACCGTGCCCGGTGTGGACAAGATCACCGGCCCGGGTAACGCGTACGTGGCCAGCGCCAAGCGCCGCGTCTTCGGCCAGGTCGGCATTGATATGATTGCCGGCCCGAGCGAGATCCTGGTGCTGGCCGACGGCACCACCCCGGCCGACTGGGTGGCCATGGACCTGTTCTCCCAGGCCGAGCACGACGAACTGGCGCAGAGTATCCTGCTGTGCCCGGATGCGGCCTACCTCGACGCCGTGCAGCGCGAGATCGACCGCCTGCTACCGCAGATGCCGCGCGCCGAGATCATTGCCAAGTCGCTCACCGGGCGTGGCGCGCTGATCCACACCCGCAGCATGGAAGAGGCCTGCGCCATCTCCAACCGCATTGCACCCGAGCACCTGGAAGTCTCCAGCCGCGATCCGTACCAGTGGGAGCCGCTGCTCAAGCACGCCGGTGCCATCTTCCTCGGTGCCTACACCAGCGAGTCACTCGGAGACTACTGTGCCGGACCCAACCACGTGCTGCCCACCAGCGGCACGGCACGCTTCAGTTCGCCGTTGGGCGTGTACGACTTCCAGAAGCGCAGCAGCCTGATCGAGGTCAGTGAGGCGGGCGCTCAGTCGCTGGGCCAGATTGCTTCCGTGCTGGCCCATGGCGAAGGCCTGCAGGCGCATGCCCGTGCGGCCGAGATGCGGTTGAAGGGGGGCAAAGCATGAGTGCCCTCGATCCCAAGCTGCAGAGGCTGATCCGCCAGGACATCCAGGGCATGCATGCCTATGCCGTGCAGGAATCAGCCGGCATGGTCAAGCTCGACGCGATGGAGAATCCCTACGGCCTGCCGCCCGCGCTGCAGGCCGAGTTGGGTCAGCGCCTGGGCAAACTGGCGCTGAACCGTTACCCGGATGGCCGCGTCAACGACCTGCGCGCTGCGTTGGCACGCTACGCCAACATGCCCGCGGGCTGTGACCTGATGCTGGGCAACGGCTCGGACGAGCTGATTTCGCTGCTGGCCATGGCCTGCGACGTGCCGGGTGCCTCCATCCTGGCGCCGGTGCCGGGTTTCGTCATGTACGCCATGAGCGCGCAGCTGCAGGGCCTGGCCTTCCATGGCGTGCCGCTCACCCCTGATTTCGAACTGGACGAGGCCGCCATGCTGGCTGCCATCCGCCAGCACAAGCCGACGATCACCTACATCGCCTATCCGAACAACCCGACCGGTAACCTGTGGGATGCGGCGGTGATCGCGAAGATCATTGCCGCCGTGGGTGAGCAGGGCGGTCTGGTGGTGATGGACGAGGCCTACCAGCCCTTTGCCGCGCGCACCTGGCTCGACCAGATGCGTGCCGATCCGGCAGCGCATGGCCATGTGCTGCTGATGCGCACCCTGTCCAAGTTCGGCCTGGCCGGCGTGCGGCTGGGCTACATGATCGGACAGGCTGCGTTGATCGCCGAGATCGACAAGGTGCGCCCGCCCTACAACGTGAGCGTGCTGAACTACGAGTGCGCCCTGTTCGCGCTCGAGCATGCCGATGTTTTTGCGACCCAGGCCCTTGAGATCAAAGCGCAGCGTGCTATGATTTTGGAAGCGTTGTCGGCCTTGCCCGGGGTGCGGGCCTGGAACAGCGAGGCCAACATGATCCTGGTGCGCGTGCCGGATGCGGCCAAGGCCTTCGAGGGAATGAAGGCGCGCAAGGTGCTGGTGAAGAACGTTTCCAAGCTGCACCCCTTGCTGGCCAACTGCCTGCGCTTGACCGTCGGTACGCCGGATGAGAATCGCCAGATGCTGGCCGCGCTGAAAGAATCACTATGAGCACACCCCGCATTGCAGAAGTCTCGCGTAACACCGCCGAGACCCAGATCACCGCCCGCGTCAACCTCGATGGTACGGGTGTCTCGCGCCTGTCCACCGGCATCGGTTTCTTCGACCACATGCTGGACCAGATCGCGCGCCACGGCCTGATCGACCTCGACATCCAGGCCAAGGGTGACCTGCACATCGATGGCCACCACACCGTGGAAGACGTCGGCATCACCCTGGGCCAGGCGGTGGCCAAGGCGGTCGGCGACAAGAAGGGCATCCGCCGTTATGGCCATGCCTATGTGCCGCTGGATGAGGCGCTATCTCGCGTGGTGGTTGACTTCTCCGGCCGTCCGGGGCTGGTCATGCATGTGCCATTCAAGAGCGGCATGATCGGCACGTTCGACAGCCAGTTGGCTTATGAGTTCTTCCAGGGCTTTGTCAACCACGCCTTCATCACGCTGCACATCGACAACCTGCGCGGCGAGAACGCCCACCACCAGGCCGAGACTGTGTTCAAGGCCTTCGGCCGTGCGCTGCGCGCCGCGCTGGAGATCGATCCGCGCTCAGCCGGCACCATTCCCTCGACCAAGGGATCGCTGTAAGTTCATGAGCACCGGAATCGCGGCCAAGACCGTTGCCGTCGTTGACTACGGCATGGGCAATCTGCGCTCGGTGTCGCAGGCCGTGCAGGCCGCAGCCGCCGGCACCGGCTGGCATGTGCTGATCACCTCGCGCCCGGACGAAGTACGCGCCGCTGAGCGCGTGGTGCTGCCCGGCCAGGGTGCCATGCCCGACTGCATGCGCGAGCTGCGCGACTCCGGCCTGCGCGATGCCGTGCTGGAGGCCGCAGCGGACAAGCCGCTGTTTGGCGTTTGCGTCGGCATGCAGATGATGTTGGACCACAGCGCCGAAGGCGACACCCCGGGCCTCGGCCTGATCCATGGCGAGGTCACCAAATTCGACCTGGCGGGACGCGCACAGCCCGACGGCAGCCGCTACAAGGTGCCGCAGATGGGCTGGAACCAGGTCTGGCAGATGGATGCGGGCCAGGGCCGCCACCCGGTTTGGGGGGAGGTGCCGGACGGCAGCTACTTCTATTTCGTGCACAGCTTCTACGCCCGACCGTCGGATGCACGCCACAGCGCCGGCGAGACCGATTACGGCGGCCGCTTCACCTCGGCGATTGCGCGCGATAATATTTTCGCCACCCAATTTCACCCCGAGAAAAGTGCAGCCCACGGCTTGGCCCTTTATCGCAACTTCCTGTACTGGAATCCCTGATTCCGGTCTCCCTCGTATCTGCGGCACTCCTGACAGCCCCCTCATTCCTGAAGCATCATGCTTTTAATTCCTGCCATTGATTTGAAAGACGGTCATTGCGTGCGCCTGAAGCAGGGCGACATGGACCAGTCCACCACCTTCGGCGAAGACCCGGCGCAGATGGCACGCAACTGGGTTGACAAGGGCGCACGCCGCCTGCACCTGGTGGACCTCAATGGCGCCTTCGCCGGGCAGCCGAAGAACGAACAGGCCATACGCAGCATCCTGAAGGAAGTGGGCAGCGAAATCGACGTGCAGCTCGGCGGCGGCATCCGCGACCTCGACACCATCGAGCGCTACCTCGACGCCGGCCTGCGTTACGTCATCATCGGCACGGCCGCCGTCAAGAACCCGGGTTTCCTGCAGGACGCCTGCACCGCCTTTGGCGGCCATATCATCGTCGGCCTGGACGCCAAGGATGGCAAGGTGGCTACCGACGGCTGGAGCAAGCTGACCAAGCATGAGGTGGTGGACCTCGGCAAGAAATTCGAGGACTACGGCGTCGAATCCATCATCTACACCGATATCGGCCGCGACGGCATGCTCTCCGGCATCAACATCGAAGCCACGGTCAAGCTGGCGCAGGCGCTGACCATACCAGTCATTGCGTCCGGCGGCCTGAGCAATATGGCCGACATCGAAGCCCTGTGCGCCGTGGAGGACGAGGGCATCGAAGGCGTGATCTGCGGCCGCGCCATCTATACCGGTGACCTGGACTTCGAGGCCGCGCAAGTGCGCGCCGACGAGCTGTCCGGCTGACATGGCCCTCACGGTTGCCCACTGCGTGTGGCTCCTTGCCCCCAGAGGGGGGCGCGTTTTACCTTTTGGTGCTGGCCGCCAAGCGGTCCAGAGGCCTTGGGGCGGCCCGGCGGCAAAACCAGCCGTCGACTCTTTCTGAAGGCACTCATGCTGGCCAAGAGAATCATCCCCTGCCTGGACGTGACCGGTGGTCGCGTTGTCAAAGGCGTCAACTTCGTCGAACTGCGTGACGCCGGCGATCCGGTGGAGATCGCCGCGCGCTACAACGAGCAGGGCGCCGATGAACTCACTTTTCTCGACATCACGGCCACCAGTGACGGCCGCGACCTGATCCTGCACATCATCGAGGCGGTGGCCTCCAAGGTCTTCATTCCGCTGACCGTGGGCGGCGGCGTGCGCACCGTGGAGGATGTACGCCGTCTGCTCAATGCCGGTGCCGACAAGACCAGCTTCAACTCGGCGGCCATTGCCAACCCGCAGGTTATCCGCGACGCGTCGGCCAAGTACGGCGCGCAGTGCATCGTGGTGGCGATCGACGCCAAACGCCGTTTTGGTGACGACATGCTGGCGCGCGGCGAGGGCTGGGACGTCTACAGCCACGGCGGGCGCAAAAACACCGGACTGGACGCCGTGGCCTGGGCGCGGCAGATGGCCGAGTACGGTGCCGGCGAGATCCTGCTCACCAGCATGGACCGCGATGGCACCAGGGCTGGCTTTGACCTGGAGCTCACCCGCGCGGTGAGCGACGCGGTCAGCGTGCCGGTGATCGCCTCGGGTGGCGTCGGCAACCTGGACCATCTGGTCGAAGGCATCCAGGTCGGTGGCGCCGATGCGGTGCTGGCGGCCAGCATCTTCCACTACGGCGAGTACACCATCGCGCAGGCCAAGGCGCGCATGGCCGCGGCCGGCATTCCGGTGCGCATCGAGTCCGCTGCCTGATTCTTCCGGCGGATTCGGGCGACAATAGCCCCATGAACTGGCTTGATGAAGTGAAATGGGATGCGCAGGGCCTGGTGCCGGTGATCGCGCAGGAGCAGGGCAGCAATGATGTGCTCATGTTCGCGTGGATGAACCGTGAAGCCTTGCAGAAAACGGCCGAGCTCGGCCGTGCGGTCTATTTCAGCCGCTCGCGCGGCAAGTTGTGGTTCAAGGGCGAGGAATCCGGCCATGTGCAGACCGTGCATGAGATCCGCCTGGACTGCGACAACGACGTGGTGCTGCTCAAGGTCACCCAGCTCGGTCACGAGCCCGGCATTGCCTGCCACACCGGCCGCCACAGCTGTTTCTTCAGTCTGCTGAAGGACGGTGCCTGGCAGGCCGTCGACCCGGTCTTGAAAGACCCCGAATCCATCTACAAGTAACGACCATGTCCGATACGAATTCCGCTGATGCTCTGGCCCGCCTGGCGGCGGTGGTCGAGAGTCGCCTGCCGGCCCACGGCGGCGATGCCGAGAAGAGCTACGTCGCGCGTCTGCTGCACAAAGGCCCGGACGCCTTCCTGAAGAAGATCGGCGAGGAAGCCACCGAAGTCGTGATGGCGGCCAAGGACGCTGACCACGGCGGTGATCGAAGCAAGATCATCTACGAAGTGGCTGACCTCTGGTTCCACTCGATGATTGCCTTGGCGCACTACGGTTTCAAGCCGGCGGATGTGATCGCCGAGCTGGAGCGTCGCGAAGGCACCAGTGGCATCGAAGAAAAGGCGCTGCGCAAGGCGCTGGCGCGCGAGGGCGGGCAGTCGTGAGCCGCAGCGAGGCGGAACGGCTGCAGTCCCTCACCACGCTGGGGACAGTCAGCTACGTGCTGCACCTGATCGTGGCGGTGGGCGCCCTGGTGCCCGGTGCGCAGATCAGCCCGGTGCTGCTGGTGGTGGCGCTGGTGCTGGACCTGGTCAAGCGTGAGGATGCCGCTGGCACCTGGCACGCCTCGCATTTCCGCTGGCGTATCCGTACGGTGCTGATCGCGGCCGCGCTCTACCTGCTGACGTTGCCGCTGTGGTTCTTCCTGCTGCTGCCGGGCTGGCTGGCCTGGCTGGTCATTTCGGTCTGGTTCCTCTACCGCATCATCCGCGGCATGGTGAACATGAACAAAGGTCTCCCCATGGAGTTTTCGGCATGAGTGACGTTCAACACAGCGACCCGAACTGCATTTTCTGCAAGATCATCGCCGGCCAGATCCCCTCGAAAAAGGTCTATGAAGACGAGGATATCTACGCCTTCCACGACATCCAGCCCTGGGCACCGGTGCATTTCCTGCTGGTGCCCAAGATGCACATTCCGTCCATGGCCCAGGTCGGGCCGGAGCATGCGGCGCTTCTCGGTCGCATGCTGGCGCTGGCGCCCAAGCTGGCGCTGCAGGAGGGCTGCCTGCCCTACCCGGAGGGCGGCTTCCGCATCGTCTGCAACACCGGCGAGGGCGGCGGGCAGGAGGTGCATCACCTGCACATCCACGTCATCGGCGGGCCGCGCCCCTGGCGCAAGGGCTAATTCCTGCCCGGCTGTACGGTCGGGCGCTGCGAAGATTAGAATTGTTCAATTCCTGAGGAGTGATATATGGGTTCGTTTTCTATCTGGCACTGGTTGATCGTGCTGCTGATCGTGGTCATGGTGTTCGGCACCAAGAAGCTCAAGAATCTGGGCAGCGACCTCGGCGGCGCCGTCAAGGGCTTCAAGGACGGCATGAAGGATGGCTCTTCGCCTGAAGAGAAGCCGGCCGCACCGGCGGCTCAGGTGGCCAATACGACCGCACCGGCCGCCGACAAGACCACCATCGACGTCGAAGCCAAGACCAAGTCCTGAACGCCATCTAGGCAGACATGATCGATCTCGGCATTTCCAAGATGGCGCTGATCGGCGCGGTGGCGTTGATCGTCATCGGGCCGGAGAAGCTGCCGCGCGTGGCTCGCACGGTGGGTACCTTGCTGGGCAAGGCGCAGCGCTACGTGGCTGACGTCAAGGCCGAGGTCAACCGGTCCATGGAGCTCGACGAGCTCAAGAAGATGAAGGACTCGGTCGAGGGTGCGGCGCGGGAGGTCGAGAATTCGATCCAGACCACCACCAGCGATTTCGAGCAGAGTTGGGCCGAGGCGACGTCGGGGCTGGAGTCCACCAGTCTGGAGCCACCGCCCCTGCCGGACCATCCCGAATACAAGCACCCGCGCAAGAACTGGCGTCTCAAGCGCGGCGCCACGCCGCTCTGGTACAAGGCGCGCCATGGCGTGCGCACGCGGGCCTTGTCGGGTGCCGCCCGGGTGGCGCGCTACCGGCCGCAGAGACTGGGCTGACGATCTTCTGACCTTTTTTCATCGGGTCACGGCCGCTGGGCGCGGTGGGTGGCTCGAGCACCGAGCAGACAACGCATGGCAGACGATCAATCCAAAGAAGACGAACTGGCGGGAACGGAGCAGCCTTTCGTGCAGCACCTGATGGAGTTGCGCGATCGCCTGCTCAAGTCCATCGTCGCCATGGCGGTGGTGGCAGCGGTGCTGGCGTTGTACCCGGGCCCTGGGGCGTTGTACGACATCCTGGCCGCGCCCCTGGTGGCGCACTTGCCCAAGGGGGCGACGCTGATCGCCACTTCCGTGATCTCGCCCTTCATGGTGCCGCTCAAGATCATGCTGATGGCGGCCTTCCTGCTGGCGCTGCCCGTCATCCTCTACCAGGCTTGGGCCTTTGTGGCGCCGGGACTTTACATGCACGAGAAGAAGCTGGTGCTGCCGCTGGTGATCTCCAGCACGGTGCTGTTCTTCATCGGCGTGGCGTTCTGCTATTTCTTCGTCTTTGGCCAGGTATTTGCCTTCATCCAGAGCTTTGCGCCTAAGAGCATCACGGCGGCGCCGGACATCGAGGCCTACCTGAGCTTCGTACTGACCATGTTCCTGGCCTTCGGCCTGGCATTCGAGGTGCCGGTCGTGGTGGTCGTGCTGGCGCGCATGGGGGTAGTGAGCGTACAGAAGCTCAAGGACTTCCGTGGCTACTTCGTCGTGCTGGCCTTCATCATCGCGGCCATCGTCACGCCGCCCGATGTGGTGTCGCAGCTGGCATTGGCCATCCCCATGGTCCTGCTGTACGAACTCGGCTTGTGGGCGGCCCAGATCTTCATCAAGCACACCAAGGCGCCCGAGCCTGAGGATACCGAAGCGCCGCAGGCCTGAGGGCTACCGGCCGTCCGGCTTACTGCGGCTGCACGCGCCGCGGCTTCGGACGAACGCCCGGAACGACGTCGATTTCCGTCTGGCTGTTCTGCCGCAGCAGGCCGAAACGTGCTGCCACACCGGGCTTGAGGGCGGCCACCTGGGCCAGCAACCCAGAGACATCCTGTACCGGCTTGCCCGCCACACTGGTGATGACATCCCCGGGCCGGATGCCGGCCTGTGCGGCCGGGCCGTTTTGCAGCACGCCGGTGATGATGACCCCGCGCGTGGCCTTGATGCCGAAGGTTTCCGCCAGTTCCGACGAGAGTTCGCTCGGCTCCACCCCGATCCAGCCGCGCGTCACCTGGCCATCCTTGACGATGCTCTCCAGCACCTGCCGGGCGGTGGAGACGGGAATCGCAAAGCCGATGCCCATGTTGCCGCCCGAGCGCGAGTAGATGGCGGTGTTGATGCCCAGCAGGTTGCCACTGGTGTCGACCAAGGCGCCACCGGAGTTGCCCGGGTTGATGGCCGCATCGGTCTGGATGAAGTTCTCGAAGGTGTTGATACCCAGCTGGTTGCGGCCCAGCGCGCTGACGATGCCGCTGGTCACGGTCTGGCCGACGCCAAAAGGGTTGCCGATAGCCAGCACCTGGTCGCCCACCTGCAGCGCATCCGAGTTGCCCAGCACGATGACCGGCAGCTTGTCGAGTTCGATCTTGAGTACCGCCAGGTCGCTGTCGGGGTCGGTGCCGATCACCTTGGCGCGCGTTTGCCGGTTGTCATTCAGGATGACTTCGATTTCATCGGCGCCGTCGATCACATGGTTGTTGGTCAGGATGTAGCCGCCCGGGCTGACGATGACGCCGCTGCCCAGGCCGACCTGCGGTTCGTTGTCCTGATCGCCGAAAAAGAAGCGGAACCAGGGGTCGTTGCTGTTGGGGTGGTTCTTGGGCGCCTTGCTGGTACTGATGCTGACCACAGCGGCTGACGCCTTCTGCGCCGCGGCGCGGAAACTGCCGGCCGGCACACTGTCGGGCGCACTGGCAGGCGCTTCCAGCAGCGCTACGCTACCCAGGTACGAGGCCTGGCCCAGCCAGTCCGGCTTGAGCGTCAGGACCACGAAGTAGGCAGCCAGCAGGACAGTGACCACCTGGGAAAACAGCAACCAGTATCGTTTCATGGAGAAATTGTAGAGTGGTGCTTGTGAAGCCGCAGATCGTCGTTCATATTCAGCCGCAGGCCGCGCCCAAGCCGGCGCCGGGCGCGCCCTGCAATGGCTGCGGTATCTGCTGTCTGAGTGAGCCCTGCCCGCTCGGTATCCTCCTGTCGCGCCGGCGGCACGGTGCCTGCGTTGCCCTGCGTTGGGATGACGCGACGTGCCAGTACCGTTGCGGCAGCCTGTCCGATACCGCGGGGGTGCTGCAGCAGGCGCTGCCGCGCGCCCTGCATTGGCTGGCGCCCGTCGGGCGCGTGCTGCTGGCGAGGCTGGGGCGGCGCTGGATCGCGGCCGGGATCGGCTGCGACAGCACCTTGGAAGTGCAGGGGCCGCCGGCCGGATCTGACCGACAATCGCCACCATGACCGATCGTACCCAGCTCCTCCTGGCTTTCAATACGCTGCTGCAGCCAGAACGTTTCCGCGACTACGGCCCCAACGGGTTGCAGGTCGAGGGGCGCGCCGAGATCCGCAAGGTCGTTTCCGGCGTCACCGCCAGCCGGGCGCTGATCGAGGCGGCAATTTCCGCGCAGGCCGACGCCATCTTCGTGCACCACGGCCTGTTCTGGCGGGGCCAGGATGGTCGCGTCACCGGCTGGATGAAGCAGCGCCTGGCGCTCTTGCTGGCGCATGACATCAACCTGTATGCCTACCACCTTCCGCTCGACGCGCATCC
>Ga0114986_1000162_pt1 | contig 19056 bp, 18 predicted proteins | sample Shrwel1BS1Day17_FD_96988 | JGI IMG/M metagenome (GOLD analysis project Ga0114986, IMG submission 96988) | Subsurface microbial communities from deep shales in Ohio, USA - Utica-3 well 1 S-1-Day17 | ecosystem: Environmental > Aquatic > Deep subsurface > Shale gas/oil reservoir > Produced... | reverse complement strand
GCTCTGGAAGAAGGACGGACGCAGGCCCGGGCCATCGCTGCCGGTGCTCTCGCGGCTGCGGATCTTGCGAAGCATGTCGAACTCGCGCTTGCGCACGAAGTCGTTGCGCCGCTTGCGCTCGATCATCTCCTTGAGCGCTGCCTTGCTGTACTCGCTGTCGCGGTCAGAGGTGCGCGTATCCAGGTCCGACCAGCTCGTGGTCGGATGACGCACGAACTTGACCACCTTGGAGAGAAAACCGCCGTTGGAGTCGTCCTTGGACATGAATGCGCAGGATCGGGTTCGATACAGCGGCGCTTCAGTCGCCGAACATTTTCTGCTTGAGCTCGCGGCGCTGCTGGGCTTCCAGCGACAGGCTGGCCGTCGGGCGCGCCATCAGGCGACCGACACCGATCGGCTCGCCCGTTTCCTCGCAATAGCCGTAGTCACCCGAATCGATGCGGGCAATGGCCTGTTCAATCTTCTTGAGCAGTTTGCGTTCCCGGTCACGCGTGCGCAGCTCCAGCGCGTGCTCCTCCTCGATGGTGGCGCGATCGGCCGGATCAGGCACCACCACAGTGTCTTCACGCAGGTGCTCGGTGGTTTCACCGGCGTTGGCCAGCATGTCGGCCTTGAGCAGCTGCAGCTTGCGGCGGAAGAAAGCCAGCTGCACGTCGTTCATGTATTCGCCGTCCGGCATGGCCAGCACGTCCGCATCGGTCAGCTGGTCCAAAGGCACGGACTTCCAGTTGTTGGCCCGCTTGGGGTCTTTCTGGAGGGGCATGGTCACGGAAGGGGTCATCACTCGTTCACTGATAGGGGTAAAAGTCGCCTTGGCGGCATCGGGTGCGTGCGTCGGGACAGCCGCCACCGGCGCCACCGCCAAGGCCGCCGCCTTCGCAGCCGCTTTGGCCGACACACGCGGCACAACGGGCGCAACGGGCGCGGCCGGCGGGGTCACCGTCGCATTTTTTGCCATTCTCTCCGGTTTGGGCGCCGGTGTGGAAGAAACTGCAGGCTTGGACGCTTTCGCGGGCGAAGAAGCCGGCTTGGACGAAGGCTTGACCGGACTGACCGCCTTCTTGTCAGGCACTGCGGTCACGGTTTCGGAGGCCTTGGTCGCCTTTCTGGATCCGGCGGCCACCGGCGCTGCCTTTTTCGCTGGCACCTCCTTGGCTGCCGCTTTCAACGGCTTGGCCACCGCCTTCTTCACGACCGCAGGCCGGGCGACCTCCGGTTTGCGCGCCGCCGCTGTCGCGGTTTTGTCCTTGGCCGCCGGCCGCGTCGCAGACGACTTGGCGGTGGCAGCCTTGGTGGCAGGCTGCCGGGTCGTCGCTGGCTTGGTGGCCGTGGCTTTCACAACAGGTCTCCTCTCTGATCCTGAAGATGATCGGACGTCGGGGCGCGCCTGGCCGGATCCCTCAGGATCCTTGCCGACGCCTGTCGTCGGACGAGCCGACGCTGTTGTTGTTATACCCGCTTTGGTGACCGGTGTTTTCGGAGCACCGGCTTTGCCTGACCGGCTGGCCTTGCCGGCCGGTTCGGGGCGCGATTGTAACGACGCCCGCTCATTCGGGGCTTTCGCCGGGGATGAGGGAAACCCGAGGCGTTGGAGAAGTGAGACAAACAGCACATCAGACCCCTTGATCGTTCATGGCCGTCCGGTCCCCCTGCCCGCTCAGACCAGCGACTGCGCCAGCCCCTGCTCCAGAATGTCCCGCGGCAGGTCGATGCCGATGAATACCATCTTGCTGACCCGGGGCTCGCCATCGGCCCATTGGGGCCCCAGATCGCTGCCCATCAGCTGATGCACACCCTGGAAAATCACCTTCCGGTCGGTGCCCTGCATGTTCAGCACACCCTTGTAGCGCAGCATGCGGGGACCGTAGACCTGCACGATGGCGCCCAGGAAGTCCTCGAGCCTGGCGGGATCGAAGGGGCGATCGGCACGGTAGACGAAGCTCTTGACGTCGTCATCGTGATGGTGATGGTGCCCGTGGTCATGCCCGTGGCGGTGCGAGGGGTGGTTGCAGTGCTCGCCATGCTCATGGTCGTGATCGTGGTGGTCATGGCCATGGTGGTGGTCGTGGTCATGCCCGTGATCGTCCACCTTGAGAAAGTCCGGATCGATGTCCAGCTTGGCATTGAGGTTGAAGCCGCGCAGGTCGAAGACATCCTTGATGGGCACTTCACCGAAATGCACCGTGCGCACCGGCGCCCGCGGGTTCATGTGCTTGAGCCGGTGGATCAGGGCATCCACCTCCTCCTGACTCACCAGATCGGCCTTGCTGATGAACAACTGGTCAGCAAAACCCACCTGGCGCCGGGCTTCCTGGCGGTCGTTGAGCTGCTGGGCTGCATGCTTGGCGTCCACCAGGGTCAGGATGGAATCGAGCAGGTATTGCTCGGCCACCTCGTCGTCCATGAAGAAGGTCTGGGCGACCGGGCCGGGGTCGGCCAGGCCGGTGGTCTCGATCACCACGCGCTCGAAGTCCAGTTCGCCCTTGCGCTTCTTCTGGGCCAGATCGGCCAGGGTGGCGCGCAGGTCGTCGCGAATGGTGCAGCAGATGCAGCCATTGCTCATCTGGATGATGTTTTCCTGCGTGTCGGCGACGAGGATCTCGTTGTCGATGTTCTCTTCACCGAACTCGTTCTCGACCACGGCGATCTTCTGGCCGTGCGCCTCGGACAACACACGCTTGAGCAGCGTGGTCTTGCCCGAGCCAAGAAAACCGGTGAGGATGGTGGCGGGAATCAGGGCCATGGTCGGAGCTTTTCGTCAGTGTGCCCGGCGGTCCGGACAGAAGCCGGCGAGTGTAGACCAAACGCGTGACGGGTGCGTCAGAGCTTCCTCATCAGGATCAGTCCCTTGAGGTATTCACCCTCGGGGAACGTGACCGTCATCGGGTGATCGCAGGCGCCCCCCAGACGCCCCAGAATGGCGGCATCCACCCCCGCGTCGACGCCGGCGGAAGCCACGATCTTGTGGAACAGCTCCACCCCGATGCCCCCGGAACAGGAGAAAGTGAACAGCACCCCGCCCGGTGGCAGCAGCTTGAAGGCCAGCCGGTTGATGTCCTTGTAGGCCCGCGCGGCGCGCTCGGCGTGGGCGGCGGTGGGGGCCAGCTTGGGCGGGTCCAGCACGATGGCATCGAACTGCCGGCCTTCGGCGACAAAGCGGCGCAGACTGGCATTGACGTCGGCGTCCAGGAAGGTGGCCCGGGACTCGTCCATACCGTTGAGCGTCAGGTTGACCCGGGCCTGCTCGAGCGCCGGGCCGGAGGAATCGATGGAGGTGACGTGCCCAGCACCGCCGGCCAGCGCGGCCACCGAGAAGCCGCCGGTGTAGCTGAAACAGTTGAGCACCTGACCAAAGCCCAGGCGGCGGGTGTACTCGTGCAGGGCCAGGCGGCTGTCCCGCTGGTCGAGGTAGTAGCCGGTCTTGTGGCCCAGCGCAATGTCCAGCCCCAGCCGCCAGCCGTGTTCCTGCAGCTCGAAGGCGGTCGGACCGTCGCCGCGCAACCAGCCGGTGACCTCGGGCAGACCTTCCAGCGCCCGGGCGCTCGCGTCGGATCGCTCGTAAAGGCGCGGACAGCCGGTGATGTCCAGCAGCGCATCGGCGATCACGTCCTTCCAGCGCTCGACACCGGCAGCACCGAACTGCGCGACCAGGGTATCGCCGTAACGATCGACCACCAGACCGGGCAGGCCATCGCTCTCGCCATGAACCAGACGCAGGCCGTTGCTGGCGATGCCCATGCGCTCCCGCAAGGCGATGGCCCGGCGCAAGGTGTCGCGAAAGAAGGCGGCGTCGATGCGCTGGGCCTGCTCGAAGCTCCAGGCGCGCACCCGGATCTTCGAGGCCGGCGAGTACGCACCCCAGGCGAGAAACTCGCCTTCGTGGCTGTCGATGCGGACAGTCTCACCGGGATCGGCCGAGCCGCGCGCCACCGCACCGTCGAACACCCAGGGGTGCCGGCGCAGGAGCGATCTCTCCTTGCCGGGCTTGAGTCGAATGGATTTCATGGGGGGATTGTGCCCCCACGGCGTTCAGGGACGCAGGTAGACGAAGCCTTCCCTGGCCTGCAGCTTGGCGACCTCGGCCACGCCCGAGGGCACCACCTTGGCTTCCATGGCCACCTTGCTGGCGTCGATCTTGCGCGAGACCAGGGTGTTGTTGCAGACCCGGAACTCCACGCCCTTGCTGGCCAGATCGGCGATGGCGCCGGCAAACGGTTGCTCCATCTGGTTGGTCGCGCCTTCGAGCAGGAAGTCGATGCCCAGGCCATGAGTCACGACCACGATCTTGGCCTTGGGGTCGGCCGCCAGGTGGTTGCGGATGTTGTTCATCGCGCGCGAGGCCTGGGGAATGCCCTCGCTCATGTGATAGACGGTCTTGATGACGTCATCGACCGCCACCGATGGCATCGCCGAGACAACAAAAAAGGACAGGATTACGGCCTTGCAGGCCAGCAGAAAACGGGACATGGTGATCTCCGGAAAGTAATTGCTTATGAAATGATTTTGCAGACTGCGCCGTTTCGGCACCGGGGTTATCCCTTGTTCCGACGACCGGCGCGCGGGTGGGCGGCATCGTACACGCGGGCCAGGTGCTGGTAGTCCAGTCGGGTATAGACCTGCGTGGTGCTGATACTGGCGTGCCCCAGCAGCTCCTGCACGGCCCGCAGGTCCCCGCTGGATTGCAGCACATGGCTGGCATAGGAGTGACGCAGCATGTGGGGATGCACCGGCGTGGCCAACCCGGCCTGTGCAGACCGGCGGCGCAGGCGCAAGCGGATGTGCTGGGGCGTCAGACGGCCACCGCGGGGGTTGATGAACATCGCCGGATCGCCCGCCGCCCAGGCTTCTCGCGCGAGCAGCCACTGCCGCACCGCCGCCAGGGCCACCGTGCCCACCGGGACGCTGCGGCGCTTGGACCCCTTGCCCAGCACATGGGCCACCGCGTCGTCCAGATCGATCCACCCGCGGGCGTCTCCCGCCGCGCTGATGTCCAGCCCCACCAGTTCGCCGATGCGCAAGCCGCACCCGTACAGCAGTTCGGTGATGCAGGCGTCCCTCGCTTCGCGGACCGGGTCCTCGTCGGTGTCGGCGTGGGACGCCAGCCGGACGGCATCGTCGACGCCGAGTGCCTTGGGCAAGGGCTTGGGGGCCTTGGGCGCCCGCACATCGACCACCGGATTGACCTTGACCAGCCCTTCACGGCCCAGCCAGGCATAGAAGCCACGCCAGCCAGACAGGATCAGCGCGATCCCCCGCGGTGATCGCCCGCCAGCGTGCATGCGGGCCACCCACTGGCGCACATGGTGGCTGCCGACATCACGCAGACCGATGCCCTGTGCCTGCACCTGCTGGCGCAGACGCTCCATGTCGGCGGTGTACAGGGCCAGCGTGCGATCGGCCAGCCGCTTGTGGACGCGCAGATGCGACAGGTAAGCCTGGATCAGCGCCGTGTCATCGTCATCAGGGGCCTGTCCCGTTGCCATGACAGCGGGCCCTCCGGCCATCAGGCCGGCAGCAGACGCGACAGGGAGGCACTGGTCAGTTCGCCAATGCGCTCCAGAAACTCGGTGCCCATGTGGGCGACGAAGCGCCCGGGATCATCGGAGGCCAGCACCAGCAGACCGAACACCGGCGCTCCCGCCTCTGCCCGCAGGGGGATGAGCGCAAGCGACTGCGCCGCCTGAGGCTGGACCAGCCACTGGGCCGCTTCCAGTCCCGGGTTGGCGCCACAGTAAGGTTTGCTCAAAGAGGCGGCGAACGTCTGTGCGTCCTCCGACGCGCCCTGGGCATAGGCTTCGCCGGCGAAATCGGGCAATACCCCCCACAGACGGATGGCCACCTGGGGCACGCCGAACTGCGACGAGATCTCCCGCACCACCACCTCGGGCAACTCACGGGTTTCGCGGGTCCAAAGCAGCTGAAGGGTCCAGCGCTGCAGACGGTCCGCAATGGCCGAGTTCTCCTGTCCGTGCCGGATCATCTCGGCCGCCTTGAGTTCCAACCCCTTGATCTTCTCGCGCAGCAGCTCGGCCTGGCGTTCCTGCAGGCCAACCGCCCGGTTGCCATGCGGACTGGTCAGCTGAACCGCCGCCAGCACCGTGGCATGGCGCTCGAAGAAATCCGGCGTGTTCAGCAGGTAATTGGCGATGTCGTCTTCGGTGATCGGAGGAATGGAAGCAGCGGTCATGAATCGGTCCGGAGTGAAGGTTCAGGCCAGGTCATCGGGCACATCGACCTCGCCCTCGAATACGGTGGTGGCCGGGCCGGTCATCATGACCGGCGCATCGTGAGCGGGCGTATCCTGCCAGGCGATGGTCAGCACGCCGCCCCGCGTGTGCACGTCCACGCGTGCATCCAGCAGACCCAGGCGGATGCCGGCCACCACGGCCGCGCAGGCACCGGTGCCACAGGCCAGGGTTTCGCCCACGCCGCGCTCGAATACGCGGAGCCTGACCTCGCGACGGGAGACCACCTGAAGAAAGCCCGCATTGACGCGAGCCGGAAAACGGACGTGTCGCTCGATCTGGGGGCCCCAGGATTCCACCGGCGCCAGGTCCACATCGTCCACCAGCAGCACCGCATGGGGATTGCCCATGGACACCACCGCAACCGGCGCGGACTCGGCGCCGGCCAGCGGCAATGGCCAGCGTTCCCAGGCCAGCGTGCGATCCGGAGTGAGCCCGCTGCCGTCAAACGGCACGCGTACGTGATCGAACACAGGTGCCCCCATGTCCACGGTCACCCGGCCGTCCGGGTCCAGGGCCAGGCTGATCTGGCCATTGCGGACCTTGACCCGCACCGGGTTGCGGTCGGTCAGGCGCTTGTCGGTCACATAGCGCACGAAGCAGCGCGCGCCATTGCCGCAATGCTCCACCTCTCCGCCGTCGGCGTTGTGGATAACGTATTCGAAATCCAGCCCCGGGGCCGGCGAGGGGCGGACGGTCAGGATCTGGTCGGCACCCACCCCGAAATGGCGATCGGCCAGCCAGCGGTACTGCGCCGCGCTCAGGCCCAGGCGGCCACGGGTTTCGTCCAGCACGACGAAATCGTTGCCCGCACCTTGCATCTTGGTAAATCGGATCCGCATGCCGGGATTATCGGCCAGCGTCGCCCAGGTGCTGCACGACACAGTCTTGGCTGTCGCACAATGGCTGCATGGTCCGCCCTGCCCAACTCCTGCACGAACCCCGTCCGGTGGCCCCGGTACGCCCGGCCGCCACCGTCCTGCTGCTGCGCGACAGCGCCGACCCTGCCCATCCGGGCATCGAGGTGCTGATGACGCGCCGATCGATGACCGCCAGCTTCGCACCCGGCGCCTATGTGTTCCCCGGAGGCGGCATCGACGCGGCTGACAGTCAGTCGCACGCCCTCGCCCGGCGACGCCCGTCGCAATCGGACCTGCATCTCACCCAGGCGATTGCCGCCATCCGCGAGAGCTTCGAGGAACTGGGCGTCCTGCTGGCCCAGCGCAGCGATGGCCGGATGGCCGGCGCCAGCGATGTGGCCCGACTGGATCGCCAGGCGCCGTTCGCGGCACAGTGCGAGACCCTGGGTCTTCGTCTGGCGGCCGACGAGGTGTTCGTGCTGGCCCACTGGATCACCGACCGCGACCTGCCCCGGCGTTTTGACGTCCCCTTCCTGGTGGCGCGGATGCCCGAGGGACAGGAACCGGTGGCCGACGAATCCGAGCAGTTCGAGCCGGTCTGGATCCGGCCGTCGGAGGCCCTTGGCCGGCACGCGGCGGGGCAATTCTTCATCATTTTCCCGACGATCCGGACGCTGGAGAGGCTTCAGGCCTACCCCAGCGTGCAGTCGGTTCTCGACGCCTGTGCGGTCAACGACGAACCGATGTTCACCAGTTGTCCGCGCGCGGGTCTGATGCACGGCAAGGAATCGCGCCACATGGAGCACGAGCAGCCCTTCGGCGAGCTCGCACTGGTCTGCCCGGACGGCCGCATCGTGCACGAGCTGGCCTGGCAGACCGAACGGCCGGTCCCCCTGCTGCGCCATGTCCAGCGATTGACGGCACCCAACCCGGGCATGATGACCGGCCCCGGCACCAACAGCTATGTGGTGGGCGACCCGGCCTGCGGCCATGTCGTGATCGACCCCGGGCCGGATGAGCCCGAGCACATCGAGCGGCTGTGGCGGGCCACCGGTGGCGACATCCGGGCCATCGTCTGCACCCACTCGCATCCGGACCATTCCCCGGGGGCGCCACGGCTGCAGTCCCTGTGCACGCGGGCCGGCTCGCCACCACCGCCGATCCTGGGCCTGCCCAGCGCGACCACCGCACGCGTGCACAGCCATTTCGTGCCCGAGCGTGTGCTGGCCGACGGCGAGCGCATCGAGCTGGTGGGCGCGTCGGGTGAGGGCGAAGTCCGTCACACGCTTCGGGTGGTTCACACCCCCGGCCATGCGGCCAACCACCTGTGCCTGATCCTCGAGGAAGACGGCCTGCTGTTCTCGGGCGACCACATCCTCAACGGCAGCACCACCGTCATCGACCCACCCGATGGACACATGGGCGACTACCTGGAGTCCCTGGACAAGCTCGACCGCCTGTGCGCACAGCACAACGTGAACTTCATCCTGCCCGCCCACGGGTATGTGCTCGGTGACCTGCCGCGCAGTGCGGACAACCCGAGCGCGCCGGTACACGGCGGTGCCCGCGCCGCGATTGCGCAACTGAAGGCACACCGGCTGGCGCGCGAAGCCAAGGTCGCTGCCGCCATGCGCAAGCGCCCGGACGGCACCATGGACGACTGGGTGGCCCTGGCGTACGACGATGTACCCGAGCGACTGTGGCCGGTGGCCAAGCGCTCGATGCTGGCGCATGTCGAACGCATCCAGAGCCTGGGTGCGTTCAACGTCTGATGTCATGAAACACGCGCTGGCCGCCTTGTGCAGCGTCCTGCTCATCGGCAGCCCATCGCTGCCTGCCCATGCCAGCATGAACCTGGCGCTGGACAAAGGGTGTTTGAGCTGCCATGGCAACCCGCCACGCGGGCGGGCGCCGACCATCCCCGAGCTGGCCAGGGAGTACGCAAGTTTTCGGGGCCGGGAAGCCGATATCCAGCGCCTGTCCGCCCATCTGCGAGAACACCATCTCATCGGCGGTGTACCGGCCCACGAACGACTCAGCGCCGAGGAGGCCGAACATTTCGTTCGCTGGCTCGTCGACGGCGGCCGGTGAGGACTGCGATGCGCATCGCCTTCGTCTCTGACATCCACGGCAACCTGCCCGCGCTGCAGGCGGTAGTGGCAGACATGGCGCGGCGCCACGTGGACCGGGTCATCAACCTTGGCGACAGCCTCAGCGGCCCTCTGCAACCCGAGGAGACGGCGCGGTTCCTCATGGAACAGGACTGGCTGCACCTGGGCGGCAACCACGAGCGGCAACTGCTGGATCGACCTGTCGTGCACATGAGCGCTTCGGACGCCCATGCCCGCGAACGACTGAGCGAAACCAGCCTGACATGGATCCGGGAGCAACGCTGCGTGCACCGTCTCTCAGACGACGTGTTCCTCTGCCACGGCTCGCCACGCAGCGACCTGGAGTACTTCCTGGAGACCGTGACGCCGCAGGGCATCCGGCTGGCCTCAGCTCAGGAGATTGCCGAACGACGAGGCGACACCCCTGCCCGCCTGATCGCCTGCGGGCACAGCCACGTTCCACGCGCCCTGCGCGCGCCGGACGGCTGCCTGCTGATCAACCCCGGCAGTGTGGGCCTGCCCGGCTACGACGACGATCACCCTTACCCGCACTGGGTGGACAACGGCAGTCCGGACGCACGCTACGCGATCGCCGAGCGGGGTGATGAAGGCGACTGGTCCGCCGAACTCCTGGCTGTGTCCTACGACTTTCGATCCATGGCGGAACTGGCGCACCGCCATGGCCGGGATGACTGGGCCGTGCCCCTGTCCACCGGTTACGCGCTGCGATGAATAAAGTGTGAAGCGCGCCGATACGCCGGATTCTGTGCATCCGGGTCGCCCCGGATGTGACCGTCATTCCTCTGGGCCGGGGGTCACCCACCCGGCTCGGTGCTACCTACCCGCCAGCTCCGCGGAGCCACGTCAACGCTGGCCTATTTGGTATTGCTGCGCGTAGAGATTGCCCGTTTCACCCCGGCTGGTCTGCCTTTCGGCACTCCCACCGGACTCGTCTCTGTTGCTCTGATCCTCACCTTAGGGTCTCGCGACTTGTCGGTGGAGAGGTGTTACCTCCTACGCTGTCCTGTGCAGTCCGGACGTTCCTCCAGTGCTCCCTTTCGGGTCCTCTTGCGAGGGTGCACCAGCGACGGCCTGGCGCGCTTCACACCGGTATTATCGGTGTTTGCCGATCCGGCCGCAGAACCGGACGTCCTTGCTTGATCACCACAAGCCCCACGACCATGATCCGCATCGCAGAACTCAAACTTCCCCTGGGCGAGGTGCCCTTCGAGCACCGCCGCGCCGCCGACGCCCCCACCGAAACCGACGAGGACCGGTTGCCGCCTCCGCACCCGGTCGAAGCCTTGCGCCGTCTGGCCGCGCAGGCCCTGGGCATCGGGCCCGAGGCGATTGCCGACCTGCAGGTGTTCAAACGCAGCTTTGACGCTCGCAAGGCCGATCTTCTGGCCGTCTACATCGTCGATGTCACGCTGGCCGACCCCGGGCAGGAGCCCGCACTGCTGGCCCGACACGAGAAGCACCCACACGTCCAGCCCACCCCCGACATGACCTGGCAACCTCCCGGGCATGCCCCCGAGGGCTGGCCGGCCGACGAAGCCGACCGCCCAGTGGTCGTGGGGCTGGGACCCTGCGGGCTGTTCACTGCACTGGCGCTGGCCCAGATGGGTCTGCGCCCCATCGTGCTGGAGCGGGGCAAGCCGGTGCGTGAACGCACCAAGGACACCTGGGGTCTGTGGCGCAAGAAGGTACTCAACCCGCAGAGCAACGTGCAATATGGCGAAGGCGGCGCCGGGCTGTTCTCGGACGGCAAGCTCTACAGCCAGATCAAGGATCCGCGCTTTCTCGGCCGCAAGGTGATGCAGGAGTTCGTCGACGCCGGCGCACCGCCCGAGATCCTGTACCAGGCCCACCCGCACATCGGCACCTTCAAGCTGGTGAAGGTGGTTGAAGCCATGCGCGAGAAAATCGTCGCCCTCGGTGGTGAGATCCGATTCCAGCAGCAGGTGGTGGGCGTGTCGCTGGCGCCAGAAGCCGACGGCCAGCAGCGCCTGACCGGCCTGCGCGTGCAGCGGCTGGACACGGGCGAGACGCTCGAACTTCCGGCCAAGCGCGCGGTGTTCGCGCTCGGTCACAGTTCGCGCGACACCTTCGCCCTGTTGCACGACGCCGGCGTCTTCCTGGAGGCCAAACCCTTTTCGGTGGGCTTTCGCATCGAGCACCCGCAGAGCGTGATCGACCGGGCTCGCTGGGGACGGCACGCCGGCCACCCGCTGCTGGGCGCGGCCGACTACAAGCTGGTGCATCACGCGAAGAACGGCCGTGCCGTCTACAGCTTCTGCATGTGCCCGGGCGGCACCGTGGTCGCGGCCACGTCCGAACCCGGCCGTGTCGTGACCAACGGCATGAGCCAGTACTCGCGCGCCGAACGCAATGCCAACGCCGGCATGGTGGTGGGCATCGAGCCGGTCGACTTCCCCACCCGGTTTCCGCAGGATCTGCATTTGTGGGTCGCGGCTTTCGGTGAATCCGACGGCCCCCGCTACGCCGAGCAGGCCCAGGCGCTCAAGGCACAGGGGCAGGTCCATCCGCTGGCCGGCATCGTGCTGCAACGGGAGCTGGAGTCTCGCGCCTACCAGCTGGGCGGTGGCACCTACGAGGCCCCCGGACAACTGGTGGGCGACTTCCTGGCCGGCCGGCCCTCCACCGCCCTGGCCGATGTCCAGCCCTCGTACCGTCCCGGCGTCCACCTGGGCGATCTCGCGCCTTCGCTGCCCGATTACGCCATCGAGGCGATGCGCGAAGCCCTGCCGGTGTTCGGTCGCAAGATCCGCGGTTACGACATGCCCGGTGCCGTGCTCACCGGCGTCGAAACCCGGACCTCGTCACCCCTGCGCATCACCCGGGGTGATGACTACCAGAGCCTGAACACCGCCGGCCTGTATCCGGCGGGCGAAGGCGCCGGCTATGCCGGAGGCATCCTGTCGGCCGGCGTCGATGGCATCAAGGTGGCCGAGGCCGTGGCGCGCAGCATCCTGGCCCAGGCCTGAAGGACCACCACACGGCTGGTTACAAGCTGCCGCGCAGCTTTACCCGGCCTGGGTTCGGCGTTGACGGACGGTCGGCATGCTGGAGGCTCCTTTCCATCCAGGAGACTTCCATGTCACGACGTATCCAGACCTCTCTTGCCACGATCCTGCTGGGCTCTCTGGCCTTGGGAACGGCCGGGCTCGCCCACGCAGGGAATGACCGCGCCCGCGTGATCCGCAGCGTGCCCGTGGTGCAGCAGGTGGCGGTGCCTCATCAGGTGTGTCAGGACCATGTGGTCAGCCGCCCGGCCCGCACCAGCGGGGCCGGCGCCCTGATCGGTGGACTGGCGGGCGGCGCCATCGGCAACACCGTCGGTGATGGCAGCGGCCGCGCCATCGCCACCGCGGTGGGCCTGGTGGGTGGTGCCGTGCTGGGCAACCACATCGAGGGGCGTCATCAGCGCCACGGCGCCGAGACGGTGACCCGCTGCCACACCCAAACCCGCTACGAGACGCGCACCGTCGGCTACGACGTGACCTACCGGTACCGGGGTCGCCACCACACCACCCGCATGGACCACGACCCCGGCCGCTTCGTGCGCATCGGTGGTGGTCACGGCCACTGGGAAAACGGCTGGCGCTGAAGACCCGCCTCCCCCACAAAAAAAGAAAGGGCGCCTGAACAGGCGCCCTTTGCCTTGCCCGCTGAGCGGGTGGGTGATCACAGCTTCTGCAAGGCGGCGATGCGCTCTTCCATCGGCGGGTGGGTCGAGAACAGCTTGCCCAGACCGCCGGTGATGCCCATGGCCTGCATGGTCTTGGGCAACTCACCCGGGGTCAGGCCGCCCAGGCGGGCCAGGGCGTTGATCATCGGCTGCTTGCGACCCATCAGCTGGGCGGCACCGGCGTCGGCGCGGAACTCACGCTGGCGGCTGAACCAGGCCACGATGATGGCAGCCAGGAAGCCCAGGATGATGTCCATCACGATGGTGGTGACCATGTAGCCGATGCCCGGGCCGCTGTTCTCGCTGTCGCCCCGGCGCAGGAAGCTGTCCACCGCGTAGCCGATGATTCGGCTGAAGAACACGACGAAGGTGTTCATCACGCCCTGGATCAAGGTCATGGTGACCATGTCGCCGTTGGCGACGTGGGCCACCTCATGGCCGATCACCGCCTCGACCTCTTCACGCGTCATGTTCTGCAGCAGGCCCGTGGACACCGCCACCAGCGCCGAGTTCTTGAAGGCGCCCGTCGCAAAGGCGTTGGGCTCACCCTCGTAGATGGCGACCTCGGGCATGCCGATGCCGGCCTTCTCGGCAAACTTCTGGACGGTCTGGACGATCCAGGCTTCGTCGGCGGTTTGCGGCTGGCTGATGACACGCGCACCCGTGCTCATCTTGGCCATGGTCTTGCTCATCAGCAGCGAGATGGTCGCGCCACCAAAGCCCATGACCAGGGAAAACACGGCCAGCGCGCCCATGTTCAGGCCGTTGGCCGTCAGGAACCGGTCAACCCCCAGCAGGCGGGTGGTGACCAGCAGCACCGCCATCACGGCGACGTTGGTCAGAACAAACAGAAAAATGCGTTTCATGGTGACTCCAGTGTTCCCGGATGGGTGGATCCGTGTGGTGGTGATCGGACCCTTCGCCTGGACAGAGGTTCCGTCGCCGCCCCGGGACCGACAATGTTAACGGGAAACAGGTGTGTGCAGATTTCGAAAAAACAAGACCTTTCCTGCGAAGGGTTCAGGCGCTGGCGTGTCGCTGGCCTACCGGCCGAATCCGTTGAGGCCGAAAGACATCAGCATCGTCGTAGAAGTCAGGATCCTGGTTGGCCGGCCACCAGCCAGGCACCCCCAGGACGGGCAGCGGCGTGAACGGTTTGGCCGCCAGGCCAGGCGCCGTCAGACGGGACGCCAGCCAGGCGTCCCAGGCGGCCGGATCGCCACCCAGCCCGGGCGGCACCGGCTCCCGGAAGACGTGTCCGGTGATGGACTTGTAGGGCAGAACCAGCTTTTCCAGCAGGGCATGGCCAAACAACACCAGCCGCGCCTGTGACCACAGCGGCCGCAAGGTCACGAACAACTGTTGCCATTGGCGCGCCAGCAGGGCCTGCCAGATCTCGTCGGGCGCCTGCAGGAGGACGGCGTTCTCATCGAACAGGGTGATGGCATCCCGCACCGGCCCCCTCACCTGCCCGACGCCGGCCTGGGCAATCTCGGCGGCCTGCAAGCGGTTGAGCAGGCGCTTGGTGGCGGGAAAGCGCATCCAGACCAGCCCGTTGAAGAAATCGTGAAGGCCTTCGCGGGTGGGCACGCTGCCGGTCTCGAAAATGAACTGCTCATAGGCCATGCCAGCGGGCAAGTCGGCCTGCGGCACGAAGCGGGGCCCGGTCGCGCCGGCGAGCTGCGTCAGCGCCTGCGGCAGCCCGGCTCCCGCCTCACAGGCGGCGCGCACCGCGGCACCCTCCTGCGCAAAAGGCGCATTCCAGGGTTGGGCCCAGTCAGGCGTTGGCCAGCCGGCGACGGCAGTGTCGACGGCGCACATGCGCGCTCAGCCCACCAGCCGCCAGGGCAATGCCTCGCCGGCCCGCAATGGCTTGAGCTCCGCATCGCCGAAAGCAAAGCTCTCGGGCGGGGTCCAGCTTTCCTTGCGCAGGGTGATGGTGCCGGTGTTGCGCGGCAAGCCGTAGAAGTCGGCACCAAAGAAGCTGGCAAAGCCCTCGAGCTTGTCGAGCGCGCCGGCGGCCTCGAAGGCCTCGGCATACATCTCGACGGCGGCGTGTGCGGTGTAGCAGCCGGCACAGCCGGTGGCGTGTTCTTTCAGGTGGGCCGGATGCGGCGCGCTGTCGGTGCCCAGAAAGAACTTGGGGTTGCCGCTGGTGGCTGCGGCGACCAGCGCCTGCCGGTGGGTCTCGCGCTTGAGCACCGGCAGGCAGTAGTAGTGCGGGCGGATGCCGCCGGTGAAGATGGCGTTGCGGTTGTAGAGCAGGTGGTGGGCGGTGATGGTGGCCCCCAGGTGGGCGTCGGCCTCGGCCACGTACTGAGCGGCTTCTTTGGTGGTGATGTGCTCCATCACGATCTTCAGGCCCGGAAAGTCCTTGCGCAGCGGCGCCAGCTGCTGTTCGATGAACACCGCCTCGCGGTCGAACAGGTCGATATCCGGGCTGGTCACTTCGCCGTGCACCAGCAGCAGCACACCAGCCTTCTGCATGGCTTCCAGCGTCCGGTAGGTCTTGCGGATGTCGGTCACGCCCGCGTCGCTGTTGGTGGTGGCGCCGGCCGGGTAGAGCTTGCAGGCCACCACGCCGGCGTCCTTGGCCCGCGCGATTTCGTCGGCCGGCAGGTTGTCGGTCAGGTACAGCGTCATCAGCGGCTCGAAGCTCATGCCCGCGGGCACGGCGGCGCGGATGCGCTCGGCGTAGGCCATGGCCTGGGCCGCGGTGGTCACCGGCGGCTTGAGGTTGGGCATGATGATGGCGCGACCGAACTGGGCGGCGGTGTGCGGCACGACGGTGTGCAGGGCGGCGCCGTCGCGCACGTGCAGGTGCCAGTCGTCGGGGCGGGTGAGGGTCAGGGTCTGGGCGGCAGGGGCGTTCATGCCCTGATTGTCGCAAATACCGGGCGGTAAGGCCCTCAGGATCGCGTGGGCGCGGCCGGCGCCAGACGCCCCTGCAGCTGCTGCCAGAACTGGTCGACGGCCCGCTTCTGGCGCGAGGACCCTGTCGGGCTGATCTGGCGGTAGAGGCGAATGTCCAGGGTGGTGGAGAAGTCCGCGCCGGCAGACACCAGGCGCCGCGAACGCAATTCCCGGCGCACGGCGCTCGACGGCAGGAAGGCCACGCCATGACCTTCCAGGGCCATGGCTTTCAGCCCCTCGGCCATGTCGGTTTCGTACTGGCGGTCCAGATGGGCGGGCGTGCCGGTCTGGCGCAGCATGTCGTCCACCACCCGGCCGAGGTAGGCACCTGGCGCATAGGCCAGGTAAGGCAAGGGATGGGCGGGCGTGCCCGGCAGGCGAAACAGGGGCTCGCCATCGCCGTCGGGACGCACGTACGGGGCCAGACTCTCCTGGCCCAGCGGCAGCATCTCGTAGCGCTGCGCGTCCAGCTGAATGGGCTGCGCAGGATGGTGATAGGCGATCAGCAGATCACAGCTGCCTTCGACCAGGCGCATCACGGCGTCGTGCACGTTCAGTGCGATCAGCCGGGTCTTGACGGGACCGCAGGTCTCGCGCAGCTCGGAGAGCCAGGAGGGAAAGAAGGTGAAGGCCAGCGTGTGCGGCACGGCGAACTCGATCACGTCCTGGGCGGCGGCCGTGTGGGCCCGCAGCATGGCCCGGGTGTTCTGCAGGGCCTGCAGCATTTCCAGGGACTGTTCGTACAGCGTCTGCCCGGCGGGGGTCAGGCGCGTGGGGTACGAGGAACGGTCGACCAGGTCGGTGCCGGCCCAGGCCTCCAGCGACTGGATGCGCCGTGAAAACGCCGGCTGCGTCACATGGCGCAACTGTGCCGAGCGGCTGAAACTGCGGGTCTCAGCCAGACTGACGAAATCTTCCAGCCACTTGGTGTCCATGGCGCGCGATTATGCGGTGACAAGCTGTCCGTCAGGCATCCAGGTCCGCCCGTGCCAGGCAGACGTACAGGCGCTCCATGGCATCGGCGGGCTCCCGTTGGCCGGCGGCTTCCAGCAGCCGCATCGACCGTTCCTGGGCGCCATCGCCGTCGAGCTTGAGCAGCCCGCTGGCCTGTTCATAGAGAAACACCGGGGAGTCGGGCACCAGACTGACGGCACGCTCATAGTGATCCAGACCGACCGTCCGGCGCGCGCCATAGGTCATGCCCCCGATGAGCTCCCCCACCTTGTCGATGACCTCGGCATGAAAGGAGGCCAGTGCCAGATGTCCGTCGGCGTGCGCGGGCTGCAGGGTGACTGTCTGCTCCAGGGCCGCCTTCACGCGGGCACCGATGCCCTGCGCCAGCGCCTTGGCCACGCTGATGCCCTGGCTGAAACGTCCCAGGGCATAACCCTGCCAATACCAGGCGGCCGCCTGGCGGCGATCCAGCGCCTGGTGCTCCAGGGCACGCTCGGCCACATCGGACAGCAGGATCAGACGCGTGGACTCATGGGGCTCGACATACACCGCATACACACAGGTGGCCTTCTGGGCCAGCGACCAGCCGGCCGAGCCAGCACGCAGCCCCGCATCACGGGCGCGCTGGAAGTGGCCATTGTGGTAATCGGTCCAGCCCTCCAGCAAGGCTGCGTCGGTGGGCCTGTCCAGGGCGTCGCCGGCGTGCAGGCGCGACCAGCGACGTTCGACATCGACCGGGTCCAAGCGACCGACAATCGCTTCGGGCGTGGGCGTCCAGGAAGCACTCACCTTTCGCTCCTCAGCCCTCGGCCCGGTAGGCACCGGCCAGCTTGAGCATGTGGGCTCGCTGCTCCCCCACCAGATAGGGCGCCAGCAGGTTGAGCACGTGGTGCGCCCCGCGCATCAGCGCCTGCTGGGCGTTGGCGGGTTCCAGGGCGTGACGCGGGTCGCGCACGTATTCGAAGCTGAGCCAGTAGGTCAGGAGCACCACCATGCCGTTGGCGGTGGGCTCCAGCTCGCTGGCACCGATGTCAACCGTCCCGGCGCGGCTCATGGCCGCCAGCATGGTGCGGATGGCGCGCGTCTTGTGCCGCAGCACGGCCTGAAAGCGCGTTTCCAGCAAGCGGTTCTTGGACAGCAGATCGTTCAGGTCACGGTACAGGAAGCGGTAGTCCCAGATGATCTCGAACAGCGAATGGAGAAAGAACCAGGCGTCCTCGACATTGCGGACGCCATCGCTGGCGTTGAGCAGGTCCACCAGGGACTTCTCATACTTCTCGAACAGCGAGTTGATGAGCTCATCCTTGGCGGGATAGTGGTAGTAGAGATTGCCTGGGCTGATGCCCAATTCCGACGAGATCAGCGTCGTCGACACGTTCGGTTCACCGAAGCGGTTGAACAGCTCCAGGGTGACTTCCAGAATGCGTTCAGCGGTGCGACGGGGGGCTTTGCGGGGCATGCTCAGGCGGCCCCTCCCATGGCGTGCAGGCGATGCTGCAGTTCATCCAGGGTGGCGTGAAGACGCTCGACCGGCCCCGGTGTGCGCCGGGGGCCCAGGTCGATCAGGTAGCGGTGGGGATCCCGCAGCGCCGCCTCGTCCATGCCGATGCCATGCCGGTCCAGCCGGGGCTGCAGCGCGGCCTGATGGTGGCGAAGCCAGCGACGTGTCTGCTGGTAAGCATGCTCGGCCATCTCGCGCCGCTGGCGGTAGCTGAAGGTGTTGGCCAGGAACAGCTTGGCGTCCCGGTGGTCCGGCTCAATCAGCACGAAGTCGGTGCCCGGGTAGCTGCGCTCGTACTGCTTGAAGCCCAGCGCCAGCCGCGAATGGATCATCGAGCGGAAGGTCTGGCTCATGACCGCTGGCAGGCCGCCTTCGACCAGTGAGGGAATGCGGTGCTCTTCACGGGCCGCGGGATCGGCATGGAAGGGAACCAGGGGATTGAGGCAGATCAGCAGATCCACCCCCTCATCCAGGGCCACGGTGGCATGAACCGTCTTCTTGAGCGCGCCATCCACGTAATGCCTGCCGTTGATCTCGACGGGTGGGAACAGGCCCGGCAGCGCCGCGCTGGCCTGAATGGCCCTGGAGATGGGCACATGATCCCAGCCCGGCCGACCGAAAGGCACCGGTTCTCCGGTATCGAGTTCGGTCGCCACCAGGGTCAGACGGGCGCGCAACTCCCGAAAATCGTTGGTTCGCCCATCCCGGCTGAACATCTCCTGGATCTGACGGTGGATGTCTTCGTTGTCCAGCACACCGG
>Ga0114986_1000161_pt1 | contig 19125 bp, 21 predicted proteins | sample Shrwel1BS1Day17_FD_96988 | JGI IMG/M metagenome (GOLD analysis project Ga0114986, IMG submission 96988) | Subsurface microbial communities from deep shales in Ohio, USA - Utica-3 well 1 S-1-Day17 | ecosystem: Environmental > Aquatic > Deep subsurface > Shale gas/oil reservoir > Produced... | reverse complement strand
GGGGGGAAGCGGGGGCGGCGCCAGCCGGGAAACCGGTTATGCGGGCATGAACACGCCGTCGGTCACATGGACCACGCCGTTCGAGGTCATGACATCGGCCTTCACTACGGTGGTCTTGCCGCCCTTGGCGTCGGTGATGACGACCTTGTCACCATCGAGCATCGCGGTCAGCGTGCCGCCCTGAACGGTCTTGATCGTGGCCTTGCCGCCGTTCGCGTTGATCAGCTTGACGAGATCACCGGCGGTGACCTTGCCGGGCACGGCGTGGTAGGTGAGGATCGTGGTCAGCGTGCCCTTGTTCTCGGGCTTCACCAGGGTTTCGACCGTGCCGGCGGGCAGCTTGCCAAAGGCGGCATCAGTCGGGGCGAAGACGGTGAAAGGGCCGGGGCCGCTCAGCGTTTCGACGAGGCCCGCGGCCTTCACGGCGGCGACCAGCGTGTTGTGCATGCCGGTGCTCATCGCGGTCTGCACGATGTTGGCCTCGGCCTTCTTTTCCATATGGTGATCCGCGAGCGCGGGGACAGCGACGAGGCCGGCGGCCGCAGCCATGGCGGCGGCGGCGAGGGCGGTAAAAGTGGTCTTCGGGGTCATCTGGGGGATCTCCGTTGGGTGCATGTCACGTGTGCAAGCCCCTCCCGCTTGCAGAGGATTTACGCAGAGCCCCGAGGCCCGGATGCAGGCGATCATGCTAATGCGGATGAATTGCCGCTTGGCTGCGCCAAAGCGAAGTGCGCTTGTCAGACGCGGGTGAAGGAACCCTTGGCGACCACCGGGCCGGCGTCCTTGTCCGCGGGCTTGCCGCCCAGCGGCTCGCGGGTGAGGGCAAGGCCTGCCCCTTCGCCAAGCTTTGCGGTGACGGCGGCGGGCAGGGGCATCGACCGCACCTCACCCGGCTTCACCACGCCCAGCGATTGCAGGGGCGAGCCATCCTTGGGCACCAGCCACAACTCGTGATCATGCACCCCGTCAGGGGTGAGGCCGATCGCGGCGACAACCATGCGCTCGCTTTCGGGGATGTAGGTGACATCGAGCCTGAGGCCGGTCTCGCCAATCGGCACGGTCGCCACCATCGGCGCGGTGGCGGCGATTTGCGATGGGGCCTCGACCGGCGAACGGGCGGGCGCAACGGCGAACAGCGCAAGGGCGACCGCAGCCGCCATCGAGGACATGCCAGCGACCCACTGCCAGCGGCGCACTTTCGCTTCCAGCGCGACGACATTGGCAGCGGGTGCTGCGTTCGCGGCGGGGGCGTTTTCCTGCTGCGCGGCAAGGCGCGCGGCGATCCCGTCCCACACGTGTTCGCCTGGCTCCGCGCCCGGCATGGCATCGGACAGCGGGGCGAACCAGTCGTCCCACCATTCCTTGCGCCACGCGAAGTCCGGATCGGTCGCATATTTGCCGCGCGCGGCGAGCAGTTCCTCGCCTTCGAGCAGGCCGAGCGCCCATTCGGCGGCGATCATCGGATCGTCGCGCGTCACTTCGGGGGTGTTCTCTTCCACGGCGCTCATGCCGCCTCGCTCGCTTCGAGGCAGGCGCGCAGGCGTTGCAGGCCGCGGCGGATCCAGCTCTTCATCGTGCCCAGCGGCACATCGGCGCTTTCTGCCAGCTGGGCATAGGTCTTGCCCTCGAAGAAAGCGGCGCGGATGTGGCCCTGCGTGCGCGCGTCGAGCGCGCCCAAACACTTGTGGATCTGCGCGGTCTGTTCTGCATCGACCAGCAGCGCATCGGCGAGCGGATTTTCGTCAGCCAGCGGCGCGGCTTCCTCCACTGGCACCGCTCCGCCGCGGACCTTGCCGGTGCGCAGACGGTCGATCGCCCGGTTGCGGGCAAACGCCGCCAGCCACGCGATCGGGCTCGCGCGGGACGGGTCATAGCGGTCGGCCCGCTGCCAAAGATTGATGTAGACGTCCTGCAAGGCGTCCTCGGCTTCCTTTCGATCACCCAAGATACGCAAGGTGATGCCGAACAGCTTCACCCGCGTGGCGCGATAGATTTCCTCAAGCGCGGATTGATCGCCCGCGGCCAGCCGCGCCATCGCATCGCGCAGCGCCTCGCGCGCTTCATCGGCCTGGGGGCGGGGGCGCGCGGCCATCAGCAGGGCGCTCCGCAAGGATCGCCGCACGGATCGTCCCCGCTCTCGATCTGGAGCGTGGCGTGATGGACGCCGAACGTGGTTTCGAGGCTGGCGGCGACGTCGCGCAGGAAGCGGTCGGAGGCGGGGCGGCCGGGCATGACGAGATGCGCGGTCAGCGCGACTTCGGTGGTCGACATCGGCCAGACGTGGAGATCGTGGACAGCGGCCACGCCATCGAAGGAGGCCAAGTGCTGCCGGACCGCACCAAGGTCGATCCCGGCCGGTGCCGCGAGCAGCCCCATCGCCACGGAATCGCGCGCAAGGCCCCAGGTGCCCCATGCGATCACCGCGAGGATCACGAAGGTCACCGCTGCGTCGATCCACGCAAGGCCCGTCAGCAGGATCGCCAGTCCGGCGACGACGACCCCCACCGAAACCAGCGCATCGGCCATCATGTGGAGATAGGCCCCGCGAATGTTGATGTCCTTCTGACCGCGCACAAACAGCATGGCGGTGAACGCGTTGATCGCAATCCCGATCCCGGCGACGACCATCATCGCCGTGCCCTGGGGCTCGACGGGGTTCATCATGCGGTGCACGGTCTCGAACAGAATCGCCCCGATCGCCACCGCCAGCAGCAGCGCATTGGCGAGCGCGGCGAGGATCGTGGAGCTCTTGTAGCCATAGGTGAAGCGCCCCTGCGGCGGACGCTTGGCAGCGATGGCGGCGATCCATGCGAGGGCGAGGGCGAGCACATCGGACAGGTTGTGCCCCGCATCGGCAATCAGCGCCATCGAGCCGTAGATCAGCCCCGCACCCGCCTCGATCATCACGAAAGCGGTGTTGAGGACGATCCCGATCAGGAAGGCGCGGCCGAAATCGGCGGGGGCGTGGCTGTGCCCTCCATGCCCGTGCGAATGCCCGTGGCCATGCCCATGGCCGTGGTGGTCATGGTGACCGTGATGATGGGCGTGCGCGTGCATGGCCGGTCAGTTGTAGACGCAAGCATCGAGGCCGTCACGCCTGACAATGCCGATGCGGCGTTCGATGCGGTTGCCGTGCCGGGCGAGCCAGCCGCCGGGGCTTTTCACCGAACGCTTCTTGGGGCTGGGCAGGGCCGCGGCCATGCGGCTTGCCTCGTCCCGGCTGAGGCGCGCGGCGGAGTGGCCGAAATAGCGCTGCGATCCCGCCTCGGCGCCGTAGGTTCCGATCCCGGTTTCCGCAACGTTCAGATAGACTTCCATGATCCGGCGCTTGCCCCAGACCAGCTCGATCCAGAAGGTGAACCACGCTTCCAGACCCTTGCGGAAATAGCCGCCGCCCTGCCACAGGAAGACGTTCTTGGCGGTCTGCTGGCTGATCGAGGAACCCCCGCGGATTTTCCCGCCTTCGAGGTTCTCGCGCATCGCCTGCTCGATCGCTTCGGTGTCGAAGCCCGAATGCTGGCAGAACCGCTGGTCCTCCGAAGCGATCACCGCGCTGACGAGGTTGCGGTCGATATTGTCTAGCGATTCCCAGTCCTTGGTGATGCCGTTGCCATCCATCACCATGGTCGCCGTGACGGGAACGGGGAGCCATTTGAAGGCCACCACCAGCACCAGCGTCAGTCCCACGAAACCGGCAAAGGCCTTGGCGATGTAGCGGAGGATGGTGCGCACCATGACCCGGCTCTAGCGCAGCATCGGCGGGCAGGGAAGCGCCAGCACGCTTGCGGCCGGGCCGGTTGAAGGGCTAGCGTGCAATCACAACACGAGGGGAGACCACCGACATGCGCCTTTTCGCCATTGCCGCCAGCGCGTTTGCGCTTGCCGCCGCCGCCCAGCCCGCTCTCGCGCAGGACGAGGCCACCCGCAAGGCGATCGAGGCGGAGTATGACAGCTACCTCGCCCCGATCTTCCTCGATTTCCACCAGAACCCCGAACTCGGCTTCCTCGAAAACCGCACCGCAGCGAAGATGGCCGCCGAGCTGAAGGCGGCAGGCCTTGAAGTGACCACCGGCGTCGGCGGCACGGGCGTGGTCGGCATGCTGAAGAACGGCAAGGGCCCCACGATCCTGATCCGCGCCGACATGGACGGGCTGCCGGTCGAGGAAAAGTCCGGCCTCCCCTATGCCTCCAAGGCCAAGCAGGTGGGCGAGGACGGGAAGGAATACCCGACCATGCACGCCTGCGGGCATGACACCCACATCACCGCGATGATCGCCACCGCGCGGCGGCTGGTCGCCACCAAGGGCCAGTGGAGCGGCACGCTGATGTTCGTCGTCCAGCCCGCCGAGGAAGGCGTGCGCGGGGCCAAGGCGATGATGGAGGACGGGCTCTACCAGCGCTTCGGCAAGCCCGATTATGCGCTCGCCTTCCACGTCGCCGCCGATCTGGAGACGGGCAAGGTCTCCGCGTCGGAAGGCATCCAGTATTCATCCTCGGATTCGCTCGACATCATGGTGCCCGGCATTGGCACCCACGGGGCCGCCCCGCATCTCGGGCGTGATCCGGTCTACATCGCCTCGCAGATCGTGACCGCGCTGCAATCCATCGATAGCCGCGAAATTTCGCCGGTGAAGCCGGTGGTGGTGACGGTGGGCAGCTTCCATGCCGGGTCCAAGCACAACATCATCTCGGACGAGGCGCGCCTGCAAGTCACCGTGCGCGCCAATGACGAGGCGACGCGCGAACAGGTGATCGCCACGGTTGAACGGATCGCGGTCAATATCGGCAAGGCCCACGGCCTGCCCGATAACCTGCCAGTCAAGGTGCTGCGCGGATCGGGCACGCCGACCACGATCAACGACCCCGCGCTTGCCCGCCGCCTCAACGGGGCGCTCGGCAAGGCGCTGGGCGCCGGCGCGGTGGTGCCGTTCCAGCAGCAGAATATGGGGGCCGAGGACTTCACCTATTTCGTTGGCCCCGACACGGGCGTGCCGGGTTACTATTTCGCGGTCGGCGGGACCACCCCGGAACGGATCGCCGCAGCCAAGGCGGGCGGGCCGCCGATCGCCGGGCACCATTCCCCCCTGTTCCAGATCGCCCCGCGCGAAAGCGTCACGCTCGGCGCCCGCGCAATGGTGGCAGCGGTGATGGATCTGGCGGGGAAGAAGTAATCCGGGCGACGGTGTTCCCGGAGAGTTTCACGTGAAACATCGTCCGGCCTGACATGACAAAAGGGGGTGCTGCGGGAAAACGCGCGGCACCCCTTTTTGTTGGAATGGGCAGGCCACTGCTCCATGCCCCAGTCGTCCCGAATCTGCCGGATAATGGCTGTTATTCAGGTATTTGTTTGATCGCCATCGCGCAACGCCCAGCCCTTCTGCGGCATCGGCGCAAATGGTGGAATTTGCGGCCATCCAACCGCCTTCCCCCCCTTGGCGAACCTGCCGCAAAGCGGGGCTAGAGGGGGTCTAACCGGGGTCAAGCAGGGATCAAGCCCGATGCAAGCGCCAGTTATGCGCGTCCAACAATCCCGCCCCTCACCCGCCGAGCAGCGGGCTCCAGTCGATCAGGGCGAAGAGCTGCTTCACCATCGCTTCGGACTTCGCTGCATCGGCGGCGAGGAAGGAGCCGCGGTATTTGATCACCCAGCCATCCCCCCGCGCATCCTTGCGGCAGCCCACCCACAGGAATGATGCGATTTCGGCATTGTCGTAATCGAGGCTGCTGGCAGGGATCGTGTAGCGGGCAGAGTATTGTTCCACCCCCACGCCGGGAAACAGCTTGAGCGGTGCAGCGCCTTCGTCGCGGACGGAGGTCCCGCGCTTCATCACCGCATTATCGGCACCGTCGAACCAGCCGCGGCAGGTTTCGCCGTCATCGGGGTAGACGTAGAGCGTCATTTCGCCCGCCATCCCGTCGATCTGGTAGCCGACGCTCGCGTCGTAACCTTTGGCGTCATAGTGGACGACCCGGCCGCGCCGGAACACCCCGGCCGCTGCCGGGAAACGCACGCCCGCAGCCGAATGGACATAGGGATCGGGGGCGTTTGTCACGTCGGTTTGCGCCTGCGCAGGCACGGCGGCGACAGCAAGGGTTATCGCCAGCACGGCGGCGGCAAGGTGGCGGAACGTCGCGATCATGAAAAAGCCCTCCGGCTGCCTTGCTAAGGCGACCGGAGGGCTTTGAATAGATGCAATGACCGGGTGGCGGCCTGCGCCATGCGTCAGGCGATACCGGGCAGCAGCCTTTCACCCGCAATCCGCTGCATCGCTTTCTGGAGCTTTTCGAAGGCGCGCACCTCGATCTGGCGGATGCGTTCGCGGCTGACGTCATATTCCTGCGACAGCTCTTCGAGCGTCTGGGGCTTTTCGGTCAGGCGGCGTTCGGTGAGGATGTGCCGCTCACGCTCGTTGAGGCTGTTCATCGCCTCGCTGAGCATTTCCATGCGCATCTGCGATTCCTCGGCCTCGGCGACGGTTTCGTCCTGGAGCGGGCGGTCATCCGCCAGCCAGTCCTGCCATTCGCCCGAGCCTTCCTCGGCCCCGCGCAAGCTGACGTTGAGCGAGGCATCGCCGCCCATCATCATGCGCCGGTTCATGTTGATGACTTCCTGTTCCGGCACGCCCAGATCGGTGGCGATCTTGGTCACGTCTTCCGGCGACAGGTCGCTGTCCTCATAGGCTTCGAGCTGCTTCTTCATCCGGCGAAGGTTGAAGAACAGCTTCTTCTGCGCCGCCGTGGTGCCCATCTTCACGAGGCTCCACGAGCGCAGGATGAACTCCTGCATCGAGGCCTTGATCCACCACATCGCGTAGGTCGCGAGGCGGAAACCGCGATCGGGTTCGAACTTCTTGACGCCCTGCATCAGGCCCACATTGCCTTCCGAAATCAGGTCGGACACGGGCAGGCCATAGCCGCGGTAACCCATCGCGATCTTCGCGACGAGCCGCAGGTGGCTGGAGACGAGCTGGGCGGCGGCTTCGGGATCCTCGTGTTCCTGATACCGCTTGGCGAGCATGTATTCCTGCTCGGCAGTGAGGACCGGGAACTTGCGGATCTCGGCGAGATAGCGGTTGAGCGACTGCTCACCGGAAAGCGCCGGGACCGAAGGGGATTTGGACTTGGTCACTTGGTTACCTAACCTTTCTAGCGTCGACCGCTGTTCACGGGACCCCTGATGGGCATCCCGCAGCTTGGGCCACGGGTTACGGATATACGCGAAAACCTGTCAGATGTATGCGCTTTTCATCGATCAGAACGGCTCAGTTGGTCGATCAGTTCCGCCATATCCGGCGGCAGATCGCTCCGGAATTGGACGGTTTCCCCGGTGACGGGGTGGACGAAGCCCAGCTCGGCGGCGTGAAGCGCCTGCCGGGCGAAACCGAGTCGGTCGAGGACCGGGCGGAGCTGTTTGGGTGTGCGGCCATAGGCAGGGTCTCCCAATAGCGGATGGCCGATTGACGCACAGTGAACGCGCACCTGGTGAGTGCGCCCGGTTTCCAGCCGGCATTCGATCACCGCGGCCTCATCGAGCCGTTCGAGCACCTTGTAATGGGTGATCGCGGTCTTGCCGCGCGAGGAATTGTTGGGGAGCACCGTCATTTTCTTTCGGTCCGCGTCCGACCGGCCGATGCGGGCGTTGACCGTGCCCTCCGGCGGCGAGGGGTGCCCGGCGCACACGGCGATATAGCGGCGGTGGACGGTGTGCGCGGCGAACTGCACGGCGAGGCCTTCATGCGCGGCATCGGACTTGGCGACGACCAGCAGCCCGGAGGTGTCCTTGTCGATCCGGTGGACGATTCCGGGCCGCGCGACGCCGTTGATGCCCGACAGGTTCCCCCGGCAATGATGCAGCAGGGCATTGACCAGCGTGCCGGTGATGTTGCCCACCGCCGGGTGGACGACCATGCCCGCCGGCTTGTCGATGACGATCAGGTGTGCGTCCTCATAGGCGATGGTGAGGGGGATATCCTCGGGCAGCGCCTCGGCCGGCATGGCGGCGGCGAGAATGATGCGGAACGGCGCGCCGGCGGCGACCTTGGCGGATGCGCTGGTCGCGGTCTTGCCGGCAACATCGACCCGCCCCTCGTCAATCAACCCCTGCACCCGCGCACGGCTTAGCCCGGTGGCTTCGGCCAGCGCCTTGTCGAGGCGGGCGGGGGCGGGGATCGTGCCGGTGATGATTTCGCTGGTCGACATGCTATGGCCATGCGCGATGCAAGTCGACGTGACAAGAAAAGCCCTCAGCCAGATGCGCGCCCATGCCGCCGCGGCGCTCCCGCTCGAGGCTTGCGGGATCCTGCTGGGCGCGGGTGCCCGCATCACCGAAGCCTATGCCGCTGCCAACATCCATCCCGCGCCCGCCACCCATTTCGAGATCGACCCGCAGGCGCTGATCGATGCGCACCGCGCCGCGCGGGCGGGCGGGCCGGCGGTGATCGGCTATTACCATTCCCACCCTCGCGGCCCCGCCGCCCCCTCCGCCACAGACCGCGCCTCGGCTGCGGGGGATGGCCGGGTCTGGGCGATCATCGCCGGGGAAGACGTTGCGTTCTGGAGAGACGGGGAACAGGGGTTTGTCGCACTTCCCTTTACCGTTTGCGATGGTTAGGTAAGGCGCATGATTTCACGGACCGATCTTGCCGCGATGCTGTGCTCGCGCCTGTGCCATGACCTGCTTTCGCCGGTGGGCGCGCTTGCCAACGGGCTGGAACTGCTCGCTGACGAGCAGGACCCGAACATGCGCGCGCAGGTTGTCGAGCTGCTCGAACAGTCGGCCAAGATCAGCACCGACAAGCTGAAGTTCTTCCGCCTCGCGTTCGGCGCGGCGGGCGGCTTTGGCGAGGCAATCCCGGTGGACGAGGCCAAGGCGGTCGTCGATGCGCTGGCGGGCGATGCCAAGAAGGTCGAGGTGCACTGGGCGATTGCCGAGCCGAGCCTGCCCAAGCCCGCGGTCAAGGTGCTGCTCAACCTCGCGCAGATCGCGCTGGATTCGCTGGTGCGCGGCGGCACGCTGGATATCGGCGCGGAACGGCGTGACGGGGCGGTCGAGATCGTCGCCCGCGCGCGGGCCGAACGCATCGCCTTCGATGAAACCATCGGCCGCGCCTTGCAGGGCGATCTCGACGAAAGCGAGATCACCAGCCGCACCGCCGCCGCGCACATGATCGCGGTGCTGGCCGAGGAGATGGACGGCGGGCTGCAATACAAGCTCGGCGATGGCGCGCTGGTGCTCGGCGCGGTGCTGCCCGAGCCTGAAGGCATGATCGGCTGATACGTTAGGGGGCGTGATGGAGGGGGACGACGAGCTGGTTCACGAGGAACGTCTCTCGCCCAATTTCGACGAACGCTCGCTGCCGGTCAGCATGGTGGTGCTGCACTATACCGAGATGAAGCCGGTCGGCACCGCACTCGAACGGCTCACCGATCCCGAGGCCAAGGTCAGCGCGCATTACCTCATCACCGAGGAGGGCGGCGTGATCCGTCTGGTCCCCGAAGACAAGCGCGCCTGGCACGCCGGATCGAGCTTCTGGCGCGGGATTCCGGACGTGAACTCGGCGAGCATCGGGATCGAGCTTGACCACCCCGGCCACGGGCTCGGCTATCGCGGCTTTGCCGACGCGCAGATCGATGCGCTGATCCCGCTGCTGGCGCGGATCGTGAAGCAGTATGACATCCCGCGCGCCAATGTGGTGGGCCACTCGGACGTTGCACCGATGCGCAAGGTCGATCCGGGCGAGCTGTTCCCGTGGGACCGCCTCGCCCGCCACAAGCTGTGCCTGCCCAAACCCGAGTGCCTTGCGGCGGGCAATCCCTTCCACAACGAAGGCAGCTTCTTCCTCGCGCTGGAACGCTTCGGTTACGACATCACCGATTCTGCCAAGGCCGTGGAGGCCTTCGAGCGGCGCTGGCGGCCCGAACGCATCACCGGCGTGCCCGATGGCGAGGTCGCCGCGATCCTGTGGCAATTGCTGCTAGACCGCGATCAGGGGCGGACGCGCTAGGCTGTATCGGCATTCAGCGCTGAGGGCCTGCAATTGGCCCGTTTCCAGACTTCCGGTGCTCACGGCCCATAAGGCCGCTGCGCTCCGGGTTCAGAAAACGCACTATTTTCGGCACCTCATCATCTGAATGTCGACACAACCTAGTATTTCGACGGCATGACGCCTATGGGCCGACCCGTCAGGGGGCCTGAGGCAGCCGCGTGCGAAAGCGCGAGGAAAGTCCGGGCTCCACGAAACAAGGGTGGCGGGTAACGCCCGCCGGTTCCGCTTTCGGGCGGGGCAAGGGAAAGTGCCACAGAGAGCAAACCGCCGATGGCCCTTCGTTCGCGAAGGGGACAGGCAAGGGTGAAAGGGTGCGGTAAAAGCGCACCGGGGGGCCGGCAACGGCAACCGCACGGCAAACCCCACTCGGAGCAAGGCCGAATAGGGGTCTCGCGCCTTTCGCAAGAGGGGCAGGCGTGTTTCGCGCCGAGAGACCCGGGTTGGCTGCTAGAGCCGCCGGGCAACCGACGGCCCAGATGAATGGCTGCCACCGCAGGCCCGTCCGCAAGGATACCGCCCGCGGAGACAGAACCCGGCTTATGATGGCCCCCTGATGTTGTTTTTGCGTGCCCGCCTCCGCAGGCACGTCCTCGGTGCCGTTCCTCCGCTGCGCTCCGGGCACCTGCGGGCGGCCGGTCGGCCTTGCGGCCCGTCCCGTGGCGGGCCGAGCATCGCAATGTCGATACTTTCCGATTAGCCCGCCCCGGGCTTGACCGGGGGCCCGGCTTCCTTGCCGCGCGGGCACGGGAAACCCCCATCCGGAGGCCTTGCGCTCATCGCCAAACGCGCCGAGAGTTGCGCGCCTATGATCCACGGTTTTTCCTCTCCCCGTCCGCTTGTCCAGCGCCTTGCCATTGTGCTGGCGGTGTTCGTGCAGATCGGCGCAGGCTTTCTGCCGCGTTTCGGGATCGGCGTGTTCGTCGGTGACCGGTCCGATGCGGTGCGCACGCTGATCACCCCGGCGGGCTGGGCCTTTGCCATCTGGGGGCCGCTGTTTGCGCTCTCGATCCTGTTTGCGCTGTGGCAGGCGCTTCCCGCACAGCGTAACAATGCGCTGCTCGCGCGGATCGGCTGGCCCGCCGCGATCGCGCTGGCGGCGCAGGGGGTGTGGTCGACCTACACCCAGCTCGCCAACCTGACATTCGCCTCGGTGCTGATCATCCTCGTGTCGCTCGCCGGGCTGCTGATCGTGCTGCGAGCCCTCGTGGCCGCACCCGGCCTGTCGCGCGCCGAGCGGATTTTCGTCGCCCCTGCCTTCAGCGCGCTGGCCGCGTGGCTGACCGCGGCGAGCATCGTCAACATTGCCGCCGCGCTCAAATACCACGGCTTTGCCGGGGCCGATCCCTGGCCGCTGGTCACAACAGCGATGGTCGCGATCGGATCGGTCATTGCCGCAATCGCCGCATGGCGGGTGCGCGGCGCGCCGCTTTACGGGCTGGTCTTTTGCTGGGCGCTCAACGCGATCCGGGCTGCCGGCGGCGAGCGCCATGCCGAAATCGGCTATGCAGCGATTGCGGGTATCGTGCTGGTGCTGGCGGTCACCGTGTGGCGGCTGTCACAGGCAGACAACCGCCGCCACTGGTTCGGCCCTCAGGCCCGCCCCACGCTGACGTAGGTGAAGCCTGCGGCGCGCATGTCTTCGGGTGTGTAGACGTTGCGCAGGTCGACCATCACGGGGGCCTTGGCGAGTTCCTTGACACGGCGAAGATCGAGCGCGCGGAAGGCGTCCCATTCGGTCACGATCACCACCACGTCCGCGCCTTCGATCGCCTCGTAGGCGTTGGCGCACATGGTCACTTGCGGCAGCATCGGCTTGGCCAGTTCCATGCCTTCCGGGTCATAGGCGGCGACCATCACCCCCGCATCGGTCAGCGTCTGGGCGACCGCAATCGCCGGGCTGTCACGCATGTCGTCGGTGTTGGGCTTGAAGGTCAGGCCGAGCAGCGCCGCCTTCTTGCCGCGTGCCGCCTCCACGCCGCCCAGCGCATCGACGACCTTGCGGCCCATCGCGCGCTTGCGGGTGTCGTTGACCTTGACCACCGCCTCGACGATCCGCGTCGGGCTGTCGTAATCCTCGGCGGTCTTGAGCAGGGCGAGCGTGTCCTTGGGGAAGCACGAACCGCCATAGCCGGGGCCGGCGTGCAGGAACTTGGAACCGATGCGGTTGTCCATCCCGATCCCGCGGCTGACGTCCTGCACATTCGCGCCGACCTTCTCGCACAGGTCCGCCATCTCGTTGATGAAGGTGATCTTGGTCGCGAGGAAAGCGTTGGCAGCGTATTTGATCAGCTCGCTGGTGCGGCGGCTGGTGAACAGGATCGGCGATTCATTGAGGAACAGCGGGCGATAGACCTCGCGCATCACGTCGCGGCCGAACTCGTCCTCGGCGCCGATGACGATGCGGTCGGGGCGCTTGAAATCGCCGATCGCGGCGCCCTCGCGCAGGAATTCGGGGTTGGAGACGACCGACACCTTGTGCGCCGTGCCGGTCTCCTTGATGATCCGCTCGACCTCGTCGCCGGTGCCGACGGGGACGGTCGATTTGGTGACGACCACGGCATCATTGCTGAGCTTCTCGCCGACCTCGCGCGCGACTTCGTAGACGAAGGTGAGATCGGCATGGCCATCGCCGCGGCGGCTCGGCGTGCCGACCGCGATGAAGATCGCGTCCGCACCGGCGATCCCCTCGCCCAGATCGGTGGTGAAGCTGAGGCGGCCGGCCTTCACATTGCTGTCGACCAGCGCATCAAGGCCCGGCTCGTAGATCGGCATGATCCCGGCGTGCAACCGGTCGATCTTGCCCTGGTCCTTGTCGATGCACACCACGTCATGCCCGAAATCGGCAAAACACGCCCCCGACACGAGCCCGACATAGCCCGAACCCACCATCGCAATCCTCATGAACCCTGGCCCTCAAGACTAGTAAGCGCCCGACGGCGCGCTGGAAGCTGGACGACGTTATTGCTGCACCCGGTCGCCGTTGAACGTTTCCACGATCCCGCCGTCGAGAGTGCGGGCCTGGAGGATGCGCCGCTGGTCGCCCTCGAGCACGAGCGCCGTAAGCACACCCGACCGGAAAGCGCCAGTGTCTATTCCTATGCGGTTGCCGCAATCCATCACCTGGTCGAAGATCGTGTGGCCGTGCACCACCACCTTCTCCAGCGGGCCTTCGTGGCTGAGAAACCGCTCGCGGATCCACAGCAGGTCACTGCGCTTCTGATCGGCCAGCGGGCGCGCGGGATCGATCCCGGCATGGACAAAGACGTAATCGCCCGCGCGGATCATCGTTTCGAAACCGGCGATGTAATCGCGGGTCGCCTGGCTGACGACCTTGGGCAGGCGCGCGAAGATCTCGTCCACATCCATCCGGAAGAGCTGCGTGGCGGTGAGGCCGAAGCTGCGGATCGTCTCGGACCCACCGTGCTTGAGGAAGTGGCGCAGCGCCTCGGGCTTTTCGAAGGCGGCGAGGAACATCTCCTCGTGGTTGCCGGCCAGAATCCGCACGTTGCGGGTCTGCTGCCAGGCCTGCGCGCGGGCGATCACCCCTGCGCTGTCAGGGCCGCGGTCGACAAGGTCGCCAAGCAGGATGATGCGGTGATCCAGCCCCGGTTCGGCGACGATCTCGGCCTCGATTGCGGCGATGATCGCCTCGAACAGGTCTAGCCGCCCGTGAATGTCGCCGATTGCGTAATAGCGCCGCCCCTCGGGCACCGCCGGCAGGCGCTGCGGAGGAGGGGGCGTGAAAAGGGCGCGCAGTTTTTCCAGCATGGTCGAGGTCAGAATCCGGTTCTCTTGTGACCCTGCCGGGGGTTGCGGTCAGGCAGAAGCGACCGTGCCCCCTGTTGTAAGGAGGGGCGCGATAAACCCCTCAACGCACCCGCGCAACCAACCCTCCGCGCCGCTCGGCAGAAAGTGCGAAATTGGCGGCAGGCGGTGGCGCAGGACTGGCTAATCGAGCGTAAAGCTGACCGTGGTGACAACCCGCACCTTCTTGTAGGGGCTGTCCGCCGAACCCCATCCGCCGGCATCGCCGTCACGCGCCTCGATCTCGAAATAGCCCTGCGTTGCATCCCTGATCTTGCCGACGGCGGAATCTGAATCCTTGGCGAACTGCTGGGCGGCGGCGCGCGCATCGCGGGTGGCGGCGGCGACCATTTCGGGCTTGATGTCGTTCAGTTTGGTGAAGGTGTAGGCCATGCCCGATCCTTCCTCCAGAAACACCCCGCGCCCGACCAGATCGAACTGGCGTGCGACCGCCTTCTGGGCGCGCTTGATATCGGTGGTGCGCAGGGCGAGGCGCTGGCGCACGGTGAAGGTGGTGACCCCGTCATTGGTGAAGCTGGTGACATTTGCGCCGGTCGGCTGGAGCGCATCGGCGGGGAAGCCCAGCTCCTTGAAAAAGGCTTCGATGCTGGCGGTGTCGCGCCGCACCTTGTCCTGCGCTTCGGCAAGGCTGGTCGAGGAGGCGGAGTAGGAGATCGTCCAGGTCGCCAGATCGGCGGTGACATCACGCTCGGCCAAGCCGCGCACGGTGACCGCGCGCTCGGCATCCTTGGCGCGCAGCAACCCGTTGCCGAGCAGATAGCCACCCGCCATCAGCCCCGCGGCAAGGATCGCCGCGCTGCCGAACCAGCGCAGGGCATCGGGCTCTGTCAGGGCTCGGGTGGTCGTGTTTGCCGGTTGCATGTCATCGCCGCTCATCGCATGTTCCCCATCCGGAGTTGAAGCGATGAGTTGTGCATCATCGTCGATGAACTGAGTTTGAATGGAAGTGACCCATGGTGAAGTACCTCCACACGATGATCCGCGTTGCCGACCCCGAGGCGACGGTGGCGTTCTTCAAGCTGATCGGGCTGGAAGAGGTGCGCCGCTTCGACAGCGAGGCCGGGCGCTTCACGCTGATCTTCCTCGCCGCCCCCGGGCAGGCCGGGCTGGCCGAGGTTGAACTGACCTACAACTGGCCCCCCGCCGATGGCAGCCCGCCCGAGGAATACACCGGCGGACGCAATTTCGGGCACCTCGCCTACCGCGTCGACAACATCTACGAGACCTGCCAGCGCCTCGCCGATGCCGGTCACATCATCCACCGCCCCCCGCGCGACGGGCACATGGCCTTCGTCAAATCGCCCGACGGCATATCGGTGGAACTGCTCCAGGAAGGGCATCTTGCACCTGAAGAACCGTGGTCAAGCATGCCCAATACCGGCAGCTGGTAAATTGACGCCTTTTTGGAAATACCCCGCTTAAATCGATTTAAACCAATAAAAACAATCCAGACCGTTGCATTACAGGCTGTGTCAAGGTAAGTTTACGCCTTGATTGGGGAAGGGGGGTCGCCTTGTCCTTAGCCGAGCCTGTATTGTGGCAGGGCCTCGCCCTCTTGCAGCACGAACTGTTGCTGTTCGCTGGCGTGTTTTTCCTGATCGGTGCGCTTGATGATCTGGCGGTGGATGCGGCGTGGCTGTGGCTGAAGGCGACAGGGCGCGCTACCACCCCGCGCCGCAACCGCGCGGCGCTGCGGGCAAGGCCGGTTTCGGGGCCGGTCGCCGTGCTGATCCCCGCCTGGCGCGAGGCAGCGGTGATCGGCGAGACGATCCACCACCTCCTCGCCACCTGGCCGCAGCAGACGCTGCGCCTTTATGTCGGCTGCTACCGCAATGATCCTGCCACCCTTGGCGCGGCGATTGCCGCGGCGGGCGGGGACACGCGGCTTCGGCTGGTCATCCTCGGCCATGACGGGCCGACCACCAAGGCCGATTGCCTCAACCGCCTTTACGCCGCGCTGGTGCTCGATGAAGAACGCAGCGGGGAGCGGTTCGCCATGCTGGTGTTCCACGATGCGGAAGACATGGTCGATCCCGCCGCGCTCGGCCTGCTGGACGAAACCGTCGCGGGCGGGGCGGACTTCGTGCAGCTTCCCGTCGAGCCGCTGGTGCCCCGCCACCGCCCGTGGCTGGCGCGGCACATCGGCAGCCATTATTGCGAGGAATTTGCCGAGGCCCATGGCAAGGCGCTGGTGGTGCGCGATGCGCTGGGTGCGGCGCTGCCGGGGGCGGGCGTGGGCTGCGCGGCATCGCGCCGGGCGCTCGATTGGCTGGTGGCGCGGCAGGGGGGCGAAGGCGGCGCGGGCCTGCCCTTTGCCGCGGATTCCCTGACCGAGGATTACGAGCTGGGCCTTGCCATCGCGGCCGAGGGCGGGCGCTGCCGCTTTGTCCGCGCGCGCGGTGAGGACGGCACGCTGATCGCCACCCGCGCGTTCTTCCCGCACCGCTTCGACACGGTGATCCGGCAGAAAAGCCGCTGGGTGCTGGGCATTGCCCTGCTCGGCTGGGACCGGGTCGGTTGGGCGGGCGGAGCCAGCGAATTCTGGATGCGCGCGCGCGACCGGCGCGGACCGTTGACCGCGCTGGTGCTGCTGGTCGGTTATGTGCTGGTGCTGCTGACCGGGCTGATGGGCGTGCTGGTGGTGGCAGGCGTCGCCCCGCCGCTGCCGGTCAGCGGGCTGCTGGTGGCGGTGCTGGCGGCCAATGCGCTGTCCTTCGGCTGGCGGATCGCGATGCGCTTTGCCTTCACCACCCGCGAATATGGCGTGGCCGAGGGCCTGCGGGCGGTGCTGCGTGTGCCTCTGGCCAATGTCATCGCGATCATCGCCGGACGGCGCGCGGTGTTCGCCTATGCCCGAACCCTGCTGGGCGGCGCGGCGGCGTGGGACAAGACCGATCACGATACGCACCCGGCAGCAGCCGGCGTGCTCGGCCCGGCCAGACCATGACGACAGGGCTCCGCCGCGCCCGGACGGTGGTCCGGCATCGGGGTGGCCCGTTGGTGATGCTGGCGCTGCTGCTGTCGGGCTGGTGCGGGGTGCGGGTGATGTGGTGGGAGGATCCCTTCGCCGCCGTAACCCATGCCAAAGCGCAGGCTCCGGCGCTGGCCGAGGCGGCGCTGCTGCCCGCGCTGCCGCCTGCGACTGCGCTCCCCATGCTCGTGCCGGTGGACGCGGCGGGGATCTTCCGCGCAACCGGACCCTCGCCGGAGCCGCGCGCACGGTTTGCGGGGATCGGCGGCCATGCGCAGACCGCGCCGGCGGGTGTTGGCAACAGCGATCCGGCCCCGCCCGGTGCGCCCCGTGCACACCCTGCCGAGCGTCCCGAACGTGGCTCCGCGCTGCTGCTGCCGCCGCCGCCGCCGTTCCTTGCCGCGCCGCTTGCCGCCCCGCGCACGGCAGCACAGAACCGTTGGTCGCTCGATAGCTGGGCCTTCTGGCGGCACGGTTCGGCCTCCACCCCGGTCTCGCAGGGGCGCGTGCCGATCTACGGGGCGAGCCAGGCGGGGGCGGTGCTGCAATATCGCCTCGCCCCGTCGAGCCGCCACGATCCCCGCCTCTACGCCCGCGCCTATCGCGCGCTGGTTCCGCGGGGAGAGAGCGAGGGTGCGCTTGGCGCATCGCTGCGTCCGCTGGGCGGGTTACCGCTGCGGCTTGCCGGAGAAGTGCGCTATACCGATGCTGCCTTCTTCAACGATGTCCGTCCTGCCGCCTATGCCGTCACCGAACTCGCCCCGCTGCGCCTGCCATTCGGGACCGCGCTGGAGGCCTACGGACAGGCCGGCTGGGTCGGCGGGCGGGGGGAGACAGCCTTCGCCGACGGGCAGGCGAGCGTGACGCGGGAACTCCCCGCACTCGGACGGGCGACGGGTGACCGCCTGCGCCTCAGCCTCGGCGCGGGCGCTTGGGGCGGGGCCCAGCGGGATGCAGAGCGGGTGGATGTCGGCCCGACGCTGCGGCTCGACACCCGCATCGGTCAGGTGCCCGCGCGGGTTTCGGTGGACTGGCGGCTGCGCGTGGCGGGCGATGCCTCCCCGGGGTCGGGCGTGGCGGCGACGGTCTCGGCGGGGTTCTGAGAAAAACCCCGAGGATACGCACCCGCGCGGCTTTTATCCCCCCGCGGCCTCGGCTAGCCTGCCCGCATGGACGTTTACCTGCCCATCGCGAATCTCTCGGTCAACGGGCTCTATATCGTCCTGCTGGGCGGATTGACGGGGATCCTGTCGGGCCTGTTCGGGGTCGGCGGCGGGTTTCTGACCACGCCGCTGCTGATCTTCTACGGGATCCCGCCGACAGTCGCCGCCGCCTCCGCCGCTACGCAGGTGACCGGGGCTAGCGTTTCGGGCGTGCTGGCGCATTCGCGGCGCAAGGGCGTCGATTACCGCATGGGCGCGGTGCTGGTCGCGGGCGGGATGGTCGGCGCGCTGATCGGGGCGGGGCTGTTCAGCGCGTTACAGGCGCTGGGCCAGATCGATGTGGTGATCTCGATCCTCTATGTGCTGCTGCTGGGTTCGATCGGATCGCTGATGATGCGCGAGGCGGTGAACGCGCTGCGCCCCGGCCTGCTGGGCAAGGGTCCGCAGGTGCGCAAGCGCCGCCACCACCCGCTGGTCGCCAGCCTGCCCTATCGCTGGCGGTTCTATGCCTCGGGCCTGTATATCTCGCCGCTGGCGCCGCTGATCCTCGGGATGCTGGTCGGCATCCTGACCATGCTGATGGGCGTGGGCGGCGGCTTTCTGCTGGTGCCGGCGATGCTCTACATCCTCGGGATGAGCGGCAATGTCGTGGTCGGCACATCGCTGTTCCAGATCCTGTTCGTGACGATGGTCACCACCATGACCCACGCGCTGACGACCAAGGCGGTGGACCTCGTGCTGGCCGCGCTGTTGCTGCTGGGATCGGTGCTGGGCGCGCAGTTCGGCACGCAGATCGCGCTGAAGGCCCGGCCGGAACTGCTGCGCCTTGCGCTGGCCACGCTGGTGCTGCTGATCGCCTTGCGGATGCTCTACGGCCTCGGTGTGCAGCCTGACGAGATCTACACCGTGGTGCCGCTGTGAGAGCCCGTGCATGAGTTTCGCGGCGCGGGTCCTGCTGCTGCTCGCCGCATTCGGCGCGCTTCCCGCCACACCCGCGCTCGCCCAGCGCGAGCCGGTGCTGGTGCCCGCGGTCAGCCAGTCGCGCATCGAGGTGCGGCAGGGCTTCACCGGCGCGCGCCTGCTGCTCTACGGTGCGGTGGTCGATCCGCAGAGCGGGGGG
>Ga0114986_1000160_pt1 | contig 19127 bp, 13 predicted proteins | sample Shrwel1BS1Day17_FD_96988 | JGI IMG/M metagenome (GOLD analysis project Ga0114986, IMG submission 96988) | Subsurface microbial communities from deep shales in Ohio, USA - Utica-3 well 1 S-1-Day17 | ecosystem: Environmental > Aquatic > Deep subsurface > Shale gas/oil reservoir > Produced... | reverse complement strand
CTACCTGGGCTTGGCGGCGCGCATCCTGATCTTCGCACTGGCCGCCACCAGCCTCAACCTGGTGCTGGGTTTCGGCGGCATGGTCAGCTTCGGCCACGCGGCCTTCATCGGCGTGGGGGCCTACACGGTGGGTGTGCTGGCACAGGCCGGCATCACATCGGCCTGGCTGGTCTGGCCCACGGCCATGGCGGTGGCGGCCGTTTTTGCCTGGGTCATCGGTGCTGTCAGCCTGCGCACGCGCGGCGTCTACTTCATCATGATCACGCTGGCCTTCGCGCAGATGCTGTACTACCTGGCGGTCTCCAACAAGGCCTATGGCGGCGATGATGGTCTGTCGCTGCCGGGCCGTTCCACGCTCGGCGACGGGCTGGACCTCGCCGACGAGCGCACCTTCTACTACGTCACGCTCACGCTGGCGGTGCTGGCCTTCGTGGCGATGTGGCGCCTGCTCAACGCGCGCTTTGGCCATACCTTGCAGGCCATCCGCGAGAACGAGGTGCGCATGGAGGCGATCGGCTTTGCCGTCTACCGCTACAAGCTCACCGCCTTCGTCATCGCCGGTGCGCTGGCCGGCCTCGCCGGTGCCCTGCTGGCCAACCTGGGCAGCTTCGTCAGCCCGGCCATGATGCAGTGGAGCCAGTCCGGCATGCTGATGGTGATGGTCATCCTCGGGGGCGTGGGCCACCTGTGGGGCGGCGTGGCCGGGGCGGTGGTGTTCCTGCTGCTCGAAGAAGTGCTGAGCCACTACACCATCTACTGGCAGTTCCTGCTCGGCGCGGCGCTGCTGGCCGTGGTGCTGGCCGCGCCCAATGGGCTGATGAGCCTGTGGCGCCGCAAGGAGCGGGCATGACGGCCGTGCTGTTGCAGGTCCAGGGCCTGGTCAAGCGCTTCGGCGGCCTGGTGGCCACCGATCAGGCGCAGTTGGCGGTGCGCACGGGCGAGATCCACGCCCTGATCGGCCCCAACGGCGCCGGCAAGACCACACTGATCCAGCAGCTCTCCGGCGCGCTCGTGCCAGACGCCGGGCAGATCGTCTTCGACGGCACCGACATCACACCGCTGTCCATGCACGCGCGCGTGCACCGCGGCCTGGCGCGCTCCTACCAGATCACCAGCATCTTCCAGCGCCTGCCGGTGCTCGACAACCTGGCGCTGGCGCTGCAGGCACGCCAGGGCAGCAGCCTGCGCTTCTGGCACGCCGCGCGGGCCGAGGCGCAGCGTTATGCGCAGGCCGCGGCGGTCGCCGAACGCGTGGGCCTGGGCGAGCAGTTGCAGCTGCCCGCGGGCGCCTTGTCGCACGGCCAGCAACGCCAGTTGGAGGTGGGTATTGCCTTGGCCACCGGGGCCAAGCTCCTGTTGCTGGACGAGCCCATGGCCGGCATGGGCGCGGAGGAGTCCGAACGCATGGTGGCGCTGCTGCACAGCCTGCGTGGCGAGTGCACGCTGCTGCTGGTCGAGCACGACATGGACGCCGTGTTCCGTCTGGCCGACACCATCTCGGTGCTGGTGGCCGGCCGCGTGATCGCCAGCGGTGCGCCCGATGCGATTCGCGCCAACATCGAGGTACGGCGCGCTTACCTCGGTGACGACTTCGAGGTGCCGGCATGACCGCCCTGCTGCAAGTCGAACAGCTCGAAGCCGCCTACGGCAGCAGCCAGGTGCTGTTCGGCATTGATCTGACGCTGCCCGCCGGCGGCGTGGCCACGCTGCTCGGGCGCAACGGCATGGGCAAGACCACCACGGTGCGCTCCATCCTGGGCCTGACGCCGCCGCGCAGCGGCACGGTACGCTTTCTGGGCGAGCGCATCGACGGCCTGCGCCCGGACCGCATTGCCCGCATGGGGCTGGCGCTGGTGCCGGAAGGGCGGCAGATCTTTCCCAATCTGAGCGTGAGCGAGAACCTGCGCGCCTTCGCTGCCAGGCGCAACGCCAGCCGCGAACCGTGGACGCTGGAGCGGGTGTACGCCCTGTTCCCGCGCCTGGCCGAGCGCCATCGCAACATGGGCAACCAGCTCTCGGGTGGCGAGCAGCAGATGCTGGCCATCGGCCGCGCGCTCATGACCAACCCGCACCTGCTGGTGCTGGACGAGGCCACCGAAGGACTGGCACCCCTGATCCGCGAGGAAATCTGGTTATGCCTGGCGGCCTTGCGGGCGCAGGGCCAGAGCATTCTGGTGATCGACAAGTACGTGCAGCGGCTCATCGCGTTGGCCGACCAGCACACCATCATCGAGCGCGGACGCGTGGTCTGGGCCGGTCCCTCGGTGCAGCTGGCGGCCGAGCCCGCGATCTGGCACCGTTACATCGGCGTCTGAGGACGGGGCTGCAAGTCCATCCAAGCACTCGGGAAAACCCGGGTGTGGCTTAATTCTTGCGTCCAGCCACAGAAAAGCTGAATGCAACCTGACTGGAACGAGCCCTAACTATTTTTTCTATGAATCATCCATTCCTCGGCAAGCTGCTGGCTTGCATGCTGACGGTGACGGCGCCAATGGCCTGGTCGCAAGCGCCCGCGTCTGCAACGCCAGCCCAGGGCGACAGCTACAAGCTGGCCCAGTTGATCGACACCATACTGGTGCACAACCCTGATCTGCAGGCGGCCCGGCGTGCACGTGAGCAGGCGGCTGCAGGCGTGATCAGTGCCGGTGCCCTGGCGAACCCCCGGCTGGAATGGAGTGAAGGCAACAACCAGGCCCGGCTGGCCTCGGCCACGCCGGGGCGTACCAATGCCTGGGCCGTGTCGCAATTCATCGAGAACCCGGTGTTGCGCGGCGAGCGCGTCGAGGGGGCGCGTGCGGTCGAACGGGGCAGCGGTTACCAGGTGGCCATGGTGCGCAACGAGCTGGTCGCCCAGGTCCAGCGGCGGGCCTTCGAGTATCTGCTGCGGCAGGCCGAGGCGCGGGCCCTGGCCGAAGACGTGAAGCTGCTGGAACAGGTGCGCGAGCGTGTGCGCCTGCGGGTGGAGAGCGGCGAGGCAGCACGCTACGAAATCATCAAGGCCGATGCGGAAATCATCAATGCGCGCCAGCGTCAGCGCAACGCCGGGCTGCTGGCCGAACAGGCGCTGATTTCGCTCAACCGCCTGGCCGCCGGCCATCTGCCGGCGCAATGGTCGCTCAGCGGCATGCTGGACGAGGAGTTCCGCGTGGCGGAACTCGACGAGTTGCAGCGCCAGGCCCAGGCGCGCAACCCGGAGCTCAAGGCGCTGGAGAGCCAGCTGGAGCGTGCCCGCAAGCAGCTGGGGGTGGCGCGTGCCAGCCGCTGGCCGGGCGTGGAGCTGCGGTACAGCGAATCCACCGACGTCGAGCTGCGCCACGGCGTGCTGGGCGTGCAGATGCAGATTCCGTTGCTGGACCAGCGGCGCGGCCCGATCGGCGAGGCCTCGGCCGAGATCGAACGTGTCCGCACCCGTCTGGAGGGGCGTCAGGCCGAGTTGCGGCAACAGGTGCTCCAAGCCTGGAAAGCGCTGGAGATGGCCCGCCTGCGCGTGGACGCCCTGGCCGAAGGCGCGATGCGCGAGGCCGAAGCGGCGTTGCGCGTGGCCCAGGCGGCCTACCGCTTTGGTGAGCGCGGCATCCTGGACGTGCTGGATGCACAGCGTGTGCTGCAGTCGGTGCGCTCCGATCTGCTGGACGCGCGCTACCAGCTGCAGGCTGCGCGCATCGACCTGGAATACCTGACCGGCCGTTACGCCGACGACACCCTTTGAGTTCCCGAGGAAACCCCATGCAATTCTTTTCCCATTCCGGTTTCAAGCCGGTCAAGAGTCTGGTCGGGCTGGCACTGCTGGCCAGTCTGCTGGCGATCAGTGCCTGCAGCGACAAGGAGGACGTTCCCACCGGCGTGGCGACGGCACCGGCCAACGATCCCCTGCTGATCACCATTGCGGCCGAGCAGGCTGCCAACTACAAGACCGGCGCCGTGGCAGAGGCGGAGGTGGCGCTTGTGCAGGAGCATCCGGGGCGCATCGAAGCCAACGAGCGCCAGGTGACCCGCATCGGCGCGTCCGTGACGGGCCGGGTGACGCAGGTGATGGCCGAACTGGGTGATACGATGCGGGCCGGCCAGATGCTGGCGCAGCTCAGCAGCCCGGAGCTCACCACGTCCCAGCTGGCCTACCTGCGGGCGCGCTCCAACCTGGAGCTGGCCGAGCGGGCGGTCGAGCGGGCGCGCCAGCTCATCCAGGCCGACGTGATCGGTTCAGCCGAGTTGCAGCGCCGCGAGTCCGAGCTGGCGATCGCGCGCGCCGAGAAGCGCGCTGCAGAAGACCAGCTCCGACTCATCGGCCTGCCGGCCGGGGCCATCGAACGCCTCGGTAGCCAGGGCAGCCTGCAGGCCGAGAGCGGCATCGTGGCCACCCGATCTGGCGTGGTGATCGAGCGCAAGGTCAGCCAGGGCCAGGTGGTGCAGCCAGGGGACCAGCTCTTCACGGTGGCAGACTTGTCCACGGTCTGGGTCGTCGGTGCCCTGCCGGAGCAGGCGGCCGGCAAGGTCCAGCGCGGCCAGACGGTGGACATCCAGGTGCCGGCCATCGAGCGCGAGCTCAGTGGCAAGGTGGTCTTCGTCAGCGATACCATCCAGCCGGAGACCCGCACAGTGGCGATCCGCACCGAGGTGGACAACCGCAGCCGGGAACTCAAGCCGCAGATGCTGGCCACGCTGCGCATCGCGGGCGCACCGCGCATGATGCCGGTGGTGCCGATGACGGCTGTGGTGCGTGACAACGACCGCGACCACGTGTTCGTGCAGGTAGCGCCCAACAGCTACCGGCTGACCCAGGTCGAGCTCGGCCCGCTGGCCGGCAAGCAGCGTCCGGTCTTCAAGGGGCTGGCCGTGGGTGCCACCATCGTGACCGAAGGCGGCTTCCACCTGAACAACGAGCGCGTGCAGCGACTGCTCACGGCGGGGCAGGCGGCGCCGGCAGCCGGAGGCGCTAAATGATTGCAGCGCTGATCCGCTGGTCGCTGCAGGAGCGCATTCTCGTCGCCGTCATCTGCTGCATCCTGTTCGTCGCCGGCCTGTTCGCGATCAAGCGGCTGTCGGTCGACGCCTTTCCGGACGTCACCAATGTCCAGGTCCAGGTCGCCGCGGAGGCGCCGGGACGACCGCCGACCGAGGTGGAGCGGTTTGTCACCGTGCCGATCGAGATCGCCATGACCGGCCTGCCCGGCCTGGTGGAGATGCGCTCGCTGAACCGCAATGGCATCTCGCTCGTCACCCTGGTCTTTACCGACAAGACGGATGTCTACTTTGCGCGCCAGCTGGTGCTGGAGCGGCTGGTGGAGGTGGCACAGCGCCTGCCGGCCGGCATCACGCCGGTGCTGGGGCCGGTTTCCACCGGCCTGGGCGAGGTCTACCAGTACACGCTGGAGCGACCGGACGACCGGGACGCCTCGGGACGGCTCAAGCCGTTGTCGGAGGAGGAGCTGCGGCGCCGGCGCGAGGTGCAGGACTGGGTCGTGCGTCCGATGCTGCGTTCAATTTCCGGCGTGGCGGACATCAACAGCCAGGGCGGTTATGCGCGCCAGTACCAGGTCAAGGTCAACCCGGACCGGCTGCGCTACTACGGCCTGAGCGTGAAGGAAGTGTTTGAGGCGATCGCGCGCAACAACGCCAACTCCTCGGGCGGTGTGCTGCCGGCGCTGGCGGAGCAGTACCTGATCCGCGGCGTGGGCCTGATCGCCTCGCTGGACGACGTGGGCAACATCGCGCTCAAGGAATTCCAGGGCACGCCGGTGTTCGTGAAGGACGTGGCCACGGTCGCCTTCGGCTCCGAGGTACGCCAGGGCGCCATCATCAAGGACGGGCAGACCGAATCGGTGGCCGGCATCGTGCAGATGATCCGTGGCGGCAACGCGCGTGAGGTGGTGACGCGCATCAAGGCCCGGGTGAAGGAGATCAACGAGAAGCAGATGCTGCCCGACGGCCTGCAGATCGTGCCCTTCTACGACCGTTCGGACCTCGTCAACACGGCCATGAAGACCGTGGCCAAGGTGCTGGCCGAGGGCATCCTGCTGGTGGTGGTCATCCTCTTCGTCTTCCTCGGGGATGTGCGTTCCAGCATCATCGTGGTGGCCACGCTGGTGCTGACGCCGCTGCTGACCTTCTTCGTCATGAACCGCATCGGCCTGAGCGCCAACCTGATGTCACTGGGCGGTCTGGCCATCGCCATCGGCCTCATGGTGGACGGTGCGGTGGTGGTGGTGGAGAACGCCTTTGCCCGCCTGGGCGATCCGGCCAACGCCGGCAAGTCCAAGCCGCGCGTGATCTTCGAGGCCGCCAGCGAGGTGGGCAAGCCCGTCTTGTACGGCGTGGGCATCATCATCCTGGTCTTTCTGCCGCTGCTGAGCCTGCAGGGCATGGAAGGCAAGATGTTCGCGCCGCTGGCCTTGACGATCGCGATCGCCCTGACCATCTCGCTCGTGCTCAGCTTCACCATGAGCCCGGTGCTGTGCAGCTACATCCTCAAGGGCGGTGCCGAGCATGACACCTGGCTGCTGCGCAAGATGAAGGGCCCCTACCTGCGCATGCTGCACTGGTCGTTGGCGCAGCCGAAGAAGGTGCTGGCGGGCGCCTTGCTGGCGCTGGCGGGCAGCTTTGCCCTGGTGCCCTTCCTCGGTACGGCATTCATCCCGACCATGCAGGAAGGCTCGATCACGCCGGTGATCGTGCGCGTGCCCAAGATCTCGATCGAGGAGTCGATCAAGCTGGAAAGCCAGGCCATGGCGGCCATCAAGACCGTGCCCGAAGTGCAGACGGTGGTCTCGCGCCTGGGCCGCGGTGAATCCGCCGCCGACCCCGGGCAGCCGCACGAGTCCGACCCGATCGTGATGCTCAAGCCACGCAGCCAGTGGCGCGACGGCTACACCCAGGAGGACATTGCCGACGAGATCCGCGACAAGATCCGCTTCCTGCCAGGGGTCGAGATCGCCATCAGCCAGCCGATTGCCGCGCGCGTCGATGAAATGGTGTCGGGCGTGCGCTCGCAGGTGGCAGTCAAGATCTTTGGCGACGACCTCGACGAATTGCGCAAGACCGGCGACGCGGTGGCGGCCGCCCTCATGGCCACGCCGGGCGCCACCGACCTGCGGGTGGAGCGCGTCAGCGGTCAGGAATACCTCACGATCCAGATCGACCGCGCGGACATTGCCCGCTACGGCATCAACGTGGAGGATGTCAACGCCCTGATCGAGATCGCCGTGCAGGGCAAGGTGGCGACCCAGGTCTACGAGGGCGAGCGCCGCTTCGATACCGTGGTGCGCCTGCCTGCCGCCTACCGCTCGGACGTCGAGTCGATCGGCAACCTGGTGCTGCGCGCGCCTACCGGCGCCATCGTGCCCTTGCGGGACGTGGCGCAGATCACGCTGGGCGACGGGCCGGCACAGGTCAGCCGCGAAGGCGGCAAGCGCCGACTGGTCGTGGGTGTCAACGTGCAGGGGCGCGACCTGGGCGGTTTCGTGGCCGAGGCGCAGGCACGCATCGAACGTCAGGTGAATCTGCCCAGTGGCTATTACCTGTCGTGGGGCGGCCAGTTCGAAAACATGGAGCGCGCCATTGACCGCCTGTCGCTGATCATCCCGATCACCATCGCCGCCATCTTCTTCCTGCTGTTCATGCTGTTCAACTCGGTGCGCTATGCGACACTGGTCATCACCGTGCTGCCCCTGGCGGCCATCGGCGGGCTGGTGGCGCTGGCCCTGAGCGGGGAATACCTGAGCGTGCCGGCAGCGGTAGGCTTCATCAACCTGTGGGGCATTGCCGTGCTCAACGGCGTGGTGCTCGTCAGCTTCATCCGTGAGAAGCGCGAGCTGGGCCTGTCCACCGACGAGGCCATCCTGGAGGGCTGTACCCACCGCTTCCGCCCCGTCATGATGACGGCCATGGTCGCCTTGCTGGCACTCATCCCGATGCTGTTTTCCACCGGACCGGGTTCCGAAGTCACGCGCCCGCTGGCGGTGGTGGTGATTGGCGGCCTGTTCTCGTCCACCAGCCTCACGCTGTTGCTGGTGCCGGTGCTGTACCGTTGGTTCGAGGAAAAGGAAATCGAGGCTTAGGAACGTATTGGAGACGTACCATGAAACAGATGAAAGAGATTCGCGCCATCGTTCGCCCCAACCGTCTGCCGCTGCTGCGTGAGGCCTTGCGTGGCATCCCCAACTTTCCTGGCCTCACCATGCTCAAGGCCGAGGGTTTCACGGCGCCGGCCGCTGTGGGCAAACGCACCGTGCGCGAGGAGCTGACCGACTACACGCCCAAGGTCATGGTCACCGTGCTGGTCGATGACGACATGGTGGAGGAGATCCGCAACACCATCATCATGATCTGCAGCACCGGCCAGATTGGTGATGGCCTGGTCTGGACCGTGCCGATTGACACCATGCACCGCATCCGCAACGGCTCGGACATGCTGGCGGAGTAGTCGGGGGCGCACGGCGCACCGCACTGTCCGGCGTACCCGGCCCCTGCCTCACTGCATGCCGTTGCGCCGTGCCAGTTCGACGAACAGGCCGGCTTGATCCAGGTCGTTCAGGCCGTGTTCCACGCCCTCGGCGTAGAGTTGGCCGAGCAGGGCGGTGATCGGGGCGTCGAAGCCCAGCCCCGAGGCCGTTTCCAGCGCGTTGCGCATGTCCTTGAGCTGGGTGCTCATGCGGCCGCGCGGCGCAAAGTCGCGCTCCACCATGCGCTGGCCGTGTACCTGCAGGATGCGGCTGTCGGCAAAGCCGCCGGTGATGGCCTCCTTCACCTTGGCGGGGATGGCGCCGCCTTTCTGGCACAGCAGCAGGGCCTCGGCCACGGCGCCGATGGTGATGCCGACGATCATCTGGTTGGCCAGCTTGGCGAGCTGGCCCGCACCGGCGGGGCCCACCAGCGTGGCGCGGCCCAGCGCGGCGAACACCGGGCGGGCGCGTTCGAAGGTGCTGGGTTTGCCGCCGGCCATGATGGCCAGTGTGCCCTGCTCGGCGCCGATGGTGCCGCCCGAGACCGGCGCGTCCAGGTGGGTGATGGCGTAGTCACCCAGCCGCTCGGCGTGGGCGCGGGCTTCGTCGGGCTTGATGGAGGACATGTCGACCACCACCGTGCCGGGCTTCATGGCGTGGGCCACGCCGTCGTCGAAGAGCACTTGCCCGACCACCGGCCCGTCCTGCAGCATGGTGACGACGATCTCCGCCTCGCGCGCCGCAGCAGCGGCGGTGTCGTGCACCGTCGCCAAGCCGGCCAGGCGCTCGGCCTTGTCGCGGCTGCGGTTCCACACATGCACTTCGTGACCGGCCTCGCACAGCCGGCGTGCCATGGGGTAACCCATCAGGCCGATGCCGAGAAACGCCAGCTTCATGATCCGTGATCTCCCTTGCTTGGGCGCACCCTGGCGGAACCTCGCCTTACGCGCCAGTTGGCTATTGTGCTTCAGGTTTGTGCCAAGATCGCGGCTTCGACAACCTGATCAGAACAGCAAGGAGACCGACGATGGCGTCATGGGACACGAAGTGGCTAGACCGCATGTACAACAACCGGGCACTGGTGCCTGAACACGCCGCGCATTTCGCCCAGTGGGCCGAGGCGTCGGACGATGTGCGCGAGGTGCACGAGTGCGTGCTCGACGTGGCCTATGGCGACGGCCCGAACGAAACGCTGGACGTGTTCCCGCGCTCGCGCTTTGCGCCGCAGCCGGCGCCCAAGACCGGCGCGCCGGTGGTGGTGTTCATCCACGGCGGCTACTGGCGCTCGCTCGACAAGGCCGAGCACGCCTTCATCGCCCCGGCCTTCGCCAACCAGGGGGCCTGCGTCGTCATCCCCAACTACGCGCTGTGCCCGGCGGTCACCATTCCCGAGATCACGCTGCAGATGGTCAAGGCGCTGGCCTGGACGTACCGCAACATCCGCCGCTACGGCGGCGACCCGAAGCGCATCACCGTGATCGGCCACTCCGCCGGCGGGCACCTGGCCGCCATGCTGCTCGACTGCCTGTGGTCGGCTTATGCCAAGGACCTGCCGGCCGATCTGGTCAAGGGGGCGCTGTCCATCTCCGGCCTGTACGACCTGGAACCCATCATGCACACCCCCTTTGTCAAGGATTCGCTGCGTCTGACGCCCGAGCAGGTGCGCCTGGCCAGCCCGGCGCTGCTGCCGGCCCCCAAGCGTGGCGTGCTCTACACCGTGGCCGGCGCCGATGAAAGCGCCGAGTTCCTGCGCCACAACCAGCTGATCCGCAAGGCCTGGGGCAAGAAGGTGGTGCCGGTGTGCGAGACGATTCCCGGCAAGAACCACTTCAGTGTGCTCGAAGACCTGTCGGCCCCGTGGTCGCACCTGCACAAACTGGCCAGCCGGCTGGTGCTCGGCAAGGCCTGATGCCGATGGGGTGGGGCGCTCCTGTGCGAGGCGTATCACCGGGCTGAGCGTCCATGAGTCTGCTTGATCCGCGTTCCGTGATCGTGATGAGCGCCTTCCTGGCGCTCGTCACGCTGCTCATCCTGATCTCGCTGCGCCGCAGTGTCTCGGCGCAGGTCAAGGGCCTGGGCGAGTGGATCGTGGCCGACCTGGGCTTCCTGCTGGCCGTGGTGCTGCTGAACCTGCGCGGCATGGTGCATCCGTTCTGGGGTGTGGTGGTGGCCAACACCCTCATCGTCATGGCGGTGCTGCTGTTCGGCCATGGCCTGCGGCGCTTCTACGGCGGGCAGCCGCCGCTGCGGCCGCTGGTGCTGACCGGAGCGGCCTTCTTCGCCGCGGTGGCGTTCGTCAACTTCGTGCTGCAGAGCTATCCACTGCGGCTGGCGCTGGTCACCACGTCGCTGCTGGGCGCCTTTGTCTTTGCCCTGTGGCACCTGTCTCGCCATGTCGCGGGCACCTTCGGCGAGCGCGTCACCCAGCTCGCGCTGGCCTTGCCGGCGGTCGGCATCATGGTGCGCCTGGTGACGGTGGGCGAGGTCGGCAGCCAGTCGCAGCTGTTCCAGTCGTCGCCGGTGCAGTCGTTCTACATCGCCTCGCTCGGCGGCGGGGTCCTGTCGGCGGGCGTGGGCTTCATCCTGATGGTCAACGAACGCACCCGCACCGAGCTGGAGAAGCTGGCACGCAGCCTGGAGCGCACCACGCACGAGCTGCGCCAGCAGAACGAGGTCAAGTCCAAGTTCCTGGCCTACGCCGGGCACGACATCCGCCAGCCGCTGCAGGCCATGCACCTGCTGCTCGCCAGCCTGCTGGAGTCCGGCTTGAACGCCGCGCAGGAAAAGACCGCCCGCATGATGGAGTTGTCGGTCAATGCGCTGACCGACCTGCTCAATTCGCTGCTCGACATCTCCAAGCTGGAGGCCGGCGCCATCCAGCCCAACCTGCGGCCGGTCGAGCTGGACGTGGTGCTGGCGCGGCTGGTGCAGGAGTTCATGCCACAGGCCCGGGCCAAGGGCCTGCACTTGCGGCTGCGGCTGCCGAGGCAAACGCCCCTGGTGCAGACCGACGAACAGCTGCTGGCCTCGGTGCTGCGCAACCTGCTGGGCAACGCCATCAAGTACACCCAGCGCGGCGGCGTGCTGGTGGCGCTGCGGCGCTCGGCCAGCGGCTGGAAGCTGCAGGTCTGGGACACCGGCATCGGCATTGCCGAAGAGCACTTGGCGCACGTGTTCGAGGAGTACTACCAGGTCGACAACCCGCAGCGCGACCGCAGCAAGGGCCTGGGCCTGGGGCTGGCCATCGTGCACCGCATGGCGGCGTTGCTCGAGCTGCAACTGGCCTGCCGCTCACGCCTCGGTCAGGGCACGGTGATGGAGATCACGCTGGCCGCCGCTGACGGCCTGCGTCCTGGCGACGTCGATGCGGGGGCCACCGCCAGCCAGATCAGGCTGCAGGGCGCCCGGGTCGTGGTGGTGGAGGACGATGCGGCCGTGGCGCAGGCGCTGGGCCAATGGCTGCAGGCCCAGGGGGCGGCGGTCGTGCATTACCCGTCGGCGGAAGACGCGCTGGCCGCGCTCGACATTGCTTCGGCCGACATCTACCTCAGCGACTTCCGCCTGCCGGGTCGGCTCACCGGCATCGATTTCCTGGAAACCCTGCGCAGCCGGGCGCAGGGCGACATTCCCGGCGTGCTGTTGACGGGCGATACCTCCAGCCAGTTCATCGAGCAGGTGGCCGCCAGCGGCTGGCTGATCCTCTTCAAGCCCGTCCATCCGCGCGACCTGCAGGCGGTGCTCAAGCTGCTGCAGGCCCATCATTAGTCTGGCGGCTGGCCGTCACGGGCTGCGGCGGCTTTCTACAATGTCGGCATGTCTTCCGCACTGCCGCCGTCCGGTTCCCCGTCTTCCCTCTTTTCCCCTGCTGCCGACACGCCGCTGACCGCGAGCCTGAACGCGGAGCAGCGTGCCGCCGTCACGCTGCCGGCCGAGCCGGCGCTGATCCTGGCCGGGGCCGGTTCCGGCAAGACGCGCGTGCTGACCACGCGCATCGCCTGGCTGCTGCAGACCGGGCAGATCTCGCCCGGCGGCGTGCTGGCCGTGACCTTCACCAACAAGGCGGCGCGCGAGATGATGACGCGCCTGCAGGCCATGCTGCCGGTCAATGTGCGCGGCATGTGGATCGGCACCTTCCATGGCCTGTGCAACCGGCTGCTGCGTGCGCACCACCAGAGCGTCAACCTGCCGGCCACCTTCCAGATCCTGGACACGCAAGACCAGCTCAGCGCCATCAAGCGCCTGTGCAAGCAGTTCAATGTGGACGAAGAGCGCTTTCCCCCGAAGCAGCTGGCCTGGTTCATTGCCGGCTGCAAGGAAGACGGCCTGCGCCCCAACATGGTGGAAGCGCGCGACGAGGACACGCGCAAGAAGGTCGAGCTGTACCAGCTGTACGAAGAGCAGTGCCAGCGCGAAGGCGTGGTGGACTTCGGCGAACTGCTGCTGCGCTCCTACGAGCTGCTGCGCGACAACGATCCGGTGCGCGAGCACTACCAGCGCCGTTTCCGCCATATCCTGATCGACGAGTTCCAGGACACCAACAAGCTGCAGTACGCCTGGATCAAGCTGCTGGCCGGCTTCGACGGCGAAGGCCGGCGCCGGCCGGACGGTGGCGCGGTGTTTGCCGTGGGCGACGACGACCAGAGCATCTACGCCTTCCGCGGCGCCCGCGTGGGCAACATGGCCGACTTCGTGCGCGAGTTCGGCGTGCAGCACCAGATCAAGCTGGAACAGAACTACCGCAGCCACAGCAACATCCTGGACACGGCCAACGCGCTCATCAGCCACAACAAGCACCGCCTCGGCAAGAACCTGCGCACCGACCAGGGCGCGGGCGAACCGGTGCGGGTCTACGAATCCACCAGCGACTTTGCCGAGGCGCAGTGGATGGTGGACGAGATGAAGCAGCTGGTGCGCGAAGGGCACGAGCGCAAGGAGATCGCCGTGCTCTACCGCTCCAATGCACAGAGCCGGGTGATCGAAACTGCGCTGTTCAATGCCGGCATCCCCTACAAGGTCTATGGTGGCCTGCGCTTCTTCGAACGCGCCGAAATCAAGCACGCGCTGGCCTATCTGCGCCTGCTGGAGAACCCGAACGACGACACCAGCTTCCTGCGCGTGGTCAACTTCCCGCCGCGCGGCATCGGCGCGCGCAGCCTGGAGCAGCTGCAGGACGCCGCGCGCGCCGCCGGCTGCTCGCTGCACGATGCGGTGAGCACCGTCAGCGGCAAGGCCGGTGCCAACCTGGGTTCATTTGTGGCCAAGATCGATGTGTTGCGCGAGCAGAGCCAGGGCCTGACGCTGCGCGAGATCATCGAGCTGGTGCTCGACCACAGCGGCCTGATCGAGCACTACCGGAGCGAGCGCGAAGGCGCCGACCGCATCGAAAACCTGGAGGAACTGGTCAACGCCGCCGAGAGTTTTGTCTCGCTGGAGGGCTTTGGCCGCGAGGCCGAGGCCTTGCCGCAGGACGCAGCGGCCGCTGCCCCCGCCAGCGCCAGCGCCGAGCCCGCAGCGCCGGACGACACTGGTGAAGTGATGTCGCCGCTGGCCGCCTTCCTCACCCACGCAGCGCTGGAAGCCGGTGACAACCAGGCCCAGGAAGGGCAGGACGCCATCCAGCTCATGACGGTGCACGCCAGCAAGGGGCTGGAGTTCAACTGCGTGTTCATCACCGGCCTGGAAGAAGGCCTGTTCCCGCACGAGAATTCGATGAGCGACTTCGACGGCCTGGAGGAAGAGCGCCGCCTGATGTACGTCGCCATCACACGCGCCCGCCAGCGCCTGTACCTGAGCCACTCGCAGACGCGCATGCTGCATGGCCAGACGCGCTACAACATCCGCAGCCGCTTTTTTGACGAACTGCCGGAAGAAACGCTGAAGTGGATCACGCCCAAGCACCAAGGCTTCGGCTCCGGCTTCGACAATGCTCCTTATTCAGGAGCATCCCGCGCAGGATGGACGGGCGCCAGAGGCCAATTTGGCACAGATTTCTCGCGCGGCACACGCGCGCCCGAGCCGGTGTCCAAGGCGGCGGATGCCACCGGTCTGAAGGTTGGCATGAAGGTCTTCCACACCAAGTTCGGCGAAGGCGCGGTGCTCACGCTCGAAGGCGCGGGCGACGATGCGCGCGCCCAGGTGAACTTCCCGCGTCACGGCACCAAGTGGCTGGCGCTGTCGGTGGCCAAGCTCACGCCGGTGCCCTGACGGCACCTGCCTTCAGGCCAGCGGGGCGGGGGCGGCCGGCTCGTCCGCGACAAAGCTGTCGCGGAAGCTGAACCAGATCGAGGTGAAGAACATTGCGGCCAGCAGCAGGGCGGCCGGGAACATCAGCGTGGCCATCAGCGCCGGCGCGCCCAGCGTGAGGGTGATCACCATCAGCACCACACCCACCAGCGAGAACACCGCCATCCAGCCCAGCAGGTAGACCGTCATGGCGCCGAAGTTGCGCAGGCAGGCCACGGCGCTGAAGAACAGCGCCTTCACCGGCGGCACGCCGTGCCAGTGCACCAGCGCCGGCGCATGCCAGAACAGCAGTGACAGCGGCAGGTACAGCCCCATGGCCACCCACATGGCGTTCTGGAAGGCAGGGTTCAACACCATCTCCTGCGTGATGGTGTCGCCCACCAGGTAGAGGCGGGCAAACTCGCCGCCATCAATCAGGGCCGAGACGCCCAGCACCGCCAGGAAGGCCAGCGCGTAGATGGCGCCCAGCACCGCCATGCCGCGCGCCTGCTGGCGCCCGGCGCGAAACGCGCTGAGCAAAATGGACGGCATGGGGAACTTGCCCTGCGTGGCCTCGCGCGTGGCGGCCATCAGGCCCAGCGTGGCGGCCGGCAGCAGGCCGAGCGCCAGCGCATTGCCCAGGTAGGGCACCACGCTGGCCAGCGACATCACCATGACGAACATGAAGAACAGCCCGGCCAGCGCCAGCGGCTGCTTCCAGAACGTGCGCAGGCCCTCGCGGACCCATTGCCAGCCGGTGCGTGCCGGCACGATGTTGAGCTTCATGCCGCTTCCAGCACCGGGCGGGTCAACACCTCGGAGGCGTGCACCGGGTGTGCAATGCGCTGGCGCAGCACGCGCTCGAAGTGCGCCGGGTCGTGCGGCTGCAGCATGCTGGCTTCGCGCGGCAGGTGGAAGTCCCACAGGCGCGAAGTCCAGAAGCGCAAGGCGCCGGCGCGCAGCAGGGCCGGCAACAGCTCGCGCTCGGCGGCCGTGAACGGGCGCACGCTGGCGTAGGCCTGCAAAAAGGCTGCGGTGCGCGCGGCGTCGGTGGCACCGGTGGCCAGATCAATGCACCAGTCGTTCAGGCACACCGCCACGTCGAACAGGAAGGTGTCGACGCCAGCAAAGTAGAAGTCGAAAAAGCCGGTCAGCACCGGCGCGCCGTCGGCACCGGGCTCGGCGGCAAACATCACGTTGTCGCGGAACAGGTCGGCATGCACCGGGCCTCGCGGCAGGGCGGCGTAGGCCGGCTGCGCCGCAATGTGGTTCTGGTAGGCCAGCTCGCTGCGGATCAGCGTGGCCTGCTCGGGCGTGAGGTAGGGCAGCACCACCGGCACGGTCTCGTTCCACCAGGCCAGGCCGCGCAGGTTGGGTTGCTGGCGGTCGTAGTCGCGCCCGGCCAGATGCATCCGGGCCAGCATGGCACCCACGGCCGCGCAGTGCGCCGGGGTGGGGCTGAGCTCGCTCTTGCCCTGCAGGCGGTTGACCACCGCCGCCGGCTTGCCGCACACCGTGTGCAGCACGTCGCCGTCGCGGTCGGCCGCCGGGTCGGGCACCGGAATGCCCTTGAGCGCCAGGTGCTTCATCAGCCGCAGGTAGAACGGAAGCTGCTCGGCGCTCAGGCGTTCGAACAGGGTCAGCACATAGGCGCCCTGATCGGTGGTGGCGAAGTAGTTGGTGTTCTCGATGCCGCTCTGGATGCCGCGCAACTCCTGCAGCTGGCCCAGGTTCAGTGCTTGCAGCAGGGCGCTGGCCTCATCGAAGGAGACCTCGGTAAAGACCGCCATGGCTCAGAAGGATTTTATTTTCCAGCCGCCGCCGGCGCCGCTGCCAGCGCGCTCGCGGTCCATGTTGCTCGGCGGGCGGTTCACGGTGTCGGGGGCGATGTCGTAGGCCGGGGCGTCGCCCGGCTTGACGGTGATGCTCTTGGTCTCGCCGCCCACGCGCAGCTCGTCGATGGTGGAGCCCGCATCCTTGTGCTGGATCTGCTCGACGCGCCGCTCCGTGCGGGCAGGCTGTTCGGCAGGGGCCGGGCTGGGGGCCTGGGCCTGTGCCAAGCCGGAGGCCAGGCAGCCCAGAAGGAGGGGGAGGAGGTGAGCGGCGCGCATCGTGGCATTGTAAAACCTCCGGGGCGGGCACAATCCCCCCATGAGCGACATTCCAAGCGAGAAGAAAACCCTGCTGCTGGTCGACGGTTCCAGCTACCTGTACCGCGCCTTCCACGCCATGCCGGACCTGCGCGCCGTGCCGGGCGACCCCACCAGCCCGCCCACCGGCGCCATCCGCGGCATGATCAACATGCTGCAGAGCCTGCGCAAGGAAATCCACGCCGAGTACGCCGCCTGCGTGTTCGACGCCAAGGGCCCCACCTTCCGCGACGAGCTCTACCCCGACTACAAGGCGCACCGCGCGCCCATGCCCGACGACCTGCGCGCCCAGATCGAACCCATCCACGAGGTGGTGCGCCTGATGGGCTGGAAGGTGCTGGACGTGCCGGGTGTGGAGGCCGACGACGTCATCGGCACCCTGGCCGTCACCGCCGCGCAGCAGGGCATTGAAGTGATCATCAGCAGCGGCGACAAGGACCTGGCGCAGCTGGTCAATTCGCACATCACCATCGTCGACACCATGAACGGCAAGCGCCGCGACGTGGCCGGGGTGGAGGCCGAGTTCGGCGTGCCGCCGGATCGCATGATCGACTTCCAGACCCTGGTGGGCGACGCCATCGACAACGTGCCCGGTGTGGAGAAGGTCGGCCCCAAGACCGCCGCCAAGTGGCTGCAGGAATACGGCTCGCTCGACAACATCGTGGCCAACGCCGACGCCATCAAGGGCGTGGCCGGCGAGAACCTGCGCAAGGCCCTGGCCTGGCTGCCCACCGGCCGCCAGTTGCTGACCATCAAGACCGACTGCGACCTCAATGGCTGGGTGCCCGGCCTGCCTGCTATCGATTCGATAGCTGTCGGCGCCCAGGAGACGGACGCCCTGCGCGATTTTTACGAGAAATTCGGTTTCAAGGGCCTGGCCCGCGCCTTGGGTGGCGGCGAGGCCGCGCCGGCTCGCGCCACCGCGCCCAACCCCAACCCCGGCCTGTTTGACGAACCCGAGCCGCCGGCGCCCAGCATCAGCCAGGTGCACTACACCACGGTGCTGGAGTGGTCCACCTTCGAGCACTGGCTGCACCGCATCACCGAAGCCGAGCTGGTGGCGCTGGACACCGAAACCACCTCTCTGGATGAAATGGTGGCCGAGATCGTGGGCCTCTCGTTCAGTGTGCAGCCGGGCGAGGCGGCCTACATCCCGCTCATGCACGACTACCCGGGTGCCCCCACCCAGCTGCCGCGCGACGAAGTGCTGGCCAAACTCAAGCCCTGGCTGGAGAACCCCAACGCGAAGAAGCTGGGCCAGCACGTCAAGTACGACCGCCATGTGTTTGCCAACCACGGCATCGAGGTGCAGGGCTATGTGCACGACACCATGCTGCAGAGCTATGTGCTGGAAGTGCACAAGCCGCATGGCCTGGCCAGTCTGGCCGAACGCCACCTGGGCCGCAGCGGCATCAACTACGAAGACCTGTGCGGCAAGGGCGCCAAGCAGATCCCCTTCAGCCAGGTGGACATCACCCGCGCGGCCGAATATTCGTGCGAAGACTCCGACCAGACGCTGGACGTGCACCGCACCCTGTGGCCGCGCCTGCAGGCGGACGACAAGCTGAAGTTCATCTACGAGCTGGAGATCAAGAGTTCCGAGGCGCTGTACCGCATCGAGCGCAATGGCGTGCTGATCGACGCCGCCGTGCTGCAGCAGCAAAGCCACGAGCTGGGCCAACGCATCCTGCAGCTGGAACAGGAAGCGCACGAGCTTGCGGGCCAACCCTTCAACCTCGGCAGTCCGAAGCAGATTGGCGAAATCTTCTTTGGCAAGCTCGGCCTGCCGGTGGTGAAGAAAACCGCCACCGGCGCGCCCAGCACCGACGAAGAGGTGCTGGAAAAACTGGCCGAAGACTACCCCCTGCCGGCCAAGATCCTGGAGCACCGCGGCCTCTCCAAGCTCAAGGGCACCTACACCGACAAGCTGGCGCAGCTGGCCTTGCCAAGCACCGGCCGCGTGCACACGCACTACGCGCAGGCCGTGGCCGTGACCGGGCGCCTGTCGAGCAACGATCCGAATTTGCAGAACATCCCCATCCGCACACCCGAAGGCCGGCGCGTGCGCGAGGCCTTTGTGGCGCCGCCCGGCTGCCAGATTGCCAGCGCCGACTACTCGCAGATTGAGCTGCGCATCATGGCCCACATCAGCGGCGACGCCGCCCTGTTGCTGGCCTTCCACGACGGCATGGACGTGCACCGCGCCACCGCGGCCGAGGTGTTTGGCGTGCCCACCAGCGCCGTCACGAGCGAGCAGCGTCGTTACGCTAAGGTCATCAACTTCGGCCTCATCTACGGCATGAGCGCCTTCGGCCTG
>Ga0114986_1000158_pt1 | contig 19195 bp, 20 predicted proteins | sample Shrwel1BS1Day17_FD_96988 | JGI IMG/M metagenome (GOLD analysis project Ga0114986, IMG submission 96988) | Subsurface microbial communities from deep shales in Ohio, USA - Utica-3 well 1 S-1-Day17 | ecosystem: Environmental > Aquatic > Deep subsurface > Shale gas/oil reservoir > Produced... | reverse complement strand
GTGTTGAGCACCTGATTGGAGCTGATGTCGAGCAGCAGCCAGGACTTGGCGGCGAGCGACGGCGGAACTGGCAACTGCTGGGCTAGCGCCTGCCCGGCGAGGGTGAGGCTGACAAGGAGTAGGGCGGTCTTGCGGAACAGCGACATGGGGAATTTTCTTTATTTTGCGTTGGGGGAAAGCATTATACCCCCGCCTCCACAGCCTCCCTGGGCGCTGCCGCACACAGGGCTTCAACAGCAGGATGGCGGATGCGCCGCTCACTGGAAATGGCATAAATCTGCTCGCTGACACCGTGCATGGCTCCCAGCGGCTGGGCATCGAGTTGGGCGGCGATCTGCTCGGTAAGGGCGAGCGGAGCCGGGAAAATGCCCAGGCCGCCGCGGCCGAAGGTGGTCAGCAGTGCGCTGTCCTCGAATTCGGCCACGATCTTCGGCCGGATTCCGGTGCGTTCCAGCCAGCGGTCGATGCGGCCACGCAGTGCGTTGTGGCGGGTGGGCAGGAGCAGCGGGGCGTTGTCGAGGCCTTTGGGGAAATCGGCACGGTAGCGTTCGGCCAAGGCGGGCGTGGCGAACAGGCCGGTGGCAAATTCGCCGAGCCGGGTGCTGAATACCTTCAGGTTGCCGCCGACCGGCGCGGCGCGGTCGGTCAGAACCACGTCGAGACGATGCAGGGCCAGATCGGCGAGCAGGGTTTCAAACTCGCCCTCATCGCAAATCAGGCGCACATCGGCCGGCATTTCAGTTACGGTGGACAGCAGGCGATAGGCGAGCAACTTCGGGATGCCATCGGAAATGCCGGCGCGCAGGCGTAGCGTGGATTCGCTGTCGCTATGCTGGACAGCGTCGATCAGCGCATCCCCGAGCTGGAATATCTGGTCGGCGTAACCGAGGGCAACCCGACCGGCATCGCTCAGGACCAGGCCGCGCCCCTGGCTGTTGAACAGGGCCTTGCCGAGCTGCCGTTCGAGCAGCGAGAGCTGGCCGGAAATGGTCTGGATGGCTACGCCAAGGCGTTCGGCGGCGCGGGTGATGCTGCCTTCCTGGGCGACAACCCAGAAGTAGTGCAGGTGCTTGAAATTAAGTGGGGCCATGAGTTCCGCAGGAAAAATCGAAGTAAAGCTCAATTTTGCTCCGATTTTTGAATTTGTTGCAATGCACTATCATCGGCCCCGTTTCTCTGTGGAGGATTAATAAATGAAACGCGTCGTTTTATTCCTGCTGACCAACCTGGCCGTCATGCTGGTGCTCAGCGTGGTGACCAGCCTGCTCGGTGTCAATAAATTCCTGACCGCCAATGGTCTGAATCTTGGCATGTTGCTGGCGTTCTCGGCAGTCATTGGTTTCGGTGGCGCCTTCATTTCGCTGCTGATGTCGAAAACCATGGCCAAGTGGAGCACCGGCGCCCGGGTGATCGAAGCACCGAGTTCCTCGACCGAGGTATGGCTTGTCGATACCGTCGCCAAGCTCGCCAAGCGTGCCAACCTGCCAATGCCGGAAGTCGCCATTTATGATGGCGAGCCGAATGCCTTTGCTACTGGCGCGACCAAGAACAACTCGCTGGTGGCCGTATCGACCGGTCTATTGCAAAGCATGACCCGCGATGAGGCTGAAGCCGTGCTGGCTCACGAAGTCGCACACATTGCCAATGGCGACATGGTGACGCTGACGCTGATCCAGGGGGTCGTCAATACCTTCGTTGTCTTCCTCGCGCGCGTCGTCGGTTATCTGGTCGATAGCTTTCTGCGCCGCAACGATTCAGAAAGCTCCGGCCCGGGGATTGGCTACATGGTGACAACCATTGTCTGCGAAATTGTCTTCGGTATCGTTGCCAGCATCATCGTCGCCTGGTTCTCGCGTCAGCGCGAGTTCCGCGCCGATGCCGGCGCTGCGCAGCTCATGGGAAGCGCCGTGCCGATGCAGAACGCGCTGCGCCGTCTGGGTGGCCTGCATACCGAACCCCTGCCGCAGAACATGGCTGCCTCGGGTATCGCTGGCGGTCAGGGCATCATGGCGCTGCTGGCGACGCATCCGCCGCTTGAGGAGCGTATTGCCGCCCTGAATACCCGCTGACGCTGGATTGGTTCCTTTTGGTCCCATGGCAAGTAAATATACGTATGGTGTTTCCCTGCCGATAGCGTAAGTTCTGATCACCGACCTAGGATCATCACAATGCGAAGAATTGTTCTGCTCTTCTTGGGGCTTGTTGGCGGCTGCTCGTTTTCCGCTCATGCCGGCTATGACCTCGCTCAGCTCGAAGCGCTGGCGCTGGAGAAAAACCTCAGCCTTCGTGCGGCAGGCGACTTGATCGATTCCGCTCGTTTCGGTGTCGTTTCCGCCTCCGCCTTTCCCAATCCAGAGCTTGAGGTATTGAGTGGCACGGCTCGTTCTCGTGCTATTGGTGGTGAGTCCGGGAACGCGCGTAGCATCTCGCTGACTCAGCCGATCGATTTGCCCATGCGACGTGCGACAAGGATAGCGGTTGCGGAAGCAGGCCTCGAAGTGACTTCGGCGTCGGTTGAGGCTTTCAAGCAACGAATTTTGGCGGACGTCAGGCTGCGTTATTACGAGTTATTGCTGCGTGAGGCTGAGGTTGCGACGGCAAAGGAAGACTACAAGCTGGTTAATGCAGTCAGGGACCGCATTAACCAACGCGTTGTGCAAGGAGAGTCGCCAAGGTTCGACCTGATCCGGGCAGATGCCGAGACGAAAAGTGCTGACATGCGGGTGAAAGCTGCAGCGTTCAGGGAGCAGCAGGCGCGGGCCCAGCTTCAGCAATCGGTGGGTACGGCATTGCCGGATGATTTCTCCTTGGCGGGCAGATTGCGAGACGTACCGCCGCTTGAGGACGAAGCGTTGATTCGAACGCAGCTTTTGAAAGGAAATCCGGAGCTTCAGCGTGCCAAGGCTGAGGTTGCCCGCTCTGAGCGTTCGCTCGAACTGGAAAGAATGCGCAGGCTGCCCTCAATCGCCCTTCGCGGCGCGGTTGATGAGGACCCGGACATGCGGAATTCGCGCCTTGGTCTGGTTTTCTCCATTCCTCTCTGGGATCAGCGACGCGGGCCAATTGGTGAAGCAGCCGCGCAGCTCTCCAAGGCAAGAAACGAGATGGACGCGCAAGCCTTCTCTTTATCGCAAGCCTTGGGGGCGGCCGTCAGTCAGTACCGCATCGCATCGACGCAGGTGAATGCTTTGGAATCCGGCATTCTCAAGGAAGCCGAAGCCGCCCTGAGGGTTGCCGAGTCGGCCTACAAATTTGGCGAACGTGGGTTTCTGGAGGTTCTGGATGCCCAGCGTGTCTTCCGTGCGGCGCGTACCGAATTGATCGTGGCAAGGTTTCAGCTAGCTGCGGCATGGGTGGAAATTCAACGTCTGCTGGCTTCTCGTGAAAGTGTTTCGAAATGAATAATCAAAAGATTGTTGCCCTGGTGGCGCTGCTGTTGAGTCTTGGCGCCTGCAAGGAGCGCGTTGAAGAAACTGCCGCTGCGCCCGCTCTTGATCCATATACCATCGAGACGGAGGTCAGTTCCCTGCCTCAGTTCAAACTGACGGCGATAGGGGCGGCACCGGTGGTGGATACCCTTCGGGTTGCCGGTAAGATCGATTTCGACGAGCAACGTCTCGCGCGAATTGGCGCAACGGTGACCGGCCGGGTGCTGGATATTGATGCCACGCTTGGTCAGTCGGTTGCCAAGGGCGATGTTCTGGCTCGCTTGAACAGTAGCGAACTCTCAGAGCAGCAGCTGGAATACGTCAAGGCACGCGCAAGAATGGAACTAAACCGACGTCAGGCTGAACGCGCCAAGGCGCTTTTCGATGCTGACGTTATCGGCGCCGCAGAACTGCAGCGGCGTGAGAGCGAATTCAGTATTTCCCGGGCGGAGACGCGGGCGGCGGAAGATCAATTACGTCTACTCGGTGTGAGTACTGCAGTCTTGAATCGTCTGGGAACCGAGGGTGGGGTCAGTCCGGTCACCCCGGTGACAGCCTCGTTAGGCGGCGTGGTGGTTGAGCGCAAATTGTCCACGGGCCAGGTTGTACAACCAGCCGATACACTTTTTGTCGTGGCCGATCTGTCTCGCGTATGGGCCGTCGCTCAGGTTCCCGAACAGCAAATTGGTCTGGTCAGCGTGGGCCAACCGGTTTCCATTGAGGTTCCTGCACTGAACAACGAGCGACTGGTTGGCAAACTGATTTACGTTGGCAAGACGGTTAATCCAGAGACCAGAACAGTGCTCGTTCGCAGCGAACTTGACAATCGGGATGGCCGACTGAAACCAGCCATGCTGGCCTCAATGCTCATTTTGGCCAAGCCCGTACCAAAGTTGGTTGTCCCAGCCTCGGCGGTGGTCCGCGATGGTGACGGTGATTACGTATTTGTTCAGGAAAACGAACGGATTTTCCGACTCATTCCTGTCAAGCTCGCACCGGACGTTAATGGTGTGCGTCCTGTGCTGAGCGGTTTGAATGATGGCGACAAAGTGGTCGTGGAAGGCGCGTATCACCTCAACAACGAGCGCAAGCGTCGCTTGATGGGAGGTTGAGATGATCGAATCGCTCATCAGGGCGGCCCTGAAACAACGGGTTGTCGTTGCTGTCATGGCCTTGGTTTTTCTCGGTGCTGGGTTTTGGGCGCTTCCCAAGCTGTCTGTTGATGCCTTTCCCGATGTGACCAATGTCCAGGTGCAGGTAGCGACAGAGGTTCCTGGAAGAAGCCCAGAAGAGGTCGAGCGTTTTGTGACGGTGCCCATCGAAATTTCGATGACGGGCTTGCCTGGCTTGACCGAGATGCGATCTCTGAATCGTAACGGCATCTCCCTGATTACGCTGGTTTTTACGGATAGTACCGATGTCTTCTTTGCCCGCCAGTTGGTGATGGAGCGGCTGATCGAGGTAATGACGCAAATGCCAACGGGCGTGTCGCCGGTGCTTGGCCCGGTCTCCACGGGTTTGGGCGAGGTTTATCAATACACGCTCGAGTTACCAGAGGATAAGGGGAAGAGGCTTTCTGTCGAGGAGTTGACAGAACGGCGGACCATACAGGATTGGGTCGTGCGGCCCTTGTTGCGTTCCATCCCTGGTGTTGCAGAAATCAACTCGATGGGCGGATTTGCCAAGCAGTATCACGTCAAAGTGAATCCGGAGCGGTTGCGCCACTATCAACTGACCTTGGCGGACGTGTATTCCGCACTTGCAAAAAACAATGCCAATTCCTCCGGTGGTCAGATTCCTATCTTTGCCGAGCGCTATCTCATCCGCGGTCTTGGCCTCATCGGGAAAATTGAGGACATCGGCAATATCGTCCTTCGAGAGTACAGCGGCACACCGATTTATGTGCGTGACGTCGCAGAAGTCAAAATTGGGACCGAAGTACGTCAGGGGGCGATTGTCAAGGACGGGGTCAGTGAGCAGGTGGCTGGTATCGTCCAAATGGTACGTGGCGGCAACGCACGCGAGGTGGTCAATCGAATCAAAACCCGGGTGGCCGAAATCAACGAGCAGCGCTTGCTCCCCGGCGGGCTGCAGATCACAGCCTTTTATGACCGGACTGATCTGGTCGATGCGGCGCTACTTAACGTTGCTAAAGTGCTGGTCGAGGGCATCATTCTCGTCATCGTTGTGCTTTTCGTATTCCTGGGCGATGTTCGTAGCTCATTGATTGTCGTTGCGACATTGATCTTGACGCCATTGATGACTTTCATGGTCATGGGGCAATACGGAATATCGGCAAATTTGATGTCCTTGGGTGGGTTGGCGATCGCGATCGGTATCATGGTCGATGGTTCCGTGGTCGTTGTTGAGAACACCTTTGCCCGACTGGGCGCTCGTCTAAAGCTGGGAGAGCCCAAGGCGCGGATCGTTCTTGAGGCTGCAGCAGAGGTGGGTACCCCTGTTCTCTTTGGGGTCGGCATCATCATCCTCGTCTTCATGCCCCTGCTCTCTCTGGAGGGGATGGAAGGAAAAATGTTTGCACCCTTGGCGATGACGATTGGAATCGCACTGGCAATTTCGCTGGTTCTTTCCTTCACGCTCTCGCCAGTTCTTTGCTCCTATATGCTCAAAGGGGGGGATGAGCACGATACTCGTTTCCTGGCGTTCCTGAAGAAGCCCTATCTGAGGATGCTGGATTGGGCGCTGGAGAATCGTCGTACCGTTGTTCTGGGTGCGGTTGGTGCTCTGGTTGCGAGCCTTGCCACCTTTCCTTTGCTGGGTAAGTCGTTTATTCCCATCATGCAGGAAGGGTCGGTAACGCCAGTGATCGTGCGGGCGCCAAATATCTCCCTTGATGAGTCCGTGAATATGGAGTTCGAGGCCATGAAACGGATTATGGAAGTCCCGGGTGTCGCCGGTGCCGTCTCACGGCTAGGGCGTGGCGAATCACCCGCGGATCCAGGGCAGCCGAACGAATCTGATCCCATCGTCACGCTCAAACCACGTGATCAGTGGCCGGATGGCTGGACTCAAGCGGATATTGCGGATGCGATCCGAAACAAGCTGAAGACTTTGCCCGGCATCGAATTGGCGATCTCCCAGCCAATCGCTGCGCGTGTCGATGAAATGGTCTCCGGGGTGCGTTCACAAGTGGCGATCAAGCTTTTCGGAGACGACCTCGGTAAGTTGAAAGACACCGGGGCAGAAATCGCCAAGGTGCTTTCCAGTCTCAAAGGCGCGACAGACCTCAGAGTCGAACAGGTCTCCGGCCAGAACTACCTATCGATTCACATTGACCGGGATGCCATCGCGCGCTACGGATTAAATGTTTCCGATGTGAATGAAGTGATTGAAATGGCAGTAGGGGGCAAAGAGGCATCTCAGGTCTTCGAGGGGCAACGTCGTTTCCCGCTGGTGCTGCGCTATCCCGCCAGTTTCCGGGATTCAGTGGAAGATGTCGGGAATATCCTGATCCGCTCGCCGGGTGGCGCAATCGTCCCTTTGCGTGATGTGGCCCGTCTGTCGGTGGAGGATGGTCCCTCGCAGATCTCACGAGAGAGCGCGAAACGCCGATTGGTTATCGGGGCAAACGTGCTTAATCGGGATCTCGGCGGCTTCGTTGCTGAAGCTCAGGCGAGGATTGCCAAAGAGGTGGTTTTGCCTGACGGCTACGTGCTTGAGTGGGGTGGGCAGTTTGAAAACATGGAACGGGCGATGGACCGCTTGATGATCATTATTCCCCTGACTATTGCTGCGATATTCTTCTTGCTGTTCATTCTCTTCAATTCCTTGAGGTTTGCCTCGCTGATCATTCTTGTCCTGCCTCTTGCGTCCATCGGAGGAATCTTTGGCTTGCTGGTTTCCGGGGAGTACTTGTCGGTGCCGGCGGCCGTGGGGTTCATTAATCTCTGGGGGATTGCGGTTCTGAACGGCGTGGTGCTGGTTTCGTTTATAAGACAGCTCAGAGAGGAAGGACTAACTGTTGCCGAGGCTGTGGTTGAGGGCTGCAAACACCGTTTCCGTCCGGTAATGATGACAGCGAGCGTTGCTATGCTGGCGCTCATACCGATGTTGTTTTCAACCGGACCGGGCTCTGAGGTAACCAGGCCGCTGGCGGTGGTGGTCATTGCAGGCTTGATCACCTCGACCCTGTTGACCCTGGTTGTGCTGCCTGTCCTTTACCAACGGTTTGAAGAGCGAGAAGTGGAGGCATGATGAAAGAGATCAAAGCGATTATCCGACCCAATAAGTTACCGTCTTTGCGCGACGCGCTGGTTACCCTGCCCGGATTTCCGGGGATGACAGTGACCAAGGTCGAGGGCTGTAGCGCACCGAGCCGGCATGTGCCGGCCAAGGTCCGGATCAAGGATGAGCTAACCGACTACACGCCCAAGGTGCGCGTCGAGATCGTCGCACCCGACGACGTTGCCGAGGCAATCTTTCAACGCATTACCGATGTGGCGCAGACGGGCCACTATGGTGATGGCCTAGTCTGGATCGCCAATATCGAGAAGGCTGCTTTCATCTTCAAGACCACGCCCGGTCCGGAGTGAACTGACAAAGGTGATATAACTTTTGTTGGGTGTGGTGTATTTCACAGCTAACCAAGGCGCCGAAGCCTAAAATTCACCTCAGTTCAATGACCTATTTGTGGCCAGACTGTTGTGAATACCATGGGAAGCATGCTCAATCCGGGCGGAAATTCGCCCTCGCTGATGTCGCCAGCCGAGTTGCAGGAGGGCGTCGCCACCCTGTCGCGCGGCCTCTATTTCAAGGAGGCATCGCTCGACGTGACGCTGAGCGTGCTGACCGAGGCCGCGGCGCAGATCTCCGGTGTCGAGCGCGTCGGTATCTGGGCGCTGACCGATGATCAGCAGGAACTGCGTTGTCTGGAGCGCTATGAGCGCGGCAGCGGTCGCCATTTGAGTGGCGGTGCGCTGTCTGCCAGCCGCTTCCCGGTTTATTTTGGTGCTCTGCGCAGCGAGGCCTGTATTGCGGCCGACGATGTCTTTTGCCCACCCGCTGACCAGCGAACTGACGGTGGAGTATCTGCAGGTCAATCGCATCAGCGCCAAGCTGGATACGCCGATTCATATCCGGGGTGTGCTGCAGGGCGTTCTGACGCTGGAACAGGTCGGCGTTCGCCAACCGTGGACGTCGGCACACCGGATGTTCGCCCAGGCGGTGGCCAATCTGGTGACACTGGCGCTGGTCGAATACGAGGCCGATGAGGCGCGGCGTCAGGCTGACTTGGCCCGGGAGCGAATGCAGGCCGTGTTCGAGGCGTCTCGCGATGCCTTGCTGTTGGCCGATGGCGACAGCGGCGTCATTCTCGATGCCAATCGCCAGGCTGAACGCCTGTTTGGTTGTGCCCGCAGCGAGCTGGTTGGCAAGCATCAGCGCCAGCTGCATCCTCCGGCGCAGCAGGCGCAGAATGTCGGTGAGTTCAGCCGCCGCGTCAATGGCAAGGCGGTGCAGGCGGTCACGACGGAAATCCAGCGGGGTGACGGTCGCGTCGTGCCGGTGCGAATCGAGACGGAAGTGGCCGACATTAGCGACGGTCGCCGGCTGGCCCTGGGTATTTTTCGCGAGATTTAGCCGTCGACCGCAGCCAGCGACGCGCTGAGCTGATCCAGTTGCCGGGCGATTCCCGTACGCACTGAACCGAGTTCCAGATGGGCACCGTCGCCGACGGCGCGATTCAGTTGCCGCGCCAGGTGCATGATGCCGTACATGCCGATCTGCTCGGCCTCCAGTGCCATTTGCGCGGATAGTGTTTTCAAGGCATACGCATCAGGTGGCAAGGCGGCAAGGGCGTCGCGCATCTGACTGACCTTGTCCTCGCTGTCGCCGGCGAATAGCCGGTCGATGACCGCAGAACGGGCGGCGGTTTCTTGCAACTCCCCGGCCACCGCGGTCAGGCGCTCGGCAAAATGTTGCGCACGTTCGGTGAAGGCGTCGTGTTCTAGCCCGCGCGGATCGCCCAGGGATTCTAGGCAGGCACTGAAGGCGGCGACCAGTCGCGGTGACGGGCTGACATCCTCGATCCGGTCGATGACGCTGGCCAGACCTTCGACGAGCCGCAGGCAGTCGCCGTCGCCACTTTCGAGCGCCAGTTGATAGAGCGCGAATACGCCCGGTCGCACGGCAACTTCGCCGGTTTGATGGCGCATGCCCCAGTCCCCGGTCAGATTGCGGAGAGCCGTCTGCCAGCGCTGGTTGAGCTGAGGGTCGAAGCGGGCTTGCCGGTTTTTTGCCAGCAGGGGCAGGATGGAGGCCGTCGCATTCAGCGTCGGCGCCATCGCCGCCCGGGTTTCCGCGAGATCGTCCTCGGGGATGTCCGCCATGAGGCGAGCTTACTGGGCGGCCAGCTTGGCAAATGCCGAGACGACTTCCTTCGGCGCCTGCACCAGTTCGATCAGCACGCCTTCGCCGCCAATCGGGAATTCCTCATTGGCCTTCGGGTGCAGGAAGGTGATGTCGAACCCGGCCGCGCCCTTGCGGATGCCGCCCGGTGCGAAGCGCACGCCGTTGGCCGACAGCCATTCGACGGCCTTGGGCAGGTCGTCGATCCACAGGCCGACGTGGTTGAGCGGGGTGGCATGGACGGCCGGCTTCTTTTCCGGATCGAGCGGCTGCATCAGGTCGACCTCGACCTTGAAGGGACCGCTGCCCATGGCGCAGATGTCCTCGTCGACGTTCTCACGCTCTGAAACGAAGGTGCTGGTGACTTCCAGGCCGAACATGTCGACCCACAACGTGCGCAGCTTTTCCTTGGAAGGGCCGCCGATGGCGATTTGCTGGATACCGAGAACCTTGAACGGACGCGTCATGACTGAATTCCTGTAGAAAGTTGAACGTAATCCATAATTATAGAGGCTTCTTCCGGTAGGCCAAGACGACCATGGCGATGCCGATCAGGATCATCGGCAACGACAGCCATTGCCCCATGCTGATCGTGTAGGACTGCCCGAAAATGCCGTGATCCGGCTCGCGGAAAAATTCGGTGATGAAGCGGAATGTGCCGTAGCCGATCAGGAATACGCCGGATACCGCTGCCCGTGGTCGCACCTGCCGGCTGTAGAGCCACAGGATGGCGAACAGCGCCAGGCCTTCCAGCCCGACGTGATAGAGCTGCGAAGGGTGGCGCGGCTGCATGTCGCCTGATTGCGGGAAGACCATGGCCCACGGCAGTCCTGGGTCGGCGATGCGTCCCCACAACTCGCCGTTGATGAAGTTGCCGATCCGCCCGGCAGCCAGGCCAAGCGGCACCAGTGGCGCGACAAAATCCATGACGTCGAACCAGTGTTTGCCATGCTTGCGCGTCCACAACCCCATGGCGACCAGCACGCCGAGGAAGCCGCCGTGAAAGCTCATGCCGCCCTTCCAGACGGCCAGGATTTCCAGCGGGTTATCCAGGTAATACGCCGGTTCGTAAAACAGAACCTGTCCCAATCGGCCGCCGAGAATCACGCCGAGCATGCCGTAGAACAGCAGGTCGTCGAGTTGCTCGACAGTCAGCAAGCCGGGCCGGGATTTGATCCGGTAGCGGCCGAGCAAAATGAATTGAACGAAGGCCGCCAAATACATCAAACCATACCAGCGCACAGCCAGCGGGCCGACGGAAAAAGCAACAGGATCGAACTGCGGGTGAAGAAGCATCGCAAGCGCAGAGTGGGCTAGAATTAGCCGATTATAGTTCGCGCCCCGTGAAGCACCGAGGCGTCCAGTTTTTGACGGAGAGAAAGTCATGCCGCAATACCGTTCCCGCACTTCCACCCATGGCCGCAACATGGCCGGCGCACGCGCCCTGTGGCGCGCCACCGGCATGAAGGACGGCGATTTCGGCAAGCCGATCATCGCCGTGGTCAACAGCTTCACCCAGTTCGTGCCGGGCCACGTGCATCTCAAGGACATGGGCCAACTGGTGGCACGGGAGATCGAAGCGGCCGGCGGCATCGCCAAGGAATTCAACACCATCGCCATCGACGACGGCATTGCGATGGGCCACAGCGGCATGCTCTATTCGTTGCCCAGCCGCGACCTGATCGCCGATTCGGTCGAATACATGGTCAACGCCCACTGTGCCGACGCCATGGTCTGCATTTCCAACTGCGACAAGATCACTCCGGGCATGCTGATGGCCGCCATGCGCCTGAATATCCCGGTCGTTTTCGTCTCCGGCGGCCCGATGGAGGCAGGCAAGGTCAAGCTGAAGGATCAGGTGGTCCATCTCGATCTGGTGGATGCCATGGTCAAGGCCGCCGATGCGTCCGTGTCGCAGGCTGACCTCGACGAAATCGAGCGTTCTGCCTGCCCGACCTGCGGTTCGTGTTCCGGCATGTTCACTGCCAATTCGATGAACTGCCTGACCGAAGCCCTCGGCCTCAGCCTGCCGGGGAATGGTACGGTTGTCGCTACCCATGCCGACCGCAAGCAACTGTTCCTGAAGGCAGGCCATCTGGCTGTCGAACTGTGCAAACGCTACTACGAACAGGATGACGCTTCGGTCTTGCCGCGCTCGATTGCGACCCGTGGCGCTTTCGAAAATGCCATGACCCTCGATGTGGCCATGGGTGGCTCGACCAACACGGTGCTGCATATCCTGGCGGCGGCGCAGGAGGCCGGTGTCGACTTCACCATGGCCGACATCGACCGCATTTCCCGTTCGGTTCCCTGCCTGTGCAAGGTGGCACCAATGACCGACAAATACCACATCGAGGATGTGCATCGTGCTGGCGGCATCATGAGCATTCTGGGCGAACTCGACCGCGCCGGCCTGCTTCATCGCGATATGCCGACCGTCCACGCCAGAACGCTGGGCGAAGCGATCGACCGTTGGGATATCGTGCGTGGGCACGACGTCAAGGTGCATGAGTTTTTCAAGGCTGCGCCGGGTGGTGTGCCGACGCAGGTTGCGTTCTCTCAGGATCGGCGGTTCAACGAACTCGACCTGGATCGCACGCATGGCTGTATCCGCAACCAGGCCAACGCCTATTCCAAGGATGGCGGTCTGGCTGTTCTTTACGGCAACATCGCGCTGGATGGTTGCATCGTCAAGACGGCGGGTGTGGATGAGTCGATCTGGAAATTCACCGGACGTGCCCGTGTCTTCGAAAGCCAGGATGCGGCCGTCGAAGCGATCCTGGGCGGCCAAGTCGTTGCCGGCGACGTGGTGGTGATTCGCTACGAAGGCCCGAAGGGCGGTCCAGGCATGCAGGAGATGCTTTATCCGACCTCCTACCTGAAGTCGATGGGCCTGGGCAAGGAGTGTGCCCTCCTCACCGACGGCCGATTCTCCGGTGGCACCTCCGGCCTGTCCATCGGTCACGCCTCTCCGGAAGCGGCGGACGGAGGCGCCATCGGCTTGGTCGAAGAGGGCGATACCATCGAGATCGACATCCCGAACCGCCGCATTCATCTGGCTGTTGCCGATGGTGTATTGGCTGAACGTCGTGCCGCCATGGAGGCCAAGGGTGATGCGGCGTGGAAACCGGTCGATCGGGAGCGTGTAATCTCTGCTGCGCTACAGGCCTATGCCTTGATGGCCACCTCGGCCGACAAGGGGGCTGTGCGCGACGTCAAGCAGCTTTTGCGCGGTAAATGACACTGGCGGTCTGGCTCGGGTTTCTGCTGGCGGCAATCCTGATTGCCGTCACGCCCGGCCCGGGGGCTGTCATCAGCATGAGTACCGGCATGCGGCACGGCTATCTGGCCGCACTGACGGCCATCCTCGGTTTGCAGGCGGCTATTCTGCTGCACCTGATGATTGTGGCGCTCGGCCTGGGCGCCTTGCTTGCCGCATCGGAAACCGCCTTTGCCCTGGTCAAGTTCGTTGGTGCTGCCTATCTGGTCTGGCTGGGTATCCAGAAGTGGCGGGCGGCACCTGTTCCTGTCGACGTCAATGCGCCGCCGGTGCGCCGCAAGGGTTTGTTTCTGCAGGGGCTGCTGGTCAATCTGACCAATCCCAAGGCCATCATATTCATTGGCGCCCTTGTTCCCCAGTTCATCGATCCAGCAAGGGAGCAGGTTGGGCAATATCTGACAATCGCCTTGACGCTTTGTCTGACCGACATGCTTGTCATGTCGTGTTACGCCCTGGCTGCTGCGAAGCTGGGGCGCTGGTTGCATGATCCGGCCACCATTCGCAGCCAGAACCGCCTGTTTGGCGGTTTATTCATGTCGGCCGGCGCATTGCTGGCTGTTTCGTCCCGCCCTTTATAAGCATTTGCTGTCAACCTTTGTCGGCTTGATGCGTTAATAACATCACGGATGCAAAGAACAAACCGGCTTTCCACCTTGGTTTGCAAGGGATAGAAAAGGGTTTTATCATCCGAAGTTGATTTACCCACCAACCCGTCAAACGGAGCGAGAGAATGAAAGCTGTTTATGTTGCCATGATGGCTGCTGCAGGTATCGTGATGGCTGGTCAGGCCCAGGCCGACGAAGCCCTGGCCAAGGCCAAGAACTGCATGTCCTGCCACGCCATCGACAAGAAGTTGGTCGGCCCGTCCTACAAGGAAGTTGCTGCCAAGTACAAGGGCGATGCCAAGGCTCCGGCCATGCTGGCCACCAAAGTCAAGGCTGGCGGCAAGGGCGCCTGGGGTCAGATTCCGATGCCCCCCAACAACGTCACCGAAGACGAAGCCAAGAAACTGGTTGCCTGGGTTCTGGCTCAGAAGTAAATCAGCGCCAATTGTGCAAAAAGCCGGCTATATGCCGGCTTTTGTGTTTTTGGGTGTTGACAGGGGGTGAAGTCGTCCGGATAATCTCGGGTTCTTCCGGAGGGATACCCAAGCGGTCAACGGGAACAGACTGTAAATCTGTCGGCTCAGCCTTCGAAGGTTCGAATCCTTCTCCCTCCACCAGATTGAATGCTGTAGCGGCCAGTGCTGCGGGCGTAAGGTTTTGCGGGTGTAGCTCAATGGTAGAGCTGAAGCCTTCCAAGCTTAAGACGAGGGTTCGATTCCCTTCACCCGCTCCACGACACGGTACGGCTGGAGTTTTAAGGTATGCCCATGTGGCTCAGTGGTAGAGCACTCCCTTGGTAAGGGAGAGGTCGGCAGTTCGATCCTGCCCATGGGCACCACCGATTAGCTTGGATTCTGGATTTTTATTTATCTGATTATTGAGGAACTGGAATGGCTAAGGAAAAATTCGAGCGTACGAAACCGCACGTGAACGTGGGTACGATTGGTCACGTTGACCACGGCAAGACCACGCTGACGGCTGCAATCACCACGGTGCTGTCGGCCAAGTTCGGCGGTGCCGCCAAGAAGTACGATGAAATCGACGCGGCGCCGGAAGAAAAGGCGCGCGGTATCACCATCAACACCGCCCACGTCGAATACGAAACCGCCAACCGTCACTACGCCCACGTTGACTGCCCGGGCCACGCCGACTACGTCAAGAACATGATTACCGGTGCCGCCCAGATGGACGGCGCCATTCTGGTCTGTTCCGCCGCTGACGGCCCGATGCCGCAAACCCGCGAACACATCCTGCTCGCCCGCCAGGTTGGTGTGCCGTACGTTCTCGTGTTCATGAACAAGTGCGACATGGTCGACGACGCTGAACTGCTCGAGCTGGTCGAGATGGAACTGCGCGAGCTGCTCTCCAAGTACGACTTCCCGGGCGACGACACCCCGATCATCCATGGCTCCGCGTTGAAGGCCCTGGAAGGCGACCAGTCTGAAATCGGCGAACCGTCCATCTTCCGCCTGGCTGATGCCCTGGACTCCTACATCCCGACCCCGGAGCGCGCTGTCGACATGCCGTTCCTGATGCCGGTCGAAGACGTCTTCTCCATCTCGGGGCGCGGTACCGTTGTGACCGGTCGTGTTGAGCGCGGCATCGTCAAGGTTGGCGAAGAAATCGAAATCGTCGGTATCCGTCCGACCCAGAAGACCACCTGTACCGGTGTCGAAATGTTCCGCAAGCTGCTCGACCAAGGTCAAGCCGGCGACAACATCGGCGCCCTGCTGCGTGGCACCAAGCGTGAAGACGTCGAGCGTGGTCAAGTCCTGTGCAAGCCGGGCTCCATCACCCCGCACACCCACTTCACGGGCGAAGTGTATGTTCTGTCCAAGGACGAAGGTGGTCGTCACACCCCGTTCTTCAACAACTACCGTCCGCAGTTCTACTTCCGTACCACCGACGTGACCGGCGCCATCTCGCTGCCGGAAGGCGTTGAAATGGTCATGCCGGGTGACAACATCCAGATGACGGTCAAGCTGATTGCGCCGATCGCCATGGAAGAAGGTCTGCGCTTCGCCATCCGTGAAGGCGGTCGTACCGTCGGCGCCGGCGTCGTCGCCAAGATCATCGAGTAATCGTTCTTTTTGAAAACCGGGGTGGGTAATCGCTCACCCCATCGTTCTTTGGAAGCCAAGAAAATGCAAAGCCAAAAAATCCGTATTCGTCTGAAGGCCTTCGACTATCGCCTGATCGATCAGTCCGCTCAGGAAATCGTTGAAACCGCCAAGCGTACCGGTGCAGTCGTTCGTGGTCCCGTCCCGCTGCCGACTCGCAAGCAGCGTTTCGACATCCTGCGTTCGCCGCACGTGAACAAGGCTTCCCGCGATCAGCTCGAAATCCGTACCCATCTGCGTCTGATGGATATCGTCGATCCGACCGACAAGACCGTTGATGCCCTGATGAAGCTGGATCTTCCCGCTGGCGTCGACGTCGAGATCAAGTTGCAGTAATTGTAGTTTTGCGGATATAATTCGCGCCTTTCGGGGGTGGCCGGTGACGGCTGCCCATTTGTTGTTTTACATCGACCGGCCAATCGCAGCCGGCGATGAGGAGAATAACCATGAGTCTAGGCCTTGTTGGTCGCAAGGTTGGCATGACTCGCATTTTTGCCGAGGATGGCGCGTCCATTCCGGTAACTGTGCTTGACGTGTCCAATAACCGCGTGACCCAAGTCAAAACGCCGGAGATCGATGGCTACGCAGCCATTCAGGTCGCATTCGGCAAGCGCCGTGCCTCTCGTGTTTCCAAGCCCCTTGCTGGCCATCTGGCCAAGGCGGGCGTGGAAGCCGGGCATGTGCTCAAGGAATTCCAGATCGAAGCTGATCAGTTGGCTAGTTTCAAGGCCGGCGATCAGGTCGCTGTCACCATTTTTGCCGAAGGGCAAAAGGTTGATGTGACCGGTACCTCGATCGGTAAGGGTTTCCAGGGTGGTATCAAACGCCACAACTTCAGTTCCAACCGTGCATCCCACGGTAATTCGGTGTCGCACAACGCGCCGGGTTCCATCGGTATGGCGCAGGATCCGGGTCGCGTTTTCCCGGGTAAGCGCATGGCCGGTCATCTGGGCGACGTTCAGTCCACGATGCAGGGTTTGACCATCGTTCGCGTTGATGCCGACCGCCAGCTGCTGCTGGTCAAGGGCGCAGTTCCTGGCGCCAAGGGTTCTGACGTCGTCGTGCGTCCGGCAGTCAAGGCTTAAGGGGGCGACATGGAACTGAAGGTTATTAACGAACAAGGTCAGGAATCTGCCAAGCTGCAGGCTTCCGACGTGCTGTTCGGTCGCGAATTCAATGAGGCTCTGGTGCACCAGATCGTTGTCGCCTATCAGGCGAACGCTCGTTCTGGCGACAGCAAGCAGAAGGATCGCTCCGAAGTCCGGCACACCACCACCAAGCCGTGGCGTCAGAAGGGCACTGGTCGTGCCCGTGCTGGCTCCAATGGCAGCCCGCTGTGGCGTGGGGGCGGTCGGATTTTCCCGAACTCTCCGGACCAAAATTATTCCCAGAAGGTTAACAAGAAGATGTTCCGCGCCGGAATGGCTGCGATCCTCTCCGAGTTGGCCCGTCAGGACCGTCTGGTGGTTATCGACGATCTGTCCATTGACGCGCCGAAAACCAAGCTCTTTGCCCAGAAATTGAAGGGCCTGGGTCTGGAAGGCAATCTTCTGGTTGTTACCGACGAGTTGAACGAGAACCTTTATCTCTCGTCGCGCAACCTGCCCAATGTTCTGGTCCTGGAAGCCCAGGAAGCTGATCCGGTTTCGCTGGTTCGCTTCAACAAGGTTCTGGTTACCAAGAACGCCGTGGCCAAGTTCGAGGAGATGTGGGGATGAATCAAGAGCGTCTGATGCAGGTGCTGCTGGCACCGCAAATCTCCGAGAAGGCTACCTACGTCGCCGACAAGCATGAGCAAGTGGTTTTCCGTGTCGCATCCGATGCGACCAAGCCAGAAATCAAGGCTGCTGTCGAGCTCCTGTTCAAGGTTGAGGTTGAGGCTGTTCAAGTCGCCAACGTCAAGGGTAAGGTCAAGCGTTTCAAGGGTGCGACCGGCCGCCGCAAGGGCTGGAAGAAGGCCTACGTGAGCCTGAAGCCGGGTCAGGAAATCAATTTCGTTGAAGGGGGCAATGCGTAATGGCTCTCGTTAAAGTCAAACCAACCTCCCCGGGTCGTCGTGCCGTTGTTCAGGTTGTCAATGCTGATCTGCACAAGGGCAAGCCGTTCGCCGGTTTGATCGAGTCGCAGTCCAAGAACGCCGGTCGCAACAACAACGGTCGTATCACCGTTCGCCATCAGGGCGGTGGTCACAAGCAGGCTTATCGTGTCGTCGATTTCAAGCGCAACAAGGACGGTATTCCGGCCAAGGTTGAGCGTCTGGAATACGATCCGAACCGTACCGCCAATATCGCCCTGGTGTGCTACGCCGACGGCGAACGCCGTTACATCATTGCCAACAAGGGCATGGTGGTCGGTCAGCAGATCATGAGCGGCTCGGAAGCTCCGATCAAGTCCGGTAATGCACTGCCGATCCGCAACATCCCGGTCGGTACGACCATCTGCTGCGTCGAGATGATGCCAGGCAAGGGCGCGCAAATCGCTCGTTCCGCCGGTACGTCGGTTCAGTTGCTGGCCCGCGAAGGTACCTACGCCCAGATTCGTCTGCGCTCTGGCGAAGTTCGTCGTGTGCACGTTGAGTGCCGCGCTACCGTCGGTGAAGTCGGCAACGAAGAAAACAACCTGCGCAAGATCGGCAAGGCCGGTGCTCAGCGCTGGCGTGGTATTCGTCCGACCGTCCGCGGTACTGCGATGAACCCGATCGACCACCCGCACGGTGGTGGTGAAGGTCGCACCGGCGAAGGTCGTGTTCCGGTCAACCCGTGGGGTCAGCCCACCAAGGGTTACCGTACCCGCAGCAACAAGCGCACGAACAGCATGATCGTTCAGCGCCGTCACAAGCGTTAAGGGGTAGGAAATGGGACGTTCTCTCAAAAAGGGCCCGTTTATTGATGCGCACCTGATCGACAAGGTCGAGGCAGTTCGCGCCACCAATGACAAGCGCCCGATCAAGACCTGGTCGCGTCGTTCGACGATCCTCCCCGAGTTCATCGGCCTGACGATCGCGGTCCACAATGGCAAGCAGCATATTCCGGTGTTCGTCACCGAGAATATGGTCGGTCACAAGCTCGGCGAGTTTTCGCTGACCCGGACGTTCAAGGGTCACACCGCCGGCAAGAAGGCCAAGAAGTAAGGAGCTGACATGGAAACTCGTGCAAGTCTGCGGGGCGTACGCCTCTCTGCGCAAAAAGGCCGCCTGGTTGCGGATCTAGTGCGCGGCAAGCCGGTTGGTCAGGCTCTCAACATCCTGGCCTTCAGCCCGACAAAGGGCGCTGGTATCATCAAAAAGGTGCTGGAGTCGGCTATCGCCAACGCCGAGCACAACGACGGCGCTGATATCGACGAACTGAAGGTGAAAATCATCTACGTCGAAAAAGGCATGGTGCTGAAGCGCTTCAC
>Ga0114986_1000157_pt1 | contig 19223 bp, 19 predicted proteins | sample Shrwel1BS1Day17_FD_96988 | JGI IMG/M metagenome (GOLD analysis project Ga0114986, IMG submission 96988) | Subsurface microbial communities from deep shales in Ohio, USA - Utica-3 well 1 S-1-Day17 | ecosystem: Environmental > Aquatic > Deep subsurface > Shale gas/oil reservoir > Produced... | reverse complement strand
GTTCAGTGTGGCATGGATGGAGCCGAAAAACGCGCCCCGATCGCGCTTGCGTTCGGCATCGGACAGAGCGGCGGCGGCGCCGAAGAGCCTCTGGTTGAACCAGCGGTTGTAGCGCGCCATCCATCGATAGTGATCGGTCAATTCGGCCGGTTGGGGCATATCTGGGGGGTCTTGCCAGGCTGGGACGTCATGGCTTGCGAGTCTACGTGGCTCGCTCTCCCACACCCGCCCGCGTGGAATTCGCGCCGGCGGCGCAAAAAGTTACCGGGACGGTCCCCGAAACGTGCGGCGCGCGTCGTCAGCGCCGGCCGGTGGCCGATTCGGCCCAGGACTGGCGAGAGGGGCCGAAGCCCGAATGGCCACCAGTGGAAGCGAAGAGGCGGGAATCCAGCCGGCTGGACAGCACCTCCGCCGAGGCATAGAAGCGCAGGCGGTTGCGCCCGGCCCGCTTGGCCTCGTACAAGGCCTCATCGGCCTGGTGCAGCAGGTCGACCAGATCGACGCGGTGCTCCTGCAGCATCGGCGCCGAGGCGTAGGCCACCCCGATGCTCACCGTACAACGCAGGAAGCTGCGACCCGTGTCGATCTCGAGCGTCTCGAAGCTGTGTCGCAGGCGCTCGGCAAAAACCCGGGCGCCTGGCACGTCGGTGCCGGGCAGCACCAGACAGAACTCCTCGCCTCCCAGGCGGGCGAACAGGTCGGTCTCGCGCTTGGCGCGGTGGGCCAACGCCGACAGGGCCTTGAGTACAAGATCGCCCACATGGTGGCCATGCTGGTCATTCACGCCCTTGAAGTGGTCGATGTCCAGGACAAGAACGGTGACGGACTGGCCAAGCTGGGCCGACAGCGCCATCAGCCGGCTGCTTCGGTCTTCGAATCCACGGCGATTCAGCGCGCCGGTCAGCGGATCCCGCACCGCCTGCGCGCGAAGCCTTTCGGCCAGACGGAAGTTGACCAGCAGGACCAGCAGCAAGGCCATGGTCCCCGAGGCAATGAAGCTCAGGACGAGCAACCAGGCATTCGCCTCGGGCAATGCCTGCCGCCACCCGTCTTCACCGGCCTGCGCAAGGAGGATGCCGCGCACCCACCATCCGGTCGTGAGCACCGCGGCGCTGAGGGCGACGCCAACATGGATGGCCTTGAACCCCGGCCGCATGCCGCGCCAGGCCGTGACCCCCACACTCAGCCAGGTGAGCCCTGCAACGGCCGACATCCACAGCAGGCTGTGCAGCGGCTGCCCCAGCGCTTCGAGCACCAGGGCCACGGCCGCAGCGGCCAGCACGCCCAGCACCAGGCGGCGCGCCCGGGGTGGCGCCCCCCGGAAGCGTCGCAGACCTTCTCCGAGCAGGCCGATGCCCAGGATCAGCACCCCCGAGCCGGCCACGTAGGCCACCCGCCAGACCCATCCAGTCTGCAAGGTGGTGAGCCCTGCGGCGGTCATGCCCAGCAGCACCAGACCCAGCGCGCGCATCCACACGGCCGGGCCTGGCTGGTCTGGCGCCACGCGGCGCAGCATGAAGATCAGGGCAAGCGCCATGACCGACAGCAGCAGCAGGGCCAGCAGCAGCCCCCAGTATTGGGCCGACCCGAGGCTCATGCGTGTCCCTCAGCGACCAGGCGTGCAGGTGCGCTGGACGGGGCGTCGGAGTTGTCGACCGCCACGGCGCAGCGATTGCGACCCTGGCTCTTGGCTTGGTACAGGGCGGCGTCGGCACGAGCCATCAGCTCGCTCCAGGACGCCTGCGCTGTGGGTGCGCAGGCGACGCCGATGCTCGCGGTCAACCGCAGCTCGCCTTCCCCCGCGACGAAGACCTGCCCGGCCACGAGGGTGCGCACGCGTTCGGCCTCACGCAGTGCCGTGTCTGCATCAGCCCCAGGCAGCACAACGACAAACTCTTCGCCACCGAGGCGCCCCACCAGGTCGGCCTGCGGAAAAGCCTCGGAAAGCCCCTGCGCGAACTGGCGCAGGACGGCGTCTCCCACCGCATGTCCATGGGTATCGTTCACTCGCTTGAAGTGGTCGATGTCGCACGCCAGGACGGCCACCGGACGGCCCACGCGCTTGGCAAAGGAAAGCACCGTCGACATGGCATCGTCCAGGCCCCGGCGGTTGAACACGCCCGTGAGCGGATCGCGGATGGTCAGTTGCAGCAGCGCTTCGTTCATGCGAGCCGTCATCAGCAGGACCAGGCCGCAGATCACCGCCAGGACCGACAGCGTCGTGATCATGCTTGCCAGCTGGACAAGGGGAAGCGCCCAGGACGATGCACCCTCGGGCGCCAGGAGCAGCAGCAGCCGCAGCACAGCCAGTGCGGCAATCAGCCCACAGGCGCCCTGGAGGAAATACCGCACGCCCCGCAGCGCAGGCTCGCGGACCGTCTGCAGGCTCCACACGGCCGCGCCCATCAGCACCGCGATGCCAGACACCCGGATGCCCAGCCGTGCCGAGGCGCTGGGGTAGAGCGCAACGAACAGGGCCGACAGCACCATCGCACTGAACACCACCGCTCCGGCCAGTGCCCAGGGCTGCCCCAGCCGAAGGTACTGGCGCAACCCGATGAGCAGGAGGGCGTAGCCGGACAGCAGCAGAGGCTCGCGCAGCATCAGCAGCAGGGCCGGCAAGGCCTCACCACGGCCCACCAAGGCGCTGCCGAGCCCGAGCGGCAGGAAGGCGAGCGCCCAGTATCCCGCGCCCTCTGCATCGGGGACATGTGGGATGGTGAGCACCAGCACGAGCGCCAGCAGCAATCCGAGAACGGCACTGGCAAGGGCGACGATGGAGAAGTCCAAGCGTTTTGGGTCGGTACGAAAGCGACAGGTGACGGACGCACATCGCGCCCGTGACAGTATGCCAAGTGCGTCCCCTCAGGGGCAAGGCGCCAGGGGCGGGTCGATCCCGAGAACAAGGGCCCACCCGCCCACTTATTCTCGTCTTGAGCCGCCGCGTGGCCGGACATAGTGCCCGATACAGGCTGGAGCCGCACGCCCTCAGCCGCCTCGAAGGCCCACTGCCATGACCACCGACACCCTGCCCATGCCCTTTCTCGATGAGCCCGTGCGCCCGGCTCGAGAGAAGTCGCGTCACGCCGCCTTCAAGTGGCCCACCCCGCCGTTTGCTGCCTACCCCCCTGCGGTGGAACAGCAGCAGCCGATGGAGTGCGACATCGAAGGACTGAACAGCCGTCTGATCTCCGGGCGGCTCATTTTCTTCGTCCCCGACGAAAGCCTCGCCTACGTGCAGGTGCCACCAGCACGGACGACGATCACCCTGCGCTTCGACCAGTTCCGCACCCTTTCGCTTCGCGAAGTGCTGCCCGCACAGGCCCTGCTCACCCAGGACCCGCACACCGGGCTGCTCGATGCGCGGCCACGAAGCCCCTATCGGGTGGTCATGCACCAGGGTATCGCCCTCGAGGGCGAAACCGTCGGGCATGTCGAGACCGACGCCGGCCTCTTTCTCTTCCCGCCGGCCGACGAGCACGGCGGCGTGCGACGGGTCTTCGTGCCACGCTCAGGCTACGACAGGGTCGAGCTGGGCCTGCGCATCGGGGATGTCCTGGTGGCTCAGAACGCCGCCACGACGCAACAGGTGGAAGCCGCCGTGCGCGAGCAGGAAGCCCTGCGTGAACGCAAGCTCGGCGACATCCTGCTCACGCGCAAGATCGTCGAGCCCCACACCCTGAAGAACGCGCTGGAGCAGCAATCGCGCATGCCCATGGTGCGCATTGGTGAAGCCCTCGTCTCGCTGGGGCTGGTCACGTCCGAGCAACTCGAGGGGGCGCTCGCCCAGCAGCAGGCCGACCGGAGTGTGCCCCTGGGCGAGCTGCTGGTGCGCATGAACCTCGTCTCGCGGCAGGATCTGCAGACAGCGCTGGCGCACAAGATGGGCTACCCGCTGGTGGATGTGATGAACTTCCCCAACGATGCGGAAGCCCTGCGCAAGATCCCCTATGCCATGGCTGCGCGACTGGAAGTGCTGCCTCTGGTGCTCTGGGACGGGCGCCTGGCCGTGGCGATGGAAGACCCCTCACAGCGCAAGACGATCGAGGAGCTGGAGTTCGTCAGCCAGCTCAAGATCGTCCCGGCGCTGGCGCAGGTGGGCAGCCTCGAATCGGCCATCCGCCTCGCCTACGAGAAGATCGGCACCGATGTGTGGGCCCTGAACGCCCAGCTCGCCCCCATCGAGTTCGAGCCCGAGACCGCCGGCAGCCTGGTCCAGTCGCTCGAGAAAGACAGCTCCTCGAAAGGCGATGAAGGGTTCGAGGAACCGCAGATCGAGCAGTCGGACAACTCGCTCGTGAAGCTGATCAACACCATGATCGTCGATGCCCACGCGCAAGGCGTGTCCGACATCCACATCGAGTGTTATCCGGGCCGCGAGAAGCTCAAGGTGCGCTTCCGCAAGGACGGCCTGCTGCAGCCTTACCTGGAGCTGCCCCACACCTACCGCAGCGCCCTGATCGCGCGCATCAAGATCATGTGCGACCTCGACATCTCCGAGCGTCGCAAGCCGCAGGACGGCAAGATCAACTTCGCGCGCTTCATGCCGGGTCAGCGGCTGGAACTGCGCGTGGCGACCATCCCCACGAACAACAACCTCGAAGACGTGGTGATGCGCATCCTGGCCTCGGCCAAGCCCATCCCGCTCGACCAGCTCGGGATGGCCTCCGACAACCTGGCGAACCTGAAGCAGGCGATGGAGCGGCCCTACGGCATGGTGCTGTGCGTGGGGCCGACGGGCTCGGGCAAGACCACCACGCTGCACTCGGCGCTGAGCTACATCAACGTGCCCGAGCGCAAGATCTGGACCGCCGAGGATCCCGTGGAAATCACTCAGCCGGGGCTGCGCCAGGTGCAGGTCAATCCCAAGATCGACTGGACCTTTGCCAAGGCCCTGCGCGCCTTCCTGCGCGCCGACCCGGACGTGATCATGGTCGGCGAAATCCGCGACCAGGAAACGGCCCAGATCGCCGTCGAGGCCTCATTGACGGGGCATCTGGTGCTGTCCACGCTGCACACCAACAGCGCCCCCGAAACGGTGACCCGGCTGCTCGACATGGGCATGGACCCCTTCAACTTCGCCGATTCTCTGCTGGCCGTGCTGGCCCAGCGCCTGGTGCGTCGCTTGTGCAACGAATGCCGCACCCATCGTCCGGCCACCGAGGAGGAGATCGAGGAGTGGCTGGCCGACTACCTGCACGTCTGTCCAAAGGACGACCCGCGCTACACGCGAGAGGCTGTGCTGAACGGCTGGATCGAACGGTACGGCCGTGACGGTCGACTGATGCACCACGACAGCCCGGGCTGCGAGAAGTGCCACCACACCGGCTTCCGCGGACGCGCCGGCCTGCACGAGCTGATGATCGTCACCCGGGAGCTGCGGCACCTCATCCAGACCGGCGCACGCGCCGAGGAACTGCAGCGCCGCGCTCTCGGCGAAGGCATGCGCACCCTGCGACAGGACGGCATCCTCAAGGTGCTGGCTGGCGTGACCACGTTGGCCGAGGTGCGCGCGACCAGCAACGCGTAGGCAGCAAGCGCTTTCAGCCCAGCCAGCGTTGAAGCTGGCGCTCACCGGCGGCCGAGAACTGCACCACGCGCGAGCCGGGCTGCCGCTCGGCCCAGCCCAGATCCGACATGCGCTGAAGCAGCGCCGCCCCCAGCGCGCCGGCCAGGTGATGGCGCCGCTCGCTCCAGTCCAGGCAGGCGCGGCACAGAGGCCGGCGGCCCGCCTGCAACCCGGAGACGTCCAGCCCCCAGTCGATCAGGGCGGCCCGCCCCTGTGCCGTGAGCAGCAGGGACGCAGGTTCACCGGCCAGCCAGCGCTGGCGCACGAAGGCTTCATACACGCGCACCCCCTGCTCACCGGCCAGGTGGTCGTAGCAGACCCGCGCCCTTCGAAGGGCGGGCTCGCGCGGGCCGGTCCGTGCGCGCACCGCGCCCGTGCGGAAGGCCACACCCATCAGGGCTTCGAGCAACTGCGCCACATCGGGGTCGGCCAGTCGGTAGTAGCGATGCCGGCCCTGCGCCTCCACCTGCAGCAGACCCGCCTCCAGCAGCTTGGCAAGATGAGCGCTCATGGTGGCCTTGCTCACCCCGGCGATGGCCCCCAGTTCAGTGGCGGTGAGGGCACGGTCAGCCATCAGGGCCGTGAGGACATCGGCGCGTGCATGGTCGCCGATCAATGCAGCAATGCGGGCGATGCTGGGGCCGTCTTTCATGGTTCGATCGTAAGCGAACCATTGATGGGCGGCAAGCGACCAAGATCTCGACCTGTCTCATCCACGGAGCCCGCAATGCCCCTGACCTGCTTCATCCGCTATGAAATCGACCCCTTCCAGCGCGACGCTTTCCAGGCCTACGCCGAACGCTGGGGCGAGATCATTCCCCGCTGCGGCGGCAACCTCATCGGCTACTTCCTGCCTCACGAAGGCAGCAATGTCGAGGCCTGGGGGCTGATCAGCTTCGAGAGTCTGGCCGCCTACGAAGCCTACCGGACGCGGCTCAAGACCGACGACCAAGGGCGCGCCAATTTCGCGTTCGCGCAGGAACAGCGCTTCATCCTGAAGGAAGAGCGCCGCTTCCTGCTGGGCGTGGCGGGCACCCTCGCACGATCCGCACGAAGCGAGGGGCCCGGGGCATGATCGCTGTGATCTTCGAGGTCGAACCGCACCCGCACGGCCACACGCCCTATCTCGATCTGGCGTCTGCCTTGCGGCCCGAACTGGAAGGCATCGACGGCTTCCTGTCCATCGAACGCTTCGAGAGCCTCAGTCAACCCGGCAAACTGCTGTCCTTGTCCTTCTGGCGAGACGAGGTCGCCGTGGCCGAGTGGCGGCAAAGAGATGCGCACCGCCGTGCCCAATCGGTCGGGCGCCACCGCCTCTTTGCGAACTATCGGCTGCGCGTGGCCCAGGTGCTGCGCGACTACGGCGCACATGAGCGCGATCAGGCGCCACCCGATTCACGGCAGGTGCATGAGGCGCCCTGAATTGTTCAGCCCAGTTCGGTGTGACGCTCGATGATGCGCGAGACGATGCCGTAGTCGATGGCCTCCTGCGCGCTCATCCAGTAGTCGCGTTCCATGTCGGCCTGCACCTTCTCCACCGGCTGGCCGGTGGCCGCAGCGGTGTGGCGGGCGATGCGCTCGCGGATGCGCAGGATCTCGCGGGCCTGGATGGCGATGTCGGTGGCCTGACCGCCGGCCCCGCCTCCAGGCTGGTGGATCATGAAGCGGGTGTTGGGCAGGCACACGCGCCGCTCCTTGGGCGCGGCCAGGAAGATGTGCGTGCCGGCGCTGGCCACCCAGCCCGTGCCCACGGTAGTGACCGGCGCACGCACGAAGCGGATCATGTCGTGGATGGCGTCGCCCGATTCCACGTGGCCGCCCGGCGACGACACCAGCACGTGGATGGGCGCATCGGATTCCTGGGCCATCGCGATCAGCTTCTCGCAGGTACTGCGAGCCATGACCGGGTTGATTTCGCCGAAGACCAGTACAAAACGCGACTGGAAGACCAGCCGCTCGGTGACGCCGCTGGATTTGTCGACCTTCTTGGCGTCTTCGCCGGACTCGGCGCCCAGCTGAAGTTGGTTCATGGGGGGCTGGAAGTTCATGGTTGTTCCCTGGGGATGCGGATATCACTGAACGATAACCCATCCTCAGGACACCGGACATCCACTTTCAGGTGCTCGCACAAACCGCGCGCCCGCCGGGCTCCAGGCGGCATCCCCCGTCTGCGCGAGGTGCAGTTCGGCGCCGGCGGCCACCCACAGCCACGGACTGGTGGCCGCCGCCCCGCCCTGCAGGGCCACGAGCCGTGTCCCGTCGATGCGTCCCATCAGATTCAGCGCCGCCTCGCCCGAGCGGCTGAGGCTGGCGTCGAAGCGCTGGTGCTGCTGGCGCACCGTGAGCTGCAGGCGCTGCTGGGCCCCGGTGCCGCACCACACGCCATTCACCCGGGCAGGCACCACCCACAGATACAGGCGGCTCAGTTTTTCCCGGCCCACGGGCTTGTCAGGCACCTCGAGCGTGCGACTGGCATCGGGCAGCCAGTCGCCCAGGTCCCAGTCGTGCGAGACGATGCGGGTGCCGGGCGCAAGCTGCTGAAGGCGGGGGCGCAGTGCGAGATTCACTTCCGGCAGCAGGTACATCGTGATCACCGTGGCGGCGCTGAGGTCGGTGGTGAAGAGGTCCTGCACGCGGAACTCGGTGCGCTGCGCGACCCCGGCCTGGCGCGCATTCACGATGCTGCGCGCCACCAGGTCGGGGACGATCTCCACTCCCAGACCGCTGGCCCCGAAACGCTTCGCCGCCGTGATCACGATGCGACCGTCCCCCGAGCCCAGGTCGATGAGGTGATCGGACGCACCGACGCCAGCCAGCTCGAGCATGGACAGCGTCACGTGGTCGGGCGTGGTGATGAAGGGTACCTCGTCGGCGGCCTGTGCGGTCGCCGTGAAGAGGCCCTGCACCAGCGCAATGGCGCAGTACAGCTTGCGCAGGGAGCACATCGCAGTGAATCGGTACGGCATCTCGACAGGTGGCTGGAGTTGGCACTGACCCACCATACCAACACTCGCAAGACCCCACAGGCTCACCCACCGCCTCGTTGCATGTAGAGATCGAAATAGCGCATGAAGGCCAAGCGCCCCTCGCGCGTGGTGTCCTCGAAGGCGAACGACACCTGCAAGCGGGGCAACTGGACCAGCGCGATGCGCCGCGGCGGCAACACCTCCCACCCCAGGCGCAGTTGCCCGCGCGGCAAGCTCACCGTGGCCTGGCTTGTATCCAGCACCAGGGGACAGTCCCTGACCGCCCCGGGCAGCCATCCCAGCCACTCGGCCTGTGTGCAGCCCACTTCCCTGATGAAATGCTCAGCATAGTCGGACTGCATCGAACGAAGCTCAGTACTCCAGTGCGCGAGGCAGGGTCTTGGCGTGCTCGATCCACTGCCCCACGTCGGCCTCGGTGGGCAAACGACGCGTCAGCTTCTTGGCCTCGTTGGCCTGGGACAGTGCAGCATGCAGGTTGGCCGCCTTGCGCTGGGCCAGCTCCGGCACCGTGTCCACACCGGCCGCTTCCAGCAACTCGGAGTACTCCGAACCGATGCCCTTCACGCGGTACAGATCGCACATGTTGGCGAACTTGAGCACCTGCTTGTCCGTCAGGCCGGTCTTGGCCGCCAGATCCTTGCGCTGCGCCGGGGTCCTGGCCGCGGCCAGCAGGCCATCGGTGTCCTTCACACCAGCAGCGCGCAGCTTCTCGCCAATCGCCGGGCCGATGCCCTCCACATCCTCGATCTTCCGGTTCGCCATGGGGCCTCCTTGCGGGGTTCGCGGGTTGAAACGGGAAAGGAAACGACGCCGGGAGTATGTCCCGAGCCTCAGCCTCCGGCAATGGGGGGCCAGATGGCCAGAACGTCTCCCTCCTGGAGGCGGCGGCTGGCGCGCGCCTCCGGCGGCACATAGACCCCGTTGACCAGCACAAGATGCACCAGCTTCATCGGCAGGTTGAATGGCGCGACGATGTCGGCGATGCTTGCATCAGGCTCGATGTCGAGTTCGATCCGGTTGTCACTGCGGGCCTGCGGCGGCAGGTAGTCGGTGAGGGTGGCGTAGAGCTTGAAGGTGATCTTCATGGGCACATCATGCCGCAGCCTTCAACCTGGCGACCTGCCACTGGTGCTGCGACTGTGCGCAGGCCAGATACGCTTCCATGAGGCGTGTCGGCTCGCGCAGCAGGCGTTCCTTCCATTCGCCCAGGCGGACCCGCCCCTCGACAAGCCCCCGCATCACGCCCACGTGGTCGGTCCAGCCAATGCTGTTGCACCCCACCAGTCGATCGCCATCGAACTGCAGGCTCAGGTGTTTCCACCCCGCCTCATCGGTGAGCTCGACCCGGTCGCCGCCAGGCACCCCCTGCCAATCACCAAAGCTCGCGCTGATGAGCCCCAGCGTGTCGAGCACGTTGATCTGCGTCACGCCCTTGAGCGTGGCCACCTTGCCGGCCATGTTCATGGCAGCCACGTAGGCCTGGTCGGCTGCGTTGGGCTGGATGGCGCTGACGATGGGCTTGCCAGTCACCACATCCAGGGCCTCGGCGCAATCACCGGCGGCGTAGATGCCGGGCACGTTGGTCTGCATGTGTTCGTCGGTCAGCACACCCTGCAGGCACGTGATGCCGGAGTTTTCGAGGAAGCCGATGTTCGGTTTCACCCCGGTCGCACTGATGACCAGGTCCACGCTCAGGTGCTGCCCGTTGGACAGGCGAACCTTCAGCGGCGTGCCACTGTCGATGGCTTCCACACGTGTGCCGGTGAAGACCGTCACGCCCTTGGACTCCACCCAGCGCTTGATCATGCCACCGGCCGTGGGGCCCATCATGCGCGGCACCATGCGGTCGCCCATCTCCACCACGGTGAGCTGCACGCCCCGCATGGCGAGGGCTTCCATGATGATGCAGCCGATGAAGCCGGCGCCCATCTGCAGCACACGTGCGCCTTTCACGGCGAGGCGCTCGATGGCCCGGGCGTTCTCCAGCGTCCAGCAGGGGTGCACCCCAGGCAGGTTCATGCCAGGAATGGGCGGTCGCGCCGGACTCGAACCTGTGGCGATCAGCAGCGTGTCGAAGCCGACCACGCTGTCGTCATCGAGCGTGAGGCGGCGCGCGGCAGTGTCGATCCGCTTGGCCCGCTGCTGACGCACCTGGACATTCAGGCGCTGGAAGTGATCTGGCGCCTTGCGCAGGTAGGTGCCCGGCTCGCCGATGTTGCCGATCAGCAGGTAGGGAATGGCCATGCGCGAGTACGGCGGCTCGCGCTCGTCGCCGATCAGGACGATCTCGTCGCGCGGGGCCTGCTTGCGCAGGGTCTCCACCGCGATCACACCGGCCGGGCCGGCACCAAGGATGACGTGCTTCATCATGGGCTCCAAAACGAAGGGCGGCGCCAGCGCGCTGGGCCGCCCTGCGGTGTCAGACAGCAGGAATCACAGGCCCAGGCGGGCGCGCGTCTCCGGCTTGAGCTGGCCGTTGGCATCCCAGCCGCGCACCTCGTAATACTTCGGCAGCATCTCGGGCAGCTTGCTGGTCAGGCCCTTGGCCGGTCCGGTCTTGACCGCTTCGGTCAGCAGGCGCTTGGGCAGCGTGTCGTCCTTGGCAGTGAAGCCGGCCTTGTTGTTGAAGTCGCGCTCCATGTTCCAGATGCGCTCGCCCACCTCGTTGAGGTACTCCAGCGAGAATTCCTCGCCGCAGGCCGCCGCCACCTGGGGCTGGACGTCGGCCAGCCCCCAGGCGAAGCTGGTGAAGATGCAGATGCCAGCCGAGTCGAAGACGGCCGTGGCGTCCTGGAAGGCCTTCACGAGTTCCGGCTTGCCGTCGGCCACCAGCGGATCGGTCTTGACCGGAATCCCCAGCACCTCGGAGGCGACGGTGTAGCCGCGCAGGTGGCAAGCTCCCCGGTTGCTCGTGGCATAGGCCAGGCCCATGCCCTGGATGCCGCGGCCGTCATAGGCCGGAAATTCCTGACCCTTGACGCTCATCGACAAGTCGGGATGGCCGTACTTCGCAGTGAGACGCCTGGAGCCCTGGCCGATCTCCTTGCCGAAGCCTTCGCCCTTGGCCGTCATGTCGGCAAACTCGCACAGGGCCTTGGCCGAGCCGAAGGGCGCCTCGACCCCGATCTGCTCCTTGGTGAGCACGCCCATCTCGTAGAGCTCCATCACCGCACCGATCGTGGCGCCGAAGGTGATCGGGTCCATGCCCTGCTCGTTGCAGATGGTGTTCGCGTATTGAAGCGCCTCGAGGTCGTTGACGCCGTTGGCAGCACCGAGCGCCCAGGCGGCCTCGTACTCGAGACCGCCCGTGGCGCCCCAGTACTGCGGCTTGTTCTCGACCGAGAAGTGCGTCTGGTCGATCTTGCTGATGCGTCCGCAGGCGATGGTGCACCCGAAACAGGCCTGGTTGGTGACCAGTTGGGGCTTGCCATCACTCTTGCGCGGTGTCGCCATGGCTTCGGCGGAGATGTCCTTGGCCCCCTCGAACTGGCTGTCGCGGTGGTTGCGCGTGGGCAGCGCCCCGACCTCGTTGATCACGTTCATCAGCACCTGGGTGCCGTAGGTGGGCAGGCCCTGGCCCGTCACGGCATTGTCGGCGAGCACCTTCTTCTTCTCGAAGGTGACCTTCATGAACTCCTTGGGGTTGACGATGTTGCCCACACCCTTGGTGCCGCGCACGGCGATGGCCTTGAGGTTCTTGCTGCCCATCACCGCACCCACGCCGGAGCGACCGGCCGCTCGGTGCAGGTCGTTGACGACCGCGGCAAAGAGCACCTGGTTCTCGCCCGCCAGACCGATGCTGGAGATGCGGGTGAGCGGGTCCTGGTGCTGCTTCTTGATGATCTCCTCGGTTTCCCACACCGACTTGCCCCACAGGTGGGCCGCGTCGCGCAGTTCGGCCTTGTCGTCCTCGATGGACAGGTAGACCGGCTTGGGCGATTTCCCTTCGAAGATGACCATGTCCCAGCCAGCCATCTTGAGCTCGGCGCCCCAGTAGCCGCCGGAGTTGGAGCAGGCGATGGCACCGGTCAGAGGCCCCTTGGTCACCACCGTGTAGCGGCCGCCCGTGGACGCCATGGTGCCGGTGAGCGGCCCGGTCGCCCAGATGACCTTGTTGTCAATGGACAGCGGATCGACCTTGGGATCGACTTCGCTGACGAGGTATTTCGAGGCGAGGCCGCGCGAACCCAGGTACTGCTTTGCCCAGGTCATGTTCAGCGGTTCGCTCTTGCACTCACCGGTGGTGAGGTTCACGCGCAGGATCTTGCCAGCCCAGGACATGGTGTTCTCCTTTCAGGCCGCGGCGGGTTGGTTGCCAAGCTTGTCGGCCCAGGCCTTCATGCGGTCCAGGCCGGTCCAGTTGGCATCGACGAAGGTGATGGCCTGGGTGGGGCAGGCCTCGGCACAGGCGGGCTCGCCCCCGCACAGGTCGCATTTCTGGACCTTGCCCGTCTCCTGCACGTAGTTGATGGTGCCGAAGGGACAGGCGATGGTGCAGACCTTGCAGCCCACGCAGGTGGTCTCGCTCACGACCTTGGCGCCGGTCATCTTGTCGATGGTGATGGCCTCCACCGGGCAGGCGTGCAGGCACCAGGCCTCGTCGCACTGTGTGCAGGTGTAGGGCACCTTGCGGCCCGTGTGGTGGAAATCGAAGACCTTGATGCGCGACTTGGACGTCGCATAGACCCCGTAGTTCTCGTAGCTGCAGGCCATTTCGCACTGCAGACAGCCGGTGCACTTCTCGGGATTGATGTGCAGAACCTTTTGCATGGCTCGCCTTTCGGTTGGCTGGTGGGTTCGTGCGGCGCAGCACAGCCGCGCCCTGTTCAGGTGCCATGCAATCTTCTTCCTAGGCCGCCGGGCTGCAAACCTAGGCCTAACCCGGGGTTTCAGGCCCTTCCCACGCCCGGGTGTCCCAGCCTGGAACACCCGGCTTGGCGCACGGATACCCGAGTGCGACACTGAGCCAAGCACCGGCGGGCGGGGTCGGCTCCCCGCTTGCCCGATCATTGCCGTTCATCGATCCCCCGCAGAGGGTCAGGAGACACCGATGCCCCAGCAACAGCGCCTGGCGCCGCAACGCCACCCCGCCCTGCCCGTGGGACCCGCAGCCGTGCCACCGCCAGCCGCGCACGAACACGCCATCCACCGCAGCCACGCGCGGTGCGCCGCGCTGGGCGTGGACGCGCGTGCCGTGCCCGACGTGAGCCCCGTGTCCCAGACCCGGCTGCGCGAGATGCGCGAACGCAACCAGCGTCTGTGCCAGCACGCCGCACCGGTGATGGAAATGCTGTTCGAGCAGATCGTCTTCACCCGCAGCCTCGTGGTGCTCACCGACAGCCAGGGCACCATCCTGCACAGCCTGGGCGACGACGGCTTCATGGAAAAGGCCCAGCAGATTGCGCTGGCGCCTGGCGTGAACTGGTCCGAGGCCAGCAAGGGCACCAACGCCGTGGGCACGGCGCTGTTCGACGAAACCCCGACCCTGGTGCATGGCGCCGAGCATTTCGTGCGCGCCAACCACTTCCTCACCTGCTCCGCCTCGCCCATCTTCGACCATGCCGGCCAGGTGATGGGGGTGCTGGACGTGACGGGCGACCAGCGCTCCTACCACCCCCACACGCTGGCGCTCGTGGGGCTGTCAGCCCAGATGATCGAGAAGCACTGGTTCAGCGATCGCTTCCGCCAGGGGCTGCGCCTGCATTTCCACCCGCGCACCGAGATGCTCGGGACCGTGCGCGAGGGCCTGCTCGCCGTGTCCCCGGACGGGGCCATCCTGGGCGCCAACCGTGCGGCGTTGCAGCAACTGGGCGTGAGCGCCGCAACCCTGCGCATGCAGGGCCTAGAGGCCGTGCTGGGCGTGTCCGTCGGGACGATCATCGACCACTGCCGGCGCCGCGGCGACGAGCCGCTCACGCTGATGCTGCGCACCGCCGATGGGCGCGAAGAGCCCGTGCACCTGCGGGCGTTCTTCAACTGGCCCACCTTGTGGCCCTCGATGCCCGCGACGGTCGCCGCCCCACCCGTCAGGCCGGCCGTTCCCGCCCCGGCACAGGCCGCGACGGTCCCTCCCGGCGGCACGCTCGAAGCGGTGGAGCTGGACACCATCCGCCGCGCGGTTGCAGCCGCGGGCGGCAACCTGTCTCAGGCTGCCCGGCAGCTGGGCATTGGCCGCAACACGCTCTATCGCAAGTTGCGCAAGGGGACGTCACCGTCGGACTGACCGTCCCTCAGGGCGCCGACTTCGCGTTCGGGAAGAAGAGTTGCTCGCCCCCGATCTTGTAGGCTGCGATGGCCGCCTGACCTGCATCCGAGATCAGCCAGTCCACGAAGGTCTGCGCCAGCTCGGTTTTCACATGCGGATGGCGAGCCGGGTTGACGACCATCACGCCATACTGGTTGAAGAGGCGGCGATCGCCTTCCACCAGGACCGCCAGCTCACCCCGGTTCCTGAACGACAGCCAGGTGCCACGGTCGGCAAGCGCGTACGCATTGCTGCTGGAGGCGATGTTCAGGGCCGGCCCCATGCCACAGCCACAGGCCTTGTAGCCGGCCACACGGGCTTCGGGCGCCTCGACGCCGGCCGCTTTCCAATAGCGCAGCTCGGCGGCATGCGTGCCGCTCTTGTCGCCGCGGGAGATGAAGGGCACGCCGCTGGCCGCCAGCTTCTGCAGCCCGGCCACCACGTCGCGCCCCCTGGCACCGGCCGGATCGCTCCTCGGCCCCACGATCACGAAGTCGTTGTACATGACCGGGAAGCGCTTCACCCCGAAGCCTTCGGCCACGAACTTATCCTCCGCGGTCTGGTCATGGACGAAGACCACGTCGGCATCGCCGCGGCGACCCATGTCCAGGGCCTGGCCAGTGCCCAGCGCCACCACCCGCACGTCGATGCCGCTGGCCTGCTTGAAGGCGGGCAGGAGGTGGGCGAAGAGTCCCGACTGCTCGGTAGAGGTGGTCGAGGCCACCACGATGAAGCGATCCTGGGCCTGGGACAGGCCCGCCGCGGCGGCCAACAGGCCGAGGGCGGCCAGACGAAGGAATCGCGCACGTGTCAGCGCCATGGCAGTTCTCCTTTGAGGAAGAGTTGAGCCTCCCGCGGCAGCTCGCCGTGGAAGAAGCGATCGACATCGACATCGGCCACCAGGTGGCCTTGCTCCAGATAGACGACCCGGGTGGCCAGGCGCTTGACCTGGCCCAGGTTGTGCGAACTCATCAGCACGGTGATGCCCTGTTCGGCGAACCGATCGATCAGGGCCTCCACCTCGCGCTTGGCAGAGGGGTCGAGGCTCGCCGTGGGTTCGTCCAGCAGCAGCAGATCCGGCTGCAGCGCCCAGGCCCGCGCCAGGGCCACGCGCTGCTGCTGCCCACCCGAGAGCACCCGGGCCGGGCGCTGCGCCTGCGTCTCCAGCCCCACGCGGTGCAGGGCCTCGTCGGCGCGGGTGGCGCACTCGCCCCAGGGCACCCCGGCCAGCCACAGGCCCAGGGCCACGTTGTGGCGTGCGCTCAGACGCAGCATGTGGGGGCGCTGGAAGACCATGGCCTGACGCCACTCGCGGCCGTCCTCGCGGCGGGTGCAGTGCCGCTGGCCCTCGGTCAGGGGCACGAGGCCGTGGAGCGCCCGCAGCAAGGTGCTCTTGCCCGAACCATTGGACCCGACGAAGGCAATGCGCTCGCCGGCACGCACCTGCAGGTTCACACCGTGCAGGGCCGTCTTGCGGCCGAAGCGCACACAGGCGCCTTCCAACTCGATTTGCAGCGCCGGTTGAGCCGGCGCTGCACGGCCCACCAGTTGCAGGGGTGCGATGGGCCGGGTCATGCGTAAGCCTCGTCCAGCCGTTCGCGCCACTGGCGCAAGCCGGCGATGAGCACGTTCAGCGCCAGCACCACCGCCAGCAGCACCAGGCCCAGCCCCAGGGCCAGGGGGAGATCGCCCTTGCTGGTCTCCAGCGCGATCGCGGTGGTCATCACCCGCGTCACACCATCGATGTTGCCGCCCACGATCATCACCGCCCCCACCTCGGCAATCGCTCGCCCGAACGCCGCCAGCGCCACGGTGGCCAGCGCCATGCGTTCGTCCCAGGCCAGGATCAGGGCACTGACAAGGCGCCCGGCACCGAGCGAACGGAGCTGCTCGCCGTGTTCGTTCATCGCGCCTTCCAGGTTCTGGCGGACCAGGGCCGTGACGATGGGCAGCACCAGCACCACCTGCGCGATCACCATCGCGGTGGGGGTGAAGAGAATCCCCAGCGGCCCGAGCGGACCCGCACGCGACAGCAGCAGGTAGACCACGAGGCCCACCACCACTGCCGGCAGCGCCAGGGAGGTGTTGAGCAGCACCAGCACGACACGGCGGCCGGCAAAGCGGCTCACGGCGATCCAGGCGCCCAGCAGCAGGCCCAGCCCCATCGCGATCAGACTGGCCAGCCCGCTGACCTGCAGCGACAGGGCCACGATGTTCCACAACCGCGGATCGAAGGACAGGAGGAGCGCGATCGCCTGGGCGATGCTGTCGGCAAAGGTGTTCATGCAAGGCTTCGGACAACGCTCGCTATGCTAGGCGTCCCTCCCTGTTACGGCGATATGAAGGCTCATGCATACGATTTCGCTGCGCTATGCGCTGTGCGCACCGGACGAACCGGTCGACGACCTGCACCACCCGCTGATGCAGCTGCTCGAAGCCATCCACCGGGGCGGTTCGATCTCGGCCGCAGCACGCGAGCTGAATCTCTCCTACCGCCACGTCTGGGGCGAGCTCAAGCGCTGGGAAGGCGAGCTCGGCCAGCCGCTGGTGCTGTGGATCAAGGGGCAGCGGGCGCAGCTCTCGCCGTTCGGCGACAAGCTGCTGTGGGCCGAGCGCCGCGCCCGTGCGCGGCTCGCACCACAGATCGAGGCGCTGCGCGGCGAGCTCGAGCGTGCCTTCGCCGTGGTGTTCGACGAGCAGGCCCAGGTGCTGAGCCTGCAGGCCAGCCACGACGAGGCGCTGCCGCGCCTGCGCGAACGCACCGCCCGCTCCGGCCTGCACCTGGACCTGCAGTTCGGCGGCAGCGTCGATGCGCTGGATGCCCTGAACGACGGGCGCTGTCTGCTGGCGGGCTTCCACGTGCGCGTCGATGCCGATCGCCGCTCACCTACCGCCCGCACCTATCGGCCCCGCCTGAAGCCCGGCCGGCACAAGCTCATTGGCTTCGCCCAGCGCAGCCAGGGCCTCATCGTGGCGAAAGGCAACCCGCTGGGCCTGCGCGGCCTCGTGGACCTGGCGCGCCCCGGCCTGCGCTTCGTGCACCGGCCGCGAGGCACCGGCTCGCGCGTGCTGTTCGAGGAGCTGTGCGCGGAGGAAGGCCTGGACGTGCGCTCGATGTTCGAGGCGGCGCGCACCGAGCCCTCGCACGCGGCCGTGGCCGAGGCGGTGGCCAGCGGGCAGGCCGATGCCGGCTTCGGCATCGAGATGGCCGCACAGTCGCGTGGCCTGGATTTCCTGCCCCTGGCGCGCGAACGCTACCTGCTGGCCGTGCTCGCCGCCAGCCTGGATCAGCCCGCCGTGCAGCAGCTGATGCGGGCCCTGCGCGATCCCGAGTGGCAGATCGAGCTGGCCGCGCTGCCCGGCTATACCCTCGACCATTGCGGCGAGGTGCTCAGCCTGCGCTCGGTGCTGCCCTGGTGGACCTATCGCCGCCCCAAGCAGGAGAAGGCCTGATCACAGAGCGCAGGAGCGGAAGCCGCAAAAGATGTCGTCACGGTGCGGCAGATAGAAGTTGCGGTACTTCGGGTCCTTCAGGCGACCTCGTGTGGCACGTGAGCCCCCCTTGAGCACCCGGTGCGTCCCGAACCAGGGCAGCGAGTAGTCGCGGTAGGGATCCGGCTCGAAACCTTCGAAGGGCTCGAAGCGACTGGCCGTCCATTCCCACACCTCGCCGTGGCGGAAGCCCCGCCGACGGCCCAGCGTGGCCGCGGCCTCCCATTCCTCCTCGAAGGGCAGGCGCCGCCCCGCCCAGCGGCACCAGGCCTCCGCCTCGTGGCAACTCACATGGGTGGCGGGTGCGGCCAGCGGCACCTGGGTGAGTGCGCCGAACTGCCGCGCCAGCACGCCATGGCGCACCTGCTCCACATGGCGCGGCGCGGTGCGCGCATCGCGCTGCACCCAGGCCCAGCCGTCGTCGCTCCACCAGCGCCGGTCCTCATACCCCCCGTCACCGATGAATTCGAGGAACTGGGCCCAGCTCACCGGTTGGGCGTCGATCTCGAACTCCGGCAGGCGCACCTCATGCGCCCATTTCTCGTTGTCGAACACGAAGCCCTCGCCGCGGGTACTGCCCAGGGTCCAGCGGCAGTGCGGCACGGTGATCGGGTCGCGCGGGGCGAAGAACTCGGGAGGCGGCAGGTCGGGCATGGGCAGTCCCAGGGTCTGGGCCATGTAGGCAAACGCCTCGGCGTGCATGTCCTCGTGGAAGAGCGCGAGCCGGAAGAAGTACAGGCCCTCTTCGGTCTCGGGAGCGCCGCTCAGCAGGTCCAGCGTGGCCTCCAGCGTGTCCACCAGATAGGCCCGCGTGTCGGCTGCGTCGGGCAGTTCCAGCGACCAGCGCTCGTCGTGCGGCACCTGCGAGGAGTCGTACCAGGCATCGGCCTGCGGCAGGATGGAGGCCAGCTTGGGCCGGGTCGGGTCGGCC
>Ga0114986_1000156_pt1 | contig 19293 bp, 14 predicted proteins | sample Shrwel1BS1Day17_FD_96988 | JGI IMG/M metagenome (GOLD analysis project Ga0114986, IMG submission 96988) | Subsurface microbial communities from deep shales in Ohio, USA - Utica-3 well 1 S-1-Day17 | ecosystem: Environmental > Aquatic > Deep subsurface > Shale gas/oil reservoir > Produced... | reverse complement strand
TTCCTGCACCTGGGCCTCGCTCAGATCCATCACCGGTTGCCGCGCGGTCTTCTGGTTGCAGCCGGCCACGAGCGCATTGAGCGAGAGCGGGTAGGTGTCGGGCACCGTGAGCTGCTTTTCGATGAGCACCCCCAGCACGCGGCATTCGACGGGGTTGAGCTCACGCAGGCGGGGTGCGGCACTCACAGGGCGAACCCATCGTCGGCGGCGATCACGGCACCGTTGATGAAGTGACTCTCGTTGGAGCACAGCATCACGAGCAGGGCATCGAGGTCCTTGGGCTCGCCCAGTCTCTTGCGCGGCAGCATGGCGATCAGCTTCTGGCCCTGTTCGGTCTGCCAGTGGTGGTGGTTGATCTCGGTGTCGATGTAGCCCGGGCAGATGGCGTTGACGTTGATGCCGAACTTTCCCCACTCCAGGGCCATCGCACGGGTCATGTGGACGACCGCCGCCTTGCTCATGCAATACACACCGATCTGCCCCAGCACGCGCAGGCCGGCCATCGAAGCGATGTTGACGATGCGCCCGCCGGTGTAGGTGCCGGGAGCCGCACCGCGAGCGCGCGCCAGCATGCGCTTGCCGACCTCCTGGGCCACGAAGAAGGCGCCCCGGGTGTTGGTGTCGAAGACGTAGTCGTAATCTTCCGGGGTGACATCCACCAGCTTCTGCGTGGTGCTCACACCGGAGTTGTTGACGAGGATGTCGATGGCCCCGACCTCTGTTTCCGCATGCGCAACAGCGGAGCGGATGCTGTGGGTGTCCGTGACATCGAGACCGACCACGTGGGCATCGCCGCCCAGGGCCTCGATCTCCGCGCGCAGGGTCTTGAGTCGCTCGACGCGGCGCCCGGCCAGCACCACCGCTGCACCAGCCTTGGCCAGGGTGCGAGCGAACTGTTCGCCCAGGCCGCTGGAGGCTCCGGTGATCAAGGCCACACGGCCGGAAAGATCGATGCTGTAGCTCATGGGTACCTTTCGATTCCGCCAAAGGGAAAGCATTCATGCCTGACGCAGCCCCAAGCATACCGGCCCCGCATGGCGACGCGCTCCTTGTCGCGCGCTCGACAGCAATGCCGGTCGGGTCGAGATAGAGTCGTCTCCCGAAAGCAAAATCGAACGGTCGTTCGATTTTTTGCTGCAAGCCGATAGAATTGCGGCCATCCCGGGCGGGTCCATCTCGTGTCCGCCCCAAGCCCTCCCATCCATTCGACAAGGAAGACACGATGACGGCACAAGAGATCCTGGAGCAGTACGGCCCGCGCGAATCCATGGAGTACGACGTCGTGATCGTCGGCGGCGGCCCGGCCGGGCTGGCCACCGCGATCCGGCTGAAGCAACTCGCGGCCGAGAAGAACCAGGAGATCTCGGTGGTGGTACTGGAGAAGGGGTCCGAGCCGGGCGCCCACATCCTCTCCGGGGCCGTGATGGATCCACGCGCCATGAACGAGCTCTTCCCCAACTGGAAGGAACTGGGCGCGCCGCTGAACCAGCCCGTCACCGGCGATGACGTGCTGACCCTGACCGAAACCGGCAGCAGCCGCATTCCGGACTTCCTGGTGCCACGCAACTTCCACAACGAAGGCTGCTACGTCATCTCGCTGGGCAGTGTGGTGAAGTGGATGGCCGAGCAGGCCGAAGGACTGGGGGTCGAAATCTTCCCGGGCTTCACCGCCGCCGAGGTGCTGTACGACGACCAGGGCCGCGTGCGTGGCGTAGCCACCGGCAACATGGGCGTGGGCAAGGACGGCGAGCCCACCGAGCACTTCCAGCTTGGCATGGAGCTGCTGGGCAAGTACACCATCTTCGCCGAGGGCGCGCGCGGCCACCTGGGCAAGCAGCTGATTGCGAAGTACAGGCTGGCCGAGGGCAAGGACCCGCAGACCTATGCGATTGGCATCAAGGAGCTGTGGGAGATCGACCCGGCCAAGGCCAAGCCCGGCCTGGTGGTGCACACGGCCGGCTGGCCCATGGACGACCACACCTTCGGCGGCGGCTTCCTCTACCACCTCGAGGGCAACAAGGTCACCCTGGGCTTCGTGATCGGCCTGGACTACCAGAACCCGTGGATGAGCCCTTTCGAGGAGATGCAGCGCTGGAAGACGCACCCGGCCATCCGCGCCCACCTTGAGGGCGGCAAGCGCCTGAGCTATGGCGCCCGCGCCATCAACAACGGCACGCCCCAGGCACTGCCCAAGACCGTCTTCCCGGGCGGCGCCCTGGTGGGATGTGATGCCGGCTACCTGAATGCCGCGCGCATCAAGGGCAGCCATGCGGCCATCAAGAGCGGCATGCTGTGTGCGGAGGCGCTGTTCGAGGCAGTGACCGCCGGGCGCGCGGCCGATGAGCTGAGCGCCTATCCCGAGGCCTTCGAGAAGAGCTGGCTCCACGAGGAACTGCAGCAGACGCGCAACTTCAAGCACTGGTTCAAGAAGGGCCCGCTGGTGGGCAAGCTGATGACCGGCATCGAGCAATGGTTCCTGCCCAAGATCGGCATCCAGAGCCCGCCATGGACGCTGCACCGGGAGCAGCCCGACCATGTGTACCTCCAGCCGGCCGATCAGTGCGAGAAGATCGCCTATCCCAAGCCGGACGGGGTGCTGACCTTCGACCGCCTGTCCTCGGTGTTTGTCAGCAACACCAACCACGAGGAGAACCAGCCCGCCCACCTGACGCTCAGGGACGCCAGCGTGCCAGTGGCCACCAACTTGGCCAGGTTCGCGGGGCCGGAAGGGCGCTACTGCCCCGCCGGCGTGTACGAGTTCGTGAAGAACGACGACGGCAGCGACCGGCTGCAGATCAACGCCCAGAACTGCGTGCATTGCAAGACCTGCGACATCAAGGACCCCACCCAGAACATCGTGTGGGTGACCCCCGAAGGTGGCGGCGGCCCGAACTATGCGGGCATGTGAACCGGCACGGGTTCCGGCATGAAAAAGGGCAGCCTCGGCTGCCTTTTTCGTGGCCGGTGAATTACACTGGCGCCTGTCAGGAGAGAGCCCCCACGGGGGCCGCCGAAGGCGCAGGGCCTCCGCCCGAACGCTCAGGCACCCAGGACTGACAAGCGCCTTGTGAACGAGGCGTTCCTCACTGGAGAGAGGCTCGGGCGACCCAGTCGCCCGGCCCACCGAAGGGGCAAGCGACCAACGCTGAAACAGCCAGGCCGCCAATCTCTCAGGTAAAGCGGACAGCGAGGGCAGCACATGCCGAACCGGCAAACGGGGCGGCATGGTCGCACCACATGCCCCAAGGAGATCGCCATGTCCGCCCAAGTCTCGACGCCCGCGCTGCTGCGCACGCCCCTGTACGCCCTGCACCTGGAGCATGGCGCCCGCATGGTGCCCTTTGCCGGCTACGAGATGCCGGTGCAGTACGAGGGCATCATCGCCGAGCACCGCCACTGCCGCGAGAGCGCGGCACTGTTCGATGTGTCCCACATGGGGCAGATCCGCCTGGCCGGCGAAGACGCTGCACGGGCCCTGGAGTCGCTGGTGCCGGTCGATGTGGTCGACCTGCCGGTGGGCAAGCAGCGCTACGGCTTCTTCACCAACAGCAGCGGCGGCATCCTCGACGACCTGATGATCACCCGGCGGGCGAACGACCTGCTGCTGGTGGTCAATGCGGCCAACAAGCTGGCCGACCTCGCCCACCTGAACACCCACATCGGGCACCGCTGCACGGTGCAATCCTTGCCCGACCTCGCCCTGCTGGCCTTGCAGGGCCCGCTGGCCGCGGATGCACTGGCACGCGTCAATGCGGATGTGGAGCGCCTGAGCTTCATGACCGGCGATCACTTCACCCTGGCCGGGAAGGCCTGCTTCGTGACCCGCTCGGGCTACACCGGCGAAGATGGCTTCGAGATCTCGGTTGCCGCCGAAGACGCCGAAGCCCTGGCCCGCGTGCTGCTGATGCAGCCCGAAGTGAAGCTGGCCGGGCTGGGCGCGCGCGACACCCTGCGCCTGGAAGCCGGCCTGTGCCTGCACGGCCATGACATCGACGCCAAGACCACCCCGGTGCAGGCGGCACTGACCTGGGCCATCCAGAAGGTGCGCCGCGCCGGCGGGGCCCGCGCGGGCGGCTACCCGGGCGCCCAGACCCTCGACCTGCAGATCGCCAATGGCGTGCAGGTGAAACGCGTGGGCCTAGTTGGCCTGGAGCGTGCGCCGGTGCGCGAGGGGGCCAAGCTGCTCGATGCGGCGCGCCACAACGCGGGGCATGTGACGAGCGGTACGGTGAGCCCGACCCTGGGCGTGCCCATCGCCATGGGCTACCTGCCCGTCAACCATGCGGCTACCGGCGCCATCGTGCATGCCGTGGTGCGTGAAAAGACCCATCCGATGCGTGTGACGGCCCTGCCCTTCACGCCGCACCGCTACCGCCGCTGAATGCTTTCTTTCCTCCAACCTCCAGCCAGGAGCCCTGCATGACTGTCAAGTACACCCCCGACCACGAGTGGATCGAACTCGATGGCGACGAAGGCGTTGCCACCGTGGGCATCACGCCCCATGCCCAGGATGCCCTGGGCGACGTGGTCTTTGTCGATCTGCCCGCGGTCGGCGCCAACTTCAAGAAGGGCGACGTGGCCGGGGTGATCGAATCGGTCAAGGCCGCGGCCGATGTGTACGCCCCGCTGAGCGGACACATCCTGGAAGTGAACGAAGACCTGCGCGCCGACCCGTCGCTGGCCAATACCGACCCGCTGGGCAAGGGCTGGTTCTTCAAGCTGAAGATGGACGACCTGGCGGAGTTTGATGCCCTGCTGGACGCGCCTGCCTACGACGCCCTCGTCAAGAACGCCTGAACCCCATCTCCGGTCGCGGCCCGTATCCCGGGCTGCGGCCACCGCATGACCCCTCACCCCCATCTGCCATGCTCATGTCTGCCCTCACCCCCTTGAGCGACCTGGAAGCCCGCGACGAATTCGTGGCCCGCCACATCGGCGTCGATGCCGCTGATGAAGGGCGGATGCTCTCGGCCATCGGCGCGGCCTCGCGCGCTGCCCTGGTCGATGCCATCGTGCCGCGCAGCATCGCCCGCGCAACCGCGATGAGTCTGCCGCCGGCCGTGCCCGAGGCGCAAGCGCTGAGCGAACTCAAGAGCCTGGCCGCACGCAACCGTGTGCTGCGCAGCCACATCGGCCAGGGCTACTACGGCACCCACACGCCCACCGTCATCCTGCGCAACGTGCTGGAGAACCCGTCCTGGTACACGGCCTACACGCCCTACCAGGCCGAGATCTCGCAGGGCCGTATGGAAGCACTGGTGAACTTCCAGACCATGGTGTGCGACCTCACGGGCATGGCGATCGCCAATGCCTCGATGCTGGACGAGGCCACGGCTGCCGCAGAAGCCATGACGCTGGCGGCCCGCGTGGGCAAGAGCAAGAGCACGACCTTCTTCGTGGCCGACGACGTGCTGCCCCAGACCCTGGAAGTGGTGCGCACACGCGCCCGGCCGCTGGGAATGACCGTCGTGACCGGGCCCGCCGATCAAGCCGGGCAGACCGACTGCTTCGCGGCCCTGTTCCAGTACCCGGGCGTGAACGGCCAGGTGCGCGACCTGCGACCTCTGACCGAGGCAGTGCATGCCCGCGGCGCCCTGGCCGTGGTGGCCGCCGACCTGCTGGCCCTGACGCTGTTGACGCCTCCGGGCGAGCAGGGAGCCGACATCGTGGTGGGCACGACGCAGCGCTTCGGCATGCCCATGGGCAACGGCGGGCCACATGCGGCCTACATGGCCACGCGCGATGACTTCAAGCGCTCGCTGCCGGGTCGCCTGGTGGGCGTGAGCGTGGACGCCCACGGCGCCCCGGCCTACCGCCTTGCGCTGCAGACGCGCGAGCAGCACATCCGGCGCGAGAAGGCCACGTCCAACATCTGCACCGCGCAGGTGCTGCCGGCCGTGGTGGCGAGCATGTACGCCGTGTACCACGGTCCGCAAGGCCTCAAGCGCATCGCGCAGCGCGTGGCCAGCCTCACTGCAGTGCTGGCGCAGGGCCTGGCGGGTCTGGGCTGGGCTACCACGCACGACACCGCCTTCGACACCCTGGAGCTGCGCACAGGCGACCAGACCGAAGCCTTGCTGGCCGCCGCCGTGGCCGCCGGCATGAACCTGCGCCGGGCCAGTGCAACCACCGTGGGCATCTCGCTGGACGAAACCACGACGCGAGAGCACGTGGAAGCCCTGTGGCAGGTCTTCGCCCAGGGCCGCCCCCTGCCCTCTTGGGACACGGCCGAAAAGGGCGTCGCGCCACTCATTCCGCAGACGTTGCGCCGCAGCAGCGCCTATCTCACGCACCCGGTCTTCAATACCCACCACTCCGAGACGGAGATGCTGCGCTACCTGCGCAGCCTGTCGGACAAGGACCTGGCGCTGGACCGCACGATGATCCCCCTGGGTTCGTGCACGATGAAGCTCAACGCCACCAGCGAGATGATCCCCATCACCTGGCCGGAGTTTGCGCACATCCACCCCTTTGCACCGCAGGACCAGCTGCAGGGCTATGTGCAGCTCAACGAGCAGCTGTGCGCCTGGCTGAGCCAGGCCACGGGCTATGCCGGCATCAGCCTGCAGCCCAACGCCGGCTCGCAGGGCGAATACGCCGGGCTGCTGATCATCCAGGCCTACCATGAGGCGCGTGGCCAAGGGCACCGCAACATCTGCCTGATCCCGGAATCGGCCCACGGTACCAACCCGGCCTCGGCTCAGATGGCCGGCATGCAGGTGGTGGTGACGAAATGCGATGCCGATGGCAACGTCGACCTGGACGACCTGCGTGCCAAGTGCGAACAGCACAGCGAGCGCCTGGCCTGCGTGATGATCACCTACCCCTCGACCTACGGCGTCTTCGAGACCCGGGTGAAGGAGCTGTGCGAGCTGGTGCATGCCCATGGCGGGCGCGTCTACGTGGACGGCGCCAACATGAACGCCCTGGTGGGTGTGGCCGCCCCGGGCGAATTCGGCGGTGACGTGAGCCACCTGAACCTGCACAAGACCTTCTGCATCCCGCATGGCGGCGGCGGGCCCGGCGTGGGCCCGGTGTGCGTGGTGGCCGACCTCGCGCCCTTCCTGCCAGCGCACCGCAGCGCAGGCCTGGGCAGCGAGGCCCAGGTGGGAGCGGTGAGCGCTGCCCCGCTGGGCAACGCGGCCGTGCTGCCGATCTCGTGGATGTACATGCGCATGATGGGTGCCGAAGGCCTGAAGGCCGCCACCGAAACCGCCATCCTGAGCGCCAACTACATTGCCGCACGCCTGGACGGCCCCTACGAGCTGCATTTCAGCAGCAACGTGCCGGGCATCCAGGGCGGCGGTGTGGCCCACGAGTGCATCCTGGACCTGCGCCCGCTCAAGGACAGCAGCGGCATCAGCGCCGAGGACGTGGCCAAGCGCCTCATCGACTACGGCTTCCATGCGCCCACGCTGAGCTTCCCGGTGGCCGGCACGCTGATGGTCGAGCCCACCGAGAGCGAATCACTGGCCGAACTGGACCGCTTCGTCGAGGCCATGCTGGCCATCCGCGAGGAGATCGCCAAGGTCGAACGCGGGGAATGGCCGCGCGAGGACAACCCGCTGAAGAACGCGCCGCACACGGCCGAGAGCCTGCTCAAGGCCGAGTGGAACCATGCCTACACCCGCGAGCAGGCCGCCTACCCGCTGTCCAGCCTGCGCCGGCAGAAGTACTGGTCGCCGGTGGGTCGGGTGGACAACGTCTATGGCGATCGCAACCTGTTCTGCAGCTGCGTGCCCTTGAGCGAATACCAGTAAGGCCGTCATGAAGCAGCATTTCGCCAGCGACAACTACGCGGGGATGTGCCCGGAGGCCACGCATTGGTTCATGGAAGCCAATGCGAGCGGCCACCAGCCCGGCTACGGCGAGGACATCTGGACCCAGCGCTCCACCGACAAGATCCGCGAGCTCTTCCAGACGGATTGCGACGTCTACTTCGTCTTCAACGGCACGGCGGCCAATTCGCTGGCCCTGGCCTCGATGTGCCAGAGCTACCACTCGGTGATCTGCACGCCGGTGGCCCACATCGAAACCGACGAGTGCGGCGGGCCGGAGTTCTTCTCGAATGGTTCCAAGCTGCTCGTGGCCGAAGGCGAGAGCCCTGCCGCCCGCCTGGGCAAGATCACGCCCGACGCGGTGGAACAGTTGGTCACCAAGCGCAGCGACATCCATTACCCCAAGCCCAAGGTGGTGAGCCTCACCCAGGCCACCGAACTGGGCACGGTCTACACCGTGGAGGAAGTGCGCGCGATCTCGGCGATTGCGAAGCGGCGCAAGCTCAAGCTGCACATGGACGGCGCGCGCTTCGCCAACGCGGTGGCCGCCCTGGGCTGCCACCCCAGCGAGATCACCTGGCGCGCCGGCGTGGACGTGCTGTGCTTCGGCGGGACCAAGAACGGCCTGCCCATCGGCGAAGCGGTGGTCTTCTTCGACCGGGCGCTGTCCGAGGACTTCGCCTACCGCGTGAAGCAGGCCGGCCAGCTGGCCTCGAAGATGCGCTTCATCTCGGCGCCCTGGGTGGGCCTGCTGGAGAACGACGTCTGGCTGCGCAACGCCCGGCATGCGAACGCGATGGCGCAGCGCCTGCATGACGCCATCCGCGACATCCCCGGCGTGCAGGTGCTGCACCCGCCCCAGGTGAACTCGGTGTTCGCCCAGCTACCGGCCCCGGTCATCGAGGGCCTCTACGCGAAGGGCTGGAAGTTCTACCAGTTCATCGCGGGTGGTGGCTGCCGCCTGATGTGCGCCTGGGACACCACGGCCGAGGCGGTGGATGCCTTTGCCGCCGATCTGCGGCAACTCAGCCCCGGCTGAACGTCGCCCCCGGAGCCTGCCATGGCCGTCTCGGTCTTCGACCTGTTCAAGGTGGGTATCGGCCCATCGAGCTCTCACACTGTCGGCCCGATGCGCGCTGCGCGGCTATTCGTCGAGCGGCTGCGTCACGAAGGTGCGCTCGACGCCGTGCAGCGTGTGCGCTGCGAGTTGTATGGCTCGCTGGGCGCGACAGGCAAGGGCCACGGCAGCGACAAGGCCGTGCTGCTGGGGCTGGCCGGCCACGAGCCCGACACGGTGGACGTGGACCAGGTGCCCGCGATGCTGGAGGCCATCCGCCATGACCGTTCCCTCGCGCTGGGCGGCACCCATCGCATCGCGCTGGACGAGGCCGAGGATGTGCTCTTCCTGCGCCGCCAGAGCCTGCCCTTCCATGCCAACGGGATGCGCTTCGTCGCGTTCGGCGCCGAGGGCACCGAGCTGGCCACGCGCATCTATTACTCGGTGGGTGGCGGCTTTGTCGTCAGCGAGGAGGTGGCCGCCGACGGGAGCAAGCAAAAGCGCATCGCGCCCGACACCACCGTGCTGCCCCTGCCCTTCCACAGCGGGGACGAACTGCTGGGGCTCACCCGCCGCGAGGGCTTGTCCATCGCCGGCGTGATGCGCGTGAACGAGCGTCACTGGCGCAGCGACGCCGGGATCGACGCGGGGCTCTTGCACATCTGGCGCGTGATGCAGGAATGCGTGAACCGCGGCTGCCGTGCCGAGGGCCTCCTGCCGGGCGGCTACAAGGTGCGTCGACGCGCGGCAGCCCTGTACCGCTCGCTCACCGCCCACCCCGAGGCGGCCCTGAAGGATCCGCTGCAGGTCATGGATTGGGTGAACCTCTACGCCCTGGCCGTCAACGAGGAAAACGCCGCCGGCGGCCGCGTGGTGACCGCCCCCACGAACGGGGCGGCCGGCATCGTGCCGGCCGTGCTGCACTACTACAGCCGCTTCATGCCGGGCGCGAGCGATGCCGGCGTCATCGACTTCCTGCTGACGGCGGGTGCCATCGGCATCCTCTACAAGGAAAACGCCTCGATCAGCGGTGCCGAGGTCGGCTGCCAGGGTGAGGTGGGTGTGGCCTGTTCGATGGCCGCTGGCGCACTGTGCGCCGTCATGGGCGGCACACCGGAGCAGGTGGAGAACGCCGCCGAGATCGGCATGGAGCATCATCTGGGCCTGACCTGCGACCCGGTGGGCGGGCTGGTGCAGATCCCTTGCATCGAGCGCAATGCCATCGCGGCCGTGAAGGCGATCAACGCCGCGCGCATGGCCCTGCGCGGGGACGGTGTGCACCATGTCAGCCTCGACCAGGTCATCAAGACCATGTGGGAGACCGGGGCAGACATGAAGACCAAGTACAAGGAAACGGCCCGGGGTGGTCTGGCGGTGAACATCGTCGAGTGCTGAAGGGTCCCCCGGCAAGGCCGAGAAATCGGCCCGCCCCGGACACCCCCAAAAGGGGGGAGTGCCCGGGGTGGACCCGCAGCGCGGGATGCCTTCGTGCCACACTGCGTGGAGTTCTCCCTGGCCTTTCCGATGTCCGCCGACGACGACCGCATCGAGTTTGTGGCGGATGATTCCGCCGTCTCCCCTGCCCTGCTACACGACGCGCCCTGGACCATCCTCATCGTTGACGACGACGAGGATGTGCACCAGGCCACATTGCTGGGGCTGCAAGGGGTGCGGATCCTCGGCCGCGGCCTTCACTTTCTTCATGCCTACACGGCGGCGCAGGCCGAGGCCCTGCTCAGCGCCCATCCGGATGTCGCGGTCATCCTCCTGGATGTGGTGATGGAGGAGTCTCACGCCGGGCTGTCTCTCGTCCATCGCATCCGGCGCGATCTGAAACTCGCCAACCCTCGTATCGTGCTGCGCACCGGTCAACCTGGATACGCGCCCGAGATCGAGGCCATCCGCGACTACGACATCAACGATTACAGGACCAAGGGCGAGCTGACCCGCAACAAGCTGTACACCGCTCTGACGGCGGCGGTCCGCGCCTACCAGCAGATTCGCCAGCTCGACGAAAGCCGGCGAGGCCTGGAACTCATCATCCGCGCGAGCAGCCAGTTCATCGCGGAAGCAGGCCTGCAGCCCTTCGCGGTTGGCGTGATCACGCAGCTGGCCGCGCTGATCGGCGTGCCCAGCGAAGGCCTGGTGTGCGCCCAGGCCGATGGCACGCACGCCTTGCATGAGGCCGACCGCTATCGCGTGATCGCCGCGGCCGGCCGCTATGCCGGACTCATCCAGCGGCGACTGGCCGAGATCGATGACGAACGGGTGCGACGCGGTATTGCCCGCTGTCTGGAAGAAGGTCGCAGCGTGGTCGACGAGCAAGCCTACGTGCTCTACATCCCTTCGAAGTCAGGTCAGCATTTCGCTGCCTTCATCGACTCGCCCCGCGCCCTGCACGCGCCCGACCGTCACCTGCTCGAGGTCTTCTGCGCGAACATCGCCGTGTGCGCCGACAACGTACAACTGGTGCAGCATCTGCATCGCGTCGCCTACGAAGACCGGCTGGTGCAATTGCCCAACCGGACCGCCTTCGTCGAGGCCATCGACGCCGCCCTCCGGCACGAAGAGGCCGCCGGCTGGGCGGTGGCCTTGCTCGACATCGACCAGTTCGCGGAGACGAACGAGGCCTTTGGCTACGCCTACGGTGATGCCTTGCTGCGCGCCGCGGCCGAGCGCCTGAGGACGGCCTTCCCGCCGCCCGCCCACGTCGCACGTGTGTCGAACGACACGTTCGGACTCATCGGCGCCGCCGCTGAATTGGCACCCGAGCGGCTGCTGGCGTGTTTCCAGCTCCCCTTTGCATTGCCCGCTGGCGAGCACCGCGCCACGGTGTGTGCGGGCCTGGTGCATCTGGACGACCCCACCCTGCGGGCGCAGCAGGGCGCAGACGTGCTCGAGAACTGCTATGTGGCACTGAAACATGCCAAGGCCGCCGGCCACGGCTCGCATGCTCACTACACACCGGCATTCGGCCTTGCCGTGCGCGAACGGACGCGGCTGCTCCAGGATCTGCGCCAGGCGCTGGCCCAGCATGAGCTGCACCTGGTCTATCAGCCACTGGTGGACCTTCGCACCGGGCGCCCGATGGCCATCGAAGCGCTGTTGCGCTGGCAGCATGCCGACGGTCGCTGCACAAGCCCGGAGCGCTTCATGCCTGTGGCCGAGCAGAGCGGCCTGATCGGCCAGCTCGGCGACTGGGCCTTGCGCTCCGCATTACGGGAACTGGCCCGGCTGCGCCAGGCCGGTCATCTCGACCTGCGCCTGGCCGTGAACGTGTCCGCCCTGCAATTGATGCAGCCCGGTTTCGCCCAGGACGTGCGCCACGCCCTCGAAGAGGCCGACGTGCCACCGGCCTTGCTGGAACTGGAGATCACCGAGTCGGTGGCGATGTCCGACCCTCTGCACGCCCAGGCCATCCTCTCGCAGTTGCAAAAGCTCGGCGTCGGACTGGCGATTGACGACTTCGGGACCGGGTTCTCATCGCTGGCTTACCTGGAGCGTCTGCCGGTGGACCGGCTCAAGATCGACCGCGCCTTCATCCATGAGCGGCACGGTGCCATGGCCGAGGAGCGTATCGCGCCGATGATCGTCAACCTGGGTCATGCCCTGGGCCTGAAGGTGGTGGCTGAAGGTGTGGAGAACGAGGCCCAGCTGAACTGGCTGCGCAGCCTCGCCTGCGACGAGGGCCAGGGGTATTGGTTCTCGCCACCGCTGCCGCCGGACGAGCTGCTTCGCTGGCTGGCCCGGCACACCGGCGCACCGGGGCAAGCCCCAGGTCACAAGCTGTAATTTCACGTTAAGCTTCTGGCATGCGACTCCTGCTTGCCGAAGACGACGCCATCCTGGCCGACGCACTGGTCGCCAACCTCGAGCATGCCGGCTTCGAGGTGGAGACTGCCGAGAACGGTGCCGTCGCGGAGTACCTGCTCAACCGCCAGCATTTCGACGCGGCCATCCTCGACATCGGACTGCCGCTGGTCGATGGACTGACGGTGCTCAAGCGTGTGCGGATCAGCAAGCCCGCCCAGCCCATCCTGGTGCTCACCGCCCTGTGCGATCTTGAGCACCGTGTCGAGGGCCTGAATGCGGGCGCCGACGACTACCTCACCAAGCCCTTCGAGTTTCCGGAACTGGAGGCCCGTGTGCGCGCCCTGTTGCGGCGAGCCCAACCGGGGAGCGCCCCGCTGCTGCAAGCCGGCAGCCTGCAGATGGACCGGGACACGCGACGCGCCACCATCGGTGGCGAGCCGGTGGACTTCTCCCCGCGCGAATGGTCTCTGCTGGAATTGCTGCTGGGCCAGCGGGACAAGGTGGTCACCAAGGAGCAGATCACCCAGGCCTGGGGGGGCGAAGCCGCCTCGAAGAGCGAGCCGGCCGGCTCCATCGAGGTCTACATCCACCGCCTGCGCCGCAAGCTCGAGCCTTCGGGCCTGTCGATCCGCACGGTGCGTGGCCTGGGTTACCTGCTTGAAGCGGACGCGAAGGCGTGAACCCTGCGCGATGGAGCGCCCTGCAGGCGCGGCTGGGGCTGGTACCCGGCCGACGGTCGCTGCATCGGCACCTGATGTGGTGGCTGTTCATCCCGCAGCTGGTGCTGTGGATTGCAGCCGCCTTCGTCACCTACAGCGTGGCGGCTCGCTACGCCAACCTCGCGATCGACCGCAGTCTGTACCAGTCGTCCCGGGCGCTGGCACAGCAGGTCAAGCCCATCGACAACGGGTTGATGATCGACTTTCCCAAGGCCGCTCAGGCCATCCTGGAAACCGACCCGGACGATCGCGTCTACTACATGGTGAGCACCCCACCGGGGCAGTTCATCCTGGGCAACAACACCTTGCCGCCCCCGCCGCCCATCGCCGACGTGCAGCTCGACCGGCCCTACTTCTACGATGGGCTGGTCGATGACGTCCCGGTGCGTGTGGCGGCCTTGTACCTGGCTTATGGGGAGCAGGCATCGCCGCAACGCATGCTGGTGCAGCTGGCCAAGAGCCGCGCCAGCCGCGAGGAGCTGGCGCGGCAGATCCTGATCGACACGGCGTTGCCGCTCTCAGCGCTGATCCTGCTGATGTCACTCATCGTCTGGGGGGGCATCCGTACCGGGCTGGCGCCGCTCGCCCGGCTGCAGGCCGTGGTGGAAGACCGTGCACCCAACGACCTCGCCCCCATCGAACTGGAGGCCGCACCACAGGAGGTGCGGGCGCTGGCGCACGCCGTCAACAGCCTGCTGGCCCAGGTGCACGAGAACGTGAGCACGCAGCGCCGCTTCATCAGCAATGCCGCGCACCAGCTGCGCACCCCACTGGCGGGCCTGAAGTCGCAGGCCGAGCTGGCCCTGTCCGAGGCCCAGGACCCTGCGCTGAAAGCGCGGCTGCAACGCGTACAGGAGAGTGCCACACGCGCAGCCCACCTGGTGGGGCAACTGCTGATCCTGGCCCGTGCCGAGCCTGAATCGGCCGCGGCCCTGGGGCGGCGCCAGTTCGATCTGGGCCGGCTGGTGCGTGAAGTGACCGCGGAGCAGGTGCCCCGCGCCCTGCAGCTGGGGGTGGATCTCGGCGTCGACGACAGCGAGGACACTGCGCTGGAGATCCTGGGCAACGGCCTGCTGATCCGGGAGGTGCTGGTGAACCTGATCGACAACGCCGTGCGTTACGCAGGCCGCGGCGCCAGCGTCACGGTGCGCAGCCGACGGGTGGGCACCCAGGCCGAGGTGGTGGTGGAAGACGACGGGCCAGGGCTGCCTCCCGAGGCGGGGCCCGATGCGCACGAGCGCGTGTTCGAGCGCTTCGTGCGTGCCAGCCACGACAGCCAGGGCTGCGGCCTGGGCCTGGCCATCGTCAGAGAGATCGTCGAGCGCCACGCCGGGCAGGTGCACCTGGAGCCGGTGCAGCCGCACGGCCTGCGGGCGGTCGTGCGTCTACCGCTGGCGACGAGCTGACCAGAGCTTCCACAACGGGGGCAACACCAGCAACAGCGCGGCGATCAACAGCAGCGTGGCCGAGATCGGGCGAGTGACAAACGTGCTCCACTGTCCCTGGCTGATGGTGAGCGCCTGGCGCATCGACTGCTCCATCATCGGCCCGAGGATCAGCCCCACCACGAGGGGCGCCACCGGGAAGTCGAAGCGCCGCATCGCATAGCCGATCACGCCGAAGACATAGAGCAGGGCCACGTCGAACAACGAGTTGCTGGCGCCATAGACCCCGATGGTGGAGATCACGATGATGCCCGCATACAGGAGCGGCACCGGGATGGACAGGAGCTTGACCCACAGTCCGACCAGCGGCAGGTTGAGCAGCAGCAGGATCACGTTGCCGATGTACAGGCTCGCGATGAGCGTCCACACCAGGCCGGACTGGGAGGTGAAGAGCGTGGGGCCAGGCTGCAGGCCATAGCTTTCGAAGGCCGAGAGAATCACGGCCGCGGTGGCCGACGTCGGAATGCCCAGCGTGAGCAGGGGCATCAGCACGCCAGCGGCCGAGGCGTTGTTCGCAGCTTCCGGGCCGGCCACCCCTTCGATGGCCCCGTGGCCGAACTCCTCCTTGTGCCGGGACAGCTTCTTTTCGGTGTAGTACGAGAGCAGCGTGGGCAGCTCGGCGCCGCCGGCGGGCATCGCCCCGATCGGAAAGCCGAACCCCGCTCCACGCACCCAGGGCCACCAGGAGCGCTTCCAGTCCTCGCGCGTGAGCCAGACCCGGCCCTGGACCTTGAGCACTTCGCCCTTGCCCGCCCGGCCCTGCCAGGCCAGGTAGAGCGCCTCGCCCACGGCAAACAGACCCACCGCCACGGCGGTGAACTCGACACCATCCAGCAGCTCCGCCTGCCCGAAGGTGAAACGCGGCTGCCCGGTCTGAAGGTCGATGCCCACCATCCCCGCCAGCAAGCCGAGGCTCAGGGCGATCAGGCCACGCAGCACCGAACTGCCGAGCACCGCAGAGACGGCCACCAGCGACAGCACCATCAGGGCGAAATAGTCGGCAGGTCCGAAGCGCAGGGCCATCTCCACCACCCATGGCGCCACGAAGGTGAGCGCGAGCGTGGCCAGTGTGCCCGCCACGAAGCTGCCGATGGCCGCGGTGGCCAGGGCCGGACCGGCCCGCCCCTTCTTGGCCATCTTGTAGCCTTCCAGGGCCGTGACCACCGTGGCCGATTCGCCCGGCGTGTTGATGAGGATGGAGGTGGTCGAGCCGCCGTACATGGCGCCGTAGTACACGCCAGCAAACATCACGAACATCGCCGCTGCGGGCACCTTGTAGGTGAGGGGCAGCAACAGCGCAATGGTGAGTGCCGGACCGATACCGGGCAGCACGCCCACCATGGTGCCCAGCAGGCAGCCCAGGAAGCCGTACAGCAGGATCTCGGGCTGCAAGGCCGCAGCGAAGCCGCCCATCAGGGCTGCGAAAGTGTCCATCGGTCAGGTCAGGAAGGGCACGAAGGGGCCAAGCTGCACCCCGAGCTGCCGGTCGAAGAGATACCAGATCGCGAACGAGAACAGCAGCGCGACGATCAGGTCTCGTGCCCAGCGCCGGCTGTCGAAAGCGCGAGCGATGCACACGAAGGACACCACGCCTGCCAGGCCGATGCCCAGCATGGGCGTGAGGGCCAGCAGCGCGGCCAGGCCACCGACCATCCAGGCCACCCGGGCATGCCGTCCGGGCAAGGGTGATTCGTGCGGGTCATCGACCGCATCACCGCTGCGCCCGAGCAGACTGAAGATCAGGTAGAGCACCGCGAGGATTCCCAGCACGATCACCAGGGCGCGCGGCATCACGGCCGGCCCGACCGCCGCGAACGCCGGCGGGTCGGGAATCACCTCCACCTGCCAGGCCCCCACGGCCACCAGGACCACCAGCGCCAGCCCCATGCAGACCGGGCCGGCGCGACCGCGCAACGGCGCCGTCATGCCAGGCCCAGGTCCTTCATGACCGCTTCCGTGGCGGTGATGTCGGCCGCCAGCATCTGGCCGAAGGCATCGCCTGTCAGGAAGACGTCGGTCCACTTGCGCTGGTCCAGCACCTCTTTCCAGGCCGGCGCGGCGTGCATGCGGGTGAGCAGATCGACGAGCGCCTGCCGCTGGGCAGGCGTGATGCCCGGTGCGCCGAAGACGCCACGCCAGTTGGCAGCCGTCACATCGAGCCCCTGCTCCTTGAGGGTGGGCACATCCACGCCTGGAATGCGCACGTTGCCGGACACCGCCAGGGGGCGCAGCCGCCCCGCGCGAATGTGTTCCGCAAACTCCGAGTAGCCTGAGATGCCCGCGGACACCTGGGCGCCCAGCACCGCCGCCGTGGCGGGGCCGCCACCGGCAAAGGCCACATAGGCCGCTTCGCGCGGATTCTTGCCCAGGGAACGCAGGATGAGCCCCAGCAGGAGGTGGTCGGTGCCCCCCGAGGAACCACCGGCCACGCTCACGGCCTTGGGCTCGGCCCGAAGCGCGTTCTCCAGATCCTTCCAGGTCTTGTGCGGACTGCTGGCGGGTACCACGATGACGCCGGCCTCCTCGGTCAGCCTCGCCAGCGGCGTCACGTCCTTGATCGTCACCGGGCTCTTGTTGGCGATGCCCCCACCCACCATGACCGAACCGCCCACCATCAAGGCGTTGCCCTGGCCGCGACGCTGGTTCACGAAGCGTGGCAGGCCCACCATGCCAGCGGCGCCACCGACGTTCTCGAACTGGAAGCTGCCCACCAGGCCAGCGGCCTTGCAGGCCGATTCGATGGCACGTGCCGTGCCGTCCCAACCCCCGCCCGGCGCCGCCGGCACGAACATCAGGATCGATTCGAAGGCCTGCTGGGCCCAGGCCAGGGGGCTGAGCCCGCCCAGCACGGGGGCCAGGCCGGCGGCGACGACAACACGGCGGCGATTCATGTTCATGGGGGTCTCCGGGAAGTTTCTTGTGGGATGCTGCAACGCGGCTTGGCGTCGGCACGCTTCGAGGGTAAGTCCAGGGTCGGTGACTGGCATCAGCGTTTGCGCGGGGGTGCGGTGCCTGCTGGACCCGGGTAAACACTCATTAATGCCTGATGGATATTTCTTTAACTATTCCTTAACATTTCGCCACCGCGCACCCATCACCGTGCCGGACCCATCACAAAGAGGAGCATCGACATGAGCTTGACCCGTCCCCTGACCCGCCGCATCGCGCGCACCCCCTTGAAGGCACTGGCCCTGGCGGCCACGCTCGGTGCCGGCGTCGCCGCACACGCCGGCGAGGTGGAGGTCCTGCACTGGTGGACCTCCGGCGGCGAAGCCAAGGCCGCCACCGCCCTGAAGGGCCAGATGCTCAAGCTGGGCCACACCTGGCGCGATTTCGCGGTGGCCGGCGGCGGCGGCGACTCGGCAATGACGGTGCTCAAGTCGCGCGTCGTCTCGGGCAACGCACCGGCCGCGGCGCAAATCAAGGGCCCGTCCATCCAGGAGTGGGCCCGCGAGGGTGTGCTGGCCAACATCGATGACGTGGCCAAGGCCAACAACTGGGATGCCCTGCTGCCCAAACCCATCGCCGACGGCCTGAAGTACAAGGGCAGCTACGTGGCTGCGCCCGTCAACGTGCACCGTGTCAACTGGATCTGGGCCAACCCGGCCGTGCTGGCCAAGGCGGGCGTGAAACTGCCCACCACCTGGGACGAGTTCTTCACGGCGGCCGAGGCGCTGAAGAAGGCTGGCGTGATCCCTGTGGCCCATGGCGGCCAGAACTGGCAGGACTTCACCACCTTCGAATCGGTCGCGCTGGGCGTGGGTGGGGTGGACTTCTACAAGAAGGCCCTGGTGCAGCTCGACCAGGCCGCCCTCAAGAGCCCGACGATGGAGAAGGTGCTCACCACCTTCAAGCGCATCAAGGACTACACGGACCGCAACGCCCCGGGGCGCGACTGGAACCTGGCCACGGCGATGGTCATCAACGGCCAGGCCGGCATGCAGCTGATGGGCGACTGGGCCAAGGGCGAGTTCGTCGCCGCCGGCAAGGTGCCGGGCAAGGACTTCGTCTGCGCCGCAGCTCCCGGTACCGCCCAGGCCTTCACCTACAACGTCGACAGCTTCGCGATGTTCAAGATCAAGAACGAGGCGAACGTCAAGGCACAGAAGGATCTGGCCGCCGCCCTCGTGTCGACCGAGTTCCAGGAGGTCTTCAACCTGAACAAGGGTTCCATCCCGGTGCGCCTGAACATGGACCTGTCCAAGTTCGACGACTGCGCGAAGCTTTCGGCCAACGACTTCGTGGCCACGGCCAAATCGGGTGGCCTGGTGCCGTCGATTGCCCACGGCATGGCCGTGCCCTCGGCGGCCGAAGGCGCCATCAAGGACGTAGTCTCGCAGTTCTGGAACAGCGACCGCATGAGCGCCAAGGACGCGATGGAACGCATCGCCACCGCCGCCCGCTCCCAGTGAGCTTGTTCCGGGTGCCTTGAGCCCCGACTGCCGCAGTCTGCACTGCGGCAGCCCCCGAAGTTCCTGCCG
>Ga0114986_1000155_pt1 | contig 19296 bp, 18 predicted proteins | sample Shrwel1BS1Day17_FD_96988 | JGI IMG/M metagenome (GOLD analysis project Ga0114986, IMG submission 96988) | Subsurface microbial communities from deep shales in Ohio, USA - Utica-3 well 1 S-1-Day17 | ecosystem: Environmental > Aquatic > Deep subsurface > Shale gas/oil reservoir > Produced... | reverse complement strand
GGCATGCCATGGCGCGAGACACCGGCATTCCGCTGGATGGAGCGCCGGTGCAGACCCTGGAACTGCCAGGTGTGGTGCTGGTGCGGTTCCCCGGGTTCTGGCTGTGGCTGGAGGAAGCCTCGGGACGTCGGACCTGGTGGCCCTTGCGCCGGGCCTTGAAGGCTTGCCAGGAACGTTCATAGCCCCGGTGCCTTGGGGCTGAAGACCGATGGGGTATATTTCCCGGCCAATCTGAATGCCGCATGAGAACCAACGACACCACGGCTGCGCCTTCCTCCGACAGTGATGCCTTGCTGGTGCAACGCACGTTGGCTGGCGAGATGCGGGCCTACGAACTCCTGGTGCTCAAGTACCAGCGCCGGGTCGAGCGCCTGATCGGGCGCATGGTTCGTGATGTGGATCTGGTTCAGGATATCGCACAGGAAACCTTCATCCGTGCCTACCGGGCCCTCGGTCAGTTTCGTGGGGATGCCCAGTTCTACACCTGGCTGTATCGCATCGCGGTCAACACCGCCAAAAAACAGTTGATGGAGCTCAAGCGGGATCCGCTGGTGTTCCAGTCTGCGCTCAAGTCGGCCGAAGAAGATGAAACTTCCTCGTCCGAACGCGAACTAACCCACGGAGCGACCGACGGTGAGACGCCTGAGGCGATTCTGGCCAGCAAGGAGATTGCTGAAGCGGTCAATGCGGCCATGGAAGCCCTGCCCGAGGAACTGCGCATGGCCATCACCCTGCGTGAAATCGAAGGCATGAGCTACGAGGAGATCGCCCAAGCGCTTGATTGTCCGATCGGGACGGTCCGTTCGCGGATCTTTCGAGCACGGGAGGCGATATCGGCCCGTATCAAGCCCATGCTGGATCGCCAGGGGGGCAAGCGGTGGTAGTTCGTTGGGAAAGTTCAGTTTTTCAGGATGTCAGTCATGGATGCCAGCTCGGATAGTCAGCGCCACCCGTCAGGGGAGGATGCCGCGGTCGGTGTGCAATTGCAGCAGATGTCGGCTTGCCTGGATGGTGAGCTGTCCGATGCGGAGTTTTCCGACGTGCTGCAGTGCCTGGATCGCCAGTCAGGCGGATCGATGCGCCAGTCTTGGACGGCCTACCACCTGATCGGCGAAAGCCTTCGGGGTGAGATAGCGGGCCATCGCGGTCTTGCTCCCGCCGATTTCCTGGCGGGCGTCCGTGGCCGGCTGGCTGAAGATGCCCCGGTGGAGGTCGTGCCCCCATCGTTGCCTTTGCCGGACGTCAGTCAGCCCCTGGTGAGGGGCAGGGCCGCCAATGACGCGGTTTTCCGCTGGAAGATGGTGGCGGGTCTGGCGTCGGTGGCCGCCGTGATGGCCGTCACCTGGGGGGTTTTGGGCACAGGTCCCTCAGGGGTCAGTGGTCCGGTGATGGCGCAGCGGGGTGGCGAGGTCTCACCGGTGGTGGCCGTCAGCGCGACGCCCGCCCAGGAAAGTACAACGACTGTCGCGGTCGAAACACCCCAGGGTACGATCATCCGAGATGCCCGTTTGCAGCAATTGCTGGCCGATCACCGCCAAAACGGGATGTCTGCCCTTCAGATGCCGGCGGGTTTCCTGCGAAACGCCACGCACGACAACGCTCGCGGCCGTTGAGAGTACAGGCTGATGCAGGTGATCTTTCTTCATCCATTGCTGTTCATGCGCTCTTGGCTGACGGGAACTCCGAGACGATGGGGGGCCGCTTCCATGGTGGCTCTGTCGATGGGCTGGTGCGGTGTGGCCGCGGCCGAGTCTTCCCGCAGCATCAACGAATGGCTGAGCCGGATGCACGAAGCCTCCAGGCAAAGGGCTTATGTGGGCACTCTCGTGGTGTCTGCCGGTCCGGCCATGTCGGCCTCCCGGATCTGGCATGTCTGTGACGGCACCCAGCAGATGGAGCGAGTGGAGACCTTGACCGGCGCGCCACGGACCACGATCCGCCGCAACAGCGAGGTGATCACTTTCGACACCGAAGCAAAGGTGGCATGGACCGAGAAACGGGAGTCGCTGGGGCTGTTCCCTGAGTTGCTGCGTACTCCCAGCAACCTCATTCCCGACTTCTATGCCGTGCGAGAGCAGGCGCCTGAACGCGTGGCCGGCCACGTGTCCGACGTGATTGAACTGCAGCCCAAGGACAAGCTGCGGTTTGCCTACCGCATCTGGGCCGAGAAGAAAACCGGTCTGGTGATGAAACTCCAGACGCTGGATGAGCGCCAACAGGTGCTTGAGCAGGTGGCTTTCACCGAGCTCCAGCTGGATGCCCCGGTGCGGATGGACAAGCTCAAGAAGCAGATGGCCGACACCAGGGGCTATGAAGTCCTCAAGCCCTCCTTGCGCAAGACCACCCCCGAGGCAGAGGGCTGGCGCCTGCGCGAGCCTGTGCCAGGGTTCCAGTCCATGAGTTGCCACGTGCGCGAGAGCGAGGGCTCGGCGGCAGGGGTTGCGCCCATGCAATGGGTCTTCTCCGACGGTCTGGCTTCGGTCTCGCTCTTCCTGGAGCCGTATGACCCCAAACGACACGCGGAAGAAGGTCAAGCCGCCACCGGCGCCACCCACTCGCTCACACGACGAATGGGTGAACATTGGCTGACGGCGATGGGTGAGGTGCCCATGTCCACACTCAAGCGATTTGCCCAGAACCTGGAACGCGCGCGCTGACACTGCCCAGGCGCGAGTCACCCGGTCAGATGACCCTGTTTTTTCGGGAGTACCATGAAGACGACTTTCGTCATGCATCGCGCATTGCTTTCTGTCGCGGGCGCTTTGGTGCTGGGGGGGGCACTGTCACTGCCTGTGGCGGCCCATGCCCAGTCTGCGCCCAACCCGCTCGTCCGCGGCCTGCCAGACTTTACTGATCTGGTGGAGCAGGTTGGACCATCGGTGGTCAACATCCGCACCCTTGAGCGCGCCACTGCAGACCCTGGCAGCGGAGGGCCGGACGAACAGATGCTGGAGTTCTTCAGGCGCTTTGGCATTCCGGTACCGCCGGGGGGCGCTACGCCCAGAGGCCCACGCCAGGACAGGGGGGGTGCGGAAGAGGCGGTGCCCCGTGGGGTGGGTTCCGGATTCATTCTCAGCAGCGACGGGCTGATCATGACCAATGCCCACGTGGTCGATGGTGCGGATGAACTGGTGGTGACGCTGCCCGACAAACGTGAGTTCAAGGCCCGCATCGTCGGCACCGATCGCCGCACGGACGTCGCGGTGGTCAAGATCGATGCCAACGGACTCAACGCCGTGCGGGTGGGTGACGTCAATCGCCTGCGGGTGGGGGAGTGGGTGATGGCCATCGGCTCTCCCTTCGGTCTCGAGAACACGGTGACCGCCGGCATCGTCAGTGCCAAGAAGCGCGATACGGGCGATTTTCTTCCCTTCATCCAGACAGACGTGGCCATCAATCCTGGCAACTCCGGCGGCCCGCTGATCAACATGCGGGGCGAGGTCGTGGGCATCAACAGTCAGATCTACTCGCGCTCCGGTGGCTTCCAGGGCATCTCGTTTGCCATTCCCATTGATGAAGCCATGCGCGTGGCCGACCAGCTGCGCAGCAACGGACGCGTGACCCGAGGCCGCATTGGCGTGCAGATCGACCAGGTCAGCAAGGAGGTCGCCGAATCCATCGGACTCGGGCAGCCGCGCGGTGCGCTGGTGCGTGCCGTGGAGCCCAACTCGCCCGCGGCCAAGGCGGGCGTTGAACCTGGCGACATCGTCATCCGGTTCGATGGCAAAGAGGTCGAGAAGTCTGTCGATCTGCCACGGATGGTCGGCAACACCCGTCCGGGTTCGCGCAGCAGCCTCACGGTCTTCCGCCGGGGTGCGCAAAAGGAATTGTCGGTCACGGTGGCGGAACTCGAACCTGACCGGCCTGAGCGCAAGGCGGCGGCTCCCGAGTCGCCCAAGTCTTCGGCCACCCTCAATGCCCAGTCGCTGGGCCTCACACTGGCCGAATTGACCGCTGCTCAGAAAAAGGAACTGAGCCTTCAGGGTGGGGTCAGGGTTCAGGCCGCCGACGGGCCCGCCGCACGAGCGGGTCTGCGCGAGGGAGACGTGATCCTCGCGATTGCGAACACCGAAACGCCCGGCCTCAAGGAGTTCGATGCGGTGCTCTCCCGCTTGGACAAGTCTCGCCCGGTCAATATCCTGTTCCGGCGCGGTGAGTGGGTACAGTACGTGGTGGTCAGGCCTGCGCGCTGACACGGCGAGACGACGTGATCAAGACAAACCGCCAATACCACCCACGCGCTGGGGGTTATTGGCGGGCGGATGCGGATTCGCGACGGTCAAGTTTTCTATCACCTCAAACATACCCATAGCTTGTGATTGTTAGTGAACGCTTGCACCATTTTCTTGAACGCGTCGGGATTCGATAGAATCGAACGCAAACCGGGACGTTGTTTTCGGTCCAGGGGCCATAAAGTCCACCATGCGGGATGTTCACAGTTTGTCCCAACCCCTTCCACAAGGGGCGCACAGGAATCGCCTGGAGGCTTGTGCATAAAATGTGGATAAAATCCCTTGTTGTTGCGCTGCAACGAGGCAGTATGCGGCTTGGCAGGGTGTGCAGAACGGGCTTTTTGCCTAAAATGAAACCCCAACTATCGCAGTTGCCATAGATTGTTGGTTACGGGCGCGTCGACATCAGACGCGCCCTTTTTTATGCACTCGCGCGGTAGCGCAGAGATGCAGTTTCTTCCTGTGATCGCGTCCCACTTTCGATGAACCACATCCGCAATTTCTCCATCATCGCGCACATCGATCACGGCAAGTCCACGCTGGCTGATCGCATCATCTCCCGTTGCGGTGGCCTGTCGGATCGGGAGATGAGTGAGCAGGTGCTCGACTCCATGGACCTTGAAAAGGAGCGAGGCATCACGATCAAGGCCCAGACCGCTGCGCTGCAGTACAAGGCGCGGGACGGAAAGGTCTACAACCTCAACCTGATCGATACCCCCGGCCACGTGGACTTCTCGTATGAGGTCTCGCGCTCGCTGTCGGCTTGCGAAGGCGCACTGCTGGTGGTCGATGCCAGCCAGGGTGTCGAGGCACAGACCGTGGCGAACTGCTACACCGCGCTGGACCTGGGTGTGGAGGTGCTGCCGGTTCTCAACAAGATGGACCTGCCGCAGGCCGACCCGGACAACGCGAAGCAGGAAATCGAGGACGTGATCGGCATTGATGCGACCGAGGCGGTGCCTTGCTCGGCCAAGACCGGCATGGGGGTGGAAGACATCCTGGAGATGGTGGTCGCCAAGGTGCCGCCACCCCGGGGCAATCCCGACGCACCGCTGCGCGCCATGATCATCGACAGCTGGTTCGACAACTATGTGGGCGTGGTGATGCTGGTGCGGGTGGTGGACGGACGCCTGAACCGTGGCGACAAGATCAAGCTGATGGCCACCGAGTCGCTGTACAACGCCGAGAAGCTTGGGGTGTTCACGCCGCACAACGAGCCGCGCGAGTCGCTCAACGCGGGCGAGGTGGGCTACATCATCGCCGGCATCAAGGAACTCAAGGCCGCGAAGGTGGGCGACACGGTCACCGCCATCAAGACCAGCAGTGGCGCCAACCTCCCGTTTGCCACCGAGGCGCTTCCCGGTTTCAAGGAGGTCCAGCCGCAGGTGTTTGCCGGCCTGTACCCGTCCGAAGCCAGCGAGTACGACCAGTTGCGGGATGCGCTGGAGAAGCTGCAGCTCAATGACGCTGCGCTGCGCTACGAGCCCGAAGTGTCGCAGGCGCTGGGGTTCGGCTTCCGCTGCGGCTTTCTGGGGCTGCTGCACATGGAAATCGTGCAGGAACGCCTGGAGCGGGAGTTCGACCAGGACCTGATCACCACCGCACCCAGCGTGGTGTATGAAGTGGTCAAGGGCGATGGCGAGGTCATCATGGTGGAGAACCCGTCCAAGATGCCCGATGCCGGCCGTATCGAGGAAATCCGGGAGCCCATCGTGACCGTGCACCTGTACATGCCGCAGGAGTATGTGGGGGCGGTCATGACCCTGGCCAACCAGAAGCGCGGGGTCCAGCTGAACATGGCCTACCACGGCAAGCAGGTCATGCTGACCTACGAACTGCCGCTGGGCGAGATCGTGCTGGACTTCTTCGACAAGCTCAAGTCGGTCAGCCGCGGGTACGCGTCGATGGACTACGAATTCAAGGAGTACCGGGCGTCCGACGTGGTGAAGGTGGACATGCTGCTCAACGGCGAGAAGGTCGATGCCCTGTCGATCATCGTGCACCGCACGCAGGCGCAGTACCGTGGCCGCGCCGTGGCGGCCAAGATGCGCGAGATCATCAGCCGCCAGCAGTTCGACGTGGCCATTCAGGCGGCCATCGGCGGCAACATCATTGCGCGTGAAACCATCAAGGCATTGCGCAAGAACGTGCTGGCAAAATGTTATGGGGGTGACATCACCCGCAAGCGCAAGCTTCTTGAAAAGCAGAAGGCAGGCAAGAAACGCATGAAACAGATCGGTTCGGTTGAAGTGCCGCAAGAAGCCTTCCTGGCCATCCTGCAGGTGGAGGAATGATGCAGGCTGTCATGGGAGGCATCACCGGGATGGTGCTGGCCGCTTTCGCGGCTTACGCAGGGGCGTGGTACTTCGGTTCGGTCGAGGGAAACTTTGCCCTCTTGCTCATGCTGGCCACCGTGGTCACGGGGGGCTACTGGATCGCCGAGCGGCTCTACTTCCTGCCGCAGCGAAAGAGGGCGGCAGAGAGATTCGACGCGGAGCGGAATGAACGTCTGAGCGCCTTGAAATCACAGGGCTTCCAGCCCGAGGCCTCCGATCAGGCCGCGGCCCAGCAGACCCGGCAGAAACTCCTGATGCAGCCCTGGTGGCTCGATTGGACTGCCGGCCTGTTTCCGGTCATTCTGGCCGTCTTTGTCCTGCGATCCTTCCTGTTCGAGCCCTTCAAGATTCCTTCGGGCTCCATGGTGCCCACCTTGCGGGTGGGCGACCTGATTCTGGTCAACAAGTTTCACTACGGCATCCGCATGCCGGTGTTCAACAACCTGCTGGTGGCCAACCATACTCCCGAGCGGGGGGATGTGATGGTGTTCCGGTACCCGCCACAGCCCAGTCTGGACTACATCAAACGCGTCATCGGGGTGCCTGGCGACGAGGTTGCCTACCTGAACAAGCAGCTGACGGTCAACGGTCAGCCTGTGCCCAAGGAGCCCAAGAGCGACTTCTTTGATGGCGACTCGATGCGCTACTCCAAGCAATTCGGCGAGAAGCTGGACAGCAGGGTCTACAACACCCTCAACGACGATGACAGGCCCGCGTTTGTCGCGGGTGCCGCCGAGTTCCCCTACAGGGACAACTGCCGCTACAGCGTCGAAGGCGTGGTGTGCAAGGTGCCTCCCGGACACTATTTCATGATGGGCGACAATCGGGACAACTCGCTCGACTCCCGCTACTGGGGCTTTGTGCCCGAGGCCAACATCGTGGGCAAGGCCTTTTTTGTCTGGATGAATTTCGGGGATCTTGGCAGGATCGGCAGTTTCGAGTGAGGCGAATCACATCAACCGGAGGAACGAGCATGCAACTTCAACGGCGGCAACGTGGACTGACTTTCATCGGACTTTTGTTTGTGGGAGCGATCGTCGCGTTTTCGGGCGTCATCGTCGCCCAGATCATTCCCACCTACCTGGAGTACATCTCCGTCGACAAGGCAGTGAAGAAGGCCGCCACCGGCACCACGGTTGCCGAAGTGCGTGCCACCTTCGACAAGGCGGCCCAGATTGATGACATCCGCTCCATTGCGGGAAAGGATCTGGATGTGGGCAAGCAGGGTGACAAGGTCATCGTTCGCTACTCCTATACCCGCGAAATCCATATCGGTGGGCCGGCCTACATCGTCATGAAGTACCAGGGAGACTCCAACCGATGACCATTCGGGGCCGGCACCGGCCGGCTATCTGGGGGTATTTCTGATGACCACCCTCGCAGGGCTTGAGCAGCGCCTCGGGCATCGGTTTGAACAGCAACGGCTGCTTGAACGGGCCGTGACCCACCGAAGTTTCTCGGCCGACCACAATGAGCGGCTGGAATTTCTGGGTGACTCGGTCCTCAATCTGGCCATCTCCGGGCTGCTGTTCGAGCGCCTGGGTGACTTGCCTGAGGGCGATCTCTCCCGTGTGCGCGCCAACCTGGTCAGACAGGAAACCCTGTTTGAGATTGCCACCCGGCTGGATGTCTCGTCCAGCCTTCGTCTCGGGGACGGCGAGAAGCGATCAGGGGGACAGAAGCGTCCCTCCATCCTCGCGGATGCGCTGGAGGCGCTCATCGGCGCCGTGTACCTGGATGCAGGATTCGACGCTGCCAACTCGCTGGTGCGCCGGCTGTACGCTGGTCTGGAACTGCATGCCAGCATGCAGGCCATGGCCAAGGATCCCAAGACCGAGTTGCAGGAGTGGTTGCAGGCACGGAAGATGAAGTTGCCCGCCTACCGGGTGGTGGCCACGACCGGCGAGGCGCACCGTCAGACCTTCGACATCGAGTGTGCGGTGCCGGAAGCGGAGCTGGTGGAGCGCGGCATCGGGAGTTCCCGCCGTGCCGGTGAGCAGGCGGCCGCAGCCGCCATGCTCCAGACCCTGTTGGCACGTCAGTCACGTGTCGCCGCCAAGAAAGCCTGAACGAATGTCTACCCCCTCACGTCCCCCTGCGCCCGGTTCGTCCAGTGCGCCCGATCAGGACCTGGAAGCGATGCTGGCGCGCGCCTTGGGCAAGGACGACGCAACCGAGGCCTCTGCGCCACCACCGGCCGAAGAGCCGGTCGAGGTGGATCCCGCCGATCAGCGCTGCGGGTTTGTTGCCATCGTGGGTAAGCCCAATGTGGGCAAGTCCACGCTGCTCAATGCCCTGGTGGGCCAGAAGATCAGCATCACCTCCCGCAAGGCGCAGACCACAAGGCATCGCATCACCGGTTACCGGACGGTCGGCGCCAACCAGTTTGTCTTTGTCGACACGCCGGGATTCCAGACACGGCATGGCAACGCACTCAACCGATCGCTGAACAAGACGGTGCTGGGGGCGGTGGCAGATGTGGACCTGATCCTCTTTGTGGTGGAGGCCGGGCGTTTCAATCTGGCCGACGCCAAGGTGCTGGACCTGCTGCCCAAGGGCATTCCCGTGGTGTTGCTGGCCAACAAGTTTGACCTGATTCACCGGCGTGGTGAGCTGGCTCCCTGGCTGCGCAGCATGCAGGAGCGGCACGCCTTTGCCGAGTATGTACCCATGTCGGCCAAGAACCCGCGGGATATCCAGCGGCTGTTTGCCATCTGCGAGAAGTACCTGCCGCAGCAGCCCTGGATGCACGACCCCGAGGAACTGACCGATCGCAGCGAGCGTTTCATGGCGGCCGAGATGGTGCGCGAGAAGCTGTTCCGTCTCACCGGCGATGAGTTGCCCTACACCTCGACGGTCATCATCGACAAGTTCGAGCAGGAAGGCGCGCTGCGCCGCGTGGCCGCCACCATCGTGGTCGAGCGCGAGGGACACAAGGGCATGGTCATCGGCGAGAAGGGCGAGAAGCTCAAGCGGATCGGGACCGAAGCCCGTCAGGAGCTGGAAAAACTCTGGGACTGCAAGGTGTTTCTCGAGCTGTGGGTCAAGGTCCGGTCCGGCTGGGCCGATGATGACGCCCGGGTCAGGTCCTTTGGCTACGAGTGACGCGGCATGGCCACGCGCCGGACTTCCGATGAGCCTGGCTTTGTCCTGCACCGCTACGACTGGAGCGAGTCCAGCCTGATCCTGGAGGTGTTCTCGCGACACCATGGTCGCCTGGCGCTGGTGGCCAAGGGCGTCAAGCGTCCCACTTCCCAGTTTCGAGCCGTGCTGTTGCCGCTGCAACCGATCCTCCTCGCTTGGGGGGGAGAGGCCGAGGTCCGCACACTCAAGTCGGCCCAGTGGCAGGGTGGTCATGTCATGCCGACCGGCGATGCCCTGCTGGCAGGCAGCTACCTCAATGAACTGCTGATGCGCCTGCTGGCGCGCGACGATCCCCATCCGCGTCTTTTCGATGACTATGCGCTGGCGGTTCAGCTGCTCGCCGAGCGCAGCGAAACGCAGTCCCTCGTGCTCCGAGCCTTCGAGCTCGTGCTGCTGCGAGAGACCGGGTTGCTGCCGGATCTGGCTCGCGAGGGCAGTTCGCTGACCCACCTGGATCCTGAGGGCGCCTATGTGCTTTCACCGGAGGCGGGCTTGCGGCCTGCCCACGAGGATGATGCCCATCCGGTGACCGGCGAGTGCTGGCTGGCGCTGCAGCAGGCACTGGCCACACCCGATGCCTTGCTCAATGCCATGAGGATCAGCATGGGGGTGATGCCGGCATTGCGTGCCCAATTGCGTACCTTGCTGCACTACCATAGTGGCGTTCGCACATTCCGCACGCGCCAGCTGATGCTGGACGTTCATGCGCTCTCGCGAGGGAAGGCCACCGGATCCCGGTCCGAGGCCCCTGCGTGATTTCACTTTTTCAGGACACACATGGCATCCGATCCGGTACCGCAAGGCTGCAAGACCGCCTTGTCGGTCAACCTCAACAAGGTCGCGCTGGTGCGCAATACCCGCCATCTGGGCATTCCCTCGGTCACCAAGGCGGCCACGCTGTGCCTGCAGGCGGGAGCGCGCGGCATCACCATTCACCCGCGCCCGGACGAGCGCCACATCCGGCGACATGACGTCTTTGATCTGGCCGAGCTGATGCGGGACTGGCCCGATCGCGAATTCAACATCGAGGGCAACCCGTTCCACAACCTCATGGACATCGCCCGGGATGTCCGGGCGCGGGGTCTTCCATTGCACCAGCTGACCTTCGTCCCGGACAGCGAAGGACAGTTCACCAGCGACCATGGCTGGGCCTTTCCGCAGGATGCGCAGCGCCTGGTCCCGGTGGTCGCCGAGGCAAAGGCACTGGGTGCGCGGGTGAGCCTGTTCATGGACCCGGCACCTGAGCAGATGATCGGCGCCCATGCGGTGGGCGCTGACCGGGTCGAGCTGTACACCGAGCCCTATGCCGCGGCCTGGGTCGACCCGGCGTCCCGAGCCGAACAGCTGGAGCGTTACCGACGTGCGGCGCTGGCGGCGCAGGCCGCCGGGCTGGGCGTCAATGCCGGTCATGACCTCAACCGCGACAACCTGACCGAGTTTCTGCGCACCGTCCCAGGCGTGGACGAGGTGTCCATCGGCCATGCCTTGATCGCCGATGCGCTCGAACTGGGTTACGTGGATACCGTGTCGGCGTACAACCGCTGTATCGACCAAGCCTTCGCCTGAGATGATCTACGGCATAGGGACCGACATCTGTGACATCCGCCGAGTGCAAGCGGTGCTGGACAGACAGGGTGAGCGATTTCCCCAGCGGGTGCTGGGTGAGACGGAGCTGGCCATCTGGAGACAGCGTCGGGAGCGATGGCCCAAGCGTGGCCTGAGCTACCTGTCGACCCGTTTTTCGGCCAAGGAGGCGTTCTCCAAAGCCATTGGATTGGGCATGCGCACGCCCATGACCTGGCGCGATTGCGAGATCCTGAACGAAGCAGGGGGCCGGCCGGTGATCGTGCTGCACGGCGCCTTGCGTGAATGGTTCGATGACCGTCGCCTGCGCGCGCATGTCACTGTGACCGATGAAACCGATTACGCCGCCACCTTCGTGGTGGTCGAGCAATCCTGAACGAAAAGGTCTGCGAACATGCATGCAGCACCCCTGATCATTGATGTGGCCGGCTTGCGGCTGAGCGACGATGACCGCCGCCGTCTCGACCATCCCTTGGTCGGTGGGGTCATTCTGTTCGGCCGGAATTGGCAGGACCGGCGGCAGCTGACCCAGCTGTGCCGGCAGATCAAGGCTGTCCGGCGCGATCTGCTGATCGCGGTGGACCACGAAGGCGGTCGCGTGCAGCGTTTCCGGACCGACGGGTTTACGCACTTGCCTGCCATGGCGAGGCTGGGTCAGCTGTGGACGGGGTCCGGCAAAGGTCATGCGGCTGCGTCGGCGCTGTCCGCGATGAACGTGGCCACGGCCACCGGTTTTGTGCTTGGCGCCGAGCTCAGGGCCTGTGGGGTCGATCTCAGCTTCACACCGGTGCTGGACCTGGATTACGGGGAGAGTTCGGTCATCGGTGATCGCGCCTTGGCGCGTGATCCTTCGGTGGTGGCTGCCCTTGCGCAGGCGCTCATGCATGGCCTGCGCCGATCAGGCATGGCCAATTGTGGCAAGCACTTTCCGGGGCACGGATTCGTGCGTGCCGATTCGCATGAAGCCATTCCGGTGGACCGGCGCAGCCTGACCGCGATCCTGGCCGAGGACGCGGCGCCGTACGGCTGGCTGTCGGCGAGCCTGGACGCGGTGATGCCCGCGCATGTGATCTACCCGCGCGTGGACACGCGACCTGCCGGGTTCTCGTCGCGATGGATCCGGGACATCCTGAGGGGACGACTCGGTTTCACCGGGGCGGTGTTCAGTGACGACCTGAGCATGGCCGCCGCCCGCCAGATCGAGGGCCGGCAGGTGAGCTTCACCGAGGCTGCCCTGGCCGCCCTGGGGGCGGGTGGTGACATGGTGTTGCTGTGCAACCAGTCGGTGGTGGATGGCGGATCGCCCATTGACGATGCCATCGAGTCGCTCTCGCGGGCCATGGTCGAAGGAGCGTGGGTGCCGGATGCGGCCAGCGAAAGCCGCCGCCTCGCGCTCCTGTCACAAGGCGCGGCGCCCGACTGGGACGAATTGGTGGTCAGCGAGCGCTACATGCAGGCGCTGGCACTGCTGCCCTGACAGCGCACCCAAGACTGAAGACGCGTTCAGCGCTCCACGCCCATGCGGTCGAGCAGGTCGGACACCAGTTCCAGACGCAGCAGGGGATTGTCCAGGGTCATGAGTCGCTGCTTGACTTCCGGGGGCAGGGGCAGGAGTTCTGCCCACCGGTTGGCCACCCAGCCGCAGTCGTCCCACTGATAGGGGGGCTGCAAAGGCAGTTCGTTCATGGACGAAGGTTCGCGCTCCTGCAGGTTGGCCAGCACGCGTTGCAGGGCATCCCGGGTGCTCACCAGATGCTCCGGCACCGCGATGACCCGTTCCGCGGGGTCCAGCACCACATCGCCGACCCAAAGCCCGTGAGGCAGCTGGCGGCTGCTGCGGACGTGGAAGCGCTGTTGACCGCGGCAGTGGATGAGCATCAGTCCTGCCTGGGGGCGCTCCACCTGTTCGATCTGGGCCAGCGTGCCGATCGGGTGAAAGGCCTCGGCAGCGAAACCGGCCTGTCCTGGCACCGCTGACGGGTCCAGGCGACGCACTTCACTGCCCTCGGTCAGGCAGACCACGCCGAAGGGAGCGCCGGCCTTGATGCAGCGGTTGATCATGTCGAGGTACCTCACCTCGAAGATCCGCAGCGGCATCCAGCCACCAGGGAACAGCACGGTCTGCAGCGGAAACAGGGGAAGCTGCGTCAGGGTCAGCGGCGCAGCGGCGGATGCATCGCTCAATCGGGCACCACAGCGTCGGCGCTCTGGCGCTGGAGCATGGCCAGAATGCTGGCCACCTGGCTGCGCAACTCGCGGCGGTCACAGATGAAGTCGACGGCGCCTTTGGTCTGCAGGAACTCGGCCCGCTGGAAGCCCTCGGGCAGCTTCACACGCACGGTGTTCTCGATCACGCGTGGGCCTGCAAACCCGATCAGGGCCTTGGGCTCGGCAATCACCACGTCACCGACGAAGGCGAAGCCGGCCGACACACCGCCCATCGTCGGGTCGGTCAGCACGCTGATGTAGGGCAGGCCCTTCTTGGCCAGCCGAGTCAGCGATGCATTGGTCTTGGCCATCTGCATCAGGGATAGCAGACCCTCCTGCATGCGGGCGCCGCCGGTGGCCGTGAAGCAGACAAATGGCACCTTCTGTGCAATGGCCTCTTCGACGCCGCGCACAAAGCGCTCGCCGACCACCGATCCCATCGAGCCGCCCATGAAGTCGAATTCGAAACAGGCGGTCACCAGGCTGATGCCCTGGACCGCACCGCCCATCACGATGAGCGCGTCGGTCTCGCCGGTGACCTCCAGCGCTTCTTTCAGGCGTTCGGGGTACTTGCGGCTGTCCTTGAACTTCAGGGCATCGACCGGCAGCACTTCCTGGCCAATCTCATAGCGCCCTTCGGCGTCGAGGAAGGCGTTGAGACGGGCGCGCGCACCGATGCGGTGGTGGTGGCTGCAATGGGGGCAGACGTTCTGGTTTTTTTCCAGGTCGGTCTTGTAGAGCACCGCTTCGCAGCTGGGGCATTTGATCCAGAGCCCTTCGGGCACACTGCGCCGCTCGGCCGGATCGGTCTGGGTGATCTTGGGCGGCAGCAGTTTTTCGAGCCAGGACATGAACTTCTCCTTCAACGCCCAGGCGCTGGGCCCGGGAAAGATGCTGGATTATGCGTCCAGCGCTTTTCGTATCGTGCGCAGGAAATGGGCCGCCACCGGGATGACCTTTTCGTAAGGTTCATCCTCGATCAACTGGATCAGGCGGCTGCCGATGACCACCGCGTCAGCAGTCCGGCCAATCGCCTTGGCTGTGTCGGCATCTCGGATGCCAAAGCCCACGCCAACCGGAATGCTGACATGCCTGCGGATGCGCGGCAGCATGGCTTCCACCTGGCCGACGTCGAGCGTCCCGGCCCCCGTCACGCCTTTGAGGGACACGTAGTAGACGTATCCGCTGGCCACTTTGGCCACCTGGGCCATGCGCTCGTCGGTCGAGGTGGGGGCCAGCAGGAAGATCAGGTCCATGCCCTGGTCGCGCAAGGCGGCGGCGAACTCCTCGCACTCCTCGGGCGGGTAGTCGACCACCAGCACACCATCCACGCCGGCCGCGCCGGCATCCCGGACAAAGCTTCCCGCGCCGTGCTTCTGGTCGTATCGTTCGATGGGGTTGGCATAGCCCATCAGCACCACCGGGGTATGGGCATTGCGCTCGCGGAACTTGCGCACCATGGCCAGCACCTGGACGAGACCGATGCCCAGCGCCAGCGCACGGTCGCCGGCCTTCTGGATCACCGGGCCATCGGCCGACGGGTCGGAGAAGGGGATGCCCAGCTCGATGATGTCGGCGCCGGCTTCAGCCATGCCCTGCATCAGGTCGGGTGTGATGTCGGCGTAGGGGAAGCCGGCTGTGACGTAGGGAATCAGGGCTTTTCGGCCATCGGCCAGCAGGGTGGCCAGGGTGTGTTCGATGCGGCTCATTTGGACACCTTGATGACGGCAGTTTCGGTACCACCCTTGACCGACTGGCCACGGCAGCTGGGACGGCAGTAGAAGTCCGCGTTGGACAGGTCGGCCACGGTGCCGATGTCCTTGTCGCCCCTGCCGGAGAGGTTGACCAGAATGGATTGTGTCGGCTTCATGCCCTTGGCCAGCTTCATGGCGTAGGCCACCGCGTGGCTGGACTCCAGCGCCGGAATGATGCCTTCCGTCCGACACAGGTAGTGGAAGGCCTCCAGGGCCTCGGTGTCGGTGATGCCGACGTACTCGGCGCGACCGATGTCCTTGAGATAGGCGTGCTCAGGTCCGACGCCAGGGTAGTCCAGCCCGGCACTGACGCTGTGCGTCTCAGTGACCTGGCCATTGTCGTCCTGCAGCACGTAGGTGCGGTTGCCGTGCAGTACACCGGGGCTGCCCTTTTGCAGCGACGCCGAGTGCTTGCCGCTGTCCAGACCTTCGCCCGCGGCTTCCACCCCGATCAGGCGCGTGCTTTCAAACGGGATGTACGGGTGGAAGATGCCCATGGCGTTGCTGCCACCGCCCACGCAGGCCACCACCGCGTCAGGTTGTTCACCCGTACACCCGGCCCCCAGGAGCATCTCGGGCATCTGCACGAGGCATTCCTCGCCAATCACGCTCTGGAAGTCTCGTACCATCATCGGATAAGGATGCGGGCCGGCCACGGTACCGATGATGTAGAAGGTGTTGTCCACGTTGGCTACCCAGTCGCGCATCGCTTCGTTCAGGGCATCCTTGAGCGTCTTGCTGCCCGATTCGACCGGCACCACCGTCGCGCCCAGCAGCTTCATGCGGTAAACGTTGGGGCTCTGGCGTTTGACGTCTTCGCTGCCCATGTAGACCACGCACTCCAGACCATAGCGGGCGCAGATGGTGGCCGTGGCCACGCCGTGCTGCCCTGCGCCGGTCTCGGCAATGATGCGCGGTTTGCCCATGCGTTTGGCGAGCATGGCCTGCCCAATCACGTTGTTGATTTTGTGGGCGCCGGTGTGATTCAGGTCTTCGCGCTTGAGGAAGATTTGCGCACCGCCCATTTCGCGACTGGTGCGTTCCGCGTGATACACCGGACTGGGGCGGCCGACGAAGTGCTTGAGTTCCTTGCGGAATTCGGCCAGAAACGCCGGATCGTGCTGATACTTCGCGTATGCAGCCTTGAGTTCGTTGATGGCGTGAGTCAGGGTCTCGCTCACGAAGCTGCCGCCGTAGATGCCGAAGTGGCCGCGGGCGTCAGGTTGCTGGTAGGCGTAGGTCATGGGGTGTCTTTCGGGGTTCTGGCCCGGCTGCACCCGAGGGTGTCAGCTGTGGCTGGGGGACTGTCTGGCGTCTGCCGCCCTGACGGCGGCGACAAAAGCGCGCATTCTGGCGCTGTCCTTGATGCCTTTGAGTGGCTGACCGTCAGGCCCGATGGCCTCAACGCCGGAGCTCACGTCAACGGCCCAGGGCCGCACGATGGCCATGCCATCGGTCACGTTTGCAGGCGTGAGTCCACCAGACAAAACGAGGCGAGAGCTGGCGTTTAGTTGCGGGTGTGACCACGGGAAGGCTGTCCAGTCGAAAGATTGTCCGCCGCCGCCGTAGCCGTCGACGTGGGCGTCGAGCAGGATGGCCTGGGCGTTGGCGTAGTCATCCGCATATTTTAGGAGATCGAAGCGGGCGCCGTCAGGGCCCGGGGGAATCCTCGCCGCCCGGATGAAAGGTCTGCCCACTGCCGCACAGTCGGACGGGCTTTCATCGCCATGGAACTGCAGCAGGGCGTGTGGAACCGCCGCCACGGCTTGCGCGATGAACGCCGGGTCGGCGTTGACGAACAGCAGCACCGGCGTGACAAAGGGTGGCAGGCGCCGAGCCAGTTCGCTGGCGCGTTCGGGCGTGACGAAACGAGGGCTGCGCGGATACAGCACGAAGCCGATGGCGTCGGCCCCGGCGCGCACCGCGTCGTCCACATCGGCCTCGCGGGTCAGGCCGCAGATCTTGATCCGGGTCATGAGGGTCAGGGCAACCAGTCGAAAGCGGGGGTACGGACAGGCAGTCCGAACGCTTCATCATAGACCGGACCCAGAAAGTACAGACCGTCGGGTGAAAAGGTCGGCGCCGCAGCGTCCCGGTCTCGGGCGGCGAGCACCTCCGCCATCCAGGCGGAAGGACGGTTGCCAGAGCCGATGTAAATCAGGCAGCCCATGATGTTGCGGATCATGTGGTGCAGGAAGGCCGTGGCCTCGAACTCGAAGCGCCAGTAGGCGCCGCGGCGCGCGATGTCGATGCGCAGCATCTCTTTCACCGGGGTGTGGGCTTGGCATTGCGAAGCACGAAATGAGGTGAAGTCGTGTTCACCCAGCAAAACGCCTGCCGCCTGCTGCATGGCTTCGATATCCAGGGGTCTGAACACCCAGCCGACCTGGCCCTGATCGATGCTGGGCCGCACCGGGGACTCCAGCAGGACGTAGGCATAGCGTCTGGATCGCGCACTCGCCCTTGCATGGAACCGGTCCGGGACCTCGCGGGCCCATTGAACGGCGATATCGGGAGGAAGAAAGCTGTTGGTACCCCGCACCCAGGCGTTCTCCGGCCGTGCAACAGGGCTGTCGAAATGAACCACCTGGTTCAGGCCGTGAACACCCGCGTCCGTGCGCCCTGCGCACAGGGTGTGTACCTCCGGCACGGCGAGCAGCGCAGCCAGTGCCTTTTCCAGGTGATCTTGCACGGTGCGACCCGATGGCTGGCTTTGCCAGCCATCGTAGGCGCGACCGTGGTAACTGACGCCGAGCGCGATCCGCAATGGCGATACGCTCAGGAAAGATCGGCCAGGAAGGTGCTGGCCTTGGTCTTGAGGGTGCCGGTGGCCTCGGCCAGGACTTCCTCGGCCAAAGAGCGAGCGCCTTCCAGGTCACCAATGGCACGGAACTCTTCGGCCAGCGACAACTTGGTCTCGAGCGGATTTTCGCCACCGGGTTCGATGTTGTCGGCCGCTGTGTCTTCGGTCGCCGGCCCGAGGTCCAGGTTGATCTCGTCCAGATCGAAGGAGAGCATCTCGCCGCCGGTGGCTGGAGCGGGCGCTGGGGTCGAGGCTGGCGGGGTCTCTTCCAGTGGGACAGGCAGGGAGTCCTGGAGATCCAGAATATCGAGCGATTCGTTGGGGTCAAAGGTCGGGGCCTCTGCCGCAGGCGCTGAGGAAACCAGAGGGGCAGGGTCAGACGGGAAGTCCAGATCGAAATCCATCGAGCGCGAGGCGGGCGCTTCTGCGGTGGCGGGTTCCTGGGTGAGGGAGTCTGTCGATCCCAGATCATCCAGTCGGGACACTGCGGCAGGCGGGGCTGCGGGGGCGACAGGCGCGCTCGTATCGAGACCCAGGTCAAGGTCCAGATCGAGATCGGCCGGGACAGACAGGGCATCTTCCTGGCCCAGCGTGCTCGCGCCGAACGGCACCGTGTTGGGTGCGGCATAAGCGGTCGATGCGCCAGCTGCGGCGACGGCAGCCATGCCCGCGGGCTTGCCGCCTGGCTGGTACAGCGGATTGCCGGGATCCAGTTCCCGGCCGAGTTCGCAGGCGCGCTCCCACTCAGGGCCTTGACCCTGCGTCAGGCTGAATGCCTCGGTCGCCACCACTTCGAACGCGCGCGTGTCCCGGCGCTTGGCGTAAATCTCCAGCAGCTTGTTGTGGATGGCCACGCGCGTCGGTGTGCTGCGCATGGCTTCCTTGAGAATCTCCTCGGCCTGCAGATCACGCCCGTACGCAAGGTACACATCAGCTTCGGCAACCGGGTCCACGTCACCGGCCGCGTCGAGCTGGCTGGGCGAGTAGACCATGGACGACCCGGAAACCGAAGCCTCGGTGGTGTCGATGCGCTGGCCACCGCTGGAGCCGAAGAAGGAATCGGGCTGCAGGCGGCTCTCCAGGAAGGAACTGTCTACCGGTGCATTCTTTTTCCGCTGGCGCATGCGGTAAAAGCCAAAGCCGGCCAGCAGGGCAAGAAGGCCACCTGCGGCAGGCAGCACCAAGGGGTTCTCCACCAGGCTGGACACGAAAGAGGGCTCTTCCGGTGCAGGGGC
>Ga0114986_1000154_pt1 | contig 19344 bp, 17 predicted proteins | sample Shrwel1BS1Day17_FD_96988 | JGI IMG/M metagenome (GOLD analysis project Ga0114986, IMG submission 96988) | Subsurface microbial communities from deep shales in Ohio, USA - Utica-3 well 1 S-1-Day17 | ecosystem: Environmental > Aquatic > Deep subsurface > Shale gas/oil reservoir > Produced... | reverse complement strand
GGAAAGCTCAAGCAACAGCGCCGAATCGCCACCCGCTACGACAAGACCATCCTATCCTTCGAGAGTTTCCTCAACCTCGCCGCCACTCGCCTATGGCTGAAGTCTTTTGTCAACACAGCCTAGACCCCGGTTTGACCCACGCTAGACCCTGCCTCGGCCCGCTCCAACCCGTGTTTCACGTGGAACATTGCGCGCACATCAATCGTGCTTCTTCTCCCGCGTGGGGGTCAGCATGTCGGGCGAGAGGAAGCCGATGGGTTGCACCGCGGCGGCGCGCTTTTTCAGTTCGCCGCGCATCTTCTTGTATTCGTCCTCCATCTCGACCGTCACGGTCGCGCGCGAATCCTTGAGCGCGGACTCGAAGTCTGCCGCGGCGACCGTCGTCACCTCGCCGCCGAGGCGGCGCAGCGCGGCAAGGCCGGCCCGGCGCACCACGTCTTCCAGATCGGCCCCGGTAAAGCGTTCAGTCTGCGCTGCGATGGCCGCCAGATCGACGTCATCGGCCAGCGGCATCTTGGCGGTGTGAATGCCGAGGATGTGCTGGCGTCCCGCCTTGTCGGGGGTGCCCACATAGACCAGCTCGTCGAATCGGCCCGGGCGCAGCAGCGCGGGGTCGACCAGCGTCGGCCGGTTGGTCGCGCCGACCACCACGACCGATTGCAGCTCTTCCAGCCCGTCCATCTCGGCGAGAATCGTGTTGACCACCCGGCCCGTGACCTGCGGTTCGCCCTGACCGGAGCCGCGCGCGGGAACCAGAGAATCGATCTCGTCAATGAAGACGACGCAAGGCGCCACCGCGCGGGCGCGGGCGAAGAGGCGGGCGATCTGCTGCTCGCTCTCGCCGTACCATTTCGACAGGAGGTCCGAGGACTTCATCGAGATGAAGTTCGCCTCAGCCTCCTTGGCGACGGCCTTGGCGAGCAGGGTCTTGCCCGTGCCCGGCGGGCCATAGAGCAGGAAGCCCTTGGCCGGACGGATGCCGAGGCGGCGGAAGGCATCGGGGTTCTTGAGGGGAAGCTCGATCCCCTCTTTGAGCTTGTCGATCGCCTCGCCCGCGCCGCCGATATCGTTCCAGCTGACATTGGGCACCTGCACCATGACCTCGCGCATCGCGCTCGGCTGGACGCGCTTCAAAGCGCTCAGGAAATCGTCGCGGGTGACGCACAGGTCTTCGAGCACTTCGGGCGGAATGGTGCGTTCATCGAGGTCCAGGCGCGGCATGATCCGGCGCACGGCTTCAATCGCGGCCTCGCGGGCCAACGCCGCAATATCCGCGCCGACGAAACCGTGGGTGACGCGGGCCAGTTCATCGAGATCGACTTCCGACTCCAGCGGCATCCCGCGGGTATGGATGGCAAGGATCTCGCGCCGGCCACGCTGGTCGGGCACACCGATCACGATCTCGCGGTCGAAGCGGCCCGGGCGGCGCAGCGCCTCGTCAATCGCGTCGGGGCGGTTGGTGGCGGCGATCACCACGAGGTTCGCGCGCTTTTCCAGCCCGTCCATCAGCGTCAGCAGCTGGGCGACAAGGCGCTTCTCCGCCTCGCCCGGCACCTGTGTGCGCTTGGGGGCGATGGAATCGATCTCGTCGATGAAGATGATCGCGGGCGCGGCGCGGGTCGCCTCCTCGAACACTTCGCGCAGGCGCTTTTCGGATTCGCCATACCCTGAGCCCATGATCTCGGGGCCATTGATGGTGAAGAATTCCGCGTCGCTTTCATTGGCGACCGCTTGCGCAAGGCGGGTCTTGCCGGTGCCCGGCGGGCCGTGGAGCAGCACGCCCTTGGGCGGCTCGACCCCGAGGCGGATGAACAGCTCGGGGTAACGCAGCGGCAGTTCGACCATTTCGCGCAAGGCCCGGATGGTTTCCTCCATCCCGCCGACATCGTCGTAGTTGACGACCGCGCGGCCATCGCGCGGGTCTTCGAACTCGGCACGCAGTTCGACCTCGGTGTTCTCGTCGATATGGACGAGGCCCTTGGGACTGGTCGAGGCAACGGTCAGGCGGATCTGGGTGAGGGCATAGGCGGGCGCGCGCAGCAGCTGGCGCACATCGGCGGGCATGTTCTGGACGGGCTGCTGCCCAGTCGTGGCAACGAGGTCACCGGCCACCAGAGGCCGGCCGAAGAAGTTGCGCTTCAGCGCCTGCGTCGGCCCTTGCAGCCGCATCTCGCGTTGGGCGGGGGCAAAGACCACGCGGGTGGCGGGCCGGGATTCGCCGCGCGCAATCTCGACATGCTCGCCCGATCCGCCCTGCGCATTGGCACGCTGGAGCCCGTCGAGGCGGACCACGTCGAGCGCGTCATCCTCGGGGTAGGCAGCCATCGCGATGGCGGCGGTGGTGCGCTTGCCGCGGATTTCGACGACATCGCCTTCGGTGATGCCGAGCTTCTGGAAGGCGGAGCGTGGCATGCGGGCGATACCTGCTCCGGATTCTTCCTGTCGGGCAGGGGCGACCTGGAGCCGGACAGTGCGGACGGGGGCGGCGGTTTCGGCGTCAGCCATGGGTGGCGTTCCTGTGCAAGGGCGTCGGTTGATCGAAACCGATAGCTAGGAACCGGAGCAATCGAATGCAATCAGCGGCAGACCGTGCACGGGCCACCGCAAGGCGGGCCGCCCCTTCTTGTCCGGACGAGCAGGACGACGAAAGGCGGGGCGCTTGTGGCGCTTGCCGGCGGGCAAGAAAAAAGCCCGGCAACAGGTGCCGGGCTTGAAAAGTTTGGGAGAGGATGCCTGAAAGGCACTCCCCAATTGCCCCAAGCGGCGCCGTTGTGCAAGTGCGAAAGATGTCCAGTTGATTGCAAAGAGTGCAACCAAGCGACTTTTATGTGTAACATTGTGCGCAAACTTGCAAATAGCTGCCCATTCTGGCGGCAACAGCCCAAATTTTGAGCACAAATCCCCTCGGCAATCTTTTGCGCCGCAACATGAAAGGTGATTCGGCTTCACGGCTCGCAGAGGCGTGACAGCGCCCGTCGAACGCTCTAATCACCGGTCCGATCCCGCACCGGGATCAACCTTGTGCGACACCACGAGAGGCAGCCTCGCCCCATGACCAAGCTTTATCCCGACGCGTCCAGTGCGCTTGCCGGCGTGCTGCGCGATGACATGCTGATTGCCGCAGGCGGCTTCGGCCTGTGCGGCCTGCCCGAGCGGCTGCTGGATGCGATCCGCGATTCGGGGGTGAAGAACCTGACCTTCGCCAGCAACAATGCCGGAATCGATAATGAAGGTATCGGCAAGCTCCTGCGCACGCGGCAGGTGAGGAAGATGATCTCGTCCTATGTCGGCGAGAACAAGGAGTTCGAACGCCAATACCTCGCCGGGGAGCTTGAGGTCGAGTTCTGTCCGCAGGGCACGCTGGCCGAACGGATGCGGGCAGGCGGCGCGGGGATTCCCGGCTTCTACACCCGCACCGGCGTCGGCACCGAAGTCGCCAAGGGCAAGGAGCACAAGGACTTCCCCGATCGTGACGGGGTAATGCAGACCTATATCCTCGAACATGGCATCTTTGCAGACCTTGCCATCGTCAAGGCGTGGAAGGCCGACGAGACCGGCAATCTCGTGTTCCGAAAGACCGCGCGGAACTTCAATCTGCCCGCAGCGACCTGCGGCAAGGTGTGCGTGGCTGAAGTCGAGGAAGTGGTGCCCGCCGGTGCGCTCGACCCCGATCAGATCCATCTCCCGGGCGTGTTCGTTAACCGCATCGTGCTTGGCGCGCCTTATGACAAGAAGATCGAATTCCGGACCGTGCGGGAGAGGGAGACAGCGTAATGGGCGGGAGAGTTGGGGCCGCGCTGGTACTGATGGCCGGCCTTTCGCTGTCGGGCTGTGTGGCGGCGGTGATCCCGGCGCTTGCAGGATCGACAGTGGTCGGATCGCGTGTGCTGGACGAGGGCGACAAGGGTGAGGCAAAGCCCGCAGTGGCGCCGATCGCAGCGGCGATGCCTGCTCCCCCTCCGGCGCAGAATCCCGCGCCGGCCCCGGCCCGGTCCGCGCCTGTGATCGCCCCTGCGCCGGCACCCGTGACCGCCGCGCCCCGGCCCGCTTCGGCCCCCGCGCCGATTATCCCTGCGGCGATTGCCCCGCCTGTGTCCTATCCTGATCCGGCCCGCCCGCTGGCACCCGAGCAGGCCAACTTTGCGCGTTTCGTCCGCTTCACCCAGGCCGCGGCGCGGCAGGCTGCGGGCGGTGCCGATCTGCCCTCCGCCCAGCTTGCCGATCCCGTCGCGCTCGATGGCAAGCGCCGGCGCTGCGCGGTGGGCGAACAGCTGGTGGCTGTGATTGATCTCGATCCGGCCGGCGGGACCTTCGTGGCCCCGGCCCGCCCGGCTTCCGAACCCGGCCTTGCGCTCGGTCTTGCCGTGCTGCGCGACGCAGGGGTGGAGATCGCCTGGATGTCCGATCTTGCCACCGACCAGTCGGGGGCGCTGCGTGCGGCGCTGGAGCAATCGGGGCTGGATCCGCGCGGGCAGGACATCATCTCGCTGCGCCGCGAGGAGAGTGACACCAAGGAACAGCGCCGGACCAGCCTTGGCGCGATCACCTGCATCGTCGCCATCGCGGGTGACGAGCGGCCCGATTTCGACACGCGCTTCAAGTATCTGCGCAACCCCGAGGCGGGTGCGGCTATCGAAGGTCTGATCGGTGACGGCTGGTTCCTGATCGCTCCGCTGCTGGGGAACTGACGGCGGTGCGGCAGCTGCTGCCCCTGCTGCTTGCCGCGGCCACGCTGGCCGGGTCTCCGGTGCATGCGGCCGGGGATGGTGAATCCAGCCTCGCCCATTCGCCGTGGATGGCGCTGAGGTTCGAGCAGAGCGGGGCAGCCGTGCCTCTGACTGCGCAGGATACGCTGCGCAGCGAGGTTACTCTCAGGCGTGCGCCTTTTGGCATCGTGCTCCCGGTGCGCGGCGATGACGATACCTATTCGATTGCCGCCTGGACCGACGACAGCATCTTTGCCGCCGCCGAGCCCGAGGCGCGGGCCATGCCGGACCCGCTTGCCGATCTGCCGCCTTACTTCCAGCCCGGCACCGGAATGGCCGATACGGCTGCCGGATCGGGCGCGCTGATGCTCGGCAACGAGGCCCATAATCACCTGTCGGGGCTCAGGCTGGGGCCGGATTACTACCGCCATGTCTTCACTGTCTCAGCCATTGCGGGCGATGATGCCGACGGAGAATGGCAGAGCGTGCCGATCAGCGCCGCCAAGGGGCCGCTCTATCTTGTCGCATGGTTCGACGAGGACGGGGACGGCATCATGCGCCACGGCGAATTCGAATTTCTTGTCCTCAATTTCCGCTAGCACTTCAGGAGTTCCCACCCATGGCCGAAGCCGCAACCCTCACCGGCTGGACCCGCGACGAAATGGCCGCCCGCGCCGCGCGCGAGCTGAAGGACGGTTACTACGTCAACCTCGGCATCGGCATTCCGACGCTGGTCGCGAACCACATCCCCGAAGGCATGCTGGTCACGCTCCAGAGCGAGAACGGGATGCTCGGCATCGGGCCGTTCCCCTATGACGACGAGGTCGATCCCGATCTCATCAACGCCGGCAAGCAGACGATCAGCGAGCTGCCGCACAGCGCCTATTTCGATTCCGCGACCAGCTTCGCGATGATCCGTGGCGGGCATATCGACCTGACCGTGCTGGGCGCGATGGAAGTCTCGGAGAATGGAGACATCGCCAACTGGATGATCCCGGGCAAGATGATCAAGGGCATGGGCGGGGCGATGGACCTTGTTGCAGGGGTTAAGAAGATCATCGTCGTGATGGACCATACCGCCAAGGACGGAACGCCCAAGTTCATCCCCGAATGCACCCTGCCGCTGACCGGGGCAGGGGTGGTCGACATGATCATCACCAACCTTGCCGTGTTCCAGCGCCCGGCCAAGGGCGAACCCTTCCGCCTGATCGAGACGGCGCCCGGCGTGACCGAGGCCGATATCGCCGCGACCACCACGGCGCACTACACCGTCTGATGAAGCGCAAGCTCGCATTAGGCGGCATCGCCGTGGCCGCAGCCATTGGCGGCGTGCTCGCCTTCACCTCGCCGCCCCGGCTGCTGTCGCATTATGACCGGCTGGCAGGCGGGCGCGAAGGCTCCTATCCGGCGGCGACCGGCGTGCCCTTCGGCAGTCACGGTCAGACGCTCGACATCTGGGCACCCAACGCCATGGGTGACGCGCCCTTGCCGGTGGTGATTTTCTGGTATGGCGGCGGCTGGGCCAAGGGGGACCGCGCGTCCTATGCCTTTGCCGGACGGGCGCTGGCCAAGGCGGGGTTCCTCGTCGTGATCCCGGATTATCGCAAGGTGCCGGCGGTCCGCTTCCCGACCTTCCTCGACGATGGTGCCGAGGCGGTCGCGTGGACGCAGGACAATATCGCGCAATATCGGGGCGATCCTGCGCGGATTGCCTTCATGGGGCACTCTGCCGGAGCCTATCAGGCGATCATGCTGGCGCTGGACAGCAAGCGGCTGGTGGCAGCGGGGGCCGATCCTGCCAATGTGAAGGCGGCGGTCGGGCTATCGGGGCCTTACGATTTCTTCCCCTTCACCTCCGAACGTTCGATCGACGCGATGAGCCACTGGCCCCGGCCGGAAGAGACCCAGCCGATCACCTTCGCTCGCGCCGATGCGCCGCCTCTGCTGCTGGTCACGTCGGATGGCGACGAGACGGTGCGCCCGAAAAACGCCAACAACCTCGCAACCAAGCTGCGGGGGGTGGGCGCCTATGCCGATGTGATCAATTATGGGCCGCTGAGCCATGAAGAGGTGGTGATGGCGCTCTCCGTTCCGTTCCGCGACAAGGGGCCGGTGCTTGAGGACAGCGTACGCTTCCTTCACCGGAACCTGCGGCCGTGACCATGTGGCTGGCCGAACCGCGCAACCCCGACGCCCCGCTGGCGGGTCTCAAGGTGGTCGAGCTGGCGCGGGTGCTGGCGGGGCCGTTCTGCGGACAGATCCTCGCCGATCTCGGTGCGGACGTCATCAAGGTCGAAAGCCCGGAAGGCGACGGCACCCGGCTGTGGGGGCCGCCCTGGGTCGAGCGCACCGACGCGAACGGGACAGTCCACCGCGAGGCGGCCTATTACCACGCCTGCAACCGCGGGAAACGATCGATCATCGCCGATTTCTCGGAGGCGGATGACCTCGCGCGGGTCAAGGCCCTGTGCGCCGAGGCCGATGTGGTGATCGAGAACTTCAAGACCGGCAGCCTCGCCAAGTTCGGCCTCGATTATGCCAACCTTTCGGCGGCCAATCCGGGGCTGGTCTATTGCTCGATCACCGGCTTCGGACAGACCGGTCCGCGGGCACACGAGGCGGGCTATGATTTCGTCGCGCAAGGCATGAGCGGCCTGATGTCGCTGACGGGGGAACCCGAAGGGCATCCGGTCAAGATGGGCATCTCGATCAGCGATCTGGCGACCGGCGTATGGGCGGCGAACGGCGTGCAGGCGGCCTTGCTGATGCGGGCGCGGACGGGGCGGGGGCAGCAGGTCGACATGAGCCTGCTCGATTGTTCGGTCGGCCTGCTGGCCAATCAGGCGACCTACCTCTTCACCACGGGGCACAATCCGCCGCGCATGGGCAACGCCCACGCGCAGGTCGCGCCCTACGGGGTCTTTGCGGTGGCAGATGGCCACGTGATCCTCGCGCCGGCCAATGACGGGCTGTTCCACAAGCTGATGGGCGTGCTGGGCAGGAGCGAATTGTGCGAGGATCCGCGCTTCGTTTCGAACGGCGACCGCACTGCCTACGCCAAGGCACTCGACGCCGAGATCGCGGCGGCCACGGCGGGATGGACCAAGCAAGGGCTGCTTGATGCCTGCCACGCCGCAGGCGTTCCCGCCGGTCCGATCAACCGTCTGGACGAGGTCTTCGCCGATCCGCAGGTTATCGCCCGCGGGATGCGGGTCGAACTGGGCGGCATGGCCGGGGTGCGCAGCCCCTTCACCTTCTCGGACGCCGAACTGGCACTCGACCGACCCTCTCCGAGCCACGGGCAGGACAGGTAGGCTCGCCGCCCGTCACCGGGCTGCCGCACAAAACCGCTTGACCGTTAAGGCGCTGAACCGCTGATCCGGTTCAGCGCCTCTGCCGTAATCAGGCCAGCGCGGCCTTCAGATCGTCGACCAGGTCGAGGCGTTCCCACGGGAAGAAGTCGCCATCGGCGGTGCGGCCGAAGTGGCCGTAGGCGGCGGTCGGCTGGTAGATCGGCTTGTTCAGGCCAAGGTGCGTGCGGATCGAACGCGGGGTCAGACCGCCGAGCTTGGCGATGCCGAGGATCGCCTGCTCGATCTTGTCGTCGCCGACGGTGCCGGTTTCGTGCGTATCGACGTAGAGCGACAGCGGCTTCGACACGCCGATTGCATAGGCGATCTGGATCGTGCAGCGCGTGGCGAGGCCCGCGGCAACCACGTTCTTGGCGAGGTAGCGGGTGATGTAGGCCGCGCTGCGGTCAACCTTGGTCGGGTCCTTGCCGCTGAACGCACCGCCGCCGTGCGGGGCCGCGCCGCCATAGGTATCGACGATGATCTTGCGGCCCGTAAGGCCCGCGTCGCCATCCGGTCCGCCGATTTCGAAGCTGCCGGTGGGGTTGATGAAGTATTCAGTCTCGTTCAGCAGGTTCGCCGGAATCACGTCGGCGATCACGCCCTTGACGTAGGCTTCCAGTTCCGCCTGCTTGGCAGGATCGTTCTCGTCATAGCCCTTCTTGTGCTGGGTCGAAACGACGACGGCGGTTGCCGCAACGGGCAGCGAGCCTTCGTAGCGCAGGGTCACCTGGCTCTTGGCATCGGGTTCGAGGAAGGGGGCCGCGCCCGAGTGGCGATCAGCGGCCATGCGCTCGAGGATCTTGTGGCTGTAGTAGAGGGTCGCCGGCATCAGGCCGGGAGTCTCGTCGGTGGCGTAACCGAACATGATGCCCTGGTCGCCCGCGCCTTCATCCTTGTTCTCGCCCGCGTCCACGCCCTGCGCGATGTGCGCCGACTGGCCGTGCAGACGGTTGATGAATTCGAACTTCTCCCAGTGGAAGCCGTCCTGTTCGTAACCGATGCGCTTCACCGTTTCGCGCACGGTCTTTTCGATCTCTTCCTGCGCGCCGGGGGCCCAAGCGTTGTTCTCGAACACGCCCTTGCAGCGGATTTCGCCCGCCAGCACCACAAGCTGCGTGGTGGTCAGGGTTTCGCAGGCGATGCGCGCTTCGGGGTCCTTGGACAGGAACAGATCGACGATCGCGTCGGAGATCTGGTCGGAAACCTTGTCGGGATGGCCTTCGGAAACGCTTTCCGAGGTGAAGAGATAGTCCTTGCGCATGATGTCCCCCGGGGGCTGGAATGGGCGGTTCGGAGCAGGAAAGGGCACCTTATAGAGATATAAGGAAACCTTTATGTCCCGCTTTCTTGCCGACCGCCCTAGCCGCGCGCGCTCACGAGCGCAAGCACTCTCGGCAGGAGAAGGCCGAGCGCAAGCAACAGTGCGGCCCACGCCAGCGTCAGGGCGTGGCCCCACTGGCTGAACAGGGTCGGGAGCTTGGCGGCGGGGACGATTCCTTCGATCGCGTCGGCTTTGCCGCTGGCGATGCTGTCTACGACCACGCCATCGGCATCGATCACCGCGCTGATCCCGGTGGTGGTCGAGCGCAGCACCGGCAGTCCCTCCTCGATTGCCCGCATTCGTGCCTGTGCGAGGTGCTGCGGCGGACCCCACCAGCCGAACCAGCCGTCGTTCGAAGGGTTGAAGATGTAATCAGGTCGATTCGCCTTGTCCGCGACCGCCCCCGAGAAGACGATCTCGTAACAGATCATTACCCCCGCCTTGCCGTGCTCGCCCAGATCGATGGTCAGGGGGCCCGGGCCGGGGAGGTAGTCGATGCTCCCCGCCACCAGCCGCGACAGGCCGAGCGGTTCGAGCAGCGGGCGCATCGGCAGGTATTCGCCATAGGGAACCAGGTGCGCCTTGTCGTAACCGCCGACGATCGCGCCGGAGCCGTCGATCGCCATCACCGAGTTGCGGGCGCTCACCGCTCCGGGGAAGCCCTTGTTAGGACCGCTCGGCAGTGTGCCGATGTTGAGGTTCACCACGCCGGTCAGCAGCGTCGATTGCGGGCCGATCACTGTGCCGATGCGCTTGCGGGCCAGCACCGGATCGCCGCCGGCGGTCATCTCGAAATAATAGCGGTCGGGGTAGCCCTCTTCGAGGTAGTCGGGCACCGCGCTTTCCGGCCACAGCACGATGCGCGATTGATCGCGGCCGGGTGCGGTGAGGCGGGAAAGGCGGGCGAACTGCTCTTCGAACTTGGATCCGTCGTTGATTTCCGACTGCGGGATATAGGGCTGGACGAGGGTGTATGGGAGCGCGCTCGCAGCCCGCGTCACCTCGGTGCCGAGGCTCGGGACGAACATGAGCAAACAAACTGCCGCCACGCCGCCCGCCGCAATCAGCCAGCGGCGCGCGGCAAGCGCAGCCAGCATCAGTGCTGCGATCAATACGGCGAGGGCGGACAGGGCATAAGTGCCAGTGAAGGGAAGCAGACGCGCGATTCCCGGCGTGTCCCATGTTCCCAGCAGCATCAGCCCGAGCGGCGGCCAAGGATATCCGGTGAACACCCAGCTGCGCAGCCATTCGGTGATGACCCATGCACCCGCCAGCACCAGCCCGAAAGCCCACAGCGGGCGTTTGCGCGCCAGCTGATGGGCCGCAAGCGCAGCAAGGGCGGGATACCACGCCAGGTAAATGCACAGCAGCGGCACCGCCAGCCACCCGAGAAACTCGGGCATCTTGGCCTGATGGGTGAAGGCGGTCGCGATCCAGTTGTTGGCGAGCGTCAGGTGCGCCCAGCTGAACAGCCAGCCGCGCCACAGCGCGCTCCGCCAGCCTTCAGCGGTGTGGATCAGCCACGCGAACCCCGCCAGCGCGGCAAGGCCCAACGGCCAGAGGTGGAGCGGCGGATAGGCGCAGGCCGCGACCAGCCCGAGCACGATGGCCGCCAGCGCGGGACGACGCTGCGCCAGCGCCGGAAGCGCCGCCAGCCGCTCCATCATGGCTTATTCGACCGTTTCGAGCGTGCCGCTATCGCCGCCTGCATCGTCGCCGCGGATCGAGGGCGGGAGGATCGAGCTGTCGATGCCGCCCTGGCCGCCCGAACGTTCGCCGTCATCGGCGCTCTTGCGGGGCTTGCGGCCGCGCGCGGGCTTTTCCGCGCTGCGTTCCGGGCGTTCCGCACGTTCAGGCCGCTCGGCACGCTTTTCGCTGCGCTCGGGCCGGTCCTGACGTTCGGCACGCGGCTGACCTTCGCCACGATTGCCGTCGCGCTCCTTGCGGGGCTGGCGACGCTGGCCGCGCTCGCGGCCTTCACCGCGCTGTTCGTTCCGGTCGTCCTGACGGTCATCGGCGAGGAAGCTTTCGCCCTCCTGCCCCGGCTCGCCTTCGGTCACATCGGTGTTGCCGACAGTCTCGGCCTGCTCGTAGACCGAGCGCGGGGCCGTGTCGCTGCGACGGCCGAAGTCGAAATCGTCCTCGAAATCCTCGGACTGGTCGCGCTCGTCGTTGCGACGGTTGCCGCCGCTGTTGCCGCCGCGCTGTTCGTCCTGACGGGCCTTGTTGTCGGCAATCACACGGAAATAGTGATCGGCGAACTGGAGGTAGTACTCCATCTGCACCCGGTCGCCGTTGTGCTGGGCGTCCTGGGCGAGCTTCTTGTACTTGTCGAGCATCTGCGGGGCATTGCCGCGCGCCCGGCTGTCGATGCGGTTCAGCTGGGCCCCATTGCCGCCCTGATTGCGGTTGCCGCGACCGCGACGCCGGTTGTTACGGTTGTTATTCAAGGAAAATGTTCCTTATCAGCGACCTGGCGCGAGAAAACTGATCATACGCGCGGTCAACAGACCCCTTGCCCTAGCGTCACGCTCAGCCCTGACTTTGGGCCGTGCCAAGCCATGCCGCGTGCTCCGCGCTGCCGCTGCCGGGGGATTGCCCTGACGGCCGTCTCAGCTGAGTTTAGGAGCTTGGCTCAGCGGTTTGCGCCCTTCGCAATCCGTCTGGCCTGACACTGACGTAGCGATGCAAAAGGGGTTTGCCAAGCCTTTGCCGCGCTTTTCTCTCACGTCAGGATCAATGCGCGGGGCCGCCCGGCAAGGTCGCGGCGCAACGCCACGGCGAATCCCGCAGCGGCCGCCAGATCGCCCACCGGCCCGGCCTGCTGCGCCCCGATTTCCAGAATCGCCACGGCCTGGGGGTTCATCAGTGCGCGAAGTTGGGGGATCAGGACGCGATAATCGTCGAGCCCCTCGGGTCCGGCAAACAGCGCCGAGGCAGGCTCGAAATCGCGCACTTGCGGGTCCAGCACGGCCTCTGCCTCCACATAGGGCGGGTTGCAGAGGATCAGATCGAAGGTTCCCAGATCGTTGGCCCAGCCGCTGGCGTGCCAGTCCCCTTCACGGAAGATCCCCTGCGGGCGCAACCCCAATCGCTCGGCGTTGCGCTGTGCCACGGCCACAGCTTCCGAAGAGCGATCGATGCCCACGCCTCGTGCCTCGCGCAGAGAAGCGAGCACCGCCAGCAGCAGCGCGCCCGAACCCGTGCCGAGATCAAGGACGCAGGCCGCATCCGGCTTCAGCTCCAGCGCCGCTTCGACCAGCGTCTCGCTGTCGCCGCGCGGGATCAGGGTAGCGGGGGTCACGATGAAGGGCAGGCCGTAGAAATCCTGCCGTCCGGTAATGTAGGCGACCGGCTCGTGGCCCGCGCGCCGCTCGACCAGAGCGGCGAACCCCGGCGGTTCGGGGTCGCGCATATGGCGCAGCAGCAGCTCGGAGCGGGTGACGCCGAACAGATGCGCCATCAGCAATTCGGCATCGAGCCGTCCGGTATCGCTGACCGGCGCGAGGCGTTCGGCAGCAGCGCGGATCGCTTCGCCGACCAACGGGGATTGGAAAAGGGCCATTATTCCGCCAGCGCCGCCAGCCGCTTGCCCTCGTCCTCGGCGATCAGGGCGTCGACCAGTTCGGCGAGGCCCGGCCCGGCGAGCACTTCCTCCAGCTTGTGCAGGGTCAGCCCGATGCGGTGATCGGTCACGCGGCCTTGCGGGAAATTATAGGTGCGGATGCGCTCCGAACGGTCGCCGCTGCCGACCATTGCGCGCCGCGCTTCGGCCTCGGCCCCCTGGGTGGCCTCGCGCTGCGCATCGTAGAGCCGCGTGCGCAGCACCTGCATCGCCTTCTCGCGGTTCTTGTGCTGGCTGCGCCCGTCCTGACAGGTGACGACCGTCCCTGTCGGCAGGTGGGTGATGCGCACTGCCGAATCGGTGGTGTTGACGTGCTGGCCGCCCGCGCCGGACGCGCGGTAGACATCGATCTTGAGGTCCTTGTCCTCGATCTGCACATCCACCTCGTCAGGCTCGGGCAGCACCGCCACGGTCGCCGCCGAGGTGTGGATGCGCCCGCCGCTCTCGGTCACGGGTACACGTTGGACGCGGTGGACGCCGCTCTCGAACTTCAGCTTGGCAAACACGCCCGTGCCGGTGACGTTGGCGATCACTTCCTTGAAGCCGCCGATGTCCGAGGCATTGATGCTGACCGCTTCGACCTTCCAGCCCTGTTCGGCGGCATAGCGTTCGTACATGCGGTAGAGATCGGCGGCGAATAGCGCCGCCTCATCGCCCCCCGTCCCTGCGCGGATTTCGAGCATCGCGGGCTTTGCGTCGGCAGAGTCGCGCGGCAGCAGCGCGATGGCGAGGCGGCGTTCGAGATCGGGGAGGGCGGATTTGAGGGCGGCGAGTTCCTCCTCGGCCATCGCCTTCATCTCGGGATCGGCGAGTATGTCGGTGAGCCCCGCCATCTCCTCGCGCGCGGCCTTCACCTCGGCGGCGATCTTCGCCACCGGTTCGAGTTCGGCATAATCGCGGGATGCGCGCACGAAGGCCCCGCCCTCCAGAGTTCCGCTCGCCATGCGCGCTTCGAGCTCCGCAAAGCGGTGCGCGATCTGGTCAAGGCGTTCGGGGGGGATTTGCATTGTCGCTTCTTTCACTCGTCATGCTGAACTTGTTTCAGCATCCATTCCACCTGTTCGAGCCGCAGTATGAGCGGCGCGATGGACCCTGAAACAAGTTCAGGGTGACGAGGAAGGCTAACGATAGGCGCCGAGCACACCCAAAACAGGTGCATCCAGATCGTCGCCCGAAATTCCGTGACCCATTTCCGACCTCAGCGACAATAGCGTCTTCGCGCCGCGCTTCACCGCCTTGTCATAACGCTTGCGCGGGGAGCCCGAAGCAATCAGCTCGGCAGTGAAGCCTTGCTTGCGGACGGCACCTGCAAGACCGATTGCTTCAGAAACGCGGGTATCATCCTCAACCACGATGATAAGGTCGGCAGGCACCTCCTCCCGCGCCCCCACCAGCATTGCCAGCCGCTCGATCCCCGCGGCCCAGCCCACGGCAGGCGTCGCCGCGCCGCCCAGCGATTCCATCAACCCATCATAACGCCCGCCGCCCAGCACGGTGCTCTGCGAGCCCAGCGCGGCGGCAGAGGCGCTGCCCTCGTCGGGGATGAATTCGAAGGCGGTGTGGCGATAGTAGTCGAGGCCGCGCACGAGGCTTTCCGCCCGCACCCACTTCACGCCCGCCGCATCGAGGCCGCTCGTCACGGCGGCGAAGAAGGCGCTTGCCTCCTCCGACAGAAAGGCATCGATCTTCGGCGCATCCGCCAGAAACGGCTTGTCCCTCGGGTCCTTCGAATCGAGAATCCGCAGCGGGTTCTTCTCCAGCCGCTCCTGCGATTCTTCGGAGAGCTGATCCTTCACCGCCCGGAAGTAGTCGATCAAGGCCGCGCGCCACGCCTCGCGGCTGGCGGCATCGCCGAGGGTGTTGAGGTGCAGGGTCACGTCCGCGATCCCCAGCTCCTTCAGCAGCTGATCCGCCATTGCCAGCAGCTCCACATCCGCCTGCGGCTCGCCCGCGCCGATCACCTCGGCGTCGATCTGGTGGAACTGGCGGTATCGGCCCTTCTGCGGGCGCTCGTAGCGGAACAGCGGGCCGTGGGTCGCGACTTTCAAAGGCGCATATTGCTGCCAGCCGTTGGTGAGGAAGGCGCGCGCGATCCCGGCGGTGAATTCGGGGCGCAGGGTCAGGCTCTCGCCGCCGCGGTCGTCGAAGGAATACATCTCCTTCGACACCACATCGGTCGTCTCGCCGAGGCTGCGCGCGAAGACCTCGGTCTTCTCGAACACCGGCATTTCCACCCGGCGGAAGCGGTAGAGGCGGCGCACGCGCTCGAAGGTCTCGACCACGAAGGCGAAGGCCTCGGCATCGGCGCCGAAGATGTCCTGGGTGCCGCGAATGGCCTGGGGCGTTTTCTTGCTCATACAGGGCGCGCGATTAGGCCCACACAGCCCCTTTCGCAATCCTGCGCCACGCATTAAGGGGGCGCGTCGCCAATCAGCCCTCTCCGCCGCAAGTCAACAGGCGCGGCCTGCAACACAAGAGAAGATCCATGCGCATCGACAAGATCCCCACCGGCGTGAACCCGCCCGACGATCTCAACGTGATCATCGAAGTGCCGACCGGCGGGGAGCCGGTGAAGTACGAGTTCGACAAGGAAAGCGGCGCGCTGTTCGTGGACCGCATTCTCCACACGCCGATGCGCTATCCGGCGAACTACGGCTTCGTGCCGCACACCCTCAGCCCCGATGGCGACCCGCTGGACGCGCTGGTGATCTCGCGTTCGCCGTTCATCCCGGGCTGCGTGGTGCGCGCCCGCCCGATCGGCGTGCTCAACCTTGAAGACGAGCAGGGCGGCGATGAAAAGCTGATCTGCGTGCCGGTGAACGAGACGTTCCCCTATTATGCCGACGTGATCGAGACGAGCGATCTGCCGAGCATCATCTTCCAGCAGATCGAGCACTTCTTCACCCACTACAAGGATCTGGAAGCCGAGAAGTGGGTGCGCGTCGGCAAGTGGGGCAACGCTTCCGAAGCGCGCCAGATCACCATCGAGGCGATCGAGCGATATCAGGCGGGCAAGTAAGGTCCTGTCCGGAGCGGGGGAGGGAGCGAAAGCTCCTTCCTCAAAATACGCTCAACAGCATCTTGAAGATCAGCGTCAGCGCGAAGGGAAGGCCGATCGCCAACGCCCAGAGCGTCAGCACGTCGCGGCGGAAGGCCGGGGCAAACTCCGGATCGACCGCGTCGGCATCGGAGAGAACCGCCCACCGCTTCTCGAACCAGCGGCACACGGGGATGATCCCCGCCACAAGCACGACCAGCGCAAGATAGGGCAGCGCGGTCGAGGTGCCTTCCGCCAGCGCCTTGACCGTCACGAAGATCTGAAGGCCGGTGTAGACCAGCAGACCATAGGCGACATGGTCGCTCATCGCCTTGCGCCAGTCGCGCAGCGGTTTTGCAGGTAGGGACTGGGCCCTGCTGCGCTTGTCCGGATTGATCATGCGTGCCGCTCCCCGACGGTCATTTATGGAGGGAGCAGTATCGCAAAGGTGTCTCGGAGTTGCAACAAGTCGCTCCTGCACGCCATAATGTTGCACAGTGCGCAAGATCAGCGATGCAAGCCGCTCTATTCGCGTCGCTCTTTTCCAATCAAGCGCCGCTCGGCGTGTGGTTGCCACGGGGATAAGCAAAAATCCTGCCAAACGCGCCTCGCCACTTTCCTGCTGCTGTGAGGGTGCTAAAGACGGGGGCGCAATGAGCACCACCACTCTCCCCGATCAGGCCGGCGAGACCGCCGCGATCCAGCCGCTCGGCAGCGGACTCGAGGTGATTTCGATCGCCAAGAGCTACGACAAGCGCGCCGTGCTAACCGATATCTCGCTGAGCGTGGCCAAGGGCGAAGTGCTGGGCTTGCTCGGTCCGAACGGGGCGGGCAAGACGACCTGCTTCTATTCGATCATGGGGCTGGTGAAGCCGGATTCGGGCCGCATCCTGATGGATGGCGAGGATGTGACCAAGCTGCCGATGTATCGTCGCGCGATCCTCGGCCTCGGCTATCTCCCGCAGGAAACCAGCATTTTTCGCGGCATGACCGTGGAGCAGAACATTGCCTGCGTGCTCGAACTGGTCGAGCCGGACAAGGCGACCCGCGCTTCCGAACTGGAGCGGCTGCTTGACGAATTCGGCCTCACCCGCCTGCGCGAATCGCCCGCCATGGCGCTGTCGGGCGGGGAGCGCCGCCGCTGCGAGATTGCCCGCGCGCTGGCGGCCAAGCCCTCGATCATGCTGCTCGACGAGCCCTTCGCCGGCATCGACCCGCTCTCGATCAGCGACATCCGCGATCTGGTGAAGGACTTGAAGCAGCGCGGCATCGGGGTGCTGATCACCGATCACAACGTGCGCGAGACACTCGATATCGTGGACCGCGCCTGCATCATCTATGGCGGGCAGGTGCTGTTCGCCGGAAGCCCGCAGGAACTGGTCGCCGACGAGAATGTGCGGCGGCTCTATCTCGGCGAGAGCTTCACGCTCTAGCTTCTGCGATGGCGCTCGGTCCCCGCCTCGACCTCAGGCAGTCGCAATCGCTGGTGATGACGCCGCAATTGCAGCAGGCGATCAAGCTGCTGGCGGCCTCCAATCTCGAGATCGAGACCTTCATTTCCGAGGCGCTCGAAGCCAATCCCCTGCTCGACACCGGCGGTCCGGCGGAACCGGGCGAGCCCGAGCGGATCGAGATCGCCGCGCCTGCGGGCGAGGAGGCCACGGCGGACCAGCTGATGCTGGCAGGCGGGGGAGAGGGTGACGCGCCGCTCGATCTTGCGGCGGTGGACCGCGATTTCGATACCGGTGACGGGGCCGGGCCGAGCATGCGCGATGCCGAATGGGGCGCGGCAAGCGGCTCCGGCGGTGGCGACTTCGACGAAATGCCCGACTGGGAGCAGCTGCGCGCCGCCGAAATCACGCTGGCCGAGCATCTCGAAAGTCAGATCGGCGCACTCACCAATGATCCGCGCGCTGCCTTCATCGCCCGCCATATCATCGGGTTGCTCGACGAGGCGGGCTATCTGGGGGCCAGCCTCGATGAAGTGGCGGATGATCTCGGCGTCGAGCTTTACGAGGCCGAGGGCGCGCTGGCGCTGGTGCAATCGCTCGACCCCTCGGGTGTGGGCGCGCGCAATCTGGCCGAATGCATCGCCATCCAGGCGCGCGAGGCGGACCGCTACGACCCCTGCATGGCGGCGCTGATCGCCAACCTCGATCTGGTCGCGCGCGGAGAGATCGAACGATTGAAGCGCCTTTGTCGGGTGGACGACGAGGATTTCGCCGACATGCTGCGCGAACTGCGCGGCTACAATCCGCGCCCCGGCCTTGCCTTCGCCCCCGCCGAAACCGGCACGGTGGTGCCCGACATCCTGCTCACCGCCAATGCGGCTGGCGGATGGGACATCGCGATCAACGAGGAGACGCTGCCCAAGCTGATCGTGAACCGCGGCTATTATCTGGAACTCAACGCCGGGGCGACCAACCGCGAATCGCAATCCTGGCTCAAGGAGAAGCTGGCCGATGCGCATTGGCTGATCCGCGCCTTGGACCAGCGGCAGAAGACCATCCTCAAGACCGCTGCCGAGATCGTGAAGCAGCAGGACGGCTTCTTCCGCCGCGGCGTTTCCGAATTGCGCCCGCTCACCTTGCGCGAGGTGGCCGAGCAGATCGGGATGCACGAAAGCACCGTCAGCCGCGTCACCAGCAACAAGTATCTCGCCTGCGCGCGCGGAACCTTCGAGCTGAAGTACTTCTTCACCAGCGGCGTCGCCTCTGCCGACGGGGAGGGCGCGTCGAGCGCGGCGATCAAGGCGCGGATCAAGGCGCTGATCGATGCCGAGACGGCCAAGAACATCCTGTCCGACCAGCAGCTTGCCGACATGCTCCAGAAGGAGGGCTTCGACCTCGCGCGCCGCACCGTGGCGAAGTATCGCGAGGCGATCGGCCTCGGCTCCAGCGCCGAGCGGCGGCGGGCGAAGAAGCTCGCCGGGGTCGCCTAGCAGTTTCCCTCAGGCGACGGGCCTGGTCCAAGAGCCTATCCTGTCGCGGTTTTCCGCTGTTTCCGGGTGTGACTCGAAAGACTCACTCCAAAAAGTTAACGACCTAAACTTCTTATTAACCTTTTTTGGTGAGAAGTGGCGTGGTTAACAGGCGGCAACCTCTCCTAAGCGGGGGTTACCACGGGGACAGGCACCAAAGTTACGGGGGCTGAAATGCGCGTTCTGCTGATCGAAGACGAACCGACCACTGCCAAGGCGATCGAGCTGATGCTCACCACCGAAGGCTTCAACGTCTATTCGACCGATCTGGGCGAAGAGGGTTTGGACCTCGGCAAGCTGTATGATTACGACATCATCCTGC
>Ga0114986_1000152_pt1 | contig 19373 bp, 19 predicted proteins | sample Shrwel1BS1Day17_FD_96988 | JGI IMG/M metagenome (GOLD analysis project Ga0114986, IMG submission 96988) | Subsurface microbial communities from deep shales in Ohio, USA - Utica-3 well 1 S-1-Day17 | ecosystem: Environmental > Aquatic > Deep subsurface > Shale gas/oil reservoir > Produced... | reverse complement strand
GTTCAACATCGACGAGGAGATCGGCAAGGCGCTGGGCCGGCGGGTCGACCTGAAGTCGGGCGGCTACCTGATCGTCGACCAGACCGAGGCGCTGACCACGATCGACGTGAACACGGGCGGTTATGTCGGCGCGCGCAACTTCGACGACACGATCTTCAAGACCAACCTGGAGGCAGCGCAGGCGATTGCACGCCAGCTGCGGCTGCGCAACCTGGGGGGCATCATCATCGTCGACTTCATCGACATGGCCCATGAGGACCACCGTGAGGCGGTCCTGACTGAGTTCCGCAAGCAGCTGGCGCGCGACCGCGTCAAGACCATGGTGGGCGGCTTCTCCCAGCTTGGTCTGGTGGAGATGACGCGCAAGCGCACGCGCGAGTCGCTGGCGCACATGCTCTGCGAACCGTGCCCGAGTTGCGAGGGCAAAGGCATTGTCAAGACAGCGCGCAGTGTGGCTTACGACATCCTGCGCGAGATCCTGCGCGAGGCGCGCCAGTTCAACCCACGCGAATTCCGCGTGGTGGCGGCACCGCAGGTAATCGAGCTGCTGCTGGATGAGGAGAGCCAGCACCTGGCGGGCTTGAGCGAGTTCATCGGCAAGCCGGTGTCGCTGCAAAGCGAGGCCGCCATGGGGCAGGAGCAGTACGACATCGTGCTGCTCTGAATGCAGGGGAGCTCGATGCGTATTGCTGTCATCAGCCGGGTGTTTGCCAGGTCAGGCGGCGGGGCCGAAAGCTATTCCGTGGCGCTGGTGCAGCAACTGGCAACTCGCCACGAGATCCACGTCTACGCCCAGGAGTCCAACCAGCCGGTGGCTGGCGTGCACTACCACCGGGTGTTCTGCCTGAGCCGCAAGCCGCGCTGGATCAATCAGCTGTTGTTCGCCATCGCGAGTTGGTGGCGCACCCGCACCGGTTTTGATGTCGTGCACTCGCACGAGAACACCTGGCACGGCCAGATCCAGACCATCCATGTGCGGCCGACGCGCTACAACCTGTTCCACGGCCGCCGCGGCCTGCGTCTGGCGCTGCGCTGGCTCAAGGTGGTGCTGAGCCTACGTCTGCTCACCTATGTCTGGCTGGAAGGTGCCCGCTTCAAGCCGGTGCCCGGCCGCCATGTGGTCGCGACTTCCGAGACTTTGCGCGCCGAGTGCGAACAGGCCTACCCCGGCAGTCCGCTGGCGGTCATCACACCGGGGACCGACCTGCCACAACCCGGGCTGACGCGAGCAGCGGCGCGGCAGCAACTCGGCCTGCCGATCGAACGACCTTTGCTGCTGTTTGTCGCCAACGACTACGCCCGCAAGGGGCTGGATGCCCTGTTGCAGGCCCTGCAGCGCCTGCCGTCCGAGGTCAGCTTGGCGGTGGTGGGCAACCCGAAGCCGATTGCGCGCTATCGCGAGCTGGCCAGCCAGTTGGGCGTGCAGGAGCGGGTCCACTTTCTGGGTTCACTTCATGACTTGAGGCCGGCCTACACGGCAGCCGATTGCCTGGCGCATCCGACGCTGGAGGACAGTTTTGCCATGGTGGTGCTGGAGGCCTTGGCCCATGGCCTGCCGGTGGTGGTGAGCGGACCGGCGCATTGCGGCATTTCCCGCCAGTTGCGCCATGGCGTGGAAGCACTGCTGCTTGACGACCCCCGCGATGCAGCCCGTCTGGCCGAGCACCTGTCGACGGTACTGCAGCAACCGGTGGTGGCGCAGCAGCTGAGCCAGCATGGTCGGGCGTTTGCGCAAGGCCATTCCTGGGAGAGTGCCGCCCTACAATACGAGGCGATGTACCGACAGGCCGCCTGCCAGCGTTAGGGTTCGGTGACTGCCGTTTTCGCTTTTTCTGACACCACTTCATGACAGTTCCGACCCGGCAGCGCTGGCTGATCCTGGCCCATGCCTTCAACATGGACGGCCGGGCCGCCAGCCAGACCATCACTGACAAGCTGCCGCATCTGCGACGTGCGGGCATCGAGGTGGTGGTTTTGAGCGGGGTGTCGGGCACGCCCGATGCCGTCGTCGAGCATCACCAGCTCTGGCCTGCCGGTCCAGCCGGGTTGCGCTTTGAGCTGCGCCATGTGCTGCGCCGGCGTTTTGAAAACAAGCTGCTCTATCGAACCCTGATGACGCTGGCGTCGCTGCTACTGCTGCCGGGCATCGTGCTGGAGAAACTGTATCGGCCGGTGGAAAGCTCCTGGTCCTGGTGGCTCAGTGCCTACCTGAAGGGGCGGATGCTGGCGCGGCGTCAGCCGTTCGATCTGATTTATTCCACGGGCGGTGCCTTTGCCGCGCATCTGGCGGGCCGTGCCCTCAAGCAAGCGCTGGGCACGCCCTGGTTGGCCGAGGTGCATGACCCTTTCGTTTCGCCCGGTGCAGCGCCGAAGACCGCGCAGCAGAAGATGCAGGCGTATGTCGAGGGACTGATCTGCCACGAAGCCGATGTGGCCATCTGGTTCACCGAACATGCGCTGGCCAGCGCGCGCCGACGGCATCCGGAGTTGGGGGAGCGCGGCAAGATGCTGTTGCCGGGGATCGACGCGCCGTTCCAGAGCCTGCCCCCGTACCAGGCCGGGTCGAAATTTGTCGTTGGTCATTTCGGCTCGCTATCGCCCAGCCGCAATCTGGTCCCCTTCATCGAGGCACTGGAAACGCTTCAGGTACGGCGCCCTGATCTGGTGGCCGCAACCGAACTGCAAGTGACGGGCGGACCGTTGGACGGGGCGACGGCGGCCAAGTTGGCCGCTTCGCCGGTGCAAGCGAACGTGCGTCACCTGGGGCGTATTGAAGCCGATCCAGCCACCGGCCTGTCAGGTCGTGCGCAGATCCTGCGCCGCATGCGCGCAGTCGACGTGTTGCTGCTCTTGCACGGCGAGGAGCCGATCTGCGAAGAGTACATTCCTTCCAAGCTCTACGAGTACCTCTGGATGCAACGGCCCATCCTGGCCACCGTGCATCGCAACCCGCAGATGGCGGCCATGTTGCGGGGCGAGGGGCATGTCGTGATCGAGACCGGTAGGACGGGGACGGCTCGCGAGGCGCTTGCCGTGGCGCTCGAACAGCTGTTTGACCGCTGGCGGGAGACCGGGTTGCCCGACAACGGGCGGATCAGTCCGTACACCACGCAGGCCGCCGTAGACCGGCTGCGGGGCTGGGCGGCACAGATAACGGGGGAGGGTGCATGACGCAGCCGCTGCTTTCGCTGGTCGTCCTGGGTTTTCGCAATTTCGATCGCACCACCCGGCCCTGCCTCGAATCACTGACACCCTGGTTTGACGACCCAGAGGTCGAAGTGCTGGTGGTGGACAACGGATCGCCCGATGATTCAGGACAGAGGACTGCGGAGTGGTGTGCCGGTCATCCCACAGTGCGTTGCCTGCTGAGTGACACCAACCGCGGCTACGCCGGCGGCATGAACTGGGGTGCGGCCCAAGCCAGCGGCCAATGGTTGCTGCTGGTGAACAACGACACGGTATTCCCCGTCGGTGCGCTGGACGCCATGAAGCGCGTGATCCGGGAAGCTCCGAACGATGTGGCCATGCTCGGACCTGTCACCAATGCCGCAGGCAACGGTCAGCGCCTGTGGAAGCCGGAAGCAACCCATGAGGAGTGGCTGCAGATTGGCGCCTGGCTCAATACGCATCCGACACATCAATTGATGCCAGCCTATCGCTGTGATTTCTTCTGCATAGCGATCCGGCATGACGTCTGGAATGAGCTGGGCGGGCTGGACACGGACTTTGGTCTCGGATACTACGAGGATTTCGATTTCAGCCTGCGTCTGAGAAAGGCGGGCTACCAGCAGATGATCACTGAAGATGTATTCATCCTGCATGTAGGGAGTGCAACGTTCCAGGGTAATGCCGCTGCACGAGCGCTTATCAAGCGCAACAAGAGGCTGCTCAAGGCCAAGCATCAGGATGCTCGCTTCGAACACACGAGACTGGGAAACTTGGTGGTGGTACAGGCCTATGCGAAGCTGAAAATTGAGGGCGCGTGGACACCGGCACTGCAGGCCCGGTCAGATTTACGAGCCGGGGCATTGCAGGATGATGAGCCGCGCAGCTTCCTGAAGCGATGGCTCTGGAAGAGAAAAATCAGGACAGTCCTTTCATGAAACTCCGAATACAAGACATCTTCAAGTGCTTGTTCCTGGCGTACCTGGCCATCTTGCCGGTGGCAGACACCATCGCCCTGCGCAATCTCTTTTTGTTCCTGCTCTTGGTTATTCTGTTCGGGTGGCTACTTCGTACCGGTAGGCACACGTTAGCTGGTACGTCATGGCGTCAATGGCTGCCGATCCCGCTGGTTATATGGGCCTTGTACCTGGTGCTGTTTCCACTATGGGCCCCCGAGCACGACGTTGCCTGGACCAATCTGCGTGGCCAGTGGGGGCTGTCGCTGGCCTCTTGGTGCATAGGCATCGGTGCCGCTTTGATGCTGCGAGAGCGAGGCCCTGGCTTGTGGGCGCTGAGCTTGGCCAGCGCGTTTCTAGTCGGACTGCATTTGCTGCAGGTGTTGTTGGCATGGTCGGGGTTGTTCGGGCCGAATGTACCCGGAGATCTTCCGCTTTCCAAGATGTGGCATTCCATGCGCGCCGTGCTGGAGGGACAAGTGGACTGGCATTGGCAGAGCTTCCCTTGGGGTTTTCGTGGTTTCGACCCGATGCATGGCAATCTTGGTTATACGGCGAGCCAGGCCATTGCCCTGCTTCTCGCATGGGCGGCGTTTGCCGTTTCGCAACGAAACGTGACGGAAACGTGGCGAACGGTGTTGGCTGTCATCGTCTGCTTCTTCAGCATCGCGGTTGCCAATTCCCGAGGGGCAGTGCTTTACAGCGCAGGACTGATTGTCCTCGCGGGCGGCCTCTATTTTTGGATTCGTCGGCGTGCCGTGGTCGCTGGCCAAGGGGCCAGCTTTTCATCTAAAGCGATCCCTGCATTGCTTGTTCTGTTCGTAACCGTGTTGACCTTGGCATTGGGTCAATCGCTTCGAAAGGATACGCGTTGGCACACCATGGTCGACAAAGCGCGCGCTGGATTCCTCGTCGAGGAGCCGGTCGACTTTCTCTGCAATGGACTGACACCTGAAGACCAGCGTGCACTCGAGGTACGCATCGCACCTCACGATCTGGCTTATGCCTATGGAATTGTCCAAGGACTCAATGGGGATGGCGGCCGCGTTGTGCTGATGCGGGCCAGCCTGGGCTTGGTTTGGGAGCATCCATTGGGATTGGATGGTTCACGTCATTCATTCAAGAAGTTGATGGAGTTGCGATGTGGCCACAAGCCTTTTTTTGAGTTTGCACACACGCACCAAGCTTGGATTGATACCGCACTTGCATTAGGATGGGGCGGAGTTCTCGTGCTGGCGACCTTGTTTGCCCATTTCGCTTTTGTGGGTGCCAGATCACTAGGCGGTGACTCCACGCGATTCTGGGGTTGTGCGCTGTTTCTTCTGGCTATCTTCTGGTCCCTGCGCGGGTTAGCAGACTCGGTCTACCGTGAACACAACCTGCAGATGCAAGCTCTGCTGCTGGGGTATCTCTGGGGCCGCTTGCAGCTTGAAATGCGACCATCCGTCAAGCGTAAATAGGATGTCTGATGTCAGAACAGAGGGGAAAAGGCGCGACTTGAGCGCACCAGCCACAGCCTCAAGCGCTCCTTGATACGTCGTTTCCAAGGGTTGCGATATGACACCCCCGTGCCTCCTCCAACGCCACAGATGACTGGTGGCACGGTAAAAAGGGCGCCGCGCAATCCTAGTTCCAGAAAAATATCCCGGAAGCATTCTTCCAAGCCATGGCCATCGGCCTTTCGAATACGGAGGTGTGCGTCTTGGAAGTGCTGGCGGTACGCAGCGCAACTGGCGATGTAAAAGCGGGTGTCGATGTAGGCTAGCCGCGTAGGTCGCAGGGGAGAGAAGACATCAAGAAATACCGCCTTGAAGCGCAGGCCTCCCTGCCAGTCCGCTGCGCACTCGAGGAAATTGCCCACCCAGAGCTTGGATGTGCACTTGGCGAAACAGCCTGCCTCTTCAATGAATTTCGAATGGTTAATCGCATACTGGACTATCTCACCTTCGCCATAGCCTCGCCCGTGCAGGCGGACAAGGTCCTGCGGATTCTCGAAATGAAGGCATTCGATGGCCGCCCCAGGAAAGCGCTGGGCGACAGCTGAGGAGAAATCGTACCGGGACCCGTCGCAGATGACCAGACGCAGTCTGGGGTCGACCCTGAGCCACGCTTGGATTGATTCCAGCGTCAACCGGATTCGCTCCTGGGTGTCTTTCAGTGCCACATCGGTGTCATGGGCCACGACGCTGGAGGTGAGCAGGATCGGAATGTCTTGTGCTGTCATGAGTTCAGTGGGCGCGGCCCGTCCGCTCAGATTCGGCCAAGCGCGCGACGGATGCGGCGACCGGTCCGCGACAGCCAGCTGCCACCTTCAGAGGGCCAATCCATTTCACGTTCCCAGGCGGACTGGTAGATAACGCCTGCATACATCCGGGACAGGCGGTCGTTGCTGATGCCGTGTCGACGGTCCCGATCGAATTGCCAAGCGTAGTGGTAGACCTTGAACAGCGGCTGGCAGGGCATCAGGGGAATGGCCCCGAAGCTCAGCAGCGCCTCGCCGTACCAACGGGATTCCAGCGGTGCGATACGGATTGCATCGACCAGCGTCATGCTGCGCGGGCGCAGATATTGCCGTTCCAAGCTTTCCCAGACAGCGCGGTGCCAGGGCAGGGGAAAGGGCCCAAAAGCATAGGCGCGGCCTTGGCGTCCGAACAATGCCTGGACGCGTCGTGCTTCGTCCTCGAAGTCCTGCATTGCCTGTATCTTGCCAGACGTGAACGCAGATTCCAGATATTCATGTCCTTCATCCATGACGGTGTACGGTATGCCGTCTCGCCATAAAAAGTCAGAGCTCTTGAAGGGACGGATAAAAGCTGCATCGGAATCCAGACAGAGGTAGGCATCCGAAAGTCCCAGTCGCCAGAATTCGGACTTGATGACCTGTTGCGACAGGTGACCAGGGAGCGTCTTGGCAAGGTCCTGATCCGCGTACGGTGTGAGAGCCAGAATCTCATCGTCTTCGATCACGTGGACAGGCAGGCCGGCAAGATGCTGACGGAACAGTTGGACATCACCTCTCGGTGCTGACACGTAGAACGGAATGTCTTCCTGGTTGTAGCGGGCAACGGACTGCGCGAGGCGCGAAACGCGACGCAGGTCGGTTCGGTAGCTCTTGCAGTAAAGCGTGAGGGACGCGGTCATGTTGCGACGCGCTGCTGAGTTGCAGACAGCAGGAACTGCTTGGCCAGCAGGTCACCTAAGCCGATCGCTGAGAGCATGCGTTTCTGCCAGCGCTGCGTGTCTGCCCCAACAATCTCGTCGACTGTCGCACCGGCCCCCTGAACCATGTCGATCAGGCTGCTGCGTGTGAAGAAACGCAAGTGGGTACGATCCAGAATGCCGGCATCGGTGTACTGGAAGCGCCCGCGCAAGGCCAGGTCGAGAAGGAGGCGGTAGTTCCGGACATTCGGAACACTAATGATCCAGCGTCCTCCAGGCTTTAGCAGACTGGACAGCCGGTGCATGGTTTCCCAAGGGTTGTTCAGATGTTCCAGGACATCCAAGCAGAGGATCAGGTCCAGCGACGCTGACGGAATATCCGGCAGCGCGGTTTCGATATCCAGCCGCTCGAAGCGGTCGATGGCGGTGTTGTTTGGGTGCCGCTCGGCATATGGTTCCACGCCGGCTACCCAGCTGCAATACCCTGACTTTTTCAGCCATTCCAGGGTGTGGCCTTGGGCGCATCCTACCTCCAATGCCCTGCAGGTTGCGCCTCTCGCCGATGGCAGCAGTGGTTCGATCTCGCGCCGGGCCTGGGCGAAATAGTCCTGCGGTTTGTTCGTGTACAGATTCATGACAGTTCAGCCGCGCCGGTCTTCGTACGCAGTGGCGATCTTCAGCGCGAACTGCAGTAGATGGGTGGCACGGGCGACCAGTACGCGCTTGAGCGTGTAGGGCTCATCACCCGGGCGGACCCGGCCGCGCTGCGTCGTGGTTGCACTTGCATAGCCGGCCTCCCGCACCAGGCGGCTGTGCTCCTCGGTGTAGCGACCATAGGGATAGCAGAAATGACGTACCTCGCAGCTCAACGCCTGTTCCAGTTCATGCTTCGAGCCTGCGATCTGCTCTTGCGCTTGGCGGGGCTCAAGTCGGGTCAGATCGGCGTGAATGCGCGTATGAGATCCGATATCCATGCCTGCGTCGCGCCAAGTACACCAGTCATTCAGCGACATCAGAGGTTTTTCGGCCACGATGCCACGATCCCAGCTGTTGGTGCCGCCGATCATGCTGCTGACGCCGTAGCAAGTGGCGGTAAATCCGTGGTGCTGCAAGACCGGCAGGGCGTGGCAAACATTGTTCTGATAGCCGTCGTCGAAGGTCAGCCCGACGACCTTGCCGAGCCTTTCCCCCCGAAGGTAGGGCTCCAGATCGCGCATCGAGAGGCCGCGGTAGCCCATCAGCCGCAGCAAGCGCATCTGGCGGGCAAAGGACGCTGGCGAGACAACCAGGCCCCGCAGCGGTGTACCGCGAGGCGGCGGCTCGTCGATCTGGTGGTACATGAGGATCGGGATGTTCATGACTGCATCCGGTTGAGATTGGCGTAGTAACCACCAGCGGCCAGCAGTTGAGCGTGGGTTCCGGTCTCCACGATGCGGCCCTGGTCCAGTACCAAGATGCTGTCGGCATGCTCAATGGTGCTTAGTCGGTGGGCGATCACGAGTGTCGTCCGATTCTTCATCAGGGTGGCCAGCGCGACTTGTACTTGTCGTTCGGATTCTGTGTCGAGTGCCGAGGTTGCCTCGTCCAGGATGAGAATCGGCGCATTTTTCAGCAAGGCGCGCGCGATGGCAATGCGTTGGCGCTGCCCCCCCGACAGCTTGGCACCGTCTTCCCCGATCGGGGTGTCCAGTCCAGCAGGCAATTGCTGGATGAAGTCCCAAGCGTTGGCGGCCTTGGCCGCCGCGACCACCTCTTCCCGGCTGGCTTCGCTCGTACCGAAGGCGATGTTGGCCAGCACGGTATCGTTGAAAAGAACAATCTCCTGGCTGACAAGGGCGATGTTGCGGCGCAGACTGGCCAGTGTCAGCTCCTGGATGTCGATGCCGTCAATAAGGATGCGGCCGGCGGTGGGGCTGTAAAAGCGGGGGATTAGCGCACTGATGGTGGTTTTGCCGCCTCCGGAGGCGCCGACGAGGGCGATGGTCTGGCCGGCGCTGGCCCGGAAGCTGATATCTCTCAGCGCTGGGCGCTCAGCACCGTCATAGCTGAAGCTAACGCGGTCGAACTCGATATCGCCACGCGCATGCGAAAGTTCCCGCTGTCCTGGGTCGTGCTCGTCGGGCAGGTCCAGCAGCTGAAACACGCTCTCGCAGGCGGAGAGGCCCCGTTGCATGATGGGGTTGATCGCCGTCAGCTGCTTGATCGGGGAGATCATCAGCAGCATGGCTGCAATAAACGAGACGAAACCGCCGGCCGAGGCGCTGGCCTGGCCTGTGGTCTGGCTCAGTGCCAGGAAGGTGATTGTTGCCACCGCACAAGACGCAACCAGATGCGTCACGGGAGTCAGCGCAGAAGCCGGTACCGCCTCACGCATCATGGAGCGCCGGAAGCGTTCCGTGTCCTGAAAGAAGCGATCACGCTGTTGTCGCTGACCGCCGAAGATCTTGACCACCTTGTGGGCGTCGGTGGTTTCCTCAATCGTGTGCGACATCGCACGGATGGCCTCGAAGCTGGAGCGGCTGGCGGCCCTGATCCGTCGGCTCAGACCTTTGATGATGTAGGCGATCAGCGGGCCGATTGTCAGGGTGATGAGTGTCAGTTTCCAGTCGAGGTACAGCAGGTAGCACAGCAGGGCCATCGCCGTCAATGACTCGCGCACAGCCGTTACCAGAACATTGGTTGCGGCTTGGTTCACGTTATCGGTGTCGTAGATCAGACGCGAGATCAGCTTGCCGGCAGACTGTTCTTGGAATGTCTGAGTCGGCATGGTCAGGATTTTTCCGAACAGTTGCCGACGCAGGTCGACGACCAAGCGGGTCGAGATCCAGGTCATCAGGTAGCTGGTGCAAAAGGACAGAATGCCCCGAACGGCAAACAGGACGATGATGCCAAGGGGAATCAGCCCGATCAGACGTTTGTCCGGCGTATTGAACCCGTTGTCCAGCAGATACTTCATGATGGCCGGAAAGACAGGTTCGGTGGCGGCTGTGCAGATCATTCCCAGCACAGCTAGAGCAAAAACCTTCCAGTAGGGACGCAGATAGCTGAGTAGACGCACATACAACGCGCGACTGCTGGCCTCGGAGGGAAGCAGGGTGGACATCGGTTTCCTTACGTCCGTGGCGCCGATGCGGGAGACTTCCAAGCATCGCCCTTCTGTACCTCCAGCGCCTTCACATAGCGGTAGAAGGTGCCTTCGAAGTTGCCCAGGGCAATGACGAAGCCTGCCCAGCCGTCGAGGAAGCCTAGCTTGAAGACGTAGTGTTTGACGAACGACCAGATGCCGTGCGCCAGCGCGGAGCCCATGGTGATTCTCTTGTGCTTGATCTTTTCAGCGCCGAGCGTGGAGTAGCGGTTGGCCTTGTGCAGGACCTCGCCCATGTTCTTGAACGGGAACTGCCAGATGGCGTTCTTCAGTGTGCCTACGGGCCGATCCGTATGAAGGACATAGCCTTCATGCACGGGCTTGAGGTCGTAGCTCATCTTGCCCTTGCGGAACAGCTGGGGCTGGCGGAAGTTGGGGTACCAGCCGGAATGGCGGATCCAGCGGCCCATGAAGTAGTTGCGCCGCGGTACACGCCAGACATCCGCCGAGTCCGGGTCGCCGGCAATCGCACGCAACTCGGCAGCTACCTCCGGCGTGCAGCGTTCGTCGGCATCGAGACTGAAGATCCACTCATGCGAACAGGCCGCAATAGCTTGGTTGCGCAGATCGCCAAATCCCTTGAATTCGACCTGGACGACCTTGGCGCCGAGGTTTGTGGCGATTTCCGGCGTGCCGTCCGTGCTCCAGGAGTCGACCACGATCACCTCATCGGCCCAGCGAGCGCTTTCGATGGTGGCCGCAACTTTTTCGGCCTCGTTGTAGGCGATGATGTAGACGGAAATTTGGCTCATCGGGGGATGGTAGTATTCGCCGGCCCGCCCTCGGGGCGAGGTACTGCGAGCGGTTGTTAACCTCGTAGTCTAGTTCAAAATGAATTCCTCCGACCTGCTCTCCCTGGTGATCACCACCTACAACCGCAGCGATGCCTTGCTGGCGGTGCTGCAGGGGTTGGCGCGCCAGACCGACCGGCATTTCGAGGTGGTGGTGGCCGACGACGGCTCGCGCGAGGAGCACCGACGGGCGATACTCGAGTCGGCGGTGGCCCATGCCCTGCGTGTCACGCATGTCTGGCATCCGGACATCGGCTTCACGGCATCCCGAGTCCGCAACCGTGGGGTTGCGGCGGCCGCAGGTCGGTACATCGTCTTTCTGGATGGCGACTGCGTTCCCGAGGTTGATTTCGTGGCGCGCCATAAATGGTTGGCCGCGCAGGGATTCTTCGTCAACGGCAGCCGCGTCTTACTGTCGCCGGCGCTGACGCAGCAGGTTGTCAGCGGTACCGAGCAGATATGCGGTCGTGGCCGAACTTACTGGATTGCACAACGCCTGCGCGGGCATGCCAGCAAGCTGACCGGCCTGCTGCGGCTCCCGGATTGGCCGGGACGCATCGAGAGGCGTTTTTCCTGGAAGGGTATCCGCAGTTGCAACATGGGCGTATGGCGCTCGGACTTTGAGCGTGTGGACGGTTTCGACGAGTCCTTCGTCGGCTGGGGTCATGAGGATGCCGACTTCGTGCTGCGGCTGCATCATGGTGGAGTGGCCCGCAAGAACGGCTTTTGTGCGACCGAGGTTTTTCACCTCTGGCACAAGGAGGCAGCGCGCGACCATGAGTCGCAGAACGCGCGGACTGTGCGGGAGCGTGCGCAGTCCGATGTCATACGTGCCGCCCTTGGTTACTCGCAGACCCGGGTCAATGACGATGCCGTGATCACAAGATTGGGATAATAGAAAGATGTTGAAACGTTCCTTGTTGTGTCTGATGGCGGGTCTGATCGGTTTGCCGGCCCTGGCCCAGTTCCGGGTTGAAGTTGCTGGCGTCGGACTGACCCAGCTGCCGATTGCGGTTGCGCCTTTTCGTGGCGACGACGTTGCGCCGCAGAAGATTGCGTCGATCATCCAGGCCGATCTGGAGCGCAGCGGCCAATTCCGCCTGATCGATGCCTCTGGCAGCGGGCTGGATGAGAATGCCCGTCCCGACATGTCGCCCTGGCGCCAGAAGGGCGCCGATTCCTTGGCGGCTGGCAGCATCACCCGGCTGGCGGATGGCCGCTACGACATCCGTTTTCGCTTGTGGGATGTCGTGCGGGGCCAGGATCTGGGTGGCCAGAGCTACGCTGTCACGACTGGCGATCTGCGTCTGGCGGCACATCGCATTGCCGACTTCATCTATGAGAAGCTCACAGGCGACAAGGGGGCTTTTTCGACCCGGATCGCCTACGTCACCAAGGCCGGGCCGCGCTATAGCCTTTGGGTGGCCGATGCCGACGGCGAGAATGCGCAGCCGGCGCTGACCAGCCCCGAGCCGATCATCTCGCCGGCCTGGGCGCCGAACGGGGCGCAACTGGCCTATGTGTCTTTCGAGTCCCGCAAGCCGGTCGTCTATGTGCATGACATCGCCAGCGGCCGGCGCCGTCTGGTGGCTAATTTCCGCGGCTCCAACAGTGCGCCCGCCTGGTCGCCCGACGGCCGGACCTTGGCCGTGACCCTGAGCCGCGATGGCGGTTCGCAGCTCTACGCCATCGACGCGGCGGCCGGAGGGGAGCCGCGCCGTCTCTCGCAATCGTCCAGCATCGATACCGAACCCTCGTTCTCGCCCGATGGCCGAAGCATCTATTTCGTCAGTGACCGGGGTGGCAGTCCGCAGATCTATCGCATGCCCGCAAATGGCGGCGCAGCCGACCGTGTGACGTTCACCGGCACTTACAACATTTCGCCAGCCATCAGTCCGGATGGGCGTTGGCTCGCTTATATTTCGCGCGTGAGTGGCGCTTTCAAGCTGCATGTGATGGACCTGTCATCCGGCACGGCAACGGCCATCACCGACACCGCCGCTGACGAAAATCCCAGTTTCGCGCCCAACGGCCGTCTCGTCATCTATGCCACGAAGCAGCAGGGACGCGAGGCGCTGATGACCACGACGCTGGACGGCAAGCTCAAGGCGCGTCTGGCCGGGCAGGGCGGCGATATCCGCGAGCCCGACTGGGGCCCGTTCCAGAAACAGAATTAATTCAACATACCCATAGGAGTGATGAGATGTCCATGAAGAAATATGCCCTGATCCTGGGCGCCGCCTTGCTGATGGCCGGTTGCGGTTCCTCGGTCAAGCTGGACGACGTGCCGGTGGAAGACCGCGCCGGTGCTTCGGTCAGCGCAGATGGCAACGCCGCCGGCAAGGGTGTTGCATCCGTTCAGCTTGACAAGAGCGAACTCGGTGTGGCGCCGGCGGGTCCCCGCATTGTCTATTTCGACTATGACAGCTACGTCATCAAACCCGAGTTCCAAACCGTGATCGAAGCGCATGCGCGTCACATCAAGGCCGACAAGAATCGCAAGGTGTCGATCGAAGGTCACACCGACGAGCGTGGTGGTCGCGAATACAACCTGGCGCTGGGTCAGAAGCGCGCCGAGGCTGTGCGCCGCGCACTGCTGCTGCTGGGGGCCGCTGACAACCAGATTGAAGCGGTGAGCTTCGGCAAGGAAAAGCCGGCGGCACAGGGCAGCGATGAAGCGTCCTGGTCCAAGAACCGCCGTGCTGAAATCACCTACCGTTGAAACTTGCTGGAGGCGCGTCCGTGACTCACTTTCTGAGACTGGTTGCACTACTGATGACGGGCTGGCTGGCCTGCACGGCGCAGGCGGCCCTGTTTGAGGACGACGAGGCGCGACGGGCGATCCTGGAGCTGCGCCAACGCGTTGAGCGTAACCAGGAGCAGGCGCGCGAGGACGCAACGCGTAGCCTGCTGACCTTGCAAAACCAGATCGAGGCACTGCGTGCCGAACTGGCGCGTTTGCAGGGGCAGAACGAAGAGCTGGCGCGCAGCGTGGCTGAGCTGCAGCGGACGCAAAAGGACTTGTTGCAAGGATTGGACGAGCGTCTGCGCAAGTTCGAGCCGGTCAAGGTGTCGGTCGATGGGCGCGAGTTCATGGCTGAGCCGGCGGAGAAACGCGATTTCGAGGCCGCCCTCGGCATCTTCCGCAAGGGGGATTTCGCCGCGGCACAAGCGGCCTTCATCGAGTTTCTGAGGCGCTATGCCCAAAGCGGCTACGCCCCCTCGGCACATTTCTGGCTGGGCAATGCGCGCTACGCCACGCGCGACTACAAGGAAGCCGTGCAGAACTTCCGGACCCTGCTGGCGCAGGCGCCAGACCACCTGCGGGCGCCGGAGGCCGTCCTGTCGATCGCCAACTGCCAGATCGAACTCAAGGATCTGCGTGGCGCGCGCAAGACGCTCGATGAGTTGGTCAAAGCCTACCCGCAGTCCGAAGCCGCCGCCGCCGCCAAAGAGCGGCTGGCCCGTCTCAAATAAACCAGATCGCCTAAAATTCGGGGATGCAAGTCTCCGAATTGATCGCGCTCAACACGCAGGTGTTGGCGGCCGCCTTCCTGCTCTCCGTCATCTTTGGTGCCATCACCCAGCGCACCCATTTCTGCACCATGGGAGCCATCAGCGATGTCGTCAACATGGGGGACTGGACCCGCATGCGCCAATGGGGCATGGCCGCGGGCGTTGGCATGGTCGGCTTTGCACTGCTGGCTTATGGCGGGCTGATCGATGCTTCCAAGACCCTGCACGCCATCAACCGCTGGTTGTGGTTGTCGGCGGCTGTCGGTGGGGCGTTGTTCGGGTTTGGCATGGTGCTGGCTTCCGGCTGTGGCAGCAAGACGCTGGTGCGCATCGGCGGCGGCAGCCTGAAGTCACTGGTGGTCATGCTGGTGATGGGGGTGGCTGGTTTTGCCACCATGAAGGGCATCACCGCAGTACTGCGCGTGGCAACGGTGGACCAGATCACGGTCGAGTTCTCCACCATCGCCAATCTGCCGCATCTGGCCGCGTCGGCGCTTGGCGTTGTGCCCGCGCTGATGACGTTGATCCTGGGACTGCTCATCGGCGGCACCTTGATCGTCTGGGCGTTGGTCGGTCGCGAGTTTCTCCGTTTCGACAATCTGCTGGCAGGCCTAGGCGTGGGCGGTGTCATCGTCGCGATGTGGTGGATCAGCGGGCACCTGGGCTTTGTGGCCGAGCATCCAGAAACGCTGGACGAAGTGTTCCTGGCCACCAACTCCGGTCGCTCCGAAGCCCTGAGCTTCGTCGCGCCGATCTCCTACACCCTGGACTGGCTGATGTTCTTCAGTGACAAGACCAAGGTGCTCACCATCGGCATCGTCTCTGTGCTGGGGGTGATTGCCGGTTCGGCGTTCATGGCGCTGCTGACACGCAGCTTCCGCTGGGAAGGTTTTGGCAGTACGGAAGATCTGGCCAACCACCTGGTGGGCGGCGCGCTCATGGGCGTTGGTGGGGTGACGGCCATGGGGTGCACCATCGGCCAGGGGTTGACCGGTGTGTCAACGTTGGGTGCTACAAGTTTTGTAGCTGTCGGTGCCATTGTGGCGGGCGCTTTGGCCGGATTCAAGTATCAGATGTGGCGGCTCGAGCGCCTCGTCTGAGCGGACCGCGTGGACTTGACCCGACGCTTCGGTGGCTTGGATCGTCTCTATGGTCCGGCGGCGGCGCAACGCGTCCGTGCGGCGCATGTCGCGGTCGTCGGGGTGGGCGGAGTCGGCTCGTGGGCCGTGGAGGCTTTGGCGCGCAGCGGCGTTGGCTGCCTGACGCTGATTGACCTCGACCATCTTGCCGAGTCCAACATCAACCGCCAGATCCATGCGCTCGATTCCACGCTAGGTCAAGCCAAGGTGCAGGCGATGCGTGAACGCATCGGGCTGATCAACCCGGACTGTGCGGTGCAGTGCGTTGAAGAGTTTGTCGAGCCTGACAATTGGCCGGCGCTGCTGCCCGCTGGGGTCGATGCGGTCATTGATGCCTGCGACCAGATTCGCGCCAAGACGTCCATGGCAGCCTGGGCCCTGCGCCAACGTACGATTTTCATCAGCGTCGGTGCGGCTGGCGGCAAACGCCTCGCGCACAAGGTCGAGATCGACGACCTCGGCCTGACCACTCACGATCCCTTGCTGGCGCAGTTGCGCTACCGTCTGCGGCGTGAGCATGGCGCACCGCGTGACGGCAAGAAGATCGGCGTCACCTGCGTCTTCAGCCGTGAGTCGGTGCGCCAACCCGATGCCGCTTGCAGTGTCGAGGGGGACGGTTCACTCAACTGCAGCGGCTATGGTTCACTGGTCTCGGTGACGGCGACCTTTGGCCTGTGCGCGGCAGGGTGGGTGATGAATGAAATTTCCTCGGCCACTTGAAGTGGCGGCAATAATCACGCTATAATTTGAGGCTTCGCAGGACACACAATGTGTGCTGCCGAAAACCCGATGGGACGTTAGCTCAGTTGGTAGAGCAGCGGACTTTTAATCCGTTGGTCGCAGGTTCGAATCCTGCACGTCCTACCAAATCCGAAAAAGGGCCTGGTCGCGAGACCAGGCCCTTTTTCATTGTGGTGATCGGAGTTGCGTGATATGCGCGCTCACATCGGTAAAGCGAGAGCCGGTGCGATGAAGTACGCACTGGTGCCTGGAAACGAAAAAGGCCTGCACGTGTGTGCAGGCCTTTCGATTTTTTGGCTCCCCGACCTGGGCTCGAACCAGGGACCTACGGATTAACAGTCCGGCGCTCTACCGACTGAGCTATCGGGGAACAAGCCTTGAATTATAGCGTGTTTTTTTCGTCTCTCGCAAGTTGCAAAGATTTTTTGTGTGCCTCAGCGTGCACGCAGCGTGGCCATCTGCGCCTGCAGTTGGGCGGCCGCGCCTTCCGGATCGGCCGCGGCTGTGATGGCGCGTACCACCGCCACGGAACCGACGCCGCTGGACATGACTTGCGCCAGCCTGTCGGCATCGATGCCGCCGATGGCGACCAGCGGATAGTCGCGCATCAGGCGTGCGTAGGCATGCAGACGCCTCGCGCCCTGCGGCGCTGTGGCCATGCGTTTGAGCGTGGTGGGAAAGACCGCGCCCATGGCGATATAGCTGGGGCTGACGCGGTCGGCGCGCAACATCTCGGCATAGCCGTGGCTGGACAGGCCCAGACGCAGACCCGCGGCACGGATGGCGGTGAAGTCGGCGACCTCCATGTCCTCCTGCCCGAGGTGCACACCATAGGCCCCGGCGGCAATCGCTTCGCGCCAGTGGTCGTTGATGAAGAGTAGCGCGTTGGTGCCGCGTACCGCGTCCACTGCCGCCTGCACCTCGCGACGGATCGCAGCCGCATCGTCGGACTTGAAGCGCAGCTGCACGATCGGCACGCCGGCGCGCGCCATGCGACCGACCCAGTCGGCACTGGGCAGCACGGCATACAGCCCGAGCACCTTGGGGCAGGGCGCGAAGGCGTCGTCGCGGGGCCAGGGGCGCAGACCGAAGTCGGCGGGTTCATCGGGCCAGGCTTGCGGGTCGAAGCGGCCCGTGCGCTGCGCCATGGCCAGCCAGGCCAGTGCGAGGCATTCAGCATCGATCTCGATGAAGCCCAGGGCCAGGCAGGCCTGCTTGGCGGTGCGGTAGACCACGTCGTCGCGGCTGTAGTGCACGGCGGGTGGTGCGCTCAGCGGCAAGGCCAGCTCAGGGTGTGCGGCCACGATGGTTTGCGCGTCTTGGTTCAGTTGCAGCATGTCGATCACGCGTGGTGCCAGAAAGGCGTGCCGAGCACGGGGGTGGAGGGCTGGGCCGCGTCCTGCTCGGCCATGGCGCCGGAGCGCCAGGCGTCGCGGCCGGCCTGCGTGGCCGCGGCAAAGGCGCCAGCCATGGCCACCGGGTCCTGCGCCAGCGCCACGGCGGTGTTGAGCAGCACGCCGTCGTAACCCCACTCCATCACAGCGCAGGCGTGCGAGGGGCGGCCGAGGCCGGCATCGACGATCATCGGCACTTCCAGCCGCTCGCGCAGCACGCGCATGGCATAGGGGTTGACCGGCCCCTTGCCGGTGCCGATCGGCGCGGCCCAGGGCATGACGGCCTGGCACCCCACGTCGACCAGGCGCTGGCACAACACCAGGTCCTCGGTGGTGTAGGGCAGCACCTTGAAGCCATTCTTGATCAGCCAGTCCGCTGCCTCCACCAGGTTCAGGGTGTCGGGCTGCAGCGTGTAGTCGTCACCGATGAGCTCCAGCTTGATCCAAGGTGTCTCGAACACCTCGCGTGCCATCTGCGCGGTGGTGATGGCTTCCTGCACGCTGTGGCAGCCGGCGGTGTTGGGCAGCACCGGCACCTTCAGTGCCTTGAGCAGCTCCCAGAACTGGTTGCCGCTCTCGCCGGGCACAGCGGTCTGACGGCGCAGCGAGGCGGTCAGCATGGCCGGCTTGGCGAGCCGCACAGCCGCCTCCAGCACCGCCGGTGACGGGTAGCGCGAGGTGCCGAGCAGCAGCCGGCTGTGGAAGGTTTCGCCGTAGAGGATGAGTGGATCTTGGGTCGATTCGGTCTGCATTTCAGTGGTCCATGTCGTTTGCGATGCCGGGCAAGCGCGAGTGCATTTTTACGGGGAACGCCGTGGAACCGGCTTCGCCGGTCCACTGGCGTTGCCCCCTGCAAGGGGGGAGGAGGAGCGACACGCAGTGCGCGGAGCCTGGGGGTGAGCCATCTCACCCACCCGTGACGGGGAAGATGATGTCGACCCGGTCGCCCGGGTGCAAACGGTGCGACGGGTAGGCGGTCTTGGGGACGAACTGGGTATTGACCGCGGCAGCGAACGGCGGCTTGGCGTCGATCGCCGCCACCGCGTCGGCCACCGTGGCTTCTTCAGCCAGTTCGTGCTCGTGCTTGTTGATGAGGACTTTCATGGGGTCAGGGATCACGCGGGCAGCGTTTCCATATGCAGCGCCAGCGAGCTTGCCAGTGTAGTGCGCTGTTCGTGCACCAGCTGCAGTACGACGTCGAGCAGCGCCGGCGAGATCATGAAGCCGTGGCGGTACAGGCCGTTGACCTGCAGCGCACGTGGCCCGAGCTGGCGGATCGCCGGCAGGTTGTCCGGCAGTGTGGGGCGGCACTGGGTGGCGATCTCCAGGATGCGTGCCTCGGCAAAGCCGGGGTGCACCGCGTAGGC
>Ga0114986_1000151_pt1 | contig 19436 bp, 18 predicted proteins | sample Shrwel1BS1Day17_FD_96988 | JGI IMG/M metagenome (GOLD analysis project Ga0114986, IMG submission 96988) | Subsurface microbial communities from deep shales in Ohio, USA - Utica-3 well 1 S-1-Day17 | ecosystem: Environmental > Aquatic > Deep subsurface > Shale gas/oil reservoir > Produced... | reverse complement strand
TTTCAGTAGCATTCTGCGCTTGCCCAGAAAGGCTTGACGTCGGAAGAAGCTTGCAAACCGCCTCCAGCACACCCACGCCCCCCTGCCCCGCCAGGCCGCGCCAGCCGGCGTGGGCGGCGGCCACGAAGCTGCCACGCGTGTCGGTGAACAGCAGCGGCAGGCAGTCGGCCACCATGATGGTGCAGGCCACGCCGCGTTCGCGCGTGAAGCAGGCGTCGGCCGCGGTGCCATGCGGCGTGTGCGGGCCCAGTTCTACCACGCCTGCCCCATGCACCTGTTGCAGGAACACCGGGTGAGCGCCCAGTGCCTGCGCCAGCAGCGCCCGGTTGGCCCCCACGGCCAGGGTGTCGTCGCCCACGTGGTCACCCAGGTTCAGGCTGTCATAGGGCGGCGCCGAATGGCCGCCGGCGCGCGTGGTGCAGACGGCACGCACCCCGGCCGGCGCCGGCCATTCGGGAACGAGCCAGTCGAGAGGCATCACGGCTCGTGGTCCGGACAGCTCGAGGGCTGCGCCTGCTGGAAGGCCGGCAGCTGCATGCAGGCGTTGAAGGCGGCCATCGTCAGCGGCAGGTCGTCGAATTTCACATCGAAGCGTTGGCCATTGAAGATCTGCGGCACCAGGCAGCAGTCGGCCAGCGTCGGCGTGTCGCCCCAGCAGTAGACCGACGGTGCGAGGCCCTTTTGCCGGCGTTGCGCGGCCAAGGCGGCGAGCTGCCGCTCGAACCCTTCCAGCCCGACGCGCACCCAGTGGCGATACCAGGTGTTCTTGTTGTCCTCGCCCACCTTGAGTTCGCGCACCAGGTACTTGAGCACGCGCAGGTTGTTGAGCGGGTGGATTTCGCAGGCGATCATCTGCGCCAGCGCCCGCACCCGGGCGCGCCCCAGGGCATCGGCCGGCAGCAACGCCGGCTCGGGGTGGGTCTCGTCCAGGTACTCGATGATGGCCATGGACTGCGACAAATGGTCTCCGTCCACCTCCAGCAAGGGCACCAGGCCATCGGCCGAAAGGCTGGTGTAGTCGGGCAGCTTGTGGTCGCCACGCGCCAGGTGCACGGCCAGGTACTCGTAGTCCAGGCCCTTGAGCGCCAGCGCGATGCGCACGCGGAACGAAGCCGACGAACGGAAGTAGTTGTGCAGTTTCATGGCGGGAGGATAAACCGGAAATGACTGCCGAAGACTGGCCGGTTCCCGTGCAGGCCACCACTAGGGAACCTCTGCACTACCCCGCCCACTCGTTCGTGGCGACGAGTTCAGGGTCAATATCGTTTCGTAGGATGGGATCGAAACAGATGCTGAACGGTTCTTGGGCTCCAGCAAGCCCCTTCGTGGGCCCTCTGCAGCCTCATCCGGCCCCAGTGAGCCCACTGCGGGCGCACTTATCCCGTCGCAGCCAGCAAGGCTTTGCGCGCCAGCCACAGATTGACCAGCGCAAACAGGACGTTGAGCTGCGCGCCGTTCTTGGCCAAGCCTCGATAGGGCGTCTTGCGGTAGCCAAACTGGCATTTGAGTACCCGAAACGGATGCTCACCCTTGGCACGAATGCGCGCCTTGGTGCGTTCCAAGGCATCCATCACCTGGCCAAGAAAAGTGCGCTTGTCCAATGCCCGGCGCTTGCCCGGCCGCATGGCCACGTGCCAAGCGACTTGCTTGCCCTGGTTTTCCGCTCGCTTGTCCACTCCCTGATAGCCCGCATCGGCAAAGACGTCGGTCTCTTGCCCGTGCAAGAGCCGATGCGCCTGCGTCACATCCGAGACGTTGGCAGCGGTGGCCACCACCGTGTGTACCAGCCCTGTCTCGGCGTCGACCCCAACGTGCGCTTTCATGCCGAAGTACCACTGGTTGCCCTTCTTCGTCTGGTGCATCTCAGGGTCGCGCTCACGGCGGGCGTTCTTGGTCGAGCTGGGAGCAGCAATGAGCGTGGCATCCACGATGGTGCCGCTCTTGAGCATGAGGCCACGCTCGGTCAGGATGCGATTGACCGTCTCGAGGATACGCTGGCTCAGGCCGTGTTGCTCCAGCAGGTGGCGAAAGCGCAGGATGGTGCTCTCATCCGGCACGACATCCACCCCCAGGTCCAGACCAACAAAGCTCGCCAGCAGCGGCGTGTCGTACAAGGCTTCCTCCACCGCCGGGTCCGACAGACCAAACCACTGCTGCAAAAAATGAATCCTCAGCAGCTTCTCTACCGCAAAGGGTGGCCGCCCACCCTTGGGACCCGCCTTCGGCGCATACGGCTCGATGAGTGCGACCAACTCTGCCCACGGCACCACACGGTCCATCTGCTCCAAAAACGCACGCTTGCGGGTGCGCTTGGCGCGCAGCTCAAAGCCCGTATACATCGGCGCCTCCAGACTCATCTGCTTCATGTCGCTATTGTCCCATCCCGGCAGTCTGGCAGGAAGGTTTTGCAGACCTTCCCTAGAATAGCTTCGCATAAGAACCCTTGCGCCCCATCACCGCGCTGAATTCCACATGGCAACTGCAGGCCCCAACCAGCCCGTCCGGCCCGCCCGTCGCTGGCGCCGCCTGCTCCGGCTGGAGCGCCTGTCGCCGCTTTGGCAGCTGCTCCTGCTCGGCACCCTGCTGCTCTCCCTGATCTGGGGCACGGTGCAGTGGCAGACCCGGCAGGATGAAGCGGCCCGGCAGGCCGAGTTCCGCCAGGGCCTGCTGCATCTGAGCGAAATCCTTGATGAGACGCTGGTACGCCAGCTCGACGGCATCGACAACGCCCTGCTGATCCTGCGCAAGGATTACCTGCTCAACCGCAACGACCTGACGCGCACGGTCGAACTGTTGCGCCACGGCCCGCTCAAGGGGCTGGATGTTCAGGTCACCGTCATCGGCCGCAACGGCTACTCGGAGTTCAGCGACATCGCGGGCTACCGGGCCCCGGTGTACCTGGGGGATCGGCCGCACTTCCGCCACTTCGCGGATGGCGGCGTTGACCAGCTTTACATCAGCGAACCGGTGATGGGACGCATCACCAAGCGCTGGGGTATCCAGATGGCACGTCCCATCCTGGACAGCGGCGGCAGGTTCCTCGGTGTCATCGTCATCTTCCTACCGCCGGAGGAGCTGACGCGCTTCATGCAGCCGCTGGCGGTGGGCGCCGACACCATCATGTCGGTGTTCACGCGGGACGGCGTGCTGCTGAGCCGCTCGATCGAGCTGAGTCAGCATCTGGGCTCGCGCCTGCCGCGCAAGCTGTTGACAGATTACCAGCGTGAACGCTCCGGCTACCTGGTGCGTCGCTCGGCGCTCGACCAGGTCGAACGCGGCATTGCCCACCGCTGGATCGCGCATTACCCGCTGCTGCTGGTGGTGGCGCGGCGGCCCGACGCCATGCTGGCCGAACTCCGCGATACGCAACAGCGGCTGCTGTGGATCGGCATGGCGGCCAGCCTGCTGGTGGCGCTCTCGCTCGGCTCCGTGGGCCATGCTCTTTACCGGCGACAACTGGCCGAGCGCCAACTGGCCCGGGAGCACCGGCACCTGATGGAGGCGCAACGCATTGCCAGCCTGGGCAGCTGGGAGTACGACCCCGAGACCGACCGCTGGAGCTGGTCGGACGAAGTGTTTCGCATGCTGGAGATCGAGCGGCAGTCTTCCGACCCTCCGGCACGCGTGCTGTTCGGCCTGGTGCACCCGGAGGATCGGGCCATCGTGAGTGCCACCTACGAACAGGCACTGAAGAACAGCACCGCCTTCGACCTCAGCTACCGCGTCTACACACCCGGCGGTCACACCAAGTGGCTGCACGCGCGCGGCAACCGCAGCCTGGGCGAGACCGGCCACCCGGTGATGGCCGGTACGCTGCAGGACATCACCGAACGCAAGCAAGATGAGGCGGCGCGCGAGGAACTCTCGCGCGAGCGCCTGTTGCTGCTGGAATCCACCGGCGAAGGCATCTACGGCATCGACCGTGAAGGCCGCTGCACCTTCATCAACCAGGCCGCCGGCCGCATGCTGGGCTACGAGGTGGCGGAGATCATCGGCCAGGACATCCACGCCCTGGTGCACCACACCCGCGCCGATGGCTCGCCCTACCCGCTGCAGGACTGCCCGGTCTACCGCACCTCCAACTCTGGCCAGGCCATCCAAGCAGTGCAGGAGGTGTTCTGGCGCAAGGACGGCAACCCGCTGTACGTCGAATATTCGGCACACCCGATTCGCGATGCCGACGCCGTCTCCGGCACGGTGGTGATCTTCTCCGACATCGGCGAGCGCCGCCGCACCGAAGCCGAGATGCGCATCGCGGCCACCGCTTTCGAGACGCAGGAGGGCATCTTCATCACCGATGCCCAAGGCACGATCCTGCGCGTCAACAGCGCGTTCACCGACATCACCGGCTACGGCGCCGCCGAGGTGGTGGGCAAGAACCCGCGCTTTCGCAGCTCGGGACGCCACGACGCCGCCTTCTATAACGCCATGTGGTCGCGCCTCAGGAGCAGTGGCGCCTGGAAAGGCGAGATCTGGAACCGGCGCAAGAATGGCGAGATCTATCCTGAGTCGGTCACCATCACAGCGGTACGCGGCGAGGACGACACGGTCAGCCATTACGTGGCCACGATGCACGACATCACCGAGCGCAAGCTGGCGGAGGAGGAAACCCAGCGCCTGGCCTTCTATGACCCGCTCACCGCCCTGCCCAACCGCCGCCTGCTGCATGATCGGCTGCAGCAGGCTCAGGCCACCAGCGGCCGCAGCAAGCACCATGGGGCACTGATGTTCATCGATCTCGACAACTTCAAACGGCTCAACGACACGCTGGGCCATGACATCGGCGACCTGCTGCTGCAACAGGTCGCGCGACGGCTGCAGGGCTGCGTGCGCCAAGCCGATACGGTGGCGCGACTGGGCGGCGACGAATTCGTGGTGCTGCTGCAGGAGCTCAGCATCAACGGCCCCAAGGCCCGCGAGCAGGCCGTGTCGGTCGGTCAAAAGATTCTGGCCAGCCTCAACGAGCCCTACCAGCTCGGCAGCCACACCGTCCGCAACACGCCCAGCATCGGCGCCACACTCTTCCTGGGCCCGCAGCAGGGTGTGGCGGAACTGCTGAAGCAGGCCGATCTCGCGATGTACCAGGCCAAGGCTGCCGGCCGCAATACATTGCAGCTCTTTTCACACGAGGCGCTCGACCTCGACGCAGGCTCGCCGCCCGGCGCCGCGTAGCACCGCATTTGCACCCTCAGGAGCCCACCATGATTCTGGAAGTCGCCGACATCCGCATCCATCCCGACCAGCACGACGCCTTCGAGGAGGCCATTCAGCGCGGCCTGGACAGCGTGATCAGCAAGGCACGCGGCTTTCGCGGCTTCAAGGTCAACAAAGGCGTCGAGCACCCGCAGCGCTACCTGCTGATGATCTTCTGGGACACGCTGGAAGACCACACGGTGCACTTCCGCCAGTCGCCAGCCTTTGCCGAGTGGCGTGCCATCGTCGGCCCCTACTTTGCCGCCCCACCGGTGGTGGAGCACTTCACCCTTTTGACGAAATCGTGAGACACCCCCGTTGACCGTTCACTTCGTGTAACTGCCCCCCTCGCGGGGGCAGCGCCGGTGGCCCCGCAAAGCCGGTTCCACGGCGTTTCGCGACAACTACCCGGAACCCGTACCGACGCCAAAGCCTGGGGGTTATTCCTTTTCATGCCCGGCCACGAGCTTGTCCAGCAGCTGCATGAACTGCTCGCGCTCGTTCTCCGCCAGCGGCCCCACGATGCGGGTCTGGGCCCGCATCACGGCGCGCCGCATCTCGCGCACCGTGCGCTCGCCCTCCGGGGTGACCCACAGCAGTTTGCGACGGCGGTCGCGCGCATCAGCCTCGCGCCGCACCAGGCCCTTGGCCTCCAGCCGGCCGATGACCGAGCCGGAGGTGGCCGGATCGAACGCCACCCGTCCGGCCAGCGTCACCTGGTCGGCACCGGGCGTCTCGATCAGCGCGCTGAGGATGGCAAACTGGACCGGCGTGATGTCGAACGCTGCCGTCTCTTCCATGAAGATGGCCACGGCAAGCTGCTGGGCGCGGCGTATCAGGTGACCGGGCGCTTGCTGGAAGTGAAAGCTGTTGGGCATACGAAACGGGTTGGCAAGGATGGGATGCGCCGCTGGGTGCCGGCTTGCGCGCAAGTTTAGTCGCACCCTGCCCCGGGGAAAACCCGATGTCCGCCGTCGGTCGCACCCCACCGCATGACCGGCCTCGATCGCCAGCCCTGGCGCTGTTTCGCCGGCACGGCCCCATGTGGTCGAGGATGCGGAGACTGCGTACATCGACCGTCCGCCAGGGCCGGTACGATACGCTTTCGAAGCACGCGCCCCTCACGTCATGCCGTCCCGGCAGACACTGCGGCTGCAGTCGACTGCAGGGTGCGTGCTGTCCCGTCTCTCAGACCGCCCGGTGCCTCAGGCCCTGGGCATCCACAAGGAAGAAAGGCTCGCATGAGTTACGTCATCGCCGCACCGGCCCCGGTCTCCGTTCCCGTCGTGGGCAGTTCCGACCGTTTTCCCGTCAACCGCATCTACTGCGTCGGCCGCAACTACGTGGCCCATGCGCAGGAGATGGGTTTCACCGGCCGCGAGGCGCCCTTCTTCTTCATCAAGCCGGCGGACACGGCCCTCGTGCTGGAGCCGGGCCAGACCGGTACCCTGCACTACCCCAGCCTGACCCAGGACTTCCACCACGAGATCGAGCTGGTGGCCTGCATCGGCACCGGCGGCAAGAACATCAAGGCCGCCGACGCCAAGAAGCACATCTGGGGCTACGCCGTGGGCCTGGACATGACCCGGCGCGACCTGCAGGGCGAGCAGAAGAAACAAGGCCGCCCGTGGTGCATCGGCAAGACTTTTGACGAGGCCGCACCGATCGGCCCCATCACCCCGGCCGCCGCCGCCGGCGACATCGAGCACGCAGACATCTGGCTGCAGGTCAACGGCCAGGACCGCCAGCGCAGCAACCTGGACAAGCTGATCTGGAACATCGGCGAGATCATCGAACACCTGAGCACCGCCTGGGAGCTGCGCCCCGGGGACCTGATTTATACCGGCACGCCCGAAGGTGTTGCTGCCGTGGTGGCCGGTGACACACTCGAGGGCGGCGTGACCGGGCTGGCACCGATCCGACTCCAGGTGGTCTGACATCGTCGCAACGGCTGGCTGGCGCCAAGACTGACTCGCCGCGGACTGGCTCTGCCAGCCGCGGCGTTTTCTTGACTACACTGCGGCATCATGCAACGCAGTCCGATCAAACACTGCCGCAACTGCGGCATCGCCGTGGTCTACCGCCTCCCCGACGACGGGGATACACGCGAACGCGCCATCTGCCCGGCCTGCGCCACCGTCCACTACGAGAACCCGCTCAACGTGGTCGGCACCGTGCCCTACTGGGGCGACAAGATCCTGCTATGCAAGCGCAATATCGAGCCGCGCTATGGCAAATGGACGCTGCCGGCCGGCTTCATGGAGCTGGGTGAAACCACCGCACAGGGCGCGGTGCGCGAGACTGAGGAGGAAGCCGGCGCACAGATCGCGCTGGAGGGCCTGTTCTCGGTCATCAATGTCGCCCGCGTCGGTCAGGTCCACATGTTCTACCGGGCCCGCCTGCTGAGCGACCGCTTCGACCCCGGCCATGAAACCATCGAGGCCCGGCTCTACGCCGAGCACGAGATTCCCTGGGACGAGATTGCCTTTCGCACCGTCAAGGAAACCCTGGAGCGCTTCTTTGCCGACCGGCAACGCGGCCAGTTCGGGGTGCATGACGTCGACATCGTCTAAGGCCTCAACATCCCGGCCTTTCGCGGCCAATTCCGCGATTCAAATTGACACAAATCCGCTATAAATGTCGGCATCGGGCGTGATACCGTTGGGCACCAACGCACAACACAGCCCATCAGGAACATGAAGCAACATCAACACTTCTGGGAAGTCGACCTCATCGAGCTGTCGCGCGACTGGCTGTCCCAGATTGGTACCTTTCTGATGACGGCGGTGGCCTTCGTCGGCATGGCGCTGCCAGTGCTGATTCCAGCCTTCATCATGTGGTATCTTGCCGGCTTTCCGCGCCTGACCTGGTAACACCCCACAACGCCTCTGCCAGGGCTGACAGGACATGCTGTCGGCCCTTTCTGTTGGCAAAAGAAAAAGCCTCTAGGAATCACTTCCCAGAGGCTTTTGTGTATCGATTGGTCGGTGTGAAAGGATTCGAACCTTCGACCCCTTGCACCCCATGCAAGTGCGCTACCAGGCTGCGCCACACACCGATCGAGCCTCGCATTATAGCGTGCGAAGCGGTCGGTTTCAGTACGGGGCTGAAAGTAAATCGCGGATCTCGAACAACTCGCGACGCACCTGCAGCAGCCTGTCGGCTGCCGACGCGGCGGGGTCATCCGGCTGGCTATCGGCGAAGTCGTCCATGTCGGCCTCGTTCATCTCCAGCACGTCCACACCGTCAAGCATGACTTCGCCGTTGCGCTTGCGGTCGCGCTCGGCCTGCAGCAGCTCCTGCATCTTGTTGCGCGCGCCACTGATGGTGAAGCCCTGGTCGTAGAGCAGGTCGCGGATGCGGCGGATCATCAGCACCTCGTGGTGCTGGTAATAGCGACGGTTACCACGCCGCTTCATGGGACGCAGCTGGGTGAACTCCTGCTCCCAATACCGTAGCACGTGAGGCTTGACACCACACAGATCCCCGACCTCACCGATGGTGAAGTAGCGTTTGGCGGGGATGGGAGGAAGCGCTTTCTCCATTGAAATCAATGCTGTACGAGAGAAAGCTGCAAGGTTACTCTAAGTTATGGCCGGATGCAAAGCCTGTTTGCACCGGCGGCGCGAAAACCCGGCCCGTGGCGAAGCTCAGGCGACCGCAGGGCGCCCCTCGTCCTGGATCTGTTCCTTGAGCTTGTGGCTGGCGTGGAAGGTCACCACGCGGCGCGCTTCGATCGGGATGGCCTCGCCAGTGCGCGGGTTGCGGCCTGGGCGCGGTGCCTTGGTGCGGATCTGGAAGTTGCCGAAACCCGAAATCTTGACGTCGTTGCCATTGACCAGGCTGTCGGCAATCAGGTCGAAGAAGGCGTCGATCATGTCCTTGGACTCGCGCTTGTTCAGCCCGATCTGCTCAAACAGCAGCTCCGCCAGCTGCGCCTTGGTGAGCGCCGGGGTTTCCAGACTTTCGACCGTGATTTCCATGATTCCGCCGTCTCGTTGTGTGTTCTTCTTGCGTCGCGCGCTCAGGCCCGCAGCCGCGCGCCCACCTGCTGTTGCAGCGTCGCCAGCACGGCCTGCACAGCGGACTCGATCTGCTCTTCCGTCAGCGTCGCCGCATCGCTGTTGAGCGTCAGGCGCACCGCCAGGCTCTTCTCGCCTTCCGCTAGCGTACCGGCCGCCTGGCCCGGCTTGGCGCGATAGACGTCGAACAGTACCGCATTTCGCAACACGCCGGCAGTAGGGGCTGCCCCGATGGCCTGCATCAACGCTGCGTGACTCACGGACTCGGCCACGATGACCGCCAAGTCGCGCTCCACCGGCTGGTGCTTGGAAATCTCGCGCAGGGCAGGCACCTCAAGCGTCAGCACGGCGTCGAGCTCCAGTTCGAACAGCACGGGCGTGGCCGTGAGCTCGTAGCCCTGGCGCCAGCGCGGGTGCAGCTCGCCTACGTAACCTATTGGCCGCCCGTCCAGCAGCACACGGGCGCAGCGGCCGGGGTGCATGGCCGGGTGCTCGGCGGCCTCGAAGACGGGCTGGCGCGGCGCCAGCAGGGCTTCCACGTCGCCCTTCACATCGTAGAAGTCCACGGCGCGCTCCTTGGCGGCCCACTGCAGGGCATCCACGCCGCCGGCCGCCAAGCCCGCCACGCGCATGGGCTGGGCAAAGCCAGCCACGCTCGTGTGGCTGTCCGTCACGGACGCATCGCGCAGGAAGACGCGGCCCAGTTCGAACACGCGCACGCGCTCGGCCTTGCGGTCCAGGTTGAACTTGAGCACCTGCAGCAGCGAGCCCAGCAGGCTGGAGCGCATGACACCCATCTGGCTGGCGATGGGGTTGAGCAGCTTGATGGGATTGGGGTTGCCGGCGAGCTCATGCTCCCAGCGCTCATCCACGAAGCTGTAGTTGATTGTTTCCTGGTAGCCCAGTGCAGCCAGTTGGCGGCGCACGGCAAAGGGGCTGCGCTGCGACTCCAGCCGGCTCTTGGGCACCACGGGCGCATGCGGTGGGGTGTGCGGCAGCTTGTCGTAGCCCACCATGCGGGCCACTTCCTCGATCAGGTCTTCCTCAATCTGCAAATCGAAGCGGTACAGCGGGGGCTGTACGGTCACGGTGCCCTGCCCTTCGGTCACAGGCAGACCGAGGCGCTTCAAGGCGTCGGCGCACTGCGCCTGCATCATCGGCATGCCGATGACCTTGGCGGCACGGGCCACGCGCAGCGTGACCGGCGCGCTCTTGGGCAGGTTGACCTGCTGATCGTCGATGGGGCCGCAGACGGTGTCGGGCGTGCCGCAGATCTCGACGATGAGCTGCGTGATGCGCTCGATGTGCTCCACGGTCAGGGCCGGATCGACCCCGCGCTCGAAGCGGTGACCGGCGTCGGTGGCAAAGTTGTAGCGGCGCGAACGACCGGCAATCGCCTTGGGCCACCAGAAGGCGGCTTCCACGTAGACATTGCAGGTGTCGTCGGACACGGCGGTGGCGTCGCCGCCCATGATGCCGGCCAGGGATTCGACCTGCTGGTCGTCGGCGATGACGCCGACTTCATCGTCCACCGTGACGGTATTGCCGTTGAGCAGCTTGAGCTGCTCGCCAGCCTTGCCCCAGCGCACGTCCAGCGTGCCGTGGATCTTGTCGAGGTCGAAGATGTGGCTGGGGCGGCCATATTCGAACATCACGTAGTTGGAGATGTCCACCAGCGCGGTCACGCTGCGCTGGCCGCAGCGGGCCAGGCGGTCCACCATCCACTGCGGGGTGGCGGCTTTCGTGTTCACGTTACGTACGATGCGGCCGGAGAAACGGCCACAGAGGTCGGGCGCGCTCACCTTCACGGGCTGCACGTCCTTGATCTTGGCGGCCACGGGGGCGATGGCCGGCGTCTTGAGCGGCGCGCCGGTCAGTGCGGCCACTTCACGCGCCACGCCGTAGACGGAGAGGCAGTGCGCCAGATTCGGCGTGAGCTTGAGCGTAAACAGCGTGTCGTCCAGCTTGAGGTACTCGCGGATATCTTGGCCGATGGGGGCATCGGCCGGCAGCTCCAGCAGCCCACCATGGTCTTCCGACAGCTTCAGCTCGCGGGCCGAGCACAGCATGCCCTGGCTCTCCACGCCGCGCAGCTTGCCGAGCTTGATGTGGAAGGGCTTGCCGTCTTCACCCGGGGGCAGTTCGGCGCCCACCAGAGCGCAGGGGATGCGGATGCCGGGGCGGGCGTTGGGGGCACCGCAGACGATGTTGAGCAAGGCGCCCTGCCCTACGTCCACCTGGCAAACGCGCAGGCGGTCGGCGTTGGGATGTTGTGCCGCCTCTTTGATCTCGGCGACAACGATCTTGGTAAACGGCGGGGCCACGGGACGCAGCTCTTCCACCTCCAGGCCGGCCATGGTGAGGGTGTCAGCCAGTTGCTGGGTGGTGTGCGGCGGGTTGCAGAATTCGCGCAGCCAGGACTCGGGAAATTGCATGGTGTCGGTCTTCTTGTAGGGTCAGGCTGGGTTCAACGGAATTGCGAGAGGAAACGCAGGTCGCCGTCGAAGAACAGGCGCAGGTCGTTCACGCCGTAGCGCAGCATGGTGAAGCGGTCCAGACCCATGCCAAAGGCGAAACCGATGTACTTTTCGGGGTCCAGGCCCATGTTGCGCACCACGTTCGGGTGCACCTGGCCGGAGCCGGCCACTTCCAGCCAGCGGCCGGCCAGAGGCCCCTGCTGGAACTGGATGTCGATCTCGGCGCTGGGCTCTGTGAAGGGGAAGAAGCTGGGGCGGAAGCGCAGCACCAGGTCGTCGCGCTCGAAGAAGGTGCGGCAGAACTCGGTGAACAGGTACTTGAGGTCCTTGAAGCTCACGTTCTCGCCAAGCCACAGGCCTTCGCACTGGTGGAACATGGGCGAGTGGGTGGCGTCGCTGTCCACGCGATAGGTGCGGCCGGGGGCGATGACGCGGATTTCCGGCATGGGCTCGCCCGCCTTCGCCTTGGCCTGGTGCGCGGCCACATGCTGCAGGGCGTGACGCACCTGCACCGGGCTGGTGTGGGTGCGCAGCAGGTTCGGCGCCTTGGCCGAGCCACCTTCGACGTAGAAGGTGTCGTGCATGGAACGCGCGGGATGGTCTTCGGGCGTGTTGAGGGCGGTGAAGTTGTACCAGTCGGCCTCGATCTCGGGGCCCTGCGCTACTTCGAAGCCCATGGAGCCGAAGATGGTCTCCAAGCGCTCCATGGTCAGGCTCACAGGATGCAGGCCACCAGTGCCACGGGCACGGCCTGGCAAGGACACGTCCAGCGCTTCGGCCTGCAACTGCTTCTGCAGTTCGGCGTCTGCCAAGGCCTGGCGCCGCTCGTTGAGCGCGGCCTCGATGGCCTGCTTGGCTACGTTGATGGCAGCACCGCGGGTCTTCTTCTCTTCCACGGACAGGGCGCCCATGCCCTTCATCAGCTCGGTGATGCTGCCGGTCTTGCCCAGGAAACGGGCCTTGGCGTTCTCCAGGTCCGCCGGGGTGGCCGCCTGGGCAAAGGCCGATTTCGCGCTGTCGACGATGGCATCCAACTCGTTCATGTTCTAACCCGCTAGTTCTGTGGTGCGATAAGCAAAGCGATCAGGGCAGCGCAGCTGCGGCAACACTCTCCTGAGCCCTCTCCAAATGCACAAGGGCTAAAGCCTTTTCAAGCTCTAGCCCTTGTTTCTTGTGCATGGAATGCTACCCTAACGATAGCAATCCTGGCGTGAAGATCAAGCAGCCAGCTTGGCCTTGACTTGCTCCACGATGCCGGCGAAGGCCGCCATGTCGTGCACAGCGATATCGGCCAACACCTTGCGGTCGATCTCGATCTGGGCCTTCTTCAGGCCGTTGGCGAACTGGCTGTAGGTCATGCCGCACTGACGGGCCGCCGCGTTGATACAGGCAATCCACAGCTGACGGAACACGCGCTTCTTGGCGCGACGGTCACGGTAGGCATATTGACCAGCCTTCATCACCGCCTGCTTGGCGATGCGGAAGACATTACCGCGGCGACCGCGGAAGCCCTTGGCCAGGGCGAGAACTTTCTTGTGACGGGCGCGGGCCGTTACACCACGTTTGACGCGAGGCATTTGAGTACTCCTTGTTCGTCGTTAATTAAATACCCATGCCGGGCAGCATCTGTGCCATGTGACCCATGTTGGTCTCATGCACCGTCACCGCGCCACGCAGATGGCGTTTATTCTTGGTGGTCTTCTTGGTCAGAATGTGACGTTTGAAGGCTTGACCGCGCTTGACGGTACCACCGGGACGAACGCGGAAGCGTTTCTTCGCCGCGCTCTTGGTCTTCATCTTGGGCATTGCAATGCTCCTATTACCTTGTGCTCGTGAGGCGCCGCAACACCCGTCGCGGTCTTGATGGCCCCGAGCCACTTGTTGAAGTGGCAAGTTCATCACCCACCACTTCTGACGCAGCGAGGTTTCACCCCCACTGCTGCCGTGGCGGGTACAAGACCCGCCCCGTTTCGGGAAAGCTCTCGCCTCCCCGGCATTTCCTGCCGGTCTTGCAACCTGCAGAAAACGAAACTTAACCCTGCGCCGCTTCAGCGGCGGGCTTCGGCTGGGAGCCGCCGCCCTTCTTCTTGCCCGGCGCGATCATCATGATCATCTGCCGGCCTTCGAGCTTGGGGAACTGCTCGACCACGATCAGGTCCCCCAGATCGGCACGCATGCGGTCGAGCATGGCCATGCCCAGCTCCTGGTGCGTGATCTCGCGACCACGGAAGCGCAAGGTAATCTTGCACTTATCACCTTCTTCCAAGAAGCGCTTGATGTTGCGCAACTTGATGTTGTAGTCACCATCGTCGGTACCGGGCCGGAACTTGACTTCCTTGACCTCGATGACCTTCTGCTTCGCTTTCGCCTCGGCAGCCTTTTTCTGCTCCTGGAACTTGTACTTGCCGTAGTCCATCAGGCGGCAGACGGGCGGATTAGCGGTGGCCACGATCTCGATCAGGTCCACATCCATATCGCCTGCCAGTCGCAGGGCCTCTGCCAGACTGACCACCCCCATCGGCTCGTTCTCCGGACCGGAGATGCGGACTTCAGGTGCCGTGATTTCACGGTTCAGGCGGTGCTTGCGTTCTTCGCGCTGGCGGCGATCACGAAATTCAGTAGCGATGGTTCAATTCCTTAAAGCTTTGCCGCACCAGGCGGCTGCAACCGCCCGGTACGTGCCAGAAACCTGCCGTAAAGCCCTCAGGGAGCCTGCTCGACTGACTTGTGAGCGATGTCGTCCGCGATGAGTTGCACGAAGGCTTCGAGGGACATCACACCGAGGTCTTTGTTACCCCGGGCACGCACTGCGACGGCACCGGCTGCCTTCTCCTTGTCGCCCGCGACCAGGATGTAGGGCAGCTTTTGCATCGAATGCTCCCGTATTTTATACGTAATTTTCTCGTTGCGCAGATCTGTTTGCACCCTAAGTTCTTGATTTGGCAACGATTTCTTGAGTTTTTGGGCAATTTCCAGACAGTAATCGGCCTGCGCATCGGTGATATTGAGCACCGACACCTGCACCGGCGCCAGCCAGGTGGGCAGCGCGCCGGCGTGCTCCTCGATCAGGATGCCGATGAAACGCTCCAGGCTGCCCAGGATGGCCCGGTGCAGCATGACGGGGCGGTGACGGTTGCCATCCTCGCCCACGTACTCGGCGTCCAGCCGCTCGGGCATGGAGAAGTCGACCTGGATGGTGCCGCACTGCCAGTGGCGGCCAATGGCGTCCTTCAGCGTGTACTCGATCTTCGGGCCATAGAAGGCACCGTCACCGGGGGCAATCTCGAACGCGCAGTTGGCGGCCTTCAGGCTTTCCATCAGGGCCGCCTCAGCCTTGTCCCACAGGGCATCGGAGCCGATGCGCTTCTCCGGTCGGGTGGCGACCTTATAGATGATGTCCGTGAAGCCAAAGTCCTTGTAGACCTTCTGCAGCAGGGCCGTGAAGTTGACGCATTCCTGCAGGATCTGGTCTTCGGTACAGAAGATATGGCCGTCGTCCTGGGTGAAGCCGCGCACGCGCATGATGCCGTGCAGGCCGCCCGTAGGCTCGTTGCGGTGGCAGGCGCCGAACTCGCCGTAGCGCAGCGGCAGGTCGCGGTAGCTCTTGATGCCCTGCTTGAAGATCAGGATGTGGCCCGGACAGTTCATGGGTTTGAGGGCGTAGTCGCGCTTCTCGCTCTCGGTGGTGAACATGTTCTCCCGGTACTTGTCCCAGTGGCCGGTCTTCTCCCACAGCGCCTTGTCGATGATCTGCGGGCCCTTGACCTCCTGGTAGCCGTTGTCACGGTAGACGCGGCGCATGTACTGCTCAACCTCCTGCCAAACCGCCCAGCCCTTGGGGTGCCAGAACACCGTACCGGGCGAGTGCTCGTCCAGGTGGAACAGGTCGAGCTCGCGCCCCAGCTTGCGGTGGTCGCGTTTCTCGGCCTCTTCCAACATGGTCAGGTACTGTTGCAGCTCTTCCTTGGTCGCCCAGGCCGTGCCGTAGACGCGCTGCAGCATCTCGTTGCGGTGGTCACCGCGCCAGTAGGCGCCGGCCACCTTCATGAGCTTGAAGTGCTTGAGCTTGCCCGTGCTGGGTACGTGCGGACCACGGCACAGGTCTTCGAACTGGCCTTCGCGGTACAGACTCACGTCTTCATTAGCCGGAATGCTGGCAATGATCTCGGCCTTGTAGTGCTCGCCGATGCCCTTGAAATAGGCCACCGCCTCGTCGCGCGGCAGCACGCGGCGCACCACGGGTTCGTCCTTGACAGCCAGTTCGGCCATCTTTTTCTCGATGGCGGCGAGGTCTTCCGGCGTAAACGGGCGCTTGTAGGAGAAGTCGTAGTAGAAGCCGTGCTCGATCACCGGACCGATGGTGACCTGCGCGTCCGGAAACAGTTCCTTTACGGCGTAGGCCAGCAGGTGGGCCGTGGAGTGGCGGATGACTTCCAGGCCCTCGGCGTCCTTGGCCGTGAGGATGGACAGCGGGCTGTCTGCCGTGATCTGGTAGCTGGTGTCCACCACCTTGTCCCCCACCTTGCCGGCCAGCGCGGCCTTGGCCAGGCCGGTACCGATGGAGGCAGCCACCTCGGCCACCGTCACCGGGCCGGGGAATTCACGTTTGGAACCGTCAGGAAGCGTAATCTGAACCATGTTGCTCACTCGCAGAAAATGAAAAAGGCGCGGTGCAGACCGCGCCTTGCTATGAATTCGATAGTACCTTCGCCCAAGAGCGCGCGGACTAGCAACCCCTGAGACCTTTCTCGCTGGCGGTGGTAGTTCGCGGTGTCATAACCAGGGTGCCTTTCTCGCTCTTGCTGGCGGACGCTGCGTCCGCATTTTTGTATTCTAACCTGCGGCACCGGAAAACACGGCACTGCAGCCCCGAGGGCCTGCGGTGCCGTGCGGTGTCCGATTGACGGCAATCAGGCCGACACCGCCTCCGCCGCTTTCTTGGCGGCAGCCACCTTGCGGTTGCGCTCCAGCCAGCCGTTAACCAGCTCGACCGTCTCGTTGACGGAGGTGTTGCTCAGGCCCTGCTGCGCCGCCACCAGCTTGACCAGCAGGTCAATGCGCTCAATGTCGGTGGCCCCGGCCGCCAGCGCACGCGCTGCGGACGAGGGTTTGAGCAGGCCCTGCCCGGCAGCAGCGTACTTGTCAAAGGGCACCATATCATCGGGCGAAGCGCCCAGCCTGACGCACAGGTCCACCACCCACTGGTAGATCTGGCGCGAGGTCTCGATGTCGCTGTGCACAGCCTCCTTGATGGGGCGCATGCCATCGGCCTGCACGCACCGATAATTGCCGGTCAGCAGCATGGCCCACTTGGCCAGCGGCACGAAGATGGAGTCGTGCACCTTGAGCTTGACCGGCAAATCCAAGGCCTCACCGTCCACCGTCAGGCGCGCGCCTGCGATGTCCTCCTCCATCTGCTCGAGCATCGCAGTATGCGCAGGGTTGTCGAACCGCGCCACCTTGAAGTTGGTGGGCAGGCCGACCTGCAGCACGTTGGGCTTCTCCTCCGGCGGCCGGAAGGCCTGCGGATCGGGGCTGCACAGGGTCATCAGGCCAGGCTCGAAATGCGCCCACACGGAGGCGTCATGGAAGCAGGCGCGCAGGCCACCGATGTCCAACCCGGGGATACGAGCGAGGTAAGGCAACGGCGGCATGTTCATGATGGACATGCAGGGCACCTTGGCTTTGGCCGTGGCCTCCATCAGTTCGCGCATGCCCGGCGAGCTGTACTGTGGCTCCTGCATGGCCAGCACGACCAGATCGTACTGTTCGGGTCGCGCGCCACTGGGCGAGACGGCATCGAGCTGACCGGGCAGCTGGCGCGAATCGATCTCCACCATACCCTCACGGCCCTTGACCGGCATGCGCACGCGGGTGCCTTCGGCGTTGATCAATGCGGCGGTCTCCCGGCGGCAGACCAGCGTGACGGCGTGCCCGGCCATCAGCAGCTTGCTCGACAGCAGCGACCCATAAGAGGCCCCAAGGATCAGTACTTTGTATTTCTTGGTCATGTTGATGGTTTCCTTTCGGATCTCCGGTAGTCTGAAATCTTCCAATCGCGGCCGTCATCCCTCACAGGGATGGCAGATCAATGCGTCTGAAAAACAATATAAGCGCACACGCAAATAAACAGCATCAAGTTCTCATTCGGGATTCGGCAGATGCTCTTATAAATTTTCTTGAATACCGAGATTTCCCAAACTAATCAAAATCGCCCCGCAAATGCAATACGGCGCTACCGGGCCGCAGGCCCCGGTAGCGCCGCATACAGGCGCTCGTTGCGCAGTTCTTTTTTAGTGGAACTGCTCTTCTTCGGTCGAGCCGGTCAGCGCAGTGACGCTGGACTTGCCGCCCTGGATCACGGTGGTGACGTCGTCGAAGTAACCGGTGCCCACTTCCTGCTGGTGCGACACGAAGGTGTAGCCGCGGTCACGGGCAGCGAATTCGGGCTCCTGCACACGCTCCACGTAAGCGGACATGCCGCGCTTCACGTAGTCCTGCGCCAAGTCGAACATGTTGTACCACATGGAGTGGATGCCAGCCAGGGTGATGAACTGGTACTTGTAGCCCATGGCGCCGAGTTCGCGCTGGAACTTCGCGATGGTGGCATCGTCGAGGTTCTTCTTCCAGTTGAAGGACGGCGAACAGTTGTAGGCCAGCATCTTGCCTGGGTGCACCTTGTGCACGGCTTCGGCGAACTTCTTGGCGAAGTCCAGGTCGGGCGTACCGGTTTCGCACCACACCAGGTCGGCGTAGCGGGCATAGGCGTTGGCACGGGCCACAGCCTGGTCCAGGCCCTTGCGGGTCTTGTAGAAGCCTTCGGCGGTGCGCTCACCGGTCAGGAAGGGCTTGTCGATCTCGTCGTAGTCGGAGGTCAGCAGGTCGGCCGCCTCGGCGTCGGTACGGGCGATCACCAGGGTGGGCACGCCCAGCACGTCGGCCGCCATGCGGGCAGCGATCAGCTTCTGGCAGGACTCACGGGTGGGCAGCAGCACCTTGCCGCCCATGTGGCCGCACTTCTTCACCGAAGCCAGCTGGTCTTCCCAGTGCACGCCAGCCGCGCCAGCACGGATCATGGCCTTCATCAGTTCAAACGCGTTGAGCACGCCGCCGAAACCGGCTTCGGCATCGGCCACGATGGGCGCGAAGTAGTCGATGTAGCCCTTGTCGCCGGCGTTGATGCCCTTGGCATGCTGGATTTCGTCAGCACGGCGGAAGGTGTTGTTGATGCTTTCCACGACGCGCGGCACCGAGTCCACCGGGTACAGCGACTGGTCGGGGTACATGGAGGTGTAGGTGTTGTTGTCGGCGGCGACTTGCCAGCCCGACAGGTAGATGGCCTTCACGCCGGCCTTGACCTGCTGCATGGCCTGGCCACCGGTGAGCGCGCCCAGGCAGTTGATGTAGGGCTCGGTGTGCAGCAGATCCCACAGCTTCTCGGCGGTGCGGCGGGCGATGGTGTGCTCGATCGGGAAGGAGCCGCGCAGACGCACGACGTCGGCGGCGGTGTAGCCGCGCTCCACACCCTTCCAACGGGGATTGGTGGCCCAGTCCTTTTCCAGGGCGGCGATCTGCTGTTCGCGGCTGAGTTGTTCAGTCAGGTTTTGCGGCATGAGTTTTCTCCTTGAGTTACATGAAACCAGTCGGTGGTGCGGCTCGGTGAGTTCGCACATTTCTGAAAACCGATGCCTCAAATTTAAGTCTTGTATAAGACTTTGTACAGCTCTTATGTCTTATACAAGAC
>Ga0114986_1000150_pt1 | contig 19450 bp, 19 predicted proteins | sample Shrwel1BS1Day17_FD_96988 | JGI IMG/M metagenome (GOLD analysis project Ga0114986, IMG submission 96988) | Subsurface microbial communities from deep shales in Ohio, USA - Utica-3 well 1 S-1-Day17 | ecosystem: Environmental > Aquatic > Deep subsurface > Shale gas/oil reservoir > Produced... | reverse complement strand
GGCAGTGTGGGACCGGCCGCCGCCACATCCCGGGCCCAGCAGCACGGCAGCCATCGCGGCCCTGCCCGACGTGGCCGAGCTGCACATCGGCCACGCGCTGATCGGCCATGCCGTCTTCGTGGGCCTGCGCCAGGCCATTGCAGATTTCAAGGCCGAGGCCGTGCGGGCGAGGCGGCGCGCGTGATCTACGGCATCGGCACCGACATCTGTGACATCCGCCGCATCGAGGCGGCGTTGCAGCGCCATGGCGAACGCTTTGCGCTCAAGGTGCTGGGCCCGCACGAGATCGAGGTCTTTCGCCAGCGCCGTGCCAAGGTGCCGGCGCGTGGCGTGCGCTACCTGGCCACGCGCTTCTCGGCCAAGGAGGCCTTCTCCAAGGCCATCGGCCTGGGCCTGCGCATGCCGATGACCTGGCGCGCCTGCGAGATCGTCAAGGCACCGAGTGGCAAACCCGAGATCCGCCTGCATGGCGAACTGGCCACCTGGTTCGAGGCCCGCAGCCTGCGGGCCCATGTGACCGTGACCGATGAAACCGACTACGCCGCCAGCTTCGTGGTGGTGGAAACCAAGGAATGAGATGAGCCTGCTTCCCGAGCACGCCCCGGTGGTCCTCGACATCGCCGGCACCGCGCTGGACGACAACGACCGCCGCCGCCTGCAGCACCCGCTGACCGGTGGCCTGATCCTGTTTGCGCGCAACTGGGCCGACCGCCGCCAGCTCGTCGAGCTGACCGCGGAAGTGAAATCGCTGCGCCCGGATGTGCTGATCTGCGTGGACCACGAGGGCGGGCGCGTGCAGCGCTTCCGCACCGATGGCTTCACCCATTTGCCGCCGATGCGCCGCCTGGGCGAGCTGTGGACGGCCGATGCCCTGCGCGCCACCGATGCGGCCACGGCCTGTGGCTACGTGCTGGCCTCGGAACTGCGCGCCTGTGGCGTCGACTTCAGCTTCACGCCCGTGCTCGACCTCGACCATGGCCCCAGCGGCGTGATCGGCGACCGGGCCTTCCATCGCGATGCGCGGGTGGCTACCCTGCTGGCCAAGAGCGTGATGCACGGCCTGCTGCTGGCGGGTATGCAGGCCTGCGGCAAGCACTTCCCCGGCCATGGTTACGTGGCGGCCGATTCGCATGTGGACGTTCCTGTGGACCGCCGCTCGCTCAAGGCGATCCTGGCCGACGATGCCAAGCCCTATGAGTGGCTGAGCACCTCACTGGCCTCGGTGATGCCGGCCCACGTGATCTATCCCAAGGTCGACGCCTTGCCGGCGGGCTTCTCCAGCCGCTGGCTGCAGGACATCCTGCGCGGTCAGCTGGGCTTCACCGGCGCGATCTTCAGCGACGACCTGAGCATGCAGGGCGCCAGCGTGATGGGCGATGCAGTGCAGGGGGCCGTGGCCGCCCTGCAGGCGGGCTGCGATCTGGTGCTGCTGTGCAACCAGTCGGCGGTGGACGGCGGCGCGCCGCTGGACGCGCTGCTGGACGGACTGTGGGCCGCGCGCGAGCAGGGCCGCTGGGAGCCCCAGGCCGACAGCGAGGCACGCCGCGTCGATCTGCTGCCCCAGGCCGCCCCGATGGCCTGGGACGACCTGATGCACCACGCGCCCTACCAGCAGGCGCTTTCGCGCCTGCCCTGAGTCAGCTCACTGGGGTTGCTGCTGGGCCGCCGGGGCCGTTGGGACCGTCTGGGCGGCCTCGAAGGGCAGGGTGACCTGGGCCAGATCCTTGCGGGTCTCGACCAGCACCAGCGGACCCTCGTCCAGCGCCACCATGGGCTTGCGCTCGCGCGGCACATGGATGGGCTGGGGCGTGCTGGCGATCAGTTCCTGCGCGGCACGGACCTTGTCCGCATCGGAGTGCACCCACTCCAGGCCGGCTGAGGCAGCCAGTTCGTTGAGGCTGGACAGCGGCAGGTCATAGCGCGGCACCACCACCGGCTGGGGGCGGACTGCAGCCACCGGGGCCACCGGAGCCGCGTACGCTGCCGTCTCGGCTGGCGGCGCCACTGTGGCTTCAGCCACCGTGGTTTCCACGGCCTCCTCGGCGTCTTCCTGGGGGCGACGCTCGCGGCGATAGCGATCCCGGCCCCGGCCGCGACGGCCTTCACCTTCAGGCGCATCAGCGCTGCGGATCTCCTCCGACGGTGCCTGGGCTTCCACGGGTTCGGCCGGAGTCTCGGTTTCCGGCGCGGCCTCGGGGCTCACGCCATCCTGGTCAGGAGCCAGGCCTTCCACGCCGGCCTCGCGCTCGCGGCGGCCACGGCCCCCGCGGCGACGACGGCGCCCGCCCTCACGGGCGTTTTCCGACGGTGCATCCCCCTGGTCCTGGGGCACGGTATCGACGAAGGCGGTGTCTTCCACGACCTCGGGAGCCGCCGCAGCCACCACCGCGTCGCGCTCGGGACGCGGGGCGTTGCGTCGGTTGTCGGGGCGGCCTTCACCACGCGGCTCCCCGCGGCCTTCGCGGCGGTTCTCGGCGCGCGGCGCGGCCTCACCGGCCTCGGCACGCGCTTCACCGCTGCGTCCGCGACCCTCGCCGCGCCCTTCAGCGCGTGCGTCATTGCGGCCTTCGCTGCGGCCTTCGCCGCGGCTGTCGCCACGCCCCTCACCACGCCCACCGCGGCCTTCGCGACGGTTCTCGCCACGCTCCCCGCGCTCCCCGCGTTCGCCGCCGCGTCCACCGCGGCGACCGTCGCCTCGACGGCCCTCACCGCGCTCGCCCTTGCCTTCCTTGGCCACGGGCTTGGGCTCCTTGGGGGCAGCCACCGGCGCTGGCGCCTCGGGGCTTCCGGCGAAGAGCTTCTTGAGCCAGCCGAAGAAGCCCCCGCTGGCCGGCACGGGCGCGGCCACCGGTGGGGCGGCCACAGGCGCGGCGGCCGGCGCGGCCTCGGGCTTGGGCGCGGCCACCGGTGCCGGGGTCTCGGGCAGGATGCCCTTGATGACCGGCTCCTGCTTGGACCGGCCCTTTTCGTTCGCGTCGCGGCGGCGGGTGATGCCCACCTCCTCGTCCGGCTCCTCGATCATCGTGTAGCTGGCCTGCAGGTTCTCCAGGCGCGGATCGTCGTGGCGCAGGCGCTCGAGCTTGTAGTTGGGCGTCTCCAGGTGCTTGTTGGGCACCAGCAGCACGGTCACGCGCTGCTTGAGTTCGATCTTGGTGATCTCGGTGCGCTTCTCGTTGAGCAGGAAGCTGGTCACCTCCACCGGCACCTGCACGTGCACGGCGGCGGTGTTTTCCTTCATCGATTCTTCCTGCACCATGCGCAGGATCTGCAGGGCCGAGGATTCGGTGTCGCGGATGTGGCCGGTGCCGTTGCAGCGCGGGCAGGTGATGTGGCTGCCTTCGCTCAGCGCCGGGCGCAGGCGCTGGCGGCTGAGTTCGAGCAGGCCGAACTTGCTGATGGAGCTGAACTGCACGCGGGCGCGGTCCTGGCGCAGGGCATCGCGCAGGCGGGTCTCGACCTCGCGGCGGTTCTTGGACTCCTCCATGTCGATGAAGTCCACGACGATCAGGCCACCCAGGTCGCGCAGACGCATCTGGCGGGCGATCTCGTCAGCCGCCTCGAGGTTGGTGCGGGTGGCGGTTTCCTCGATGTCGCTGCCGCGCGTGGAGCGGGCCGAGTTGACGTCGATGGACACCAGCGCCTCGGTGTGGTCGATCACGATGGCGCCGCCCGAGGGCAGGTTCACCGTGCGCGAGAAGGCCGTCTCGATCTGGTGCTCGATCTGGAAGCGGCTGAACAGCGGCGCGTCGTCACGGTAGCGCTTCACGCGATTGGCCGTCTCGGGCATCACGTGGTTCATGAACTGGCTGGCCTGATCGAAGATGTCGTCGGTGTCGATCAGGATCTCGCCGATGTCCGCGGTGAAGTAGTCGCGGATGGCGCGGATGACGAGGGAGGACTCCTGGTAGATCAGGAAGGCGCCCTTGCCGGCCTGGGCGGCTTCGTCGATCGCCGTCCACAGCTTGAGCATGTAGTTGAGGTCCCACTGCAGCTCGGCCACGTTGCGGCCGATGCCGGCGGTGCGGGCGATCAGGCTCATGCCCTTGGGATAGTCGAGCTGGTCGAGGTTTTCCTTCAGCTCCTCGCGATCCTCGCCCTCGATGCGGCGCGAGACGCCGCCGCCGCGCGGGTTGTTGGGCATCAGCACCAGGTAGCGGCCGGCCAGCGAGATGAAGGTGGTGAGTGCCGCACCCTTGTTGCCGCGCTCTTCCTTTTCCACCTGGACCAGCAGTTCCTGGCCTTCCTTGATGACGTCCGAGATCTTGGCGTTGCGGACGTCGGCGCCTTCCTTGAAGTACTGGCGCGAGATTTCCTTGAAGGGCAGGAAGCCGTGACGGTCTTCGCCGTAGTCGACGAAGCAGGCTTCCAGCGAGGGTTCGACGCGGGTGACGACGGCCTTGTAGATGTTGCCCTTGCGCTGCTCGCGTCCTTCGATCTCGGTTTCGAAATCGAGCAGCTTCTGGCCGTCGACGATGGCCAGGCGACGCTCTTCCTGCTGCGTCGCGTTGATCAGCATGCGTTTCATGTGCACTCCTTCGCCCACCCGGCTGCAAGGCGCGGGCAGGCACAGCTTCACGCCACCGCCGGCCTCAGGGCCGGTCGAGCGGCTCAACGATGCACGAGGAACGCGAGCAGGAACCGGAAGGAATCGCCCTGGACGGCCGGCACGACGGAGACTTCCGCCGGGTCAGCCGCGTTGGCGCATGCGAGGAGTGAACGGAAACGCGGGCGCAAAGAGCAAGGCCGATGAATGGCTGACCTCGGAAGGCGACCCCCGATGCCGTTGCGTGCACGACAGCGGCAACCAGGCCGATGTCGCGCATGGGGGGCAGGTGGGAGGGCTGGGAGGCATCGTCCGCATGGGATCACTGAACGCGGGCTGCAGGTGGTGCTTCCAAGATCGGGGCGCTTTGGCGCCGGGTTGTCTCGCAAGCGGTGCCGGCCTGCAGCCGGAAAACCTTGTTGTTGGGTTCTTGATTCTGCGTTGGCTCTGACGCAGGACGGGGCGTGCTGTTGGCTCACCTTGGGAGACAACCCGCGGCCACGGGCCTGCGCTGCATCAACTCTTGGGGCCGGTTGCCTGCACAAACTGCTTGCGCGCGGCGGCCGGCCGACCCGTCTGCACGGCAGTGTTTGAGGGCATCTCGACCTCACTCGCGGGTGGCGAGGGGTAAACTCTTGCAAATCAAACACTTACAACGCAAACGTGGTGCAACAGATTATAGGGGCGAAACCGCCCGCGGCGCACAAGCGTGCCGCGGTGACGCCCGAAGTGCGTCACGTTGTCGTCGATGAGGCTTCAGCCGGGCAGCGCCTGGACAACTTCCTGACCAAGACGCTCAAGGGGGCACCGAAGTCCCTGATCTACCGCATCGTGCGCAGCGGTGAGGTGCGGGTGAACAAGGGGCGGGCCTCGGCCGACACTCGGCTGGCGCTGGGTGACGAGGTGCGTCTGCCGCCGGTGCGCGTGAGCGAAAGGAGTGAGCCCACGCTCACGCCGGCCCGCGAGTTCCCGGTGCTGTATGAAGACGATCACCTGCTGGCGGTGGACAAGCCGGCCGGCGTGGCCGTGCATGGGGGCAGCGGCGTGAGCTTCGGGGTGATCGAGCAGCTGCGCCGCGCGCGCCCGCTGGCGAAGATGCTGGAACTCGTGCACCGGCTGGACAAGGAGACCTCCGGCATCCTGCTGATCGCCAAGAAGCGCAGCGCCCTCACCGCGCTGCAGGACCAGTTCCGCAGCCGCGAGACCGGCAAGACCTACGCGGCCCTGGTGATCGGCGCCTGGCCGGCCGGCAAGAAAGTCATCGACGTGCCGCTGCACAAGTTCCTCACCGGCGAAGGCGAGCGCCGCGTGCGCGCCGTGTCGCCAGCGGCCGAAGAGGGGCGGCGCTCCATCACGCTGGTGAAGGTGGCGCAGGCCTATGCCGGCTACACCTTGCTGGATGTGACCATCAAGACCGGCCGCACCCACCAGATCCGCGTGCACCTTGCACATGAAGGCCACCCGATCGTCGGCGACGAGAAGTACGGCGATTTCGCGGTGAACCGGGCGTTTGCGCGTGGCGAAGCCCTTGCAGGCCACCGCTTCGACCGCATGTTCCTGCATGCGCGCCGCCTGCGCTTTGACCACCCTGCCACCGGGGAGTCCATCGAGCTCGAATCGCCCTTGCCGCGCGACTGCGCAGAATTGCTCCAACACCTATGAGCCAGCGTCCCCGCCAGTTCGACCTGATCGTCTTCGATTGGGATGGCACCCTCTTCGATTCCACGGCCCTCATCGCGCGCTGCATCCAGGCGGCCTGCGCCGACCTGGGCCTGCCGGTGCCCAGTGAACGCGAGGCGGCCTACGTGATCGGCCTGGGCCTGCACGACGCCTTGCAGCATGTGGTGCCTGGGCTGCCGGCCGAGCGCTACCCCGAACTGGGCCTGCGGTACCGGCATCACTATTTTGCCCGTCAGCATGAGCTGGTGCTCTTCGACGGGAGCCTCGCCATGCTGCAGGCGCTCAAGGAGCGCCATCACTGGCTCGCTGTCGCGACGGGCAAGTCGCGCCGGGGCCTGGACGAGGCCTTGCGCACGGTGCAGCTCCAGGGCCTCTTCGACGGCACGCGCACAGCCGACGAGACGGCCTCCAAGCCGCATCCGCGCATGTTGCACGAACTGATGCGCGAGTTCGGTGTGGACCCCGGACGTACGCTGATGATCGGCGACACCACGCACGACCTGCAGCTGGCGGCCAATGCCGGCACCGCCAGCGTCGCGGTGAGCTACGGCGCTCACGACACCGAGCCCCTGCGGGCCTTCGATCCGCACTTCGTCGCCGGCTCGGTGGCCGAGCTGCGCCAATGGCTGGAGACGCACGCATGACGGGCATCGAGCTGTGCGCCTCGAGCGAGCTGGCCGAGCGCGGCAAGGCCGTGCTTTTCGACGTGCTGCTGTGGAACGAGAGTGTGCGCGCATTTGCCCTGCGCTTCGAGGGCCGCGCCGTGGCCTATGTGAACCGCTGCGCCCATGTGCCGACCGAGATGGACTGGCAACCCGGCGAGTTCCTGGACGACAGCCGCGAGTGGATCATCTGTTCCATCCACGGTGCCATCTACGACCCGCGCACCGGCGAATGCCTGGGCGGGCCCTGCCTGCGCTCGCGCCTGATCGAGGTGCCGGTGGCGGAGCGCGACGGCAAAGTCTATTGGTATCCGAGTGATGACGTGCAGCCGGCCTTTGCCGACTGAGCGCCGACGACAACCCCCCTCGAGGCAGGAAGCCCATGGAACCCGAATTCCCGACGCCCCCGCAAGCCGCTCAGAGTGCCAGCGACCAGACCATCGCGCGCCTGACCGAGGCCTATCTGACCGACCGGCGCCGCGAACGGCGCTGGCGCATCTTCTTCCGGCTGGCGTGGCTGCTGCTGGCGGTGACGCTGGTGGTGATGATCTACCGCCAGGGGCTGGAAGCCGCGGCGCCGAGCGCCGCGCACACGGCGCTCATCGACGTGCGCGGCGAGATCGCGATGGACGCCGAGGCCAGTGCCGAGAACCTCATCTCGGCGCTGCGCAATGCCTTCGGAGACAGCGGGGCCCAGGCCGTGGTGCTGCGCATCAACTCGCCGGGCGGCAGTCCGGTACAGGCCGGCATGATCAATGACGAGATCGAGCGGCTGCGCCTGGCCCACGACAAGCCGGTGTACGCCGTGTGCGAGGAGATGTGCGCGTCGGCGGCCTTCTACATTGCCGCGGCGGCGGACGAAGTCTTTGTCGACAAGGCCTCGCTGGTGGGTTCCATTGGCGTCTTGATGGACGGCTTCGGCTTCACGGGCCTCATGGACAAGCTGGGCGTGGAGCGCCGACTGATGACGGCCGGGGACAACAAGGGCTTCCTTGATCCCTTCTCGCCGCAGACCGAACAGCACAAGGCCTATGCCCAGGCCATGCTCAACCAGATCCACCAGCAGTTCATCGCCGAGGTGCGTGAAGGCCGGGGCGAACGCTTGAGCAAGGAAGACGAGGTCTATTCGGGCCTGATCTGGAGCGGCCAGCAGGCGATCGATCTGGGCCTGGCCGACCGCTATGGCAGCCTCGACTATGTGGCCAGAGAGGTCGTGAAGGCCGAGGAAATCATCGATTACACGCCGCGCCAGAACGTGGCCGAACGCCTGGCCAAGCGCTTTGGCGCGGCCGTGGGCGAGGGCATGGTGGCGGCGTTGCGCGGCGTGGGCACGCTGCGCTGAAGAGCGCGCGGGCTCAGGCCTTCAACAGGCCCTTCGTTTCGATGAAGTCGATGACCCGGTCGAGGCCCTCGCGGGTCTTGAGGTTGGTCATCACCCAGGCCCGGTTGGGCCGCATGCGTGCGGTGTCGGCGGCCATGACGTCCAGGTTGGCGCCCACGTAGGGCGCCAGGTCGGTCTTGTTGATCACGAAGAGGTCGCTCTTGGTGATGCCGGGGCCGCCCTTGCGCGGGATCTTCTCGCCGGCGGCCACGTCGATCACGTAGATCGTGAGATCGGACAGTTCCGGGCTGAAGGTGGCGGCCAGGTTGTCGCCGCCGGACTCGATGAAGACGATGTCGGCGTCCGGGAACTTCGCCAGCATGCGGTCCACCGCCTCGAGGTTGATGGACGCGTCTTCGCGGATGGCCGTGTGCGGACAGCCACCGGTCTCCACGCCCATGATGCGCTCGGGCTCCAGCGCGCCGGCCACCGTGAGCAGGCGCTGGTCTTCCTTGGTGTAGATGTCGTTGGTGACCACCACGAGGTCGTAGCGTTCACGCATCGTCTTGCACAGCATCTCGACGAGGGTGGTCTTGCCCGAGCCCACGGGCCCGCCCACGCCCACGCGCAGGGGGGGAAGCTTCTTGGTGCGGCCAGGGATGGCGTGCAGGGAGGTGCTCATGATCGGAAGAGTCGCGAGTATTGGTGTTCGTGCTGGGCCGACAGGATGGCCAGACGGGGGGTGAAGGCCTGACGGTGTGCGTCGTCCAGCGCAAGGGCCGTGGCCACCACGTCGGGAATGTCTGCCGCCAGGCGGGCGAGGATGCGCTGGCCCGCACTCTGGCCCAGTGGAACGGCCTTGAGGGCGGCCTGCACCATGTTCTCGGCCCAGCCGAAACCGAAGGACAGCAGGGCCTGCTCGGGCGTGGCGCCGGCCTGGGCGGCTGCCAGGGCAAACGCCACCGGATAGGTGGGGGCCGGCGAGAACGCGGCCAGCACGGCGACGCGCTCGTCGCTCGCGCGGTTCTTCAGCCATTCCACCAGGGAACGGCCCATCTGTTCGGTCTGCTGGCGCAGCTCGGCGGACTCGCGCGTGTGGCGCACCCAGTCGTTCAGGGCGGTGAGGCGGGCGACGTCGTGTGCCTGCCAGGCGGGCACCGCCTGGGCCACCACGGCGGCATCCGCCCGCCCGAGACCGAGGTGCAGCTGATCGCTGAGCCAGTCACTCGCCTGGGCTTCGTTCGTGACGAGGCCGCTGTCCACCGCAGCTTCCAGCCCTTCCGAGTAGCTGAAGCCACCCACGGGCAGGGCCGGCGAGGCCAGCCACATCAGCTGCAGCCAGGTGGCGGAGGCCGACATCTCAGTGGTGATGGTGGCCACAGCCGGGACCGTGGACGTGGCCATGGTCTTCATGAGCGTCGTGCTCATGGGCGTGTCCATGGCCGTGGCCATGACCACCCGCTGCATAGGCCCCGCCTTCCGGCTCGAAAGGGGCTTGCACCTCGGTCACGATGAGGTGCATCTGGCGCAGCAGGTCGGCCAGCACGTGGTCGGGTTCGAGCTGCAGGTGATCGGCCCGCAGTTCGAGCTGCACGTGGCGGTTGCCCAGGTGGTAGGCGGCGCGCAGCAGGTCGAAGGGCGAGCCGTGCTCGGCGCAGGCAGTCACACGCAGCACCGGCTGGGGCGCGGCCTCGACGCGGATCAGCGAGCCGTCCTCGGCCACGAGCACGTCGCCGCCGCGCACCACAGTGCCGCGCGGCAGGAACACGCCCAGGGCACGGCCCTGGCTGTCGGTGGCATCGAAGCGGCTTTTCTGGCGCACGTCCCAGTCGAGTGCCACGGTGGCGGCCCGCTTCAGCAGCACGGCGGCCAGGCCCTGGCCTTGGGGAAGGAGTTTGTTGACGGTCAGCATGCCCGCGATGGTACGCCTGCGAGGGGTCAGAACAGGAAGTAGCGCTGCGCCATCGGCAGCACGGTGGCGGGCTCGCAGGTGAGCAGCTGGCCGTCGGCACGGACGTGGTAGGTCTGCGGGTCGATCTGCATGCGCGGGGCGTAGGCGTTGTGCACCATGTCGGCCTTCTTTACGCTGCGGCAGCCCTTCACGGCGGACACCACCTTGCGCAGGCCATAGCGTTCGGCGGCGCCGGCCGCCAGCGCCGACTGGCTGAGGAAGGTGAGCGAGGTGGCCGACAGGGCCCCGCCGAAGCTGCCGAACATGGGACGGTAGTGCACCGGCTGCGGCGTGGGGATGGAGGCGTTGGGGTCGCCCATCGCGGCCGCGGCGATGAACCCGCCCTTGAGGATGAGCGAGGGCTTCACGCCAAAGAAAGCGGGCTTCCACAGGACCAGGTCGGCCCACTTGCCCACCTCGATGCTGCCCACTTCGTGCGCGATGCCGTGGGCCAGCGCCGGGTTGATCGCGAGCTTGGCCAGGTAGCGCTTCACGCGGGCGTTGTCGTGCCGGGCCGTGTCACCGGGCAAGGCGCCGCGTTGCTGCTTCATCTTGTGCGCGGTCTGCCAGCAGCGCAGGATGACCTCGCCCACGCGGCCCATGGCCTGGCTGTCGGACGAGAACATGCTGATCGCGCCCAGGTCGTGCAGGATGTCCTCGGCCGCAATGGTCTCGCGGCGGATGCGGCTTTCCGCAAAGGCCAGATCCTCGGCGATGGAGGCGTCGAGGTGGTGGCACACCATCAGCATGTCGAGATGCTCGTCAATGGTGTTGACCGTGAAGGGCCGCGTCGGGTTGGTGGAGGAGGGCAGCACGTTGGCCTCACCCACCACCTTGAGGATGTCGGGGGCATGGCCGCCGCCCGCGCCCTCCGTGTGGAAGGTGTGGATGGTGCGACCCTTGAAGGCGGCGATGGTGTCCTCGACGAAACCGCTTTCGTTGAGCGTGTCGGAGTGGATGGCGACCTGGATGTCACCCTCTTCGGCCACGCCCAGGCAGGTGTCGATGGCCGATGGGGTGGTCCCCCAGTCCTCGTGCAGTTTCAGGCCGACGACGCCGGCCTCGACCTGCTGCCGCAGGGCCTCGGGCTGGCTCGCATTGCCCTTGCCCAGCAGGCCGATGTTCATCGGGAAGGCCTCGGCCGCCTGCAGCATGCGCCGGATGTTCTCGGGGCCGGGCGTGCAGGTGGTGGCGAAGGTGCCGGTGGCCGGGCCGGTGCCGCCGCCGATCATGGTGGTGATGCCCGAGGTCAGGGCTTCCTCGATCTGCTGCGGGCAGATCCAGTGGATGTGGGTGTCGATGCCGCCGGGGGTGACGATCAGGCCTTCGGCGGCGATGATCTCGGTGCCCGGGCCGATGACGATGTCCACGCCGGGCTGCACATCGGGGTTGCCGGCCTTGCCGATGGCGGCGATGCGCGAACCCTTGATGCCGATGTCGGCCTTGACGATGCCCCAGTGGTCGACGATGAGCGCATTGGTCAGCACGCAGTCCATCGCGTCCATCGCGCCGGGACCGTTGGCCCGCTGGCTCTGGCCCATGCCGTCGCGGATGGTCTTGCCGCCGCCGAACTTCACTTCTTCACCGTAGCCGCCGGCGGCCAGGGTGTAGTCCTTTTCCACTTCGATGACGAGGTCGGTGTCGGCCAGGCGCACGCGGTCGCCCACGGTCGGGCCGAACATCTCGGCATAGGCACGTCGCTGGATCGTGGCCATCACAGGCTTCCTTGCACGAGGCCGCGAAAGCCATGGACGACCCGGTCGCCGGCGTAATCGACCAGCTCGACCGTGCGTTGCTGGCCGGGCTCGAAGCGCACGGCGGTGCCCGAGGCGATGTTCAGGCGCATGCCGCGCGCGGCGTTGCGGTCGAACTGCAGCGCGCCGTTGGTTTCGGCAAAGTGGTAGTGCGAGCCCACCTGGATGGGGCGGTCGGCGGCGTTCTGCACCACCAGCGTGAGCGTGCGCCGGCCCGGGTTCAGGGCATGGTCTGGGCCGTCGGTGAGGAGTTCGCCGGGGATCATCACTTCCTCCCGGACAGCCACCAGGCCAGGCCGATCACCACGGCCAGCGCGACGTAGCCGAACACGTCGGTGGCATGCCAGTGGTGGGCACCGGGCAGGTGGTGCCCTTCATGGGCCAGCGCGGGCAGCGAGGGCAGGGCCAGCAGGAGGAGGGTGAGGGGCTTCGCGATCATGAATGAGGGCCTCGGAAAAATACAGGGTCTGCACCTCGACAGTGCATCGATCACGGTCATGCAATAGGTTGGTGCACTGTCACCAACTTGGTGCCATCGGGGAAGGTGGCCTCGACCTGGATGTCGGGGATCATCTCGGGCACCCCGTCCATCACGTCGGCGCGGGTGAGCACGGTCTTGCCCTCGCTCATCAGCGCGGCCACCGTCTTGCCGTCGCGGGCCCCTTCCATGATGGCGGCCGTGATCAGGGCCACGGCTTCGGGGTAGTTGAGCTTGAGGCCGCGGGCCTTGCGCCTCTCGGCCAGCAGGGCGGCCGTGAAGATCAGCAGCTTGTCTTTTTCGCGCGGGGTCAGTTCCATGCGGCCCCTCTTGCACGATGAATGCCAGCCCTTGTGGCGGGCTGGTGCGATTCTTGTACGCAGCCCTCGGCCATGGACCTCGGTGCCCCCCCTTCTGCTCACCCACCCTCCGCCTCGGGGGCGGTCCAGCGCGTCATCAAGATCCGGCGCGACTACAACGAATGGGTCGCGCGCGAGACCATGGAGGACTACGCGCTGCGCTTCACGCCGCGGTCGTTCCGGAAGTGGTCGGAGTGGCGGGTGGCCAACACCGCCTTTGGCGCAGCCTCCTTCCTGATCCTGGAGGCTGTGGGTGCCACGCTGCTGGTGCAGTACGGCTTCATCAACGCCGCGCTGGCCATCCTCGTCACCGGGCTGGTCATCTTCCTGGCCGGTCTGCCCATCAGCGTCTATGCCGCGCGCCACGGCGTGGACATGGACCTGCTCACGCGCGGCGCGGGCTTCGGCTACATCGGCTCCACGCTCACCTCCCTGATCTACGCGAGCTTCACCTTCATCTTCTTTGCGCTCGAGGCCGCGGTGATGGCCTATGCGCTGGAACTGGCCTTCGGCCTGCCCCCGACCTGGGGTTACCTGGTGTGTGCGCTCGTGGTGATCCCCATGGTGACCCACGGCGTGACCATCATCAGTCGCTTCCAGGTGTGGACCCAGCCCTTGTGGCTCGTGATGCTGGTGCTGCCCTACTTCTACGTGTTCCATCACAACCCGGGGCTGCTGTCCGGGCTCGCGTCCTATGCGGGCGAGGACGGCCGCGGCGGGCAGTTCCAGTGGCTGGCTTTCGGCGCGGCCACCACGGTGGGCATTGCGCTGATCACGCAGATGGGCGAGCAGGTGGATTACCTGCGCTTCATGCCCGAGAAGACGCGCGCCAACCGCTGGCGCTGGTGGGGTGGACTGCTGCTGGGGGGGCCCGGCTGGGTGGTGCTGGGCGTGGTGAAGATGCTGGGCGGGGCGCTGCTCGCCTACCTGGCGCTGTCCCACATGGTGCCGGCCGAGCGGGCGGTGGACCCCAACCAGATGTATCTCGCGGCCTACGAGTACGTGTTTGCCGACTATGGCTGGGCCGTGGCGGCCACGGCGCTCTTCGTGGTGGTGTCGCAACTCAAGATCAACGTGACGAACGCCTACGCGGGGTCGCTGGCCTGGTCGAACTTCTTCTCGCGCCTGACGCACAGCCACCCCGGGCGGGTGGTGTGGGTGGTCTTCAACACCCTCATCGCGTTGATGCTCATGGAGCTCAATGTCTTCCAGGCCCTGGGCGGGGTGCTGGGGCTGTACTCCAACATCGCCATCTCCTGGATCATGGCCGTGGTGGCCGACCTGGTGATCAACAAGCCGCTGGGCTTGTCGCCCAAGGGCATCGAGTTCAAGCGCGCCCACCTGTACGACGTGAACCCGGTGGGCGTGGGCGCGATGATTGCGGCCTCCGTGCTGTCGATCACCGCCCACCTGGGCTTCTTCGGCGAGATGGCTCAGGCCTTCTCGGCCCTGATCGCACTGGTGACGGCGGTGGTGGTGTCGCCGCTGATCGCCTGGGCCACGAAGGGGCGCTACTACATCGCCCGGCGCGACAGCCTGCCCCCGGTCGACCCCGCAAGCGAGGGCGGCTACAGCCGCCTGCGCCCCGTCACCCGCTGCGTGATCTGCGAGCGCGAATACGAGCGCGAGGACATGGCGCAGTGTCCGGCCTACCAGGGCGCCATCTGTTCCTTGTGCTGCACGCTGGATGCGCGCTGCAACGACCTGTGCAAGCCGCAGGCGCGCCTGTCGGCGCAATGGTCGGCGGCACTGCGCAGGCTCCTGCCCCGCCGTGCGGCGCCCTACATCCAGACGGGCCTGGCGCAATACCTGCTGCTGATGACGGTGATCGTGCCGGTGCTGGCCGCGCTCTTTGGCCTGCTCTACCACCAGGAGATGCGTGCCCTGGGGGAGCAGGCCGAGGCGCTGGGCCCGTCGCTCAGGCTCACCTTCCTGAAAGCCTATGCCGCCTTGTTGCTGGTGTCGGGCATCGTGGCCTGGTGGCTGGTGTTGGCGCACCGCAGTCGCGTGGTGGCGCAGGAGGAGTCGAACCGCCAGACCGAGGCGCTCATGCGCGAGATCGAATCGCATCGCCGCACCGACGAGGCCCTGCAGCAGGCCAAGCACCAGGCCGAGCTGGCCAACCAGGCCAAGAGCCGCTACATCACCACCATCAGCCATGAGCTGCGCACACCGCTCAACAGCATCCTCGGCTATGCGCAGCTGCTCGACGAGGACGAGGCCATGCCGGCGCATCGCAAGCAGGCGGTGCGCGTGATCCGCCGCGGGGGTGACCATCTGCTCTCGCTGATCGAGGGCACGCTGGATCTGGCCCGCATCGAGGGTGGCAAGCTGGCGCTCGACGTGAAGCCCATGCGCTTTCGCAGTTGCGTGAGCGAGATCGCACGCCTCTTCGAGTTGCAGGCGGCTGGCAAGGGCATCGGCTTCCGACACGAGTTCGATGCCGGTGTTCCGGAGGTGGTGCGAGCCGATGAAAAGCGGCTGCGCCAGATCCTCATCAATGTGCTGGGCAATGCGGTGAAGTTCACGGCCCGCGGGGAGGTGGTGTTCCGCCTGCACCATGCCCGCGAGATGGCGCGCTTCGAGATCGAGGATTCGGGGCCGGGCATGACGGCCGACGAACTGTCGCGCATCTTTGAACCCTTCGAGCGCGGTTCGGCTGCAGGCGGGGCAGCCGTGGGCGGCACCGGGCTGGGGCTGACGATCGCGAAGATGCTCACCGACCTGATGGGTGGCGAGATGACGGTGAGCAGCACGCCGGGCGTGGGCACCTGCTTTTCGATCCGGCTCTTTCTGCCGGAGCTGCGCGCCACGGTGATCGAGGCCGAGATGCCGCGCGCGCCACGCACGGGCTATCGTGGGCCCCGCAGGCGCATCCTCGTGGTGGACAACGAGGAGGTCGACCGCGGACTGCTGGCCAGCGTGCTGCAACCGTTGGGCTTCGAGATCCACCAGGCAGCCTCCGGGCACGAGTGCCTGGCGATGCTGCACCAGATCCGTCCGGACGCCATCTTCATGGACCTGGCCATGCCAGGCATCGATGGATGGGAGACCCTGCGCCGCATCCAGGGCGAAGGCCTGAGCACGGCGCCCGTGGCCATCGTCTCGGCCAATGCCTTCGACAAGGGGCTGGACAACGATGTGGGCATCACGCCTCAGGACTTCCTCGTCAAGCCGGTGAGGGTGGCCGAACTGCTCGACTGGCTGGGGGCGCGTCTGGCCCTGGAGTGGCTCTCGGCCGACCCCGGGATGCTGGTGTCCCCGGCCCCGGTCCCCGACATGTGGGCGCTGCCATCGCCGCACTGGCTGCGCAGCCTCGCGAGCCAGGTGGAGCTTGGCTACTACCGCGGCATCGTTCGCGTGCTCGACCAGATCGAGGCCGAACAGCCGGATTGCGCTGCGTTTCTGGCCCGCCTGCGAGGCCTGGCGCGCGAATTCCAGTTCGACACCATGAACCGCCTCATCCAGGACGCCCTTGATGAACCCCGCCTCGCCTGAACTTGCGCCAACCGATGCCGTGGTGCTCGTGGTGGACGACGTGCCCGACAACGTGGCCGTGCTGCACGATGCGCTGGACGAATCGGGCTACACCGTGCTGGTGGCCACCCACGGGGAAGGCGCACTGCAGCGTGCCGCCCAGGCCCAGCCCGACATCGTGCTGCTGGATGCCGTGATGCCGGGCATGGACGGCTTCGAGGTGGCGCGTCGCCTGAAGGCCGAGCCATCCACCGCGGGCATCCCCATCATCTTCATGACCGGTCTCACCGAAACGGAACACGTGGTGGCAGCCTTCAACGCCGGGGGGGTGGACTACGTGACCAAGCCCGTGCGCACCCGGGAAGTCATTGCCCGGATCGCCACCCATCTTCAAGGCGCCCGGCAAGCCCGACAGGCACGCCAGGCGCTGGATGTGTTCGGTCATGCCACGCTGGCCGTTCGCTTGTCCGATGGGCGCATCACCTGGCAGACCCCGCTGGCGCGCCAGTACCTCGAGGCCTATCGCGGTGGCATGGACGGATTCCTGGATCCCGAATTGACCGATTGGGTGCGCCAGCAGGCCGAGCAGGCCCGTGCAGCCCACGAGCCTGCCAGCCGCGTTCTTGTGCAAGGCACACGTCGCCTGACGCTGGCGCTGCATCACCCCACCGGCGACGGCGAGTGGTTCCTGGTGCTGCGCGAGGCCAACGACGCCGTGATGCTCGAAGCCCTGATGGCGGCCTTCCGGCTCACCACCCGCGAGGCCGAGGTGCTGTACTGGGTGGCGCAAGGCAAGACCAACCGCGACATCGGTGACATCCTCGGGGCCAGCCCCGCCACGGTGAAGAAGCACCTCGAACATGTCTTCGAGAAGCTCGGGGTGGAGACCCGCACGGCTGCGGCCGGGGTCGCCACCGGCCGGGTGCCGCAGTTGCGGCACCGCTAGGGTGGGCTCTACGGATCAGCCCAGCACGGCCACGTGACCCTCCCGCGGGTCGATGCGGCCGTGAACCAGCGCCTCGATGAGGTCCTGCGTGGCCGTGAAACCAGTATGCTCCCTCACCGTCATCCAGGGCCGGTCCGGGTCGCTGACGCGCTGGATGAAGGCCCGCTGCGAGGCATTGAAGCGTCGCGTGACCTCGGCTGCGCCCCAGTCGGCATTGCGCTTCTTGATCTGGTAGGGCGCGAAGTAGGGCTGCGGTGCCGGCCCTGGCAGTGAGCCGGTTGAAAGCTCGAGGTGGTCGTGTGACTGGGCCGATCCGGCGTAGCAGCTGTGCATCAGCGTGCCACGGAAGTGCTCATGCACGCGGCGGCGCAGGGTGTTGTCGCCGGCGAAATCCACATACACGGTGGGTACGGTCGGGTCCAGCGTCTCGAGAGCGCCGTATGACAGGGACTGCTGGTAGCAGCCAAGACTCTCGACAAAGCCGATGTTGCTGCCGGAGGTGAGACCCACGCGATGCGGATGGGCCAGATGCCCCAGCGCAAAGGCGGTGCCGTAGGCGGTCTTGCTCGAGGCGCTGGAGAACACGAGCTGTCGCGCGCCGAAGAAGTCGTTGTCCTCAAGGAAGTCGGCCAGCATGTACGACGTGATGTACAGGGGGCGCAGCAGCATCTGGTAGTTCTCGTCATCAGCACGGTAGGCCGCATCGGTGCTCGTGCGCTGATACTGGTTGTAGGCCGATGTCAGCGCAAGTCGGTGCGGCGTACCGTCATAGAAGCCGCGCTCGCTCACGCGTACCGGCTGCATCACGACATGGCTGGCAACGGGCCAGAAGCCATAGAAGCGCTCGCCCACCGCCAGACCCTCGACCGTGGTGGCCACCACTTCGGCAAAGCCCCAGGCTGGCATGTGCCCCCAGCCCTCGGCCTGCGTGGGGTAGAAGTCCCAATAGCGCAGGTGAGGTACCTCGCCGAAGGCAGCGTAGGTGATATTGTTCGAGGTCACCGCCAACCGGTCGATCTTCAGCAGGGCTTCGCCGGGCTGCAGGCCGGGCAGGGGCAAGGTGACGAGACGGGTGTGGTGCAGGGCGCGCTTGTCGCTTTGCAGTTGTGTCAGGTTGGGCATCGGGGTCTCCTCCAGGATCGCAAGACGGATGAGAAAGACTGTAGGTCGCCAGGTGGGCACACGGGTTCGGATTCGTCAGCCATGAGCACACCCTCCATCTCCCCCAAGGCCAAGCCGCTGAAGCGGCCCACGCAGGCGCGTGCCAGGGTCACCGTCCAGGCCATCTTCGACGCCTTTGTTCGGATTTGGCAGCGCGATGGCTGGGAACGCCTGACCACCCGTGCAGTGGCGCTGGAAGCGGGCATTGCGGTAGGGACGCTGTACGACTACTTTCCCAGCAAGCAAGCCCTGCAATCGGGCTACGTGCGTCATTGCATCGAGCAGCTGATTGCCGTGGTGCAAGCGCAGGCCGTGCAACCTTCCGCGCTGCCCTGGGACGAGCGGCTGCGCCGGCTGGTGCGCCTGCTTTGTGGTGTCGAGCGCGATGCCCAGGCCTGGTTCCACCCCGACATGCTGGCGCTGGAGCACGAGGTGGCCGAACTCAAGCACCAGCGGCGTGCCCATGAAGAACTGTCGGCACTGTGGCAGCACGTGTTCGATGCCTGCACTGATCTACCGTGCCGGCCGTCGGCCGAGAGTGTGCAGGCCCTGCATCTGGCGGTGTGGGGCGGCCGCCGCTATGCGTTGCTGCTGCGCATGGACGAGGTCGAGATGTCACGCTGGGCGGCCGAGATGGAAAGCCTGTGCCTGTGTGCGGTGCGGTCGTGGCAGGATGTCGGCACCCGCTTGCCGTAAGCTTCGGTCCTCGCCTTCCAGGAGATGCCTTCATGGCCTACATGCTGCTGATCGTCGAGCCCACGGAACAACGGGCCACCCGTACGGAGGCCGAGGGCCGCGCACTCTATGAGCGCATGCTGCGCTTTGGCGAGGGCCTGCGAGAGCAGGGGCTGCTGGTGGCCACCGAGTCGCTCAAGTCCCAGCACGATGCGGTGCGGGTGAGCCGTGCGGGCGGCAAGACCCGGGTCGTGGATGGCCCCTTTGCTGAGGTCAAGGAGATGATCGGCGGCTTTTTCCTGCTCAACTGCCAGAGCCGGGAGGAGGCCGTGGCCATCGCCGCCGAGTGCCCGGCGGCCGAGTGGTGCACGGTCGAGGTTCGGCAGCTCGCCCCTTGTTACGAATAGCGCCGGTCGAAAACGGCCACTGAAGTTCGTCGTGGT
>Ga0114986_1000149_pt1 | contig 19472 bp, 20 predicted proteins | sample Shrwel1BS1Day17_FD_96988 | JGI IMG/M metagenome (GOLD analysis project Ga0114986, IMG submission 96988) | Subsurface microbial communities from deep shales in Ohio, USA - Utica-3 well 1 S-1-Day17 | ecosystem: Environmental > Aquatic > Deep subsurface > Shale gas/oil reservoir > Produced... | reverse complement strand
GCGCTGGCGGGAGGGCGGAGCGCAAGCGGCACCCGCGCACCCTCTTGCCTCGCCGCGCGGCTTGCCGCACAGCGCCCCCAGACATCCGAGGCACCTTCAGGAACGAGCACACCTCCCAATGCCCTCCTCAACCCCCTCATCAACCATCCCCTCCCCGCTTGCCGGCCGGCTGGTCACGGTCTTTGGCGGCACCGGCTATATCGGCAATTACGTCGCGCAGAGCCTGCTCGCCCGCGGCGCGCGCATCCGGCTCGCCAGCCGCGCACCGGCCAAGGCGCAGAGCCTCAAGCCGCTCGCCAATCTCGGCCAGCTCCAGCTCATGCCCTGCGACATCACCCGCGAGGAGCATGTCGCCGCCGCGCTTGAAGGCGCGGACCATGTCGTCAATCTCGTCGGCGCCTTCAGCGGCGATCTCGGCAAGCTGATGGGCGATGCGCCGGGCACCATCGCCCGCCTTGCCGCCGCCCGCGGGGTGACGAGCCTCGTCCATGTCAGCGCGATCGGGGCCGACGCCGCCTCGTCCACCGCCTATGCCCGCGGCAAGGCCACCGGCGAGGCGAATGTCCGCGCCGCCTTCCCGCAGGCGACCATCCTTCGCCCCTCGATCGTGTTCGGCAAGGACGACCAGTTCATCAACATGTTCGCCGGCATGATCGAGATGCTGCCCGTGCTCCCCGTGTTCGGGCCCGAGGCCAGGCTGCAACTCGTCTATGCGGACGATGTTGCCGAGGCCGTGGCGGTCGCGCTGGAACACCCCGAGGCGCATGGCGGCAAGACCTTCGAGCTGGGCGGGCCGGAACAGCTTTCGATGATGGAAATCCACGAGCGGATCGCCGCCGCACAAGGGAGGAAGCGCACCTTCCTCGCCGTGCCCGATGGCATCAGCGCCGCCTTTGCCGCCATGCCGCTCACCCCGATGAGCCGCGACCAGTGGACGCTGCTGAAACCCGGCAGCACCGTGGCCGAGGGCGCACTGGGCCTCGCCGACCTCGGCATCGAAGCCAAGCCGCTGGGCCTGTTCCTCGACAAGTGGATGCTGCGCTACCGCAAACACGGCCGCTTCGGCGCGGCGAACGAGCGGGCCAAGCTGCACAAGGGCTGACAAGGACGGGGCAGGCGCCGGAGCACTTGGTCCTGCCCGGTCAACGGGGGCCGCCGCGGAAGCGGTCAGGCTGCTGTTGCTTGGTTCGGGCTTAAGGATGCCATTCGGCAATCGACCCCATATCGGACGTCAAAAACTCTGGAGCCAGATGCAGTTCCAGATGGGCTCACCGGCGGGCGATGATGGTATAGATGGGCACCATACGATCGCGATAGCGATATTTCCCCCAAGATAGGGAGGTATTTGGGAACCCGAGGATTTTCAGATATTCGATGACGAGCATCGGAGGCAGGCGGAACCAGCCGTCGGTCACCCAGTCCGGACGATCAGCTTTCGGCATAAAGCGCGGGCGCTTCAGGAAGCGGCTGCCTAAGCGGCCATAGGGTGAGACGTCTGCGACAATGATGGCCTCTTGCGCCAGCCGCGCTCCGTTCTCCAAGGCAAGAAACGGATCGCGCAGGTGCAAGAGAATGCTGCCGAAAACCGCGACATCGACCGGACCTATGGCTTCGGGAATGTCGTAGACGACGCCATTGACCATCTGTGCACGGGACCCGAACGCCTTGTGACAGAACCAGTAACCGTTATTGATGCGCCTGAGATGGGCTCTGCGATCGCTCCGAGACGCTTCGTGGTCATTCGATTTGAAAGGGACGATGTCCCAGTCGAATTCATCCGACAGATCGAAGGACACAACGTCAGCGCCCTGCTGTTCGATATGGAAAGACAGGATGCCCGAGGCAGCACCTACATCGAGGACGCGTTTGCCGGAAAAGTCGAAATTGCCGAGGTAGGGCGCAATCGCACCCCGCAGATCCCATTCGCCTTCAACCGTGCCATGTCCCGGCACGTCCATCGTGTGATAGAAGTAGCAGTCGTCGAGGGATGCGACGTTACGCGGGAGGGTATAGGGTGCCGTTTCGTCGCGGCGCTCGATCGTATTTGACATGGGTGCGACCCTTTGAGCGAATGTTGCCGCGTCCTACCGTCAGAATTCCTGATTGCCCACCCGCTTGTGCGTGACAAATCGACGAATTACAGCGCTATGCATCCCGCAAAAGCCGCCATTCCCCTTTCCACCCACTTCCGGTCATTCGCCGCGACCGGGCACAATCCCGAAAGCGGCATGGCGGCTTTGCCCCGGTAGCCAAAAATTCCTTCCTTTCAGGAACCGACCCCGTTGCGGACTTTGCGACCATCCTGCTAGCCTCGGGAAACCGAGGCATCACCCAAGGCGGTCGTATGTTGGATTTTTGGACTGCGATGGTTGTCGCACCCATTGCTGCACTGTGGATGGGGTTCTTCCTTGAGCGTGGCTACAGGCAAGGGACGACCTTTAATTTGATCGGGTATGCCGGTCGAATGGGGCTATCCTCCAGACGCGCGGAACTCGCTGTTTCTAAACACTTTGCTAAATGGGATTGGTTGCTTCTCGCTCTCGCGCTCTATTCTGGTGCTCTCGCGATTATCTTTCATCTTCATGGGATCAGCCCCGTCTTGATCGCTGGGCTTGCCGTTACGGGTTTAGCGTTGTTCCTGAAATGCTCGTTGAATTTGATGCACCACTACATCGAGGCTCAAAAGGAGCTTTCATAGCCAGCGTCCGTTTTCCACCCACGACCAGCCATGCCCGGGGCCGACGCGCGATCCTGAAAACCCGTCGGGCAGCTTCGGTGGTTTTTCGCCAACAGCCGACATACAGCAACCGATCCGGTTTCGGTCTTCACTCGTCATCGGCGCCCCGCGCTTGACACGGGGCTTGGCTCATCTTGCGTGCGAGGTGGCAGGTAGAAAAGCCTGACCCCGGATCAAGTCCGGGGCGACGAATGGCGGATCGGCAAATTCCCACCCAGTTCCGATCATTCGCAGGGGCGAAGCGCCCCCTGCCCTACAGATCCTCGAAGTTCGGCTTGCGGCGTTCCATTTCGGCCATGACCGCTTCGACCTGGTTGCGGCTGCGCATGATGGCGTGCTGTTCGATGCTTTCCTCCATCAGAATGGCATTGGCATCCTGATCCCACATGCCTGCTTGCAGCCGCTTGGCGGCGCGGATGGCGTGGGGGTTCTTGAGCGCGATCTGGCGGGCGATGGCGAGAGCGCGTTCGCGCGGGTTGTCGTCGACATAGGTGGCAAGGCCCAGCGCCTGCGCCTCGGCCCCGTTGAATTCGCGGTTGGTGTAGATCAGCTCGCGCAGCACATCGTCACGCACCAGCCCGCGCCACAGCACATAGCCACCCATGTCGGGGACGAGGCCCCACTTCATCTCCATGATGGCGAGGCGCGTTTCGGGATGGACGATGCGGATGTCCGCCCCGCTGGCAATCTGCAAGCCCCCGCCGAAGCACACGCCATGCACGGCGGCGATCACCGGCACGGGCAGCTTGCGCCACTGCATCGCCACCTGCTGCGGGCGATTGGCATTGCCATAGGTACGCTCGGTCAGGCCGGGTTCGTCCTCGGCCGGCTTGCGCGAGAAGTTCGACAGGTCGAGCCCCGCGCAGAACGCCCGGCCCTCGCCCGACAGCACCACCGCGCGCAGGCCCTTCATCCGCTGGAGCGCGTGCCCGGCCTCGATGATGCGTTCGAACATCTCGTGATCGAGCGCGTTCATCTTGTCGGCGCGCACGAAGCGGACTTCGGCGACGCCGTCCTCGCCAAGGGTGATGGCGACGCGGTCATTGGCGATGGTGGTGGCGGTGGCGGACATGGCAGGCGGATCCCTCGGCTTTTCTATCGGCGCGCGAGATTGGCGGATCGCCTGCGCGCTGTCCAGAGGCGCTAACCCGCGGCGGGCGGGCGCAGCACGGCGGGAGGCGGCACGTCGAGGAAATGGCGGCTGTCGCCATCGGTGCAGATCAGGTGCCCGACGCCCGCCGCGACGAGCTTGGCGCGCACCCGGTCGAGATGGGCGGCGACGCCGTCATGCTCGGGATCGAAGGCGATGCGCCACGCCTGGGCCCGCAAATCCGCCCCGCCAAGCCGTTCGCCGGGGGACTGGGCAAGCCGCCACAGCAGCGCGAATTCGCACGGGGTGAGGCCCACCCAGCGGTCATCCACCCGCGCATCGCGGTGCGCCCGGTCGAGCACCATCTCGCCTGCCTCGCGGAACCGCGGGCCTTGTGCGCCGGTCTCGTCGAAGTAGGTGGATGGCAGCGGCGCGTTCACAGCAGCCCCCCTGCGCGCATCGAATAGACCGCATCGGTGGTGAAGATCAGGTGATCGATCAGCACGATGTCGAGCGCGCGGGCGATATCGACCAGCCGCCGCGTCGTGGCGATGTCGCAGCCGCTCGGGCGGCACGCACCAGAAGGGTGGCTGTGGGCGAGGATGATGCCCGCCGCATCAAGGCGCAGCGCCTCGCCCAGCAGCGCGCGCATCCGCAAGGTCAGCGAACTCGGCGTGCCGATGCCGCAGGGCGCATCCCCGAGCCATGCGCTGCCGGCGTCGAGAAAGATCGCGTGCCCGCGCTCGTGCTGCAAGGGCGGAGCGAGGACCAGAGAACGCAGGTAGCCGATCATCCCCGCCGTGCGCTGGTCCTGCCGGTTCGGGGGGCCGGCGGTTCTGGCGAGAGCCTGCATCAGCATGGTCTGCCTCCCGGGCTTTGACGCGCCGGCCGGGCGAGGCATGAAGCGGCGGCGGCGGCGCTCGTCACGCGGCTGGTCCGTAGGGGCTGGCCTGCACCATGCGCCATTCCCGGTACTGGCCAAAGCGCCGCTCGCGCCGGACGTGCCGGACGAAACCGCCGAGGATCAGCAGCAACTGGCAATAGGAAGGGCCGGTGATCAGGACGGTGAGCGCCAGCGGCGTTACGCTCACGTCCAGAAGCTGCACCATGTGCGATCCCAGCGCGACCAGCTGGAAGCCGGCCACCCACAGGGGATAGTTGCGATTGGCCCGCAGCGCGATGTTCACGAACAGCACTGTCGCGACGGCATCCGCCAGCAGATAGACCGGCATGACTGGATCTCCGCCGCTGCGATCGGGAAACAGCCACCACACGACATAGACCGGCACCACCATCGTCGCGAGAAAGGAGAGGCTCAGCCAACGCTCCGGGGCCCCGCCCCAGCGCCACGCCGCCCCTGCCAGCAGGATGGCAACGCCGTGCTGAACCGGGACCCGGAACGCGTTGAAGTAGAGCAGGAAATCTTCCATCGCCTCAGGCTTGCAACCGCTCCGTTTCGCGAAGCTGCCGCGCGGGAAGCGCGTCGAGATCGCTGGGGGGGATCTTGGTCTGGTCACCCAGATCGCCGCCGGCGTGGACCCGCGCGACCTTGGTCAGCTCGTCATGCACGCGCAGCAGGTTGGTCGACATCGACAGGGCGTGGCCTTCGGCCTCGGTCAGGCGGAGCAACGCGCGCTGGCCGGTGTTCACTTCGACCATCGGGTTCTGCCGGGCCGAAAGCATCGCCTGCTTCAGGCGGGCCATGGCGATGATCGCCTCGTCGGCCAGAGCTTCGGCTTCACGGATCAGCTTCTTGAGATTGTGCGCATCTGCGACAATACGGTTATCCATCATCGGTCTCCTGCGAGGCCGGTGCTCAACCGGCCGCCGCGTTGGTTTCCACGGAGAGATAAGCCTTGCCTTCCGTCGCTTCGCTGAGGGTCACCGCGGCGGTGATCACAAGGATCACCGACGCCAGAATGCCCGCGGCAATCCCGATGATCGCCCCCAGTCGCAGCAGGACGGCATGCTCACCATCGAGCACTCCGGGGACCACCTTCGGTTCAGCCGGTTTCAGCCATGGTGCCTGCTGCATGAGCGGCATGGCATCGCTGAGAACCAGTTGGCCGGGATCGTCCCGGCCGCCAATTGCCGCCGGACCGTCAGTCTCGTTAACCTGAGAAATTGTGTATGCAGGTTCGCTGAAGGGCCCGATCAGACCGGTTTCAGGACCCGTTGCAAGGTCGTTCTGCCGCGACGCTTCGACAGCTTCCGGGCCAAGCGTGGCGCGGTAATTCTCGACCAGTTCCCCCAGGCTCGCCGCGTCGTAGAAGTCCTTCAGAGCGCGGATGTGCTGGTTTATCCGGGTCTCGGACACGCCGAGCTCGGAGGCGATCACCTTGATCGGAACGCGCCGGTCGATCCGCTCCATCACGGCGCGCTGTCTGTCGGTCAGCCGCTTTGCGGCTCCGGACGTCATTGCCAACTCCTTGCGATTACGAGCCCTTGTTACCTGCAAACTAACGCAAATCGGAGAGGAATTCTTCCGTTTCGGATCAGGTTGCCCTGTATGGCCGGTAACGCCTTAGGCTGCGGAACTGTTAACCCCCACTGACTGCAGGTAACGCTTGATGTTCCGCGCCGCCTGGCGGAGGCGCTGTTCGTTCTCGACCATCGCGATCCGGACATAGCCTTCACCATTCTCGCCATAGCCCACGCCCGGCGCCACCGCGACCTGCGCCTGGGTGAGCAACTGCTTGGAAAATTCGAGACTGCCCATCGATTTGAGCGCCGGGGGCAGCGGGGCCCAGGCGAACATCGAGGCGGGCGGCGGCGGGATGTCCCACCCGGCGCGGCCGAAAGCTTCGACCATCACGTCGCGGCGCTTGTGGTAAAGCTCGCGGTTGCTTTCGATGATGTCCTGCGGGCCGTTGAGCGCCGCGCAGGCCGCCGCCTGAATAGGGGTAAAGGCGCCGTAATCGAGGTAGGACTTCACCCGCGTCAGCGCCGCGATCAGCTGCTTGTTGCCGACCGCAAAGCCCATCCGCCAGCCAGCCATCGAATAGGTCTTCGACATCGAGGTGAATTCGATCGCCACATCCTTGGCGCCGGGCACTTCCATGATCGATCGGGTCGGCTTGCCATCGAAATAAAGCTCGGAATAGGCCAGATCGGAGACGATCCAGACCTGATTCTCCTTCGCCCACGCCACCAGCCGCTCGTAGAACGGCAGTTCCACCGTCTCGGCGGTGGGGTTGGAAGGGTAGCTGACCACCAGCACGCTGGGGCGCGGCACGGTGTAGTTCATCGCCCGTTCGAGCGATTCCCAGTAATGTTCGTCCGGCGTGGTCGGCACCGATCGGATCGTGGCGCCCGCGATGATGAAGCCAAAGGTGTGGATCGGGTAGCTGGGGTTGGGTGCCAGCACCACATCGCCCGGCGCGATGATCGCCGTGGCAAGGCTGGAGAGCCCCTCCTTGGAACCCATCGTCACCACCACTTCGCTATCAGGATCAAGCTCGACCCCGAAACGGCGTGCATAATATCCCGCCTGCGCCCGGCGCAGACCGGGGACGCCCTTGGACTGGGAATAGCCGTGCGCATCGGGCTTGGCCGCCACTTCGCACAGCTTGTCGATCACGTGCTGCGGCGGGGGCTGGTCGGGGTTGCCCATGCCAAGGTCGATGATGTCCTGCCCCGCCAGCCGGGCGGCATGACGCATGGCATTGACCTCCGCGATCACATACGGAGGCATCCGCTTCATGCGATAGAACTGGTCATTCATGGACGTCACACCCTTGTCTTGCGCGGGGCTGATGTAATTGCCGCAACATCTCCCTAGGCGAAACCCGCGGATCGTGGGAAGCGGGTTTTCGGCAAGTTGCGACGGGAACCGATTGGCGGCACTATCGCCGGCGCGCGCAGCAGAAGGAACGGATTGGCGGCAATGGCACAGGACAACGACCTGATGGCGGCAGCGGGCGAGAGCCTGAAGGGCTTCTTCGACATGCAAGGCGAGGCGCTGCGCGAGATGCTGGGCGGCAAGGCACCCGAATCGCTGATGGGCGCCGGGATCGCACCCGGCGAGATGGCCGAATGGGCCGCCACCGCCGCGCAGCTCCAGCAGCTGTGGCTCGATTTCGCCACCCACCAGACCCACACCGCCGCCGAAAAGGCCGCGAAAGGCGCGGGCGCGGGGCTGATGGACCCGGCGCAGTGGCTGGTGATGTCGCAGGCGATGCTCGGCCAAATGCCCAAGGGGCTGTTCGAAGCCTCGGCCAAACTGGCGCAGGACCAGATGCAGCTGTGGTCGGGCGTGATGCAGAGCTTTGCCGCCGGCGCGGCCAAGGGCATGGGCGCAGGGCAAGCCGCCGACGCGCCCGAGGCTGCCGCCCTCCCCCGCTCCGACCGCCGTTTTGCCGATCCGGCATGGCGCGAACACCCCGCTTTCCTGCTGCTCCACCAGACCTACCTGATGCTCGCCGATTATTTCCGGCAGGCGGTGAAGGGGATGGACGGGCTGGACAAGACCAAGCGCCAGCAGCTCGAATTCGCGGTCACCGCCCTCGCCGAGGCGATGAGCCCGGACAACTTCCTCGCGCTCAATCCGGTGGTGCTGAAGCGCACGATGGACAGCAAGGGCACCAATCTGGTGCGCGGGATGCAGCACCTCATCAACGACCTGAAGCGCGGGCAGCTGACCCACACCGATCCCAACGCCTTCCGGCTGGGCGAAAACCTTGCCGCGAGCCCCGGCAAGGTGGTGCACGAGACGCCGCTCTATCAGCTGATCCAGTATTCGCCCTCGACCGAAACGGTGCTGGAAGTGCCGCTGGTGATCTTCCCGCCGTGGATCAACCGCTTCTACATCCTCGACCTGACGCCCAAGAAGAGCTTCATCAAGTGGGCGGTGGATCAGGGCATCAGCGTCTTCGTGGTCAGCTGGAAAAGCGCTGACGAGACGATGGGCGACATCGTGTGGGACGATTACATCCGCGCCCAAATCGAGGCGATCGACCATGTGCGCGCGCGACTGGATGTGCCGGCGGTCCACACCATCGGCTATTGCGTGGCGGGCACGACGCTGGCCGCGACCCTCGCGGTGCTGAGCCGCCGGGGCGAGGCCGACAAGGTCAAGAGCGCCACCTTCTTCACCGCACAGGTCGATTTCGAACGGGCGGGCGATCTGAAGAACTTCATTGATGAAGGCCAGCTCGAGATGATCGGAAAGCTTTCGTCGGGGCAGGGCTATCTGGACGGACGCTATCTCGCAGCGACCTTCAACGCTCTTCGCGGGCGCGACCTGATCTGGAACTACGTCGTCAACAATTACCTGCTGGGCGAGGATTATCCGGCCTTCGACCTGCTGCACTGGAACGGGGATGTCACCAACCTGCCAGCCAAGTGGCACCAGGCCTATCTGCGCGATCTCTACCGCGACAACAAGCTGGTGGTGCCCGATGCGCTGGAGGCCGATGGCACGCCGATCGATCTGACCCGCGTCGCCACCCCCAGCTTCGTGCAGGCCGGACGCGAGGATCACATCGCGCCGGCGGAAAGCGTGTGGCGGATCACCAAGCACTTCACCGGACCGGTCGAGTTCCTGCTCGCCGGATCGGGGCACATCGCGGGCGTGGTCAATCCGCCCTCTGCGGGCAAATACCAGTACTGGGTGGGCGATAGCGCCGCGCCGAGCCTCAAGGACTTTGTCGCAGGCGCGACCGAGCATCCGGGCAGCTGGTGGCCGCACTGGCTGGAATGGCTGCACAAGCAGTCCGACACGCGCGTGCCGGCTGAAGGCAAGCGGGTGCCCGGCGGCAAGGGCGATACGGTGATCGAGGACGCACCGGGGCGCTATGTGAAGACCCGGTGACTTCAAGCCTCTGAATATAAACGTCATTCGCGATTTTTGTGCACTGCACAAAAACGCTTGACTTCGCATCCGCACTCACTATTTTGTGCAGTGCAACATGAAGCGAGGTCGCCATGTCCGACGTTGAAAACAGTGCTGAAGTGAAGGCTCCCGTCGCGAAGATCGATGCGGCTGCCGAAAAGGCCTACGCAGAAGCCACCGCCAAGGTCGCCGAAGCGCCGAAGATTCCTGCCGCGCCGAAGAAGGCCCCGGTCGCCCGCAAGGCAGCCCCGGCCAAGAAGGCTGCGGCCAAGACCGTCAAGAAGAAGACGGCGACCAAGACTGCTCCGGTCAAGAAGCCGGTGCTGGCGAAGAAGGCTGCCGCCAAGGCGAGCAAGCCCGCCGCCGCCCCGAAGACCAACCCCGTCATCAAGCTCAAGGATACCATCATGGCCACTGCCAAGAACACCGACATCACCGCCACCGCCAAGAACGTCCTCGCCGACGTCCAGGCCCGCGCCAAGACCGCTGCCGCCAAGGGCACCGTGCTCGCCACCGAAGCGACCGAGTTCACCAAGGCGAACGTTGAAGCCGTGGTCGAAAGCGGCAAGATCTTCTTCACCGGTGCGCAGGAACTGCTCAAGGACAACGTCGAAACCGGCAAGACCGTGCTCGAAACCGTCACCGAAGACGCCAAGAAGGTCGCTGCCGTGAAGTCGCCGACCGAGCTGTTCCAGCTTCAGGGCGAAATCGCCCGTCGCAACTTCGACGCGATGGTCTCGTTCGGCTCGAAGCGCACCGAAGCCTGGGTGAAGCTCTACAACGATGCTTTCGCCCCGATCTCGAACCGCGTCAGCGTCGCCGCCGAGAAGATCAAGACGGCTGCGTAAGCGAAACGAATTCTCCGGCCGGGCCTCTCTCCTCTCTCTCCCAACCCGGTCCACGAGAGCGCGCCGCAAGGCGCTGGCCGGCCAGACGCAAGTCTGGCCGGCCTTTTCTTTGTCGGAAATGATTCCACGCAATCGCTTGCACAGCGCCAAGCGAATCCCATAATGGAGGCTCATGCCAACCTTCGCCCTGCCCGCCCTCGCCGATCTGGCCGAGCTGCCTTCGTTGCAGCCCGTTCCCGTGCGCGCCGGGGACGATGATGGCGGCCCGGGCAAGGACGGGGATGGCGACGGACAGGGTCAGGTCGGCGTCGCCACCAAGACCCGCGCCAAGCCCAAGAAGCCGAGCCAGTACAAGGTGCTGATGCTCAACGACGATTACACCCCGATGGAATTCGTCGTGCTGGTCCTGAAGCGGTTCTTCGGCATGGATCTGGAACAGGCGACCCGCGTGATGCTCCACGTCCACCAGCGCGGCGTGGGCGTGTGCGGGATCTTCACCTACGAAGTTGCCGAAACCAAGGTGAACCAGGTGATGGATTTCGCCCGCCAGAACCAGCACCCGCTCCAGTGCACGCTGGAAAAGGCCTGAGCCCGGGCGCGGCGTGAGCAGGCAGCCGCACCACCCGCAGCCCGATCCCGCCCTCCCCGGGCAGGAAAGCGTCTGGGATTATCCGCGCCCCGCGATTGCCGAACCGACCGCCCGCCACATCCGCATCGTCCACAAGGGCGTGGTGCTGGCCGATACCCGCGCCGCGTGGCGCACGCTCGAAACCTCGCACCCGCCCACCTACTACATCCCGCAAACCGACATCGCGATGGCGCACCTCGTGCCCAATCCCGCGCGCTCGCTGTGCGAATGGAAGGGGCAGGCGGCCTATTGGGACGTGGTAATCGGCGGGGAGCGGATCGCCGGAGCAAGCTGGTCCTACCCCGCGCCCACGCCGGGCTTTGCGGGGATCGCCGGCCATATCGCCTTCTATGCCGCGCCTTTCGATGAAGTCACCGTCGACGGGGAGCAGGTCATCCCCCAGCCCGGCGGTTTCTACGGCGGGTGGATCACCTCGCACGAGGCCGGTCCCTTCAAGGGCATCCCCGGCAGCCGCTTCTGGTAAATCTCCGGCTCACCCCGCGCACGGCATAGCAATTGGGGACATGACGCGCGCCCGCGAAGCCGCTAGGGCTTGGCAGCGCGCGCGCAACCGACGGACCGACCGGAAAGCCCCTTGTTCAACCTCATCCCCAGCATCGATCGCTATATCCTGCGACTGACGATCGTGCCGATGCTCGGCGTGTTCGCGCTCGCCGCGTCGCTGCTGATGCTCGACAAGATGCTGCGCCTGTTCGATTTCGTCGCGGTCGAAGGCGGGCCGGTGGGCGTGGTGTTCAAGATGCTGGGCGCGCTGATCCCCGAATATGCGAGCCTTGCGATCCCCCTGGGCCTGCTGCTGGGCGTGCTGCTCGCCTTCCGCAAGCTGGCGACATCATCGGAACTCGACACGATGCGCGCCGTCGGCCTGTCCTACAACCGACTGCTGCGCATGCCCTATGTCATCACGCTGTTTCTGGTGGCGGTCAACGTGGCGCTGGTGTTCTACATCCAGCCGATCAGCCGCTATTATTACGAGCAGATGGAATATGAACTGCGCTCGGGCGCTCTGGGCGCTTCGATCAAGGTCGGGGAATTCACCACGCTGGCCGACCGCATGGCGCTGCGCATCGAGGAAAGCGAGGACGAGGGGCGCAAGCTCATCGGCATCTTCGCCCGGGTGTCGAACAGCAAGGGGCAGGTGCTCTCGATCAGCGCGCGCGAAGGCGCGTTCCTCGCCACGCGCGACAATCCCGATACGATCATCCTGCGCCTGACCGAAGGCACGATCATCCAGGATACCGGCCTGAAGGGGCAGACGCCGCGCGTGCTCAGCTTCAGCCGCCACGACCTGCCGATTGACCTTCCCGCCATCGAGAAGTTCCGCGCGCGGGGTGACGAGACGCGGGAATATATCCTGCCCGAACTGCTGCGCATGGGCTGGAGCAAGGACGGCGCCCCGCAGCAGCGCGATGCGAGCGTCGCCAGCTTCAATTTCCGGCTGGTCGAGATCGTGATGATGTTCCTGATGCCGCTGCTGGCCGTCGCGCTCGCGATCCCGCCCAAGCGGTCGACCAGCGCGCTTGGCGTGTTCGTGTCGATCGTGATGGTGGTCGCCTATCACAAGATCAACCAGTACGGCGAGGATGTCGCCTCGATCGGGCGGCTTGATCCGATGCTGGCCTTCTGGGTGCCCTTCGTGCTGTTCGCCGCGCTGATCCTGTGGATGTATTACCGCGTCGCCTATGTGCCGGGCGGGCAGGCGATCGGGGCGCTGGAAATGGCCTTCGCCAAGCTGTCGAAGCGCATCGGCAAGCTCTTCTCCCGCCGCCAGCCGCGCGCCTATCGCGCCGCGGCCGAGACGGCGCCTGCCGAGTAACCGACCGCGATGCAGCTCGATTTCTTCCCCTCGCGCACCCTGACGCTCTACCTTGCGAAGCTGTTCGTGGTGCGCATCCTTGCCGTGCTGGTGATGCTGGTGCTGGTGCTGCTGGCGCTCGATCTGCTGGCCGAGACGGGCGACATTCTCGCCGTGCCGGGCAACGGGCAGGCCGAGATTTTCGAATATGCCAGCCTGCGCGCGCCGCAGCTGGCCGCGCGCTTCCTGCCCTATTCGGTGCTGCTGGCGACGCTGATCACGCTGGTGACGCTGAACCAGAACTCCGAGGTCGTCGCGATGAAGGCCGCAGGCCTTTCCGCCCATCAGGTGCTCGCCCCGCTGCTGCTGACCGCCGCACTGGTTTCCGCCGTCAGCTTCGGCTTCAACGAAAGGATCGTGACCCGCGCCAACGCGACGCTCGCGGCGTGGCAGGCCGCGGAATACGGCCCCGTGCCCGCCAGCGATACCGGCGCGGGCAAGCCGCGGGCGAACATCTACCTCACCGATGGCGACAACATCCTGTCCGCCGCCACGCTGACCGGCACGGGCGAGGATATCGTGCTGACCGGTGTCACCTGGTATGCGCGCGCGCCCGGCGGGATCATCCGCGAACAGATCCGCGCCCCCCGTGCGACCTATGCCGCCCCCGGCTGGCGGCTGGAAAACCCGGCGAAGTTCGATGTCGCCGGGGCTGTGACCGATCGTCCCGCCAGCCTCGTCGTGGGCGAAGGGCTGACCCCCGAACGCATCATGCTGCAATCGGTCGATGTCGACGCGCAGGGCTTCTGGGAGCTGAAGGCCTCCATCGACGCCTATGAGGCCGCCGGCCGCAACACCGACGAGATGCGCGCCAAGTGGTGGCACCGCCTGTCGGGGCCGCTTTCGGCGCTGCTGATGCCGCTGCTCGGTTCGGTGGCAGCCTTCGGGCTCGCGCGGTCTGGCCAGCTGTTCGTGCGCGCGATCATCGGCATGGCGCTGGGCTTTGCCTATTTCGTGGTCGACAATGCCGCGCTGGCGATGGGCAGCTTCGGCGGCTACCCACCGCTGCTCGCCGCATGGGCGCCGTTCCTGCTGTTCCTGCTGCTGGGCGAGACAGTGCTGATCCGGACCGAGGAATGAGCTGGTCGCTCCGGCTGGCCCGGCCAGAGGACGCCGGGGCGATGCCGGTAATCGAGCGCGCGGCGGCGGCCGCTTTCGCGGGCGAGCCTTCCATCGATCCCGCCCGCACCCGCAGCGAGGCCGATTACGCCCGCCTGATCCGCCGGGGGCACAGCCTTGTCGCCCATAGCGGCGAGGCGATGGCAGGCTTCCTTGTCGCCCAGCCCTTCAGCCGGGAACTGCATATCTGGGAGATGGATGTTGCCCCCGCCTTCCAGCGACGCGGGATCGGGTCGGGGCTGGTGCGCGCCGCACAGATCGATGCGCGCAACACCGGCTTCAGGGCGCTGACCCTCACCACCTTCCGCGACCTTGCGTGGAACGGGCCGTTCTACGCCCGCCTAGGCTTCGAGGAAGTCACTGCACTCGACGCGCACCCGCGCCTTGCGGGCGAACTGGCGAACGAGGTGGACGATGGGCTCCCCGCCGACCGCCGCTGCGCGATGATCTGCTTTCTGGATTGACGGGCAACCGCGCGCCTAGGCTGCGCGCTTGCCCATCGTGCTCTTGGCGATCCGGCCCACCAGCACCAGCATCCCGGGGTGGTTTGCCCCTTCATAGGTCGAACCCGTCCCCAGCTCGCGTGCCAGACGGCGGTGCGCTTCGGGCAGGTCGTGATAGGGCATCGAGGGCATCAGGTGGTGCAGCGCGTGATAGCGCAGGCCCACCGGTGCCCAGATTTCGGCAGCGAGGCCCGGCGGGGGCACGTTGACGCTATCGAGGAACTGCGCCGTCACGGTCATCGCCTCGCCCTCGTTCTCCCACAGGTGCGCGACGAGCGTGCGCAGCTGGTTGAGCAGCGCGGTCAGCGACAGGATCGCCAGCGCGGTGGCGAGCGGCTGCCAGCCGATCACCTGCGTGGAGCCGATCAGCAGCCACGACCACACGAACACCCCCGCCTCCTGCCAGCGCACCCGCCCGACGAAATCGCCCTCGGGCGGGCGGCGGCGGAATTCGGGGTTGATCGACAGCGCCGAGAACCGCTCCCAGGTGAAGGTCCGCACGGCCGGGATCAGCGCGCCCAGCGGCACCAGCACCGCCGCGCGCACGATCAGCGCGATGGGTGCAAGAATCGCGACGATCACGAACAGCGGCAGGCTCCACGGCTTCATCAGCGCGAGCGGCAGGTATTCCGGATCCTCGATGGTGCCGTATTGCGTGCGCTTGTGGTGGATGGTGTGGACGCCTTCATACATGAAGGACGGCGTCAGCAGCGGAATGCCGACCAGCAGGTTCCAGCCCGTGCGGAAGCCCGGCAGGGCATCGCGGTGGATGTGGGTCAGTTCATGGATGAACATCAGCGCGCGGTAGAAGGCCAGCGCCCCCACCAGCCCCGCCGCGACCTGCACGGCGAGGTCCGATGACAGGATCGCGGCCGCAACCCCGGCATAGCCGACGGCGGCAGAGATCAGCATGTCGGGCCAGTAGATGCCGGGCTTCGCCTCGCCCAGCCCCTTGGTCAGATCGCGCGCGGCGCGCAGCATCGCCTTGTCATCCTCGACCATGAACTGGACGCGGGTCGCTCTCCCGGAAACGGGGGCATCGGGCGCGGCGGGGATGGTCTGCAAGGTCATCGGTATCAAATCCTGAGGCGCGCCCTACCCCAAATCGGGTGGCAAGCCAAACGCGGGTTGTTGGTGACAGTGATCGAACGCCTTGCGCGAATGGCTCGGGGACGACACAGACACCTTGATCAGGCGCAAATACGAGGATGGCGGCGTGACGGATGTGGCGGCCCGCAGGGCAGAGATAGTGATCGAGCCGGTCAGCGGCAAGAAGCAGCGCGAGGCCTTCGTCGATCTTGGTCGCGCCTTTTCGGACCGTCTGCCGCATTTCGTGCCGCAAATCCGGTCGGAACAGATCGAGCTGATCGATCCGGACAAGAACCCGTTCTTCGGCCATGCCCGGGTGCAGCTGTTCATCGCGACACAGGGCGGCAGGCCGGTGGGGCGGATTTCGGCGCATATCGATGAACTCGCGCTCGCCATGCCCGCTGAACAGGGCTTCGGCCCCGGCACCGGCTTCTTCGGCTATTTCGATGCCGAGGATGAAAACGTCGCCCGTGCGCTGCTGGCCACGGCTGAGGCGTGGCTGGTGGGGCAGGGCATGAAGCGGGTGCTCGGCCCGATCTCGCTGTCGATCTGGGAAGAGCCCGGCCTGCTGGTGCGCGGGCAGGATCATGCGCCGATGATCATGATGGGCCACCACCCGGCGCATTACGCCGCGTGGATCGAGGCGGCCGGCTATGCCCGTGCCAAGACGCTTTACACTTACGATCTCGACATCTCGAAACCCTTCCCCCCGCTGGTGCAGCGTATCGTGCAATCGGGCCACAAGAACGCCCGCATTACCGTGCGCCGGGTGCGCAAGAAGGATTGGGACAGCGAGGTGGCGATCATCCTCGGCATCCTCAACGATGCGTGGTCGGACAACTGGGGCTTTGTGCCTTTCTCGCCCGCAGAGGTCGCCTATGCGGGCAAGAAGCTGCGCCCGATCATCAAGGAAGAGCTCAACATGATCGCCGAGCTGGACGGGCGGCCGGTGGCCTTCATGCTGACCTTCCCCGACGTGAACGACGCGCTGGCAAAAATCCGCGGCAAGCTGTTCCCGTTCGGCTGGATCACTATGCTGCGCTGGCTGCGCCACCCCAAAGGCGCAGGGATGCGTGTGCCGCTGATGGGGGTGCTCAAGGAGTTTCACTCCAGCCGTCTTGCCAGCCAGCTCGCCTTCATGATGATCGAGGCGATCCGGCTCGAAGCCAACGGGAAGTATGGATCGACCCGCGGCGAGATCGGCTGGATCCTTGAAGACAACCAGGGAATGGTCGCGATTGCCGACACGATCCAGAGCACGATCAACCGCGAATATGTGATTTACGAGCGGAGCGTTGGATAGTGGGAGGTCTGCATCGCGCGCCAGCGCGATGCCGCAAGAAAAAAGGCCTCCACTCGCGAACGAGCGGAGGCCTTTCGGGATCGTATCACCAGCCGCTTGGACGGGAGGGGGGTCTCGGCGGTGACAATGGGATAATGATCGTCCCTGAAAGCGGTTCCCGGCCGGTCGAAAATTTTTTTGACCCTAGGGAAACTACTGCGGAAACGTCGCGAATCCAGCAGCTTGCCTTATAGGCGCGACGGCGGCGCGGGGACGCGCTATGGCTGAGTCGCAATCCACCGGAAAGGCCCCTCAATGTCCCTCGGAAGCCAGATCGCGGCCAACCTGCCCTTCCTGCGCCGCTATGCCCGCGCGCTCACCGGATCGCAGGCCAGCGGCGATGCTTTCGTGCGCGAGATGCTCGAAGCCGTGCTCGTTGACGAGGATTTGAAGTCGAGCCTCGCCGGGGGGCGCGTGCCGCTGTATCGCGCCTTCGGCAAGGTCTGGGCGAGCGGATCGGGGGCCGGTGCCACGGGCACGCCGACCAGCGAGCACGAGGCCGGCGCGCAGGCTCGGCTCGGCGCGATCACACCGCCCGCGCGGCAGGCCCTGCTGCTCACCACGCTGGAGGATTTCACCATCCCCGAAGCCGCGACGATCCTCGATCGCACGATCGATGAAGTGGAGGCTCTAGTCGCCGAAGCCATCGCCGAGATCGAGCGGGAACAGACCACCAGCGTTCTCATCATCGAGGACGAACCGCTGATCGCGATGCAACTGGAAGACCTCGTCACCGGCCTTGGCCACACGGTCAGCGGCACGGCGGCCACGCGCACGCAGGCCCGCGCCGCGATTGCCGAGGCGATGCCGGGGCTGGTGCTGGCCGATATCCAGCTGGCCGACGGGTCATCGGGTCTCGATGCGGTGGACGATATCCTTGGCGTGGGCACGATGCCGGTAATCTTCATCACCGCCTACCCCGAACGCCTGCTGACCGGCGACCGGCCGGAGCCGACCTATCTGGTCACCAAGCCGTTCCAGGAGGCAACGGTGCGCGCGGCGATCAGCCAGGCGCTGTTTTTCGGTTCCACCCGGCCTTTGTGATGCGATCGCGCTGACGCGCGATGCAGACCTCCCACCCCGCCTCCCCACCGCTGTAGGCGGCCGACGACGCCGGAAGCCACCAATGATACCATCATGCTATGGTGGCGGGGTGGGAGGTCTGCGCCACCGAAGGTGGCCGAAAACTAAGGCTTCACCACCCGCCGGTCCGCCTCGCGCTCCCTGATCCGGAAGTCCGCAGGCCGCCGCACCGGCACGCGCAGCACGCAGCGCACGCCTGTTGGCGCGAAATCGAGCGTCACCGGCTGGCGCAGTTCGTGGGCGACGACCTTTTCGATCAACTCGGTGCCGAAGCCGCGGCGGCGCTGGCTGGCCACCGGTGGCCCGCCGGTCTCCTGCCATTCGACCTCGGCCCATCCGGTCTCCGTCTCGGCATCCTCACCGCGGCTCCAGCGGATCGTCACCTGCCCCCCCGGCACGCTCAGCGCACCATACTTGGCGGCGTTGGTGGCGAGTTCGTGGACCGCGAGGCCGAAGGACAGCGCATCATTGGGCGCCAGCTCCAGCTCCGGCCCTTCCAGCACGATTGCCTCGTCGAGCGCGCTGCGGAAGTGCTGCAGCTCCGCCTCGATCACCGCGCGGATCGGGGTGGTCCCCCAGTCGGTCACCGTCAGCAGGTCGTGCGTCGCCGAAAGGGCGCGGATGCGCCCCTCCAGCGAATCCGCGAAATCATCCAGCCCACTCGCCCGGCGGCGGGTCAGCGACAGGATCGACAGCACGTTGGCCAGCGTGTTCTTGACGCGGTGATTGAGTTCGCGGGTCAGCGAATTGCGGATCGAGTGCTGTTCTTCGAAGAAAGCGAGCCGCGCCTGATCCTCGAAGGCCTGCTGGGTCAGCAGCCGCGCCAGCAGCATCAGCAGGCTCGCCAGCGCCAGCCCGAACACCAGCGTCACCATCGACAGCGAGGAAAGCACCTGACTGCGCGCGCTTTCGATCACCAGCATCAGCTTGCGGTCGGCGATGTTGACCGCCTGCGTCACCGTTTCCTCGGCGGGGTGGGCGCTGGTGTGGGCGACCAGCAGGTGCCCGGTGCCGACTTCCCCGTCATACAGGCGCACGCCGAAGCCTTCGCTGTCCTGCCGGTCGATCGCGGAATCGAGAAACTCGCGCGCGCGGAACGGGGTGTAGACGAACCCCGCCAGCCGCCGGTCGCCGCTGCCGCCTGCGCCCATGCGGAACACGGGCATGTAGATCGCGAAGGCGGGCGCGGTGCCGCTGGTTTCCTGCCGCAGCACGATCCGGCCCGATGCGGCGGGGCGCAGGGTCAGCTCGGCCTCGGCCATGGCGGAGGCGCGGGCGGCATCGGAATACATGTCGTACCCCAGCGCGCGGCGGTTCAGGGGGG
>Ga0114986_1000148_pt1 | contig 19545 bp, 15 predicted proteins | sample Shrwel1BS1Day17_FD_96988 | JGI IMG/M metagenome (GOLD analysis project Ga0114986, IMG submission 96988) | Subsurface microbial communities from deep shales in Ohio, USA - Utica-3 well 1 S-1-Day17 | ecosystem: Environmental > Aquatic > Deep subsurface > Shale gas/oil reservoir > Produced... | reverse complement strand
GGTCCCGGGGGGGGCGGGCTGGGTCAGCGTCGGACTGTCCGCCTCGGCCGTGGCCCGGGCCCTGGAACTGCCCACACAGGACGCCGGCGAGGTGCGCGCCCTGCTGCGCGACCCCGAGGGCCGGCCCCTGTCACTGGTGCGCCGCGTGGCTTCGGGGCCCCTCGAGGTCCGCCCCCTGCCGGTACTCGACGCCTTGCCCGCCACCGGGCGCGAGACCGCCCCGCTGGTGGCCTCCTCCGCCGTCGATGGGAGCGGCTGGCAGGTGGAGGTGCAGGCCTCGCTGGATGCCTACCGCTCCCTGGTCTACGCCGAACTGCTGCGCTTTGGCGCCGTGGTGCTGGCGATCTCGCTGCTCAGCGCCTGGCTGGCCTGGCGTTTCGCTCGCTCTTTGGCCCAGGCCATCCGGGAGGTCGCCCGCTCAGCGCGCGCCATCCTGCGGGGACACTACCTCAATGCTCACGTGCAGCTCCAGCGCGACGATGAGCTGGGGCTGCTCGCCCAATCGTTCAATCACATGAGCCGGGAGCTGGAGCAGCGGGAACGGGAGCGCGACGTCTTCGGCCGGCTGGTGTCGCCCGAGGTGCGTGACCAGCTGGTGCAGGGGGAGCTGATCCTCGGGGGCCACGAGGTCGATGTCACCGTGCTCTTTTCCGACATCCGCGGCTTCACCCAGCTGTGCGAAGGGCTCAAGCCCCGCGACGTGGTGCTCACGCTCAACGAGCACTTCACCCGCATGACCCACGCCGTGCAGCGATTCGGCGGCTATGTGAACAACTACATGGGCGACGCGATGGTGGTGGTCTTCGGCGCCCCCACCCCGGACCCGCACCGGGTCGAACGAGCGCTCTACGCCGCCGCCGCCATGCAGCAGGCGCTGTCCGAGTTCAATGTCGAGCGCGCCAGCTACGGGGCGGCCCCGCTGTCCATCGGGGTCGGCCTGGCCAGCGGCGCGGCCCTGGCCGGCCAGATCGGCTCGCCCGAGCGCTGCATCTACACCGTGATCGGCGATACCGTGAACATCGCCGCGCGCATCGAGGGCCTGGCCAAGGAGGAGACCGGGATGGTCGCCTTTGTCAACCAGGCCACCCACGACCTGCTGCCACCCTCCTTGCGCGAGTGCCTGCGCCCGCTCGGAGCCCGCACGATCAAGGGGCGCGACAGCGAAATCCTCGTCTGGGGCCTGCCTGCGAACGCACCGCTGCCCGAGCCTCCCGTCCACCTCCTGCGTCCCGAAGAAGAAGTCCTGTGAGCGCCTCCACCTTGATGGTCCTGTCCTCCCTGCTGTTCGCCACCATGGGGGTGTGCGTGAAGTACGCCTCGGAGTTCTACAGCAGCGGCGAGATCGTGTTCTATCGAGGCATCGTGGGCGCGGTCGCCATCGGCTTCATGGTCTGGCGCCGCGGCGGTTCGCTGCGCACGCCGGTGCCGGCCATGCATTTCTGGCGCAGCCTCAGCGGCGTGCTGGCCCTGAGCCTGTGGTTCTACGCCATCGGCGGCCTGCCGCTGGCCACCGCCATGACGCTGAACTACATGTCCTCGGTGTGGATGGCGCTCTTCCTGCTGGGCGGGGCCATCATCATGGGCGGTGCCCGCATCGACGGCCGGCTCATCGCGACCGTGCTCGCGGGCTTTGCCGGCGTGGCCCTGATCCTGCGCCCCACCATCGACGACAACCAGCTCTGGCACGGCCTGGTCGGCCTGATCTCAGGCATGCTCTCGGCCACGGCCTACCTGCAGGTGACCGCCCTGGGCCGCATCGGCGAGCCCGAGTACCGCGTGGTGTTCTACTTCTCGCTCGGCGGGGTCGTGGCCGGGGCCCTGACGATGCTCGCCGGCGGCGCCAACCCGCACACGCTCAAGGGTGTGGCGCTCCTGCTGGCGGTTGGCGTGCTCGCCACCGTGGCCCAGTTGCTCATGACACGCGCCTACGCGACCGGCAAGACCCTGGTCAACGCCAGCCTGCAGTACCTGGGCATCGTGTTTGCCTTCCTCTACGGCGTGCTGCTCTTCCGCGACCCGGTGACATGGATGGCCATCGCCGGCATGATCCTCATCGTGGTGGCCGGCATCGCCGCCACCTTCCTGCGCACCAAGACGGCACCCAGCGTGCCGCCCAACACCACGAGCACCGAATCATGATCCTGCCCACCCCGCTGATCTCGGCCGAGGCGCTGCAGGCCGCGCTGGCCAGCCCGACGCCACCCGTGCTCATCGACGTGAGCTTCGACCTGGCCAACCCGGCCGCTGGCGAAGCCTCCTACCTGCAAGCCCATCTGCCCGGGGCGCACTACCTGCACCTCGACCGGGACCTCAGCGGCTCCAGGACTGGTCGCAACGGCCGCCACCCCCTGCCCACACGCGAGGCCTTTGCGCTGCGTGTCGGCGTCCTGGGCATCGGCCCTGACACCCCCGTGGTGGTCTATGACCGCCAGGGCGCCACCTATGCCGCTCGGTGCTGGTGGATGCTGCGCTGGCTGGGACACGAGCCCGTGGCCGTGCTCGATGGCGGCCTGGGCGCCTGGCAGGCCATCGGAGGCCCGGTGCAGGAGGGCCCGGTGCCTCCGCCTGCAGCCGTGGCCTATGTCCCGGGAGCGTCCCGGGTGGCCATGCGCGACGCCGATGCCGTGCTGCGCCAGCTGGGTTCGCCCACCCAGCGCATCCTCGATGCCCGCGCGCCCGAGCGCTACCGCGGAGACGTGGAGCCGCTGGATCCGGTGGCCGGCCACATTCCTGGGGCCCTCAACCGCTTCTTCCAGCACAACCTGGGCCCGGACGGACGCTTCCGTCCGGCCGAGGCCCTTCGGGCCGATTTCCAGGCATTGATGCAAGGCGCTACGCCCGACACCATCGTCCACCAATGTGGCTCTGGCGTCACGGCCTGCCACAACCTGCTGGCCATGGAGGCCGCCGGACTGGCGGGGGCCAGCCTGTACCCCGGGTCGTGGAGCGAATGGTGTGCCGACCCGGCTCGACCGGTGGCCAGGGGCTGAACGGGTCGCATCCGCCCAGGCTTGCCCCGACGCTTGATTTGCATCAACATGGTTTGGCGCCTGGCGCGCAAGATGAGCACATCCATCACTGACAGGAGGTCACCATGTACAAGCGCATCCTCGTTCCGACGGACGGCTCCGAGATCACCCAGCGGGCCGTGGCCACGGCGGTGACGCTGGCGAAACAGTTTGGCGCCGAGGTCTTCACGCTCAGCGTCAAGGACCCCTACCCGTACAGCGCGATGTCGGAGATGCAACCCACGCTGCCCCAGGAATTCCTGGACGCGCAGGAACGGGTGGCGGCCAAGAACGTGTCAGCGGTGAAGGAGGCCTGCGCAGGGCAAGGGGTGGCTTGCACCGGCCACACCGTGGAGTCGGTCAGTGTCTGGGAAGCCATCGTGGACTATGCCAAACAGCACCAGGCCGACCTGATCGTGATGGCCTCGCACGGCCGTCGCGGGGTGCAGGCCCTGCTGCTGGGCAGCGAGACCAACCGCGTGCTCACGCACAGCACCGTGCCGGTGCTGGTGGTACGCTGAGCCGGCACATCCGGCTCAGTGCGAGTGGAACTGGTCCACCAGCACCAGGATCAGGCCCAGACCGCCGGCCAGCCACAAGAGCTGTGCCGCGGTCTCGCGCCATGAAAGCCGGCGCTGAAGTTGCGGGATGAGGTCGGCCACGGCCACGTAGATGAAGCTCGAGGAGGCCACCACGAGCAGGTAGGGGAAGAGGTCTTCCCAGGGCCGCACCACGAAATAGCCGACCACCCCGCCCAGCACCGCCGCCAGACCCGACAGGGCGTTGAAGAGCAAGGCCTTGGCCCGGGTGAACCCGGCGTTGAGCAGCACGATGTAGTCGCCCACCTCCTGCGGGATCTCGTGGGCGATGATGGCCAGGGCCGTCACCACCCCCAGGCGGGCATCCACGAGGAAAGCACTGGCGATGATCACCCCGTCGCAGAAGTTGTGGATGCTGTCGCCTACCAGCACCGTCCAGCCGCCCCGCCCGGCCTGCTCGTGATCGAATCCATGGTGGTGATGGTCGCCATCCCCTTCATGGTGATGGCCGTGGCGATAGAGCTCGGCCTTCTCCAGCAGGAAAAAGAACATCAGGCCCGCCAGCAGGGTGAGAAAAAGCTCATGCGCGCCGGCAGAACTCTCGAAGGCCTCGGGCAGCAGATGGATGAGTGCCGTGCCCAGCAGCACGCCGGCTGACAGGCTGACCAGGCTGCGCACCACCTTGCTCAGCACCGTCACCGTGAGACTGGCCGCAATCACGACTGACAGGAGCCCCCCGAGGAAGGTGGCCAGAACGATGTAGGTGAGCGTCATGAGGGCAAGGGAGTGGACATCAGCAAAGAAAGGCCCGCAGGCCCTTCCATCCGCGTGGATGCACCCTTGATCTTATCAATCGTGTCAAGCGGGCCCCGGCTTGCGGCGTGGCACGGGGCTCCACGCACATCAGAATCCGTCGGTTTGCAGAGAGAATGGGGCCCATGAGCGCTTCCCAGCCCCCTTCCGCCCTCGCGGCCCCATCGGCGACGCCTGTGCCCGAGGCCCCGGCCGCCGCAGAGGCAGGCACGCTGCTCGCGGCCATCGACATGGGCTCGAACAGCTTCCGCCTGGAGATCGGCCAGATCGACCGTGGCCAGTACCGCCGGCTGGACTACATCAAGGAAACCGTGCGCCTGGGAGGCGGCCTGGACGCCGAGGGCATGCTCACCGAGGAGGCGGCGCTGCGTGGCCTGGCCTGCCTGGCCCGCTTCGCCGAACGCCTGCGCAGCTTCCGCCCCGGCCAGGTGCGCGCCGTGGCCACCCAGACCTTGCGCGAGGCGCGCAACCGCAACGCTTTCCTGCGGCGGGCCGAAACGGTGCTGGGCCACCCCATCGAGGTGATCTCCGGCCGCGAGGAAGCCCGCCTGATCTACGTGGGGGTGGCGCGGCTGCTGCCGCCGGGCGACGGTCGGCGGCTCGTGGTGGACATCGGCGGGCGCTCGACCGAGATGATCCTGGGCGAGGGCCGCACCCCCTTGCAAGCCGAATCCTTCCAGATCGGCAGCGTGAGCCTGTCGCTGCGCTTCTTCGGAGACGGCCGCTACACGGAAACCGCCTTCCGGCGCGCCCAGGTCGCGGCCGGCGCCGAACTGGAGGAGGCGCTGGAAACCTTCGCACCCAGCCGCTGGCAGGAAGCGCTGGGGTCATCCGGGACCGTGGGCGCAGTCTCCCAGCTGCTCGTGGCCAACGGCGTGAGCGATGGCACGATCACGCCCGATGGTCTGCGCTGGTGCATGGAGCGCTGCCTGCGCGCGGGCCGCGCAGAGCGGCTGGACCTGCCCGGACTCAAGGAAGACCGCAAGGCGGTGCTGGGCGGTGGCCTGTCCATCCTCTATACGCTGGCCACGCATTTCGGTATCGTGGCGCTGCAGCCTGCCCGGGGTGCCTTGCGCCAGGGCGTGATCTTCGACCTCCAGGACCGCCTGCATGGCAGCCTGGACAGCGAGCACCCTCACGACATGCGCGACGACTCGGTCCTGCAGATGCAGTTGCGCTTCGGCATCGACCGGGTCCAGGCCGAGCGTGTGCAGGCCGTGGCGCGCAACCTGCACGCCAGCCTGGCTCCGCAGGCGCAGCTGGAAGCCCAGCGTGAACTCGACTGGGCTTGCGCCTTGCACGAGATGGGCATGATGGTGTCGCACCACGACCATCACCGCCACAGCGCCTATCTGCTCGGCCACGTGGATGCGCCGGGCTTCTCGCAGTCGCAGCAGCGCCGTCTGGCCGACATGGTGATGGGTCAGCGTGGCGGACTGCGCAAGCTCGACGAGCAGTTGCGAGAGGAAGCCTTCGCGTTGCAGGTCATGTGCCTGCGTCTGGCGGTGATCCTGTGCCACGCCCGCAACCTGCCGGTGCTGGGCGCACTCACGGCCAGCCGCCACGGCCGCACCGTGGCCGTGGCCATGGAGGCCTCATGGGCCGAGGCTCATCCTCGCACGCTCTATCTGCTGCGCGAGGAACAGGCCATCTGGGAACGCAGCGAAATCTTCCGTCTCAGCCTGCGCACCCGGACCTGACCTCTTTCAGAGGCAATCCACCGACTGCACGGCCTGCAGGACCACCGGATTGCCGTGGTCCCGCTCGCGCTGGCGCAGCCACCACACCGCCCCCTTCTTGACCGACCACGCCTGATCGGTACCCGCCAGCAGGATCGACGCCACCCGACCCAGCGTGGGCTGGTGGCCGATGACCAGCACCGGTTCGTTGGCATCAGGCCAGCGCGCCGCCTTGAGCAGGTCTTCCACGTCGGCAGAGGGCGCCAGGGCCGGTACCGTGCGGTAGGGGCGACCCAGGGCCTGGGCCGTCTGCTGGGTGCGGACGGCCGGGCTCACGAGGACGCGGGTGGACTGGGCCAGCCGCTGGTTGAGCCACTCAGCCATGCGGGCGGCCTGACGCTCTCCCTTGGGTGTCAGCGCACGTTCGAGGTCGTCCTGTCCCGCACGGGCCACCACCGCTTCGGCATGGCGCCAGAGGATCAGGTCCATCACTGCCCCAGGGTCAGGCCTGCGTGTAGCGTGCCATCAGGGCCTGCTGCGCACTGGGTCCGTCATGCCCCACACGTTCGTAGCGGCCATCGCTTTGCTGGACCCAGGCATCACAGCGATCCTGCAGATAGGGCACCAGGCATTCGTCGATGAGGCGCTGACGCAACGCCACATCGCGCACCGGCCAGGCCACCTCGATGCGGCGGAACATGTTGCGGCTCATCCAGTCGGCACTGGAGAGGTAGAGCACCTCCTGCTCATCCGCCTTGCCCCAGCGGAAGTACAGCAACCTCGTGTGTTCCAGGAAGCGCCCCACCACGGAGCGCACGCGGATGCGCTCGGTGTGGCCGGGCACCCCTGGCGGCAGCATGCAGGCACCGCGCACGACGAGGTCGATGCTGGCGCCGGCTTGCGAAGCGAGCACCAGGGCTTCGATCAGCGGGATGTCCGTGAGCGCATTGAGCTTGAGCACGATGCGCGCAGGTTCGCCGGCCCTTGCCGCTTCGGCCACCTGCTCGATGTGCCGCAGCATCTGCTTGTGCAGGCTGAAGGGCGCCATCAGCAGGTGACGAGGCGTGCGCACGCGCGTCAGGCTCGCGAGCTGCTGGAAGACCACGTCGGCGTCGGCCGTGAGCTCCGCATCAGCGGTGAGACAGCCCACGTCGGTGTAGAGGCGTGCCGTCTTGGGGTTGTAGTTGCCGGTGGACAGGTGGGCGTAGCGGCGCAGCACAGGGCCCCGCGAGCCCTCTTCACGGCGCGTGACCAGCAGCAGCTTGGCGTGTGTCTTCAGGCCCACGATGCCGTACACCACCTGGGCTCCGACGGCTTCCAGCCGTTCGGCCCAATTGATGTTGGCCTCTTCGTCGAAACGTGCCTTGAGCTCGACCACGGCCATGACTTCCTTGCCGCGCCGGGCGGCTTCGAGCAGCAGGTCCATCAGCACCGATTCGCTGCCCGTGCGGTAGATGGTCTGCTTGATCGCCAGCACGTCCGGGTCGTGCACGGCTTCCCGCAGGAACTGCACCACCGGCTCGAAGGACTCGAAAGGGTGGTGCATCAGCACGTCACCGCGCTTCAGTCGCTCGAAGATCGGCATCTGACGCGGCAGGCCACGCGGCCATGTGGGCTCGAACGGTGGGAAACGCAGATGGGGGGCGTCGGCCTGGTCGATGAGCTGATTGAGCCGCACCAGGTTCACCGGCCCGTCCACCCGGTACAGGGCCGCTTCAGGCAGCCCGAACTGGCGCAACAGGAAACCCGACAGCTCCGGAGGGCAGGTGCTCACCACCTCCAGGCGTATGGCCTGGCCAAAGTGACGCGTGGTGAGCGACGAGCGCAGCGCCTGGCGCAGGTTGGTCACATCCTCCTCGTCCACGGCGAGGTCCGAGTCGCGCGTGACGCGGAACTGCGAGAAGGCCTCGACGCTGCGGCCCGGGAACAGTTCTTCCAGGTGGGCGCGGATCACGCTGGACAGCAGCACAAAGACCTGCTGGCCATCGGTCAGGTCTTCGGGCAGCCGGATCACCCGCGGCAGCACGCGCGGCACCTTGACGATGGCAATCGAGTTGTCCCGCCCGAAGGCGTCCTTGCCACCCAGTTTGATGATGAAGTTGAGCGACTTGTTGGCTACCTGTGGAAAGGGATGCGCCGGGTCCAGCCCCAGCGGCACGAGCAGCGGACGCACCTGACGCTGAAAGAAGCGGTCCACCCAGCGGCGCTGGGCGTCATTGCGCTCCGCGTGGTTCAGGATGAGGATGCCCTCGCGCTTGAGCGCCGGCATCACTTCCTGGTTGAACACCGCATACTGCCGATCGATGAGCTCATGGGCAGCAGCGGCCACCTCGGCGAGATCGGTATCGGACACACCGCCCCCGGGGCGTCGGGCGGCTTCGAGGTAGTCGCCGAAACGCACCTCGAAGAACTCGTCCAGGTTGGACGACACGATGCAGATGTAGCGCAGCCGCTCCAGCAGCGGCACGTCGGGACGCTGGGCCTGGGCCAGCACACGTCCGTTGAATTCAAGGATGGCGCGCTCGCGGTTGAGCAGCTTGAGCCCCCCCGCTGAGACTGAAGGATGCACCGGGACCGCGACCGTGCGCTCCATCGGCAGGAGAGGGGCGAAATCCGAAGTCATGGTTTCAGTATATGACCGGCGTGTGACAACCTGACGACAGTCAGGGCCTGCGCCACGCCCCCGTCCAGGCGCACCCGTGGCGGTCAGGCAGGCACACCGGCCGGCACGCTCGCGGGGTCCTTCAGGGCACTCCCGGCGCGCAGGCGGGCCGCCCAGTCCAGGATCTCCAGCCGGCCATCCGGATGCTCGACGAGCGCCGTGAGGCTCTCCACCCAATCGCCGTCGTTGGCGTAGAGCACACCCTGGATGTCGCGCAGCTCGGCATGGTGGATATGGCCGCACACCACGCCATCCACCCCCCGCTTGCGCGCCTCGCGGGCCAGTGCTTCCTCGAAGTCGCTCACATAGCTCACCGCCCGCTTGACCTTGAGCTTGAGGTAGCTGGACAGCGACCAGTAGGGCAGCCCCAGACGGGCGCGCAGGGAGTTGAAGTGGCGATTGAGCCTGAGGGTGAACTCGTACAGGGAGTCCCCCACGTATGCCAGCCACTTCGCGCACTGGATGACACCGTCGAAGAGGTCGCCGTGGGTCACCCACAGGCGGCGACCGTCGGCCGTGACATGCACCCAGTCCTCGGCCACGTCCACGCCACCGAAGTTGTGCTCGACATAGCGCCGGGCGAACTCGTCGTGGTTGCCAGGGATGAAGATGACGCGCGTGCCCTTGCGGGCCTTGCGCAGCAGCTTCTGGACCACATCGTTGTGGGCTTGAGGCCAGTACCAGCTTCGCCGGAGCTGCCATCCGTCGATGATGTCGCCGACCAGGAAGAGCGTCTCGCACTCCACCGAACGCAGGAAGTCCAGCAAGGCTGGGGCCTGGCAGCCCGGTGTCCCCAGGTGGATGTCCGAGATGAAGACGGTGCGCAGCTTCAGCGTCGCCGACGAGCCCTCGTCGAACGGCGCGTCACCGTCCGCCGGTGGGTGCCCGGTCGGCGCTGCAGCAGCAACCGGAGGCTGGAAGAAGTCGGTGGGCGGGAGCCATCGCATGAGCCGTCATGCTGCCGGGCATGCATGACATGGGCACGTCAGGGGCGTGACGCTTTGATGAAGTGCCGCCTGCGAGGCGCTACTCGATCATGTCGAAGCCCTGCGCCTCCACCTGGACGAACGCGCGGGTGAGCTCCGCCACCGCACGGTAGAGATCAGCCCGTGGGTGGGCGACCACTGCATCGCACATGGCCTCGACCCAGGACTGTACATGCGCGCGGAAGAAGCGTCGCTGCTGCTCGAGATTGCACACCGCCACATCATCTCCGGCGATGAGGTAGCGCATCACCTCGAACACGTAGGCCGCATGGTCCTCGGTCTCACCGCGCGATTCGTCCCGCGCCAGACCCAGGCCGGCCAGGTCGCTGCGCAACGCCGCCAGCGGTTTCTCGTTCAGGAAGCCGGCCAGGTAGTAGGAACCGTAGAGGAACACCTCGGGCTTGCCGATCCCCTGGAAAAGCGCATCGTATTCGTCCGCGGCAGCCTGCGCAGTGGTGCCGCGCATCGCGGCCACCAAGGCCTCCCACGGGCCCTGGAGGAACCCCCCGTCGGCAGGGGCCTCGGTCACGGCAACGGCGAACTGGCGCAGCAACTCCTCGTCGGGCGCGGCCACATAGAGCCGCGAGAGCACGCCGTACATCTCGGCACGCGCCAGTTCCTCGGCGTCGTCCGGGGTGGAAAAAGCCATGGCCTGGGCACTCATAGATCGCTGATCCTCACTTCGTTGGGCTGGCTGTACAGATCGATGACGCGACAGTCGCCGCACATGCGCAGCCGCTCAAGCGCCGCGCCCTGGAAAGCCGCATGCCCGGCAAGCTTGCCCATCATCAGCTCGACCGCCTTGAGCGTGCCGAAAGGCTTGCCGCAGCGCACGCAGTGGTAGGGCTCGACTTCGTGAAGCACCCGCGCCTGCTTGCGCGCCTGGCCAGCGCCCGCCAGCCACAGGCGCGGCTGCAGCGTGATCGCTCCCTCGGGGCAGGTGGTCTCGCACAGCCCGCACTGCACACAGTTCTTCTCGACGAACTTGAGCTGCGGACGGTCCGGATTGTCCGCCAGCGCACTCTCGGGGCAAGCGCCGACGCAGCTCAGGCAGAGCGTGCACTTGTCCGAGTCGACCACGACCGCGCCGAAGGGGGCGCCCACCTTGGGCAGAACGATCTCGTCGCTGGCCTGGGGGGCCTGTGCCAGCAGGTGATCAATGGCCAGATCGAGCGTGGCCCGCTTGTCGGCCTGGGTGGCGAAAGCGGCCGGCTGGCGCACCGTCTGCGCAGCCGGCGCCCGCAGCGCCTGGTCCAGGGCCGGCAGATCGCGCGCGTCGCGCACCTCGATCAGTGCCACGGGCGTGCCGGCGTAGCCCAGCCCGCTGAGGATGGCATTGGCCACCGCCACCTGTTCGCCCAAGGCCGCCCGGTATTCGGGCGCTTCCTCGTCGGTCAGCAGCACCCACACATTGGCGGCACCGTAGGCGATGGCCGCCAGCCACAGGTCCAGGCCCACGCTTGCGGTATGCCACAGCGCGACGGGTAGCACACGTGCAGGCACACCGTGGACTGCGGCATCCACCCGCGCCGCGCGCCCCAGATCCTCGATCATCCGGGCGCCCGCGCCTTCGCTGTGCAGCAACAGGGCCGGTGCCTTGCCGCCGGCCTTCACGTGGCTCGACACCAGCGTGCGCAGCCGCCGACCCTGGTCGACCGTGTTGGGGTAGGCATAGGCCAGTGCCCCGCTGGGGCACACCGTCGTGCAGGCACCGCAGCCCACGCACAGGTGAGGCTCGACAAAGATGCCGCCACTGCTGTCGGCCTCCGACCGGATGGCGCGCGCCGAACAGACCTCCACGCAGGCGTTGCAGCCGACCTGCTCGTTACGGCTGTGAGCGCAGAGCTTGCGCTTGTACTGGAAGAACTTGGGCTTCTCGAACTCGCCCACCAGGTCCTTGAGCGTGAGCACCGCCTGCAGCAGACGCGCTTCGTCCCGGCCCGCATGCACATAGCCCTGGGGCGGCTGGTGCATCGTGAAGCGCGGGGCATCGCCCAGGTCGAGGACCAGGTCGAATCGCTCGGTGACAGCCTGCGGCTCGCGCTGGAAGTCGATCGCGCCAGCGGCTTCGCAGACACGCACGCAATCGCGATGCGAGCGGCACAGGTCCAGGTTCACCTGGTAGCTGAAGTCGATCGCGCCTTCCGGGCAGGCTTCGATGCAGGCATTGCAGCGCGTGCACAGATCGAGGTCGATCGGGTTGTCGCTCGTCCATTCGGCCTCGAAGCTGCCCAGCCAGCCCTGCAGCCTCGTGAGGCGCCCCGTGTGCAGAGCCTGCCCGCGGCGCTGCGACAGTGCCCCGCTGCGGCCCTCGGCCAGCACGGTCACGTCCAGCGTATCGGCCAGCAGGCTGGCTGCACGCTGGGCCGCATCCGCCGGCCCCACCACGAGACAGCGCCCGGCGCTGGCATAGCTCACCGTGGGCACGGGTTCAGGGTCGGGCAGTTGCGCCGCAGCAATGAGCGCTGCCAGCTTGGGCGTGGCCTCCTTCGCGTCGCGCGACCAGCCGCCGGTCTCGCGGATGTTGACGAAGCGGATCGGCCGTTCGGTGACCGGCTGCGCGCCTTCCGTCTCGTCGTTCAGTGCCAGGAAGAGCCGGCTTTCCTGCGTGCAGGCCACGAGCAGATCGTCACCGCTCTTCGCAGCGCGCTGAAAGGCCCCGGCCTCGCGCCGGCACAGCACCGTGTGGGACGACAGGTCGGCGTCAGCGCCCGCCTGGCTCAGAGCCCGGCCCAGGGCCGTCTCGTCCAGCGGCATCGTCCGGTTGCAGTTGCAGATCAGGGTTTTCATCGTGGGGAGGTGGCGCCCCCGCTTCGTCGGCGGGTGGCTGCGTGGAGAAATCGTTCGAGTGCGGCGCCGGGTGGGCCGCCGCGCCATCGGGCCTGACCTCGGAAGGCGCCTGGGGCGCACGCTCCTCGCGCCACAGGCCCAGCGCGTCGGACTGGACCATCCTTCGCAGCACACTCTTGGGGACCGGTGTGAACTGCGTGTAGTCCTCGATGTAGACGTCGAGCCCGTCCATGCGGTTGAAGTGAGGATCGCTGAACAGCGTCTTCAGCGCCGCACGCTTGACCGACTCGTCCACATCCGGCGCGACGAAGCGCGAGAAGTCGGAGGTCGAGGGCGTCAGCTGCTTGACGTCCTCCAGGGTGGGCGGCGGCAAGGAGGGTTCGACCTGAGCCACGGGCGCAGCAGCATCGGCCTCCGGTGGGACCGCAAGCGGCGGCACGGGCACGCTCTGAGGCACCGGCTCGGACGGCGGCTGGCCGGCCTTGCGCCGAGACCAGCGTGAGAGGAAACCTTCCTCAGCCACGGCGGCCTCCCTGCGGTTCACGCTGCCCAGGCGCCACAAAGGACGCCGGACGCTGGCGCTTCTTCGGCTCGGGGCGGTAGTGCTCGTCGGTGTAGGCCTGCAGCCACTGCGCGACCACCGGATCCAGGGGCACGTTGTCCACACGCTCCTGGGCATCCAGCCACCGACCCGCCTCGTTGTAGGACAGACTGACCGCCTCCGGCCACGCCTTCGGTGGGTCGCCGGGCTCCTGGCGCCACATCACGAACCACACCGGGCGCCCCGAGGTCAGGTTCAGGTGGTAGCCCTCGGCTTCGTCCCGGAAAAGTTCGATCGCCAGGCCCGGATGCAGCCAGCGCGAGACTCGGCCATCGTCCACCATCAGGCGGGGGGCATCGCCAAAGGCCGGCTCGTGGGGCACGACCTCGACGATGCGAAAGCGCCAGTCTTCCCAGGCATTGGGGGCGCGCTCACGCTCCATCACCACCGCGACGTCCACGCGGAGGCGCTGGGAGGCAGTGGGTGTCATGGCCGGCTCTCTCAGGTGTTCTTGGAGATCGAGATCGTCGGGAACTTGGCCGAATAGTCCTTGGCCTTCTCGGCGATCTTCACCGCCACCTTGCGCGCCACCTCGGTGTACAGACGGGCAATCTCGCCATCGGGTTCGCTGACCACCGTCGGGCGGCCGGCATCGGCCTGCTCGCGGATCGACAGGTTCAGCGGCAAGGCGCCCAGGTAGTCGAGGCCGTATTCCTCGGCCATCTTGCGGCCGCCGTCGGCGCCGAAGATGTGCTCCGTGTGGCCGCAGTTGGGGCACACATGCACGGCCATGTTCTCGACGATGCCCAGGATGGGCACGCCCACCTTCTCGAACATCTTCAGGCCCTTGCGCGCGTCGAGCAGGGCGATGTCCTGCGGCGTGGTGACGATCACCGCACCCGTCAGCGGCACGCGCTGGCTGAGCGTGAGCTGGATGTCACCGGTGCCCGGCGGCATGTCGACCAGCAGATAGTCGAGCTCGCGCCAGTTGGTCTGGCGCAGCAGCTGCTCCAGCGCCTGGGTGGCCATGGGGCCGCGCCAGATCATGGGGTTGTCGGGTTCGATCAGGAAGCCGATGGAGATGACCTGGACACCGTAGTTCTCCAGCGGCTCCATGGTCTGGCCATCGACGCTTTCCGGGCGGCCTTCGATGCCCATCATCGTGGGCTGGCTGGGGCCGTAGATGTCGGCATCCAGGATGCCCACGCTGGCGCCTTCGGCCGCCAGCGCCAGGGCCAGGTTGACGGTGGTGGTGCTCTTGCCGACCCCGCCCTTGCCCGAGGCCACGGCGATGATGTTCTTCACCTTGGGCAGCAGCTGCACGCCACGCTGCACCGCGTGGGCGAGGACCCTGGTGCTGATGTTGACGCTGACGTTCTCCACCCCCGCCACCGTGCGTGCCGCGGCGATGAGCTGCTTGCGCAGGCCCGGGGCCAGGCTCTTGGCGGGGTAGCCCAGTTCCACGTCGAAGCTCACATCCCCCCCGTCGACCCGCAGGTTCTTCAGGGCCTTGGAGGTCACGAAGTCGCGCCCCGTGTGGGGGTCGGCAACGGTCTTGAGGGCGTCTTGCAGCGCTTGTTCGGTGGGGGCCATGGGGAGCGGGAAAAAGGGAAAGGAAGGACTGGAGTCCAGTCTAGCGCAGGGGCGCCGGACAAGTTGTCGCAAGGGGCCAAAGCGCCCGCTCCCGGCCTAGAATCCGGGGTTTTCCCCCAGTTGCGTTCGCACAAGCGGCGCCGCGCCCACGATGACCCGCCAGCTCTTCGTCACCACCGCCCTGCCCTACGCCAACGGCAAGTTCCACATCGGCCACATCATGGAGTACATCCAGGCCGACATCTGGGTGCGCTTCCAGCGCATGCAGGGCCACCAGGTGCACTTCGTCGGCGCCGACGACGCCCACGGCGCCCCCATCATGATCGCCGCCGAAAAAGCCGGGAAGTCGCCGCAGGCCTTCGTGGCCGAGATCGCCGCGGGCCGCAAGGAATACCTCGACGGCTTCCACATCAGCTTCGACCACTGGCACTCCACCGACAGCCCGGAGAACACCGAGCTCGCCCAGGACATCTACCGCGCCCTGCGCAGGAACGGGCTCATCTTCACGCGCGACATCGAGCAGTTCTTCGACCCGGTGAAGAACATGTTCCTGCCCGACCGCTACATCAAGGGCGAGTGCCCCAAGTGCGGCGCGAAGGACCAGTACGGCGACTCCTGCGAGGTGTGTGGCGCCGTCTATGCCCCCACCGAGCTGAAGAATCCCTACTCCACGCTCACCGGTGCCACGCCGGTGATGAAGACCAGCGAGCACCACTTCTTCCAGCTCTCGTCGCAGCGCTGCATCGACTTCCTGCAGCAGTGGACGCAGGACGGCAAGCTGCAAAGCGAAGTGGCCAACAAGATCAAGGAGTGGTTCACCACCGACGAGAACGGCCACGGTGGCCTGTCGGACTGGGACATCTCCCGCGACGCCCCCTATTTCGGCATCGAGATCCCCGATGCACCCGGCAAGTACTTCTACGTGTGGCTCGATGCCCCGGTGGGCTACCTTGCTTCGCTGAAGAGCTACTTCGGCCAGGGCGGCCCCAAGGCCAGGTACGGCGAAGCGCGCTCGTTCGAGGAATTCATCGCCGACCCGACGGTGGAGCAGTACCACTTCATCGGCAAGGACATCACCTACTTCCACACCCTGTTCTGGCCGGCCATGCTGCATTTCAGCGGCCGCAAGACGCCCAACAACGTCTTCGTGCACGGCTTCATCACCGTCAGCGGCGAGAAGATGAGCAAGAGCCGCGGCACCGGCATCGACCCGCTGAAGTACCTCTCGCTGGGCATGAACCCGGAGTGGCTGCGCTACTACATCGCCGCCAAGCTCAACGCGCGCGTCGAGGACGTGGACTTCAACCCCGAGGATTTCGTGGCGCGGGTGAACAGCGACCTGGTGGGGAAGTACATCAACATCGCCAGCCGGGCGGCAGGCTTCATCGCGAAGCGCTTCTCAGGACAGCTCACGACCACGATCGGGGCCGATGGCCGGGTCTTGCTCGACGCACTGCGCACCGGCCGCGCCGAGGTGCTACGCCTCTATGAAGAGCGGGAGTATGGCAAAGCCCTTCGCGAGATCATGCTGCTGGCCGATCGTGTCAACGAATACGTCGACCAGAACAAGCCCTGGGAACTCGCCAAGCAGTCTGGCCAGGATGCGCGCCTGCAAGAGGTCTGCACCGTTTGCATCGAGGCCTTCCGCCTGCTCACCATCTACCTCAAGCCGGTGCTGCCCGCCCTGGCCGCGCAGGTCGAGACCTTCCTGAAGGTCGAGCCGCTGCAGTTCGCCGACGCCGACCGTGCGCTCGGCGCCCATACCATCGGCACCTACCAGCACCTGATGCAGCGCGTCGACCCCAAGCTGCTCGACGCCCTGTTCGAGCCGCCGGTGGTCGAAGCCCCCAAGCCCGGCGGCGAAGACCTCGCCCCCACCATCGGCATCGACGACTTCGCCAAGATCGACCTGCGCATCGCCAAGATCGTGGCCTGCGAGCATGTGGATGGTTCCGACAAGCTGCTGCGCCTCACGCTGGACGTGGGTGAAGGCAGGACGCGCAACGTCTTCAGCGGCATCAAATCGGACTACCAACCGGAAGACCTGGTGGGCAAGCTCACCGTGATGGTGGCCAACCTCGCGCCGCGCAAGATGAAGTTCGGCGTGAGCGAAGGCATGGTGCTGGCGGCCTCGCATGCCGACGAGAAATCACAGCCCGGCATCTACGTGCTGGAGCCCTGGCCGGGCGCTCAGCCTGGGATGCGGGTGAGGTAGTGCCTACTGCTCCAGCACATCCGCCCCCGGGGGCGGGGTGAAGCGGAAGCGCTCCGGCGCGAGGGTCACGTTGGCCTCGAATTGACGCATCGACAGCGTCGAGACCTGGCCGAAGCTGTCAACGATCTCGAGGGCGGCAAGATCCTTGCCCCTGAACCCCACGCGCACGGCCTGGAACTGGCTGTCGCGCGCCTTGGGCAGGGCCTCCGCCCATTGCAGGCCGTCGCGATCGGGCAGCGCCTTGAGGGCGAAATCCTTGTCCAGCGAGCCACCCGCCAGCAGGGCCGCCGGCGTGGCGCCCAGGGCGTCACCCATCGCACGCACCGTCACCTGGTCGAGGTCGGGGTCGTGCAGCCACACCTTCTGCCCGTCGGCGACGATGTGCTGGGCCATGGGTGGGGCGTAGTCGAAGCGGAAGCGATTGGGCCGCACGAATTCGAAACGCCCTTCGGTGCTGCGCTTGCGCGCCCCGTCTGGTGAACTCACGGTCTGGGTGAAGGTGGCGCGGCCGCTCTTCACCTCCTGCACGAACTGGCGCAGGCTGGCCACGGCATCGGCCCAGGCCGGGGAAGCAAGAGCGGCGCCCAGCAGCGCAGTGAGAATCAGTCGTTTCATTCGTCGCGGGCCGCGGGCACGAGGACGTCGCGGCTGCCATTGGTGGCCATGCTGGATACGACGCCCGAACGCTCCATTTGTTCCAGCAGACGGGCGGCGCGGTTGTATCCGATGCGTAAATGTCTTTGAACGAGGGAGATCGACGCGCGCCGATGCTGCAGCACGACGGCCACGGCCTGGTCGTACATCGGGTCGGCCTCGCCATCGCCCTCGCCCGCGGCGCCACCTTCGCCGCCGCCTTCCCCATCGAGCACACCGCCTTCGAGGATGCCTTCGATGTAGTTGGGTTCCCCCTGGCTCTTCAGGTACTCGACCACCCGGTGCACCTCATCGTCGCTGACAAAGGCGCCGTGCACCCGCACCGGCAACCCAGTGCCCGGCGCCAGGTAGAGCATGTCACCCTGGCCCAGCAGGGCCTCCGCGCCCATCTGGTCGAGGATGGTGCGGCTGTCGATCTTGCTGCTCACCTGGAAGGCGATGCGCGTGGGAATGTTGGCCTTGATCAGGCCGGTGATCACGTCCACGCTGGGCCGCTGGGTGGCCAGGATGAGGTGGATGCCGGCCGCCCGCGCCTTCTGTGCCAGACGGGCGATCAGTTCCTCGATCTTCTTGCCCACCACCATCATCAGGTCGGCCAGTTCGTCGATGACGACCACGATGTAGGGCATGCGCTCGAGCGGCTCGGGGTCTTCCGGCGTGAGGCTGAAGGGGTTGGGGATCTTCTCCTCGCGCTCGGCGGCTTCGGCGATCTTCTTGTTGTAGCCCGCCAGGTTGCGCACGCCCAGCTTGCTCATGACCTTGTAGCGGCGCTCCATCTCGCCCACACACCAGTTGAGCGCATTGGCGGCCTGCTTCATGTCGGTCACCACCGGCGCCAGCAGGTGCGGGATGCCCTCGTACATGGCCATTTCCAGCATCTTGGGGTCGATGAGGATGAGGCGCACGTCGCGGGCCTCGGCCTTGTAGAGCAGCGACAGGATCATCGCGTTGATGCCCACCGACTTGCCCGAACCGGTGGTGCCGGCCACCAGCAGGTGGGGCATCTTGGCGAGGTCGGCCACCACCGGGCCGCCCACGATGTCCTTGCCCAGGCCGAGGGTGAGCATGGAATGCGCGTCGTTGTAGGCCTGCGAGCCCAGGATCTCGGCCAGGCGGATGCTCTGGCGCCGCGCGTTGGGCAGCTCCAGCGCCATCAGGTTCTTGCCCGGGATAGTCTCCACCACACGGATGCTCACCAGGCTCAGCGAGCGGGCGAGGTCCTTGGCAAGGTTGACGATCTGCGAGCCCTTCACGCCCGTGGCCGGCTCGATCTCGTAGCGCGTGATCACCGGGCCGGGCGATGCCACCACCACGCGCACCTCGACGCCGAAGTCCTTCAGCTTCTTCTCGATCAGGCGCGAGGTCATCTCCAGGGTTTCGGGCGTGACCGTTTCCTGGCGGCCGGTGTCGGCATCGAGCAGGTCGACCTGGGGCAGCTTGGTATCGGCCAGCTCGGTGAAGAGCGGCTTCTGGCGCTCCTTCACCACCCGGGCGGACTTCGGCAGCTCCGGCGCCGTGGGCTCGATGAGGATGGGCGCATGCTCGACGATGACCTGGCGCTCGACCTCCACGTCGGCCTCACGCTCGCGCATGGCGCGCTCGCCCAGCCGCTGGTCTTCCTTGCGCTCGCGGGCCTCTTCCCGGCGCAAACGCCAGCCGTCGATCCAGGCGCCCAGACGCTCGGCGGTGCGCAACCAGGAAAAGCGGAAAGCCAGCGAGAAGCCCATCACCAGCAACGCGATCCAGAACACCCCCGAGCCCACGAAGCCCAGCAACCTGACGCTCAGCGTGCCCAGGCCATAGCCGAGCACCCCCCCGGCATGGCCCGGCAGGTGCAGCTCGAGGGCATAGAGCCGCGTCCACTCCAGGCTCGCGCTCGCCCCGATCAGCACGGCCAGTCCCGCCCAGAACACCCAGGCCGGCAGGGCCGCCGACTCAGGCCCTGCGGCCGGCGGCAACACCTGGCCGCTGCGCGCAACAAGCGCGCCAGCGCGCCCAGCCAGCCGCGCACGGCCACCAGCACCAGCCACCAGGCGGAGAAACCGAAGAAGTAGTAGAGCAGGTC
>Ga0114986_1000147_pt1 | contig 19570 bp, 16 predicted proteins | sample Shrwel1BS1Day17_FD_96988 | JGI IMG/M metagenome (GOLD analysis project Ga0114986, IMG submission 96988) | Subsurface microbial communities from deep shales in Ohio, USA - Utica-3 well 1 S-1-Day17 | ecosystem: Environmental > Aquatic > Deep subsurface > Shale gas/oil reservoir > Produced... | reverse complement strand
GGGTGGGGGCGGTGGCAGGGCTTCGGCCAGCTTGGGTGCTTCCTTCGCACATCCCGCGACAATCGCGCACAGTGCCGCGGCTGCGGCCAGCTTCGAACCACGCATCGCCAATCTCCCCGCAATTTCAACGGAAACGAAAATCCGGCGCGGGCCGTGAATGGCGACTGAACGTGCCTTGGCTACGCCGGATCGTTGTTCGCCTCGCTGGCCGCCTGCTTGCGGAACAGCACCTTGTCCTCGTCACTGAAACCGCGCCGCCAGATCACCAGCGCATAGGTGCCGAGCACGGCGGGGATGCCGATCACCAGCTCCATCCACTCCGGCGCCCAGGTGAAGGCATAGCCGACCACCACGGCGGGCGCGGCGGCATAGACCAGCGCCCAGCGCCAGTTGCTGACCGGCGCGCCCAGCAGGTGCTTCAGCAACAGCGCCTTGACGAGGCTCGACACGCCCAGCGCCACCATCAGCGCCCCCGCTGCCCCTGCCGCCTGAAACCCGCGCCCGAGCTCCATGCGCTGCGCCATCTCGATCAGCACGATGGTCAGCACCGCCTGCAAAGCGATGATCCCGACCGAGATCGCCAGATTGCGCTTGCGCGCGATGTAGACCAGCACGCTTTCCGAGACGACCGCCATCGAGGCGACGACCTCGGCCGCCAGCAGGAAGGCGAGCGCGGCGGTGCCCGCGACATAATCCGGCCCCCACAGGCCCATCACCGCCTCGCCCGGCACGCCCAGCACCAGCGCAATGCCGAGCTGGATGGCGATGATCCAGAACCCCACCTGCCGCACCTGTGCGGCAATCGCGTCCATGTTGCCGATGCGCAGGTTCTTGGTGATGACGGGCGAGAGGATCGGCTCGAAGCTGGTCTTCAGCTTCTGCGGCAGCGAGGCGATCTGCTGCGCGGCGTAATAGATGCCCACTGCCTGCGGGGGTGCGAACAGGCCGAGGATGAAGATATCCAGCAGCCGCGTCCCGCGCTCGATGGCGTCGGCACCCACCAGCGGGAAGGCCCGCGCCGAGATGGCCAGCATCGCGCCCGGGCGCGGACGCCAGCCGCGCGGCAGGCCATAGGTGCGCAGGAACGGCCACAGCGCAGTCAGCAGCCCGGCGTAAATCGATACGATGAAGGCCAGTGCCAGCCCGCTGTCACGCGTGGCGGGGAAATAGAAGAACACGCCTGCCCCGATCGAAATCGTCCACGGCTCCACCACAGCCCGCGCGCGCACCGTGGTGGCGATATCGAAGCGGTAGGCCTGCGCGGCAAGCAGGATCTCGGTCACGGCAAAGGCGGGGATGGTGGCGATCAGCCACAGGTCCCAATCGGAGTTCATCCCGTTGGGGAACATCGGTTCGGGAAACACCCACAGCACAGCCGCCGCCACCGCCGAATAGGCCAGCGCCAGCAGGATGCCGTCATAGACGAGGTTGGTTTCCGCCGCGCGGTTCTCGCCCGCGCCTTCGGACAGGCGCTGCGCCAGCCCGCGTTTTTCGCCCAGCGAGCAGATCAGCGCGATGATCTCGATCAGCACCAGCGCCGATGCGAAGCGCCCCAGCGCCTCGGCCCCGTAGAGGCGTGTGGCGATGACAAGGAAGGGAATGCGCGCGATCAGCCGGACGACGAAACCCAGCGTATTGGTGCGCCCGCCCTTGGCGAGCTGGGCGATATCGTCGCTGTCGCCCGTCGCGGTGGCAGGGGTGTTCACGCCCGAAGGTCCTTCGCGTCGCTTTCCAGCTCGGCGCGCAAGGGGCGGGCGAGCAGCGCGGCGACGACCTTGCGGGCGTCCTCGCCCTTGAGGATCGCGTCGACCGCGGCGACAATCGGCATGGCGATGCCGCGCCGGGCGGCGAGGTCGGCCAGCACCGGGGCGGTGTGCGCGCCTTCGGCCACGGTGCGGCGGTCTGCCATCAGGTCGGCGGCGGACGCACCTTCGCCAAGCGCTTTGCCGAGGCTGAAATTGCGGCTGGAGGTGGATGAACAGGTCAGCACCAGATCGCCAAGCCCGCACAACCCGCTGAGCGTTTCGGTCTCGGCCCCCAGCGCCTCGCCGAAGCGCAACATCTCGCTGAAGCCACGCGCGATCAGCGCGGCGCGGGCGTTTTGGCCGAGCGCGAGGCCTTCCACGACACCGCAGGCGATGGCGAGCACGTTCTTGACCGCCCCGCCGATTTCCGCGCCGGTCACATCGTCGGAATAATAGGGGCGGAACGCGGGCCGGGCGATGGCCGGTGCAAGGCGTTCCCACTGCGCCCGCCCGCCCTCGCAGGCCAGCGTGACGGCGGTGGGAAGACCAGCGGCGACTTCATGCGCGAAGGTCGGGCCGGAGAGAACGGCGATGGCGCTGCCCGGCGAGGCTTCGCGCGCGGCATCGTTCATCAGGCGGCCGGTGCCGGCCTCGATCCCCTTGGAGCACAGCACCAGATCGCGCGGGGGGCGGGCAAGGCCGCCAAGCACGCGCCCCAGCACCTGCGCCGGGGTGACGACCAGCACGGTGTCGATCTCCGCGAGATCGCCAAGATCGCCGGTCGCGCGGATCGTCGGCGCAAGCGTGGCTGAAGGCAGGTAGAGCGGGTTGCGATGCTCGGCATTGATCGCTGCGACGACCTCCGGCTCGTAGGCCCACAGGATCACCTCGCGCCCGTCGGAGGCGAGCATCTGGGCCAGTGCCGTGCCCCATGCGCCTGCGCCGATCACGCCGATGGTCTGGTTCTGGTTCATGCCTTATACCCCGCACCGCGCACCGTTTCGGCTGCCGGATCGAGCGGCCAGCGCGGACGGGCCACGAAATCGAGCGGGTCGCCGGTGAAGCTCTCGTCCTTCTGCGCAAGCCGTTCGATCCCCGCCCAGGCGATCATCGCCGCATTATCGGTGCACAGCGCCAGCGGCGGGGCGGTGAAGCGCATCCCGTGCTTGCCGGCGAGGGTTTCAAGCGCCGCGCGCACCGCCTTGTTGGCGGCAACACCCCCGGCCACCACCAGCGCGGGGAAGGGGCCTGCTGCGTCCAGCGCGCGCTCCAGCCGGTCGATCAGGCATTCGATGGCGGCCTGCTGGAAGCTGGCGGCGATATCGGCGGGGGCGTGCGCGCCGCTCTCGACCGCGCGCAGCACTGCGCTTTTCAGGCCTGCGAATGAGAAATGCGGTTCGGCTGCGCCTTTCAGCGGGCGGGGCAGGGGCACGGCCTTGGGGTCACCCTCCAGCGCCAGCCGCTCCACCGCCGGCCCGCCGGGATAGCCGAGGCCGAGGATCTTGGCGGTCTTGTCGAACGCCTCGCCCAGCGCATCGTCGATGGTGGTGGCGAGGCGGCGGTATTGGCCGACACCCTCGACGGCGAGGATCTGGCAATGCCCGCCCGACACCAGCAGCAACAGATAGGGGAACGCCAGCGCGCGGTCGGCAAGGCGGGGGGACAGGGCGTGACCTTCCAGATGGTTGACCGCCAGCAGCGGCTTGTCCGCCGCCATGGCGAGCGCCTTGGCGCTGACGAGGCCGACCATCACGCCGCCGATCAGGCCGGGGCCTGCGGTGGCGGCGATGGCATCCACATTTGCCAGCGCCACACCCGCATCGCCCATCACCTTCTCCAGCATCGGCGCGAGGCGTTCGGCATGGGCGCGGGCGGCGATTTCGGGCACGACCCCGCCATAGGGCGCGTGTTCGGCCTCCTGACTGGCGATCGCCTGCGCGACAATCGTCCCGTCCCCGCGCACCAGCGCGACGGCCGTCTCATCGCAGCTGGATTCGATGCCCAGAACGAGCGGCATGTCTGAGGTGTGCGTTGACGATCCCATCCGGCTTCCATCTAGTGCCTGTGAAGGCTAGAGCAAGCCAGCATGACGACAAGCACCACAGCCTCGCCGCCCCGCATCCGCCTTGGCACCCGCAATTCCCCGCTGGCGATGGCACAGGCCTACGAGACCCGCGCCCGCCTGTGTGCGGTCCACGGCTGGGCGGAGGAGGAGGTTGAACTCGTCCCCGTTCTCGCCAGCGGTGACAAGGTGCTCGACCGGCCCCTTTCGGAAATCGGCGGCAAGGCGCTGTGGACCAAGGAGCTGGACCAGTGGCTGGGCGAGGGGCGGATCGACCTGTCGGTGCATTCCGCCAAGGATGTCGAGACCATCCGTCCGCGCGAATTCCACTTTCCCGCGTTCCTCCCGCGCGCTGACCGGCGGGACAGCCTGGTGGGCGCTGCGAGCATCGCGGCGATCCCGCAAGGCGCGGTCGTCGGCACCAGCGCCCCGCGCCGGGCGGCGCAGCTTCTCAACCTGCGGCCCGATTGCAAGGTCGTGACCTTCCGCGGCAACGTCGCCACGCGCCTCAAGAAGCTGGCGGATGGCGAGGCGGATGTGACCTTCCTTGCCGCTGCCGGGCTGGAGCGGCTGGAGCAGTCCGAAGTCGGCACGCCGCTGGGTTCTGCCGAATGGATTCCCGCCGCCGCGCAGGGCGTGATCGCCATCGAATGCCGCGCCGATGATGCCGCAACCACCGCGCTGCTCGCCGCTATCGACCATGCGCCGACCCGCGCCGAGCTGGAGGCCGAACGCGCGCTGCTGGCGGAACTGGGCGGCACCTGCCATTCGCCGGTCGCCGTGCTGTGCGAGCTGGCCGATGGCACGCTGACCATGCGCGCCGCGCTGTTCAGCCCCGACGGGGCCGAGCGGATCGAGGGCACTGCCAGCTTCGCGCCCGGCGATCATGCGCCGGTTCGCGCGCTGGCCGCCGATCTGCTGGCGCGGGCGACGCCGGGAATTGCGCCGCATTTCAGGGCGGCGGGGTGAGTTACCGCCTCCTCGCGCTGCGGCCCGAGCCGGGGCTTGCCGCGACGCTGGAAAGGGCGGGCGCGATGGGCCTTGCGATCACCGGCCACGCCCTCTCCGAAATCCGCGCCGTGGCGTGGGACTGCCCTGATCCTGCCGGGATCGACGGACTGCTGATCGGCAGCGCCAACGCCATTCTCCACGGCGGCCCGCACCTTGCACAGCTGCGTGACAAGCCCGTCTATGCCGTGGGCGAGGCGACTGCCGCCGCCGCCCGCGCGGCGGGGTTCGCTGTCGCAATGACAGGAAGCGGGGGCCTTCAGGGCGTGCTCGATGCCATCGCCGCCCCGTGCCACCTGCTGCGCATCGCGGGTGAGGAGCACGTGCCGCTCACCCCGCCGCCGGGGGTGACCTTTGCCGAGGTGATTGCCTACCGCTCGGTCGCCCTGCCGCTCGATCCGGCGGCGGCGCTGCTTGGATCGGGGAAGGCGCTGGCGCTGCTCCACTCTGCCGCCACCGCCCGCCATTTCGCTGCCGAATGCGACCGGCTGGGGCTGGCCCGCGCCGCTATCGCCCTTGCCGCGCTCGGCCCGCGTATCGCGGCGGCGGCGGGCGAGGGTTGGGGCGCAGTCCACACCGCTGCCACGCCGGACGAGGGCGCCTTGCTGCAATTGGCATTTGACTTGTGCGCACAGGCGCGCTCCATTCCCTCCCTTCCGCCCCGGCAGCCATGAACGCGCTGCCGCAGACAGAACATGCAAGGGTCGCAAGAACGGATCGCCATGGCCTCTGAGCCCGGACCAATGCCTTACGAAACCCCCGCCCGCTCGGGATCGATGCGCGGGCTGCTGCTGGCCGCTTGCTTCGCCTTTGTGGCCGGGGGCGGGCTGGTGGGCTGGGTGGTGTGGTACAACCTCGCCGGAACGCCCGACACCACGCCTGCGCGCGTCACCGCTGACGCATCGCCCACCGCTGCCGCGCCTTCGCCCGCACTGACCGCCAGCGCGACCCCCGCTGCTGCTGCCGCGATCAAGGCCGAGCAGGCCGCCGAACGCGTGGCCGAACAACAGGGCGGAATCGACCAGCGCCTTGCCGCCGCCGAACAGCGCCTCACCCGCCTCGACCTGCAAGCGCAGGCCGCCGCCGGCAATGCCGCCCGTGCCGAAAGCCTGCTGATCGCCTTTGCCACCCGCCGCTCGCTTGAACGCGGGGCGGAGCTTGGATACCTCGCCGATCAGCTGCGCCTGCGGTTCGGCGACCAGTGGCCCAACGCGGTGGGCTCCATCATCGAATTCTCGCGCGAGCCGGTGCGGCTTGACCAGCTGGTCGCGCGGCTTGAAGGGCTGGGGCCGCAATTGCAGCAGAGCAGCGAGGGGCCGTCATGGGGCGCCTTCAAGCGCGAATTGAAGCAGCTGTTCGTGTTCCGGCGCGAAACCACCCCCTCGCCCCAGCCGCAGAAGCGCCTTGAACGCGCGCGCTGGGCGCTGGAGCAGGGGCGTTATCAGGCCGCGATCGACGAGGTGCGCGGCATGCCCGGCGCCGCCAAGGCGGAGGCGTGGATCAAGGATGCCGAACGCTACAAAAAGGCGATGGACGCGCTGGAAGTGATCGAGACCGCCGCCGTGCTCGACCAGCGCGGCCTGCGCGATGGGGCCGGCAATCCGGTGCGGCAATTGAGCCCGCTGGTGCGGCCTTAGGGTCAGGTCTCGAAGCCGACATCGTTACCCCAGCTTTCGCCGGGGTGACGAGGACTGCGAGTGAAGCTACCCCCGCAGAAGCTCCGGCAGATCACCCGAGACCCCGCGCGCCTCGTCCATGAAGAATTGCTTCAGCAGCGGCGTGCGCTGCACCGCCGCCATGCCAAGGCGGCGCACGGCGCTTGCGGTCTTGCCGGGTACGCCGAACAGGCGCGTCAGGCCGTCGGTCGCCAGCGCGACCATGAAACTGTCCAGCCCGCGCCAGTTTTCGTAACGCTTCAGCAGCTCCGGATCGCCCGGATCGAGGCCGAGCCGCGCGCCATCGGCCAGCACTTCGACCAGCGCGCCCACATCCCTCAGGCCAAGGTTGAGGCCTTGACCGGCGATGGGGTGGATGCCGTGGGCGCTGTCACCGATCAGGGCGAGGCGTTCGGCGGTGATCTTGGCGGTGTGGTGGAAGCCCAGCGGATAGCTCGACCGCTGGCCGACGCTCAGCACCTTGCCCAGCACCCCGCCCATGCGCTTTTCGACCTCGGCCAGAAAGGCGCGGTCGCCCAGCTTGGTAACGCCCGCCGCATCGCTCTCCGACACGGTCCATACCAGCGAGCAGCGGTGGGTGCCGTCGGCATCGTCATTGAGGGGGAGCAGCGCAAAGGGTCCGGCGGGGTAGAAGATTTCCCACGCGACATTGCCGTGCGGCTTTTCATGGGTGAGGCCGCAGATAATCGCGCGGTGCTTGTAATCCCACTTGGCGATGGAGATACCCGCCGCATCGCGGGTGGGTGACTGGCGGCCCTCGGCGGCGATCATCAGCCGGCCCTTGAACTTGCGCCCGTCGGCCAGCACGGCGGCAACGCCATATTCGCTGCGCTGGCGTTCGGTGACGTTGGCCTTGGCGATCCAGTTGACCAGCGGTTCCTTCGCCGCGGCCTCGAACAGGGCGAGGCGCAGGCGCCGGTTGGGGAACATCCGGCCCAGCGTGCCGTCACCTTCGCCCGGGACGAAGTCGAGGCGGCCGGGCCTCTGCTGGTCGGTCACGGCGATGCTGGCGATGTCGCAGGCGAATTGCTCCAACCCCTCGGCAATCCCGATATTCTCGAACAGGTGCCAGCTGGCGGTGGAGATCGCGGTGGCGCGGTCATCGAAGCCTTCGGCGGTAAGCTCGGCCGGGTCGGCACGGTCGATCACGTGGGAGGACAGCCCCTTCTTCGCCGCCGCCAGCGCGAGGGTCATCCCCACCAGCCCCCCGCCGAGAATCACGAGATCGCGGGTATCATTGGAAGTTGCTGTCACCGTGGCGGCTCCGATTGCGAACAAGTGCCACGAAGCCTAGAGGGTTGGCCGTGTCCCGCGCAAGAATCTTCACCGTCATGATCCGTCAAATGCTTGCATGCTGGCTTGCGCTGCTCGCAAGCGTGATGCTGGCAGGTGCGGCGCAGGCGGTGGCCGTCCCCCCGCCGCCGACCGAGGCGCGCTATGGCGACGCGAAGATCGCGGTGGCGCTTTATACCGACGGTGCGCCGCGGGCCGGACAGGAATGGATGCTGGCGCTGCGCTTTAACCCCAGCGCATCCGAATGGCACGGCTACTGGTCGAACCCCGGCGATGCGGGGCAGGGGATGAAGCTGTGGCTCGATCTGCCCGCTGGCTGGCAGATCGGCGCGCCGCGCTATCCGGTGCCGCAGCGGCTGACGATCAGCGGGCTGATGAATCACATCTATGAAGGCCCCTACACCGTGCTGGTGCCGGTGCAGGTGCCTGCCGGCGCCGATGTCGCCGCCTTTGGGCAGGTGAAGGGCCATGTCGAATACCTCGCCTGCACCGACCAGATCTGCGTGCCGCAGGATGCCTTGCTGCTGGCCGGTGCCGGCGGCGATTTCGGGCGGTGGCGGGCCGAGGTCGCGCCGCAGCTCGACGCGCGCGCCGCGTTCGCGGTGGCGGACAAGACCCTGCGCCTTGCCATTCCCGTGCCTGCGGCGATGGGCCTTTCCGACCCGCACGTGTTCATCGCCAACGAGCGGCTGGTCGCCTATGCCGCGCCGCAGACCTTCCGCCGCGTTGGCGATGTGCTGGTGGCGGATATCCCGCTCGATGCCTACGGCACGGGCGAGGCGGCACAGGTGGAGGGTATCCTCGCCTTTGGCGACGGCAGCGGGGTGCGCTTCGCCGCCGATCCGGGCGATGTGCCAACCGGGGGCGAGGTGGTTGCCGGTCCGCGTTCTGTGCCCGCACCGCCCTTGTGGACGCTGATTCTCGGCGCGCTCGCAGGCGGCTTGCTGCTCAACATCATGCCCTGTGTCTTCCCGATCCTGAGCCTCAAGGCGCTGACGCTGGCCCGTGCCAGCGAGAGCGAGGCCAAGGCCCGCGCCGAGGGGCTGGCCTATACCGCAGGCGTGGTGCTCGCCTGCCTCGCGCTGGGCGCGCTGCTGCTGGCGTTGCGGGCTGCGGGGGAACAGGTCGGCTGGGCTTTCCAGTTGCAGGAACCGGGCGTGGTTGTCGCGCTGCTGGTGCTGGCCGCAGCGATCACCGCGAACTTCGCCGGGCTGTTCGATCTGCCTGCCGTGTCGGTGAGCATGGGGGGCGAGAAGACCGGAGCCTTTGCCACAGGACTGCTGGCGGCCTTCGTGGCGACGCCCTGCACCGGGCCGTTCATGGCCGCGGCGCTCGGCGCGGCGCTGCTGTTGCCGGTGTCGCAGGCGTTGCTGCTGTTCGCCTGCCTCGGGCTGGGGCTGGCGCTGCCATTTCTGCTGCTCGGCTTTGTGCCGCCGCTCAGGCGGATGCTGCCCAAGCCGGGTGCGTGGATGGAGCGGTTCCGGCGGATCATGGCGATCCCGATGGGCCTTACCGCGCTGGCGCTGCTGTGGCTGACGGTGCAGCTGGGCGGGCGCGGTTTCGGCATGGTCGCGTTGGTGCTGGTGTTCGGCGTGCTGGCCGGGCTGTTCGTGACCGGCAAGCTCCAGCGCCGCGGCAAGCTGGCCTGGCCCGCCTTCGGGCTGGTCGCCGCGCCGTTCCTCGCCTTCGCCCTGATCGCGCTGCCCAATCTCTACGAGGCCAAGGGCGCCGAGGCGAAGGAGAGCCTGCTCGCCAGCCAGCCCTTCAGCGCCGATGCCCTCGCCGCCGCGCGCGCCAGCGGCAAGCCGGTGTTCCTCTATTTCACCGCGGACTGGTGCGTGACCTGCAAGGTCAACGAGGCCGCCGCGATCGAGCGCGAGAGCACGCGTGCGGCCTTCGAGGCAGCGGGTGTCATCACGCTGGTGGGCGACTGGACCGCGCGCGATGCGGCGATCACGCAGTTCCTGACCGATCAGGGCGCGGCGGGGGTGCCGCTCTACCTGTGGTATGCGCCGGCCGCTAGCGCACCGCAGCAGCTTCCTCAGGTGCTGACCCCGGCGCTGCTGGAGGCTCAGGCGAAAGGTTCCCCCGGCACATCGTGACCAGCGCCATCGGCAGCGGGCTGGGGTTGAGCTTCAGCAGCCCCGCGCCCGGCACGGTGACTGTCGCTTCCCGTTCGGGCTTCAGGGCATCCCATTCCTTCACGATCGCAGGCGCCTCGCCCTGCCACAGGCTCTGCCCCTTCACATTTGCCGCATCGACGGGGAAGCGCCCGATATAACCGTTGCCGATCAGCGCCAGCAGTGCGCTCGCGCCCGGATCGGCGGGGGACTGGCGGGTGATTGCCAGCCGCGCTGTCGGGGTGGCCGGTTCGAGGCACTCGATCGCCAGCAGCACCGGCTTGCCCGGCACGCCATAGACCAGACGCAGCGGGTTCGGCGTTGCCGCCCACACCGCGCCGGTGACATCGGGAGAAGGCAGCGGCTCGGACGGGCCGCTTGCAGGCGCGACCAGCGACACGCGCGACACCGCGCTGTCAGTCGGCGGCGGCTTGCATCCCGCGATTGCTGCCACCAGCACGGCAGCCAGCGTGAGAGCCCCCCTCATCGGTTGCGGATGAAGGCGCGGATATCGGCGGAGAGCTTCGCCCGGTCCTCGTCGCGCACATACATCATGTGGCCCGATCCGTAATAGGCCCAGGTGATCCGGTCCTGCGGGATGCCGCTGCGTTTCAGCGAATATTCCGCGCCGAAAAAGGGCGTGGCGAAATCGTAATAGCCTTGCGCGTTGAACAGCCTGAGGCCGCTGTTCTGGCGCATCGCCTGCCCGATCAGCGGGGCGATGTTAAGATAGGCGCTGCGTCCCGGCCCGCCCAGCGACCAGTCCCAGTGACGCCCCGGCTCGCGCCCGATCGACTGGTATTCGCGGTCCGTGCGGTAGCCCAGCGTCTCGCGCGTCCAGCTGTTGATCGCCGCGGTATAGCCCGCATCGATGCCGTAGAAGCTGGGATCATCGTCGGGCGTTTCACCGGCGTTGTCATAATCCTTGCCGGTGTAGCGCGCATCCAGCCGCCCGATCGTCTGGCCGCGGTCGCGCAGCAGTTCCTTGTAGAATCGCTGGTCGGTGACGCGCAGATTGGCCGCTTCGAGATAGGTTTCGGAAAGGCCGGTCAGGCGGGCGAGTTCCTTGCGCACCGCAGCACGTTCACCGGCGGGCAGGTCCTCGCCCTTGAGCAGCGCGGTCGCGAAGGGCCCGATGGCGAACTTGCGCGCTTCCTCGACGATGGCTTCCACCGAAGGGGCCTCGGCCTTGCCATGATACCATGCCGCCGCCGCCATGTTGGGCAGGGTGACGATATAGGCGAGTTCATTGCCCGGCGTCGGCTCGCGGCCCGCGAAGTCGAGGATGGTGGAGATCAGGATCAGCCCGTTGAGGCCGACGTCGTTGTAGGTGCTGCCCTCCAGCTCGTCGACGACCATCGCGGTGCGGCTGGTGCCATAGCTTTCCCCGCCGAGATATTTGGGGGAGGCCCAGCGGCCATTGTCGTTGATCCAGCGGCGGATCACCTGCGCGACAGCGCGGCCATCCTGACGCAGCCCGTAATATTTCTTGGGATCGGTGCCCGGGGTGAGGTGGCTGAAGCCCGTGCCGGGCGGATCGATGAACACCAGATCGGCGACATCGAGCAGGCTGTCGGGATTGTCGAGCAGCGGATAGGGCGGCGCGCCATCGTCCTTCGCGTCCGAAGGGATACCGACGCGCTTCGGCCCGAAGGCCCCCATCTGCAACCACACCGAGCCCGAACCCGGCCCGCCATTATAGATGAAGAACACCGGGCGCGAGGGATCGGCGGGGGTCTTCACATAGGAGGTGGTGACGATCACCGCCTCTGCCTTGCCCTCTTCGCCGGTCAGGATCGTGTCGGCGATCGTCGCCTTGTAGGCGATGCGCTGCCCGCCGAAGGTGCCGGCGAGATCGCGGGTGCGCACCTGCGGCGCGGGCGCAGGCTTCGCGGTCTCGGTCTTGCCGACGACAGGCGCATTGGCGGGGGAGTCCTGCGCGAGGCTGGGAACGGTCAGGGCGAGGGCGCTGGCAGCAGCCAGCAGGCCAAGGAATCGGGGGGTCATGGGGGAGGGGAGTGGCAGGGCCTCAGCGAGGGATCAAGCCCTCCACCCACAACCGTCACCCTGAACTTGTTTCAGGGTCCATCCTGCTTTTCGCTCTGAAAGCAGATGGGGGCGAAATGGATGCTGAAACAAGTTCAGCATGACGGGAGCTTCAAGGCTTCCCACCCATCTTCTTGTAGCGCGTCTTCCCGAACCGCGTCTTCCTTGTCCCCGGCTTGCCCTCGTTGCTGCGGCCCACGATCGGTGCGCGTTTCTGGTCGTCGGGCAGGCCCAGTTCGTCCGCTTCCAGCCGCCGGATTTCGTCGCGCAGCCTTCCGGCTTCTTCGAACTCCAGATTGGCCGCCGCGTCGCGCATCCGCTTTTCGAGGTCTTCGATGTAGCTTCTGAGGTTGTGCCCGACGAGGTTGTTGCGCTCGTCATCGCCCGTGTCGACCAGCACAGAATCCTGCGCGGCCGTATGCGCGACGATGTCGTGGATGTTGCGCTTGATCGTCTGCGGCGTGATGCCGTGCTCTTCGTTATAGGCCTGCTGCTTGGCGCGGCGGCGGTCGGTTTCGGCGAGGGCGCGCTCCATGCTGCCGGTGATGCGGTCGGCGTAGAGGATCACCCGGCCATCGACATTGCGCGCGGCGCGGCCGATGGTCTGGATCAGCGAGGTCTCCGAACGCAGGAAGCCCTCCTTGTCCGCATCGAGAATGCACACCAGCCCGCATTCGGGAATGTCGAGGCCCTCGCGCAGCAGGTTGATGCCGACCAGCACGTCATAGACGCCCAGACGAAGGTCACGGATCAACTCGATGCGCTCCAGCGTCTCGACGTCCGAGTGCATGTAGCGAACGCGCACGCCGGCCTCGTGCATGAATTCGGTGAGGTCTTCGGCCATGCGCTTGGTGAGCGTCGTCACCAGCGTGCGATACCCCTTGGCGGCGGTCGCCTTGCATTCGGTGATGCAGTCCTGCACCTGATCCTCGACCGGGCGGATGGTGACCGGCGGGTCGATGAGGCCGGTGGGGCGGATCACCTGTTCGGCGAAGACCCCGCCGGTCTGTTCCATCTCCCAGCTGCCGGGCGTGGCGCTGACCGCAAAGGTCTGCGGGCGCATCGCGTCCCATTCGTTGAAGCGCAAGGGGCGGTTGTCGATGCAGCTCGGCAGACGGAAGCCATATTCAGCGAGCGTCAGCTTGCGCCGGTGGTCCCCGCGCGCCATCGCGCCGATCTGCGGCACGGTCTGGTGGCTTTCATCGACGAACAGCAGCGCGTTTTCGGGCAGGTATTCGAATAGGGTCGGCGGGGGCTCGCCCGGCAGGCGTCCGGTGAGGAAGCGCGAATAGTTCTCGATCCCCGCGCAGCTGCCGGTTGCCGCGATCATTTCCAAGTCGAAATGGGTGCGCTGTTCCAGCCGCTGACGTTCGAGCAGCTTGCCTTCGGCCTCCAGCTCCTTGAGCCGTTCTTCCAGCTCGAATTTGATCGCGGCGGCCGCCTGCTTCATCGTCGGCCCGGGCGTGACGTAGTGCGAATTGGCATAGACCCGCACCTTCTCAAGGCTCGCCCCCTTGGTGCCGGTGAGCGGATCGAATTCGCTGATCGCCTCGATCTCGTCGCCGAAGAAGCTCACCCGCCAGGCCATGTCCTCGTAGTGCGAGGGGAAGATTTCGAGGCTGTCCCCGCGCACCCGGAAGCAGCCGCGGGTGAAGGCAGCATCGTTGCGCTTGTATTGCAGGGCGACAAGCTTGCGGATGAGCTCTCGCTGGTCGACGACCTCGCCCACCTTGATATCGAAGATCATCGCCGAATAGGTTTCGACCGAGCCGATCCCGTATAGGCAGGAGACCGAGGCGACGATGATCACGTCGTCCCGTTCCAGCAACGCGCGGGTAGCCGAGTGGCGCATCCGGTCGATCGCCTCGTTCACCGAGCTTTCCTTCTCGATGTAGGTATCCGAGCGCGGCACGTAGGCTTCGGGCTGGTAGTAGTCGTAGTAGCTGACGAAATACTCGACCGCGTTTTCGGGGAAGAAGCTCTTGAATTCGCCGTAAAGCTGCGCGGCGAGGATCTTGTTGGGGGCAAGGATCAGGGCGGGGCGCTGGAGCGTCTCGATCACCTTGGCCATGGTGAAGGTCTTGCCCGATCCGGTGACACCCAGCAGCACCTGCGTCTTCTCGCCCGCCAGCGCGCTTTGTGTGAGTTCGGCAATCGCGGTCGGCTGGTCGCCTGCTGGCTCGTATTCCGAGACCAGCTTGAACGGGATGCCGCCCATCGACTTGACGGGGCGGTTGGGGCGGTGCGGGACGAAATCGGCGCCCGTTTCGGGCTCGTCCAGTCCGCGGCGGATCACGAGTTCGGCCATGGCCTGTGTATGGGGAACAAAGCGGGCACGTGCAAGGTTGGGCGGCGGCGTGCCGGCGCTTTTCGGGGCACGCTTTGGCGCGCGCCGCGTTATCAGGGCTGACAGAATCAGGAGACGCCCCATGAAAGCCACGCTCACCACCGCAATCCTCGCCGCCGCACTGGTCGCCGGTTGCTCCGGCAAGGAAGAAGGCAAGGGCGAGGCATTGAGCGTCAAGGAAGCTGCAAAGCGCGCCGAGGCGCAGGGGCTGAAGCCGCAGCCGGGTCTCTACAAGACCACCATCACCATGACCGGTCTGGAAATCCCCGGGATGCCGGCGGAGATGGAAGGGCATGGCGCGGGTCTTGCCCGGACGGTGGAGAGCTGTCTCACCCAGGCAGAGGTCGACAAGGGCTTCGAGGGTCTGCTGACCAAAGGGCAGGACGGCGCCTGCCGGTTCGAGAACTTCGCTCTGAAGGACGGGGCTTTCGAGGCGGTTATGCTGTGCGATGCGCAGGGCGCGACCACCCGCACGACGATGGAAGGCACGGCCACCGCCACTGCGGCCGATTTTACCGCCAGCACGAAGATGGGTTTCGGCGGCGGGGTGGAGGGGACGATGAACGTTACCGCCCGTCACGAACGGGTCGGAGACTGCCCCGCAAGCTGAATTCCGTTACAATCGCATGGCATGTGTGACACTTCAGGGAACATTCATGCGCCCCGTGGCTTGAAGCCTTCATGGTCCAGTTGCGCATCCGTCCCGAATTGTCGCGCCTGCCCGCCCCGCTGATGGCAGCGGCTGCGGCGGCGGGCGGGCGCGCGCAGCAGGCCTATGCCGCCACCGCGCTGGCCCGGCGGGTGGCTCTGGCACGCGAGGAGTGTCCCGAGGAATACCAGAGCGGCAAACCCCGTCTGGCGCGTCTGCTGGGCGAGGCGCAGGTTCTGCTGGAGCCGGTGCGCCGTCCGCGCCGCAAGGTTGACGTGGCCACCGCCACCAACCCGCAGGTGGTGATGCTGCTGCCCGGCTTCGGGGCCCACCCGATGCGCATGCGCTATCTGGCGCGCCAGATGGAAGCTGCCGGCCATGTCGCAAAGCGCTGGGGGCTCGGCTTCAACTGGGGCCCGACCGAACAGAACTTCGATGCGGTCGAGGCGCGGCTGCTGGAACTGCACGCGCGTTACGGGCGCAAAGTGGTGCTGGTCGGCTGGAGTCTTGGCGGGCTTTATGCCCGCGAGATCGCCAAGCGCCAGCCGCAGGCCGTGGCGAAGGTCGTCACCATGGGCTCGCCCTTCAGCGGCAGCCCGCGGGCCAATAATGTCTGGCGCGCCTACCAGTTCATCACCGGCCATTCGGTCGATGCCCCTCCGGTCGAGGCTGATCTGGCGGCAAAGCCCCCGGTCGAAACGGTCGCCCTGTGGAGCGCGAATGACGGCGTCATCGCGCCCCGCTGCGCCGCCGGCCGACCCGGCGAGCGTGATCGCGCCGTGGCGCTGCGCTGCACGCACATGGGCTTCACCTATGATCCGCAGGTGGTGCAGACGGTTCTGGCGGAGCTGGAGAGCACTCGAGGGTGAACCGGGGCCCGGTCACGCGCACTGGCCTTTGCTGCAAGCCGGCGCTGCCGACGAATTGCTTGTTTGCGCGAAGACGGTTCAGCTTGCCGCAGATATGTCGTCGAGTGACACGTAGACGTCGTCGACTTCGAGCAGAGGCTTATCGGTTTCCCTTGTTCCCGACATCAGCGTGAACGCAAATCTCAGGCGCGCATGAGCGGTCGGCGGCCTTTCGGTTGCCATAAACGCCTCACATGCATCGGCCTGCTGTTTGCAAAACTCTTCCAGTGTGGCCCCCGGCGCTGTTACAGTCACGCACACAGTGAAATGGGGGGCAAGAAGCAGGGGTATTGGTATCTCAATAAATTCATTTATTTTGTAGCAATAACTTATCCCCATATTTCGCAATGCGATTTCAGCCGCACCCGCAATAGGAAACAGCGAACAGTAGAGATTGCGCAGGTGAATTTGTAACGTTCGTTTTACTGGACTGATCCCGTCCGGTGAATAAAGCGTGGCAATATCGATTGGCTCTCGGGACCGCAAAAACGAGCTAGGGTTCGCGTTCGATGACATGGCCGACTGATTGTAATCAAGTCGAGGCCCCAGGGAAAGGCGCTTGCCTGCGCAGCGCAGGAAGGAGTCGGCCAGGTCGGCCCGCCCCGATCTACGTCAAATGCCCCACCCGCTTTTCTTTTCCGAAACGCGGGTTAGAGTGTGCCGGCTAAGTCATTTTGCGGGGGTCGATGCAGTCGCGCGGCGGGAATTTCGACGAGATGTTCGATGGGGCGGGCAACACCCGGCCTGCTTATGCCGAATATTGCCGCTGGTATAACGAACAGCCGCCCGAATTTCTGCGCCGCAAGAACCGCGAGGCGGATGACACCTTCCGCCGCACCGGCATCACCTTCAACGTCTATGGCGACAACGAGGCCGAAGAGCGGCTGATCCCCTTCGACATCGTGCCGCGCATCATCACCGCCGCCGAATGGCGCAAGCTGTCACGCGGGATCGAGCAGCGGGTGCGGGCGCTCAATTCCTTCCTCTATGACCTCTATCACCGGCAGGAGATCGTGCGCGCGGGGCGTCTGCCCGAACGCCTGCTGCGCGGGAACGACGCATGGCTGGCGAACATGGTCGGCTTCACCCCGCCGGGCGGCATCTACACCCATATCGTCGGCATCGACCTTGTGCGCACCGGGCCGGACGAGTTCTTCGTGCTGGAAGACAATGCCCGCACCCCTTCGGGCGTGTCCTACATGCTCGAAAACCGCGAGACGATGATGGGGATGTTCCCCGATCTGTTCAGCCGGATCGGGGTGGAGTCTGTCTCGAATTACCCGCGCCGTCTTGCGCGCAGCCTTGCCGCCTGCGTCCCGCCTGCCTTCACCGGCGGCAAGCCGACCGTCGCGGTGCTGACGCCGGGCATCTTCAACTCCGCCTATTTCGAACACGCCTTCCTTGCTGACCAGATGGGTGCCGAGCTGGTGGAGGGCAGCGATCTGCGCGTCGTGGAGGGGCGCGTGCAAATGCGCACCACGCGCGGCTACAAGCCGATCGACGTGCTTTATCGCCGGGTCGATGACGAGTTCCTCGATCCGCTCACCTTCAACCCTGACAGCGTGCTGGGCGTGCCGGGGATCATGGACGTGTACCGTTCGGGCGGGATCACCATCGCCAATGCGCCGGGCACAGGCATCTCGGACGACAAGGCGATCTACAGCTTCATGCCCGAAATCGTCGAGTTCTACACTGGCGAGCGGCCGCTGCTTCCCAATGTCCAGACCTGGCGCTGCGCCGACAAGGAGAGCCTCGCCTATGTGCTCGACAACCTCGCTGAACTGGTGGTCAAGGAAGTCCACGGTTCGGGCGGATACGGGATGCTGATCGGGCCAACTTCTTCAAAGCGCGAGATCGCCGCCTTCCGTGAAAAGCTGATCGCCCGGCCAGAGAACTACATCGCCCAGCCGACGCTCTCGCTGTCGACCTGCCCGATCTACACCGCCAAGGGCCTCGCGCCCCGGCATCTTGACTTGAGGCCCTTCGTGCTGGTCAGCCCTGACGGGATCGACATCACGCCCGGCGGCCTGACGCGGGTGGCGCTGAAAAAGGGATCGCTGGTGGTCAATTCCAGTCAGGGAGGCGGCACCAAGGACACCTGGGTGCTGAAGGACTGAGGATGCCCGGATTCTTTTCATGCTAGGCCGGACCGCCAACGGATTGTTCTGGATGTTCCGCTATCTCGAGCGGGCCGAGAACACTGCGCGCCTGCTGGAGGCCGCGCTGCGCATGGCGCTGACCCGCGATGTGGTGACCGCCGAGGCCGAATGGCGATCGGTGATCGCGACGCTCGGGCTGACGCAATCCTATCAGGCCGCGCACGATTCCTATGATGGCACGCAGGTCTGGAACTTCGTGCTGCGCGGAGCCTCGAACCCCGGCAATGTCCGCGCGATGTTCGGCGCGGTGCGCAGCAATGCGCGGATGGCACGCACCAACATCTCTTCGGACGTGTGGGAGGCGGTGAACGAGAACTGGATGCGGCTCGACCGCCTGCTCGCGCGCCCCGTGGGGCAGACGATGGTGGGCGAGGTGCTGGCCGCGATCCGGCGGGCGGGCACGCAGGTTCACGGCGCCTTCGACGGATCGATCCTGCGCGACGAGGGCTACCACTTCGCCCGCGCCGGCACCTTCATCGAACGCGCCGACAGCACCGCGCGCATTCTCGACATGAAGTATTTCATCCTGCTGCCCTCGCTCTCCTATGTGGGATCGAGCCTTGATACCGGGCAGTGGGAACAGGTGCTCCGCTCGGTTGCAGGGGCGCGGGTTTATAGCTGGCTCAACGCCGGGCAGATCGAGGCGCGGGGAATCGTCGAATTCGTGGTGCTCGATGACCGCTTCCCGCGCAGCCTTGCCTTCTGCCGCAATGCCCTGCGCGATTGCCTGGGCGCGCTGGCACGCACCCACGGGGTTGAAGGCGAAGCGGTTGCCCTGATGCGCGATGCCGATACCCGGATCAGCCATCTCACCGTCGATGAAATCTTCGAGCAGGGCCTGCACGAATTCCTGATCGATTTCCTCGCCCGCAACAACGCCATCGCCCAGGCGATCGCCGCCGACTACCGGTTCCACGCATGAGCAAGCTCACACTCCGGGTGCGGCACACCACGCATTATGCCTTCGGCGAGCCGGTGATCCACGCGCTCCAGCGGCTGCGGCTGACCCCCAAGGCCACGCAGGGGCAGCGCATCATCGACTGGCAGATGCGCTTCGAGAATGCCGTGGCGGAACTCCAGTATGACGACCAGCATTTCAACCACGTCACCCTCATCAGCCTCGCGCCGGGCGCGCGCGAGGTGACAGTGACCTGCGAGGGGCTGGTCGAGACCGAGGACAACAACGGCCTGATCGGCCGCCATTCGGGGCACCTGCCGCTGTGGAGCTTCCTGCGCCAGACCCCGCTGACCCGCCCGGGCACGCGCCTGCGCGCCCTGCTGCGCGAGGCGCAGGGTGCAGGCGGCGAAGCTCCGCTTGATTTTCTTCACTCGCTATCGGGCCTGATCCGCGAACGGGTGACTTACGAAGCCGGACGCACCCATTCCGCCACCACCGCCGAGGAGGCCGTGGGGCAGGGCGCGGGCGTGTGTCAGGACCATGCCCATATCTTCATCGGCGCCGCGCGGGCGAGCGGCATTCCGGCGCGCTATGTCAGCGGCTATCTGCTGATGGACGACCGGGTCGAGCAGGAGGCCACCCACGCCTGGGCGGAAGCC